>Ga0207646_10004078_pt1 | contig 16094 bp, 17 predicted proteins | sample KBSK5502metaG_FD_184343 | JGI IMG/M metagenome (GOLD analysis project Ga0207646, IMG submission 184343) | Corn, switchgrass and miscanthus rhizosphere microbial communities from Kellogg Biological Station, Michigan, USA - KBS K5-50-2 metaG... | ecosystem: Host-associated > Plants > Roots >... | reverse complement strand
CAGCCCAGGGACCCCGTCGTCTAGCCTGGCCCAGGACGCGACCCTTTCAAGGTCGAGATCGCGGGTTCGAATCCCGCCGGGGTCACCACCGATGAAGCTGGCGGAAGCACTGGTCGGCCGCGCCAGGCTGAGGGCCTCCAGTTCCTCCGCCAGCAACGCCCCGAAGCAGCCAAGCCACTCCACCCGATAGTAAGCACGGTCTGTCCCGTTGACCGGCGTGAACGTAATCCGGCCGCTGATCACCTTCCGCAACAATGACCGGGCTGCAGCGGGATGCCGTTGACGGAGCCCGGTGAAGTCTTGGAGCTTACCGCGGAGCTTGGCCTCGAGCGCGGGCGGGTCCAGCTGGATCAGCGCCTCTTGATGGTCCAACTGGGTGACGGTAGTCCGCAAGCCACTGAGCACCTTCTCGCGGTCTCTGATCTGCTCCAGCAACGTCTGCAAAGGCCCGCCCTGGGCCACCGCGGCGCCAAGGGTTGCCAGCTCGCGCTCCGCCGTCGTGATCTGTGCCTTGATCCGGCTGCGCTCCGCCTCTAAGGCCGCGGGCGAGGCCGTGAGCTTGGCGAGCACCCGCTGAATGGCGGCCACCAGCACCTCGGGCCGCAACAGGTCCTGCTCCATCTTTCCGAGGATGGCCTCCTCTGTGGGCTTGAGCGCGACGCGCAGCGTATTCGAGCAGGCCCGCGCACCCTTTGAGCGGTGGGTGAGACATTCCAACCAGGCGCGCCGCGGCAGCCCGCCGGAGGTGCGGATGGCCATGCTGCCGCCGCAGGTCCCGCACGTGCCCAACCCGCTGAGCAAGTAATTGAGCATCGGCGCGGAGCCGAGCGGGCGCCCGCAGAGCTGCCCGGTCTTGGCATCCCGAAGATACGCGGCCGCGTTGTCTGCGAGGCGGCGCTGCACGCGATTCCACAAGGCGTCGGGGATGATCTGCAGATCGGGACGCGCGACGATGATCCATTCTGACTGGGGCCGCTTCGTGACCTTGTGACGACCGGCCTTGTCGCGCTTCTTCCGCTTGCCACTCACCACCCGGCCCGCGTAGAGTTCGCGGGTCAAGATAGCCTTGATGGTGCTTGGACTCCAGGCGGGCTGGCTGCTCTTACTCGGCCGCGGCGCCGGGAGGTTCGCGGCATTCAGCACAGCGGCGATCTTCTTCAAGCCCTGGCCCTGATCGAACAGGGTAAAGATCTGGGATACGACGGTGGATTCGACGTCGTTGATCGTGCGGTCCACGTGGCCGTTGCCGCGCACGTTGGTGTACCCGAAGGTCTTGCCGCCGGTGACGTAGCCCGTCCGCGCCAGCTGCGTGTACTTGTCCGTCGAGCGCTGCGCTGCCTTCCGCCGCTCCCCGGAGGCGAGCATGGATTGCAGGAAGGCATTCAGCTCGCCCTGTTCATCGTCGAGCGTGACTTCGCGCCCATCGAGGTACGAATAGATGGTGACGCCCGCGTCGCGGAGCCGCTTGATGACCATAAGGTTCATCACGGTATCGCGCCCGAGCCGGGAGACTTCGCTCACGACCAGCGTATCGAACTTCGGCTTTAGCGCGAGCGCGGCGAGGAGAGCCTGGAGGCCCGGGCGCTTCTCATATTCGGCGCCTGAGATGCCGTCATCACTGAAGATGCAGTCGTCAAGGAAGATCCCGTCGTGGCGGGCGACGAAGGCGCGGGAATGGTCGGTCTGGCGCGTGATGCTCTTGGCGTCTGCGGAGCGGTCCCCTTCATCGGTGGATTTGCGCGCGTAGCAGGCGGCGATCATGCCCGGCGTCCCTTGGACTCCTTGACGATGCGCTGCAGCGCCTCCACCACCAACGCTGAGCCCGTCTTGCCTTCCAGCACGGCTACGGCCCGGACCTCCCGCCACAAGGCGGGTGGCAACTTTATGCTGGTCTTCATCCCGTTGTCCTGTGGGGTCGGCTTCCGTCGCTTCGCCATGTGCTGCCTCCTGATTGTCGCTCCCAGCCCGGGGAGTCTCGATCGCTGCTGGGAGGTACATACCGCTGAACGGGTTTAGTGGTCAACGGCAAAACTGCAACCTATGGTTTGGGCGCCGGCGGCGGGGGAGGTTCGGTACGGGCCTGGGCTTCGTCGAGGGCGACGTCAGCCAGGAGCAGCTCGGCTAGGGCGTCCACCAATCCCTCGAAGACCTTCGGGGGCAGGGGAGGGCGCTCCTCGGGCGGCGCCCAGCGGATCGGCTGCCTCACCACGATCCCCCTGTGGGGGCGAAAAGTGAGGTTAACGCGTTAACGGTCCCCTTATTCGGTGTGGGATTCCTGTGGGTTAGGACCGTTAACCCGAACCGAGAAACGGGGCGACCGTTAACCCAGGCCTCGATTGGCCTAATCCCCAGCCGGAGTGGTCGAAAACCCACTGAGCGTTAACCCGTTAACGGCCGAGTGCCACAACCTCTCGGTCACTGAGGTGCCATGACCTCGCGGTCAGTGTGATCGGGCAACCGGACCGCCGAAACGAACAGTGGCGCCCGAAAGGGCCTTATGAAACGCGGCGCTCCGACCCAGTCGCCGACGCTCTCTCGGTAACCCGTTGGTCTTGACACTCTCAAGTGATTCATCGTTCAAAGTGACCGAGAGGCTCTGACACCTGGCTCGTTAACCCTGGACCGGCGTCCTGACAGGTTTCCAGGCCCGGAGCTGCTCGACCGAGGGCAGCCCGGCCGGGTGGGGGAGCGGATCGCCGACCTTGAGGTGGGCCGGGAAGCCGCTTCGGTGCTCGAGGTTGAGGAGCCACCCGTTAGCCAGCGCGATCTTCACCCGTTTGTGGGCGGCTGGCTTACTGATCCCCAACATCTCGGCCAGCTTCGTGATCGAGATGGACCCGACGGTAGCCACGTGTTCGACCAACTCCCGCATCTTCGGGGAGCAGCCGGTGACGGTGTTCTCGTAGACGTCCAGGAGGAGATCGGCGACCGTCTGGTAGTCCTCGAGGGTCGCGACCAGCCGCCCGTGTTCATCGCGTTCCCGCTTCGCTTGGCGCACGATGGTGACCGCCTTGATCAAGGACAAGATCCGAGCCGCATCCCGCAGGAGCCGCGCATCGACCCGGCTCGTTCCCAGGAGGGTGTTGAAGGCTCTGACAAATGGGACGACCGCGGGGGTCGGCGCCGAGAGTTGCAGGAACCGCTGGAAGGCCAGCACGGCGGGATTGGGCTCAGGATAATTTCCTTGCAGCTCGGCGTCGGCCTGCGCGTCGAGCGCCCGCTGCTTCTGGACGTGCTCCTCCGGGATGTCGAGCGCGAACAGTCGCGAGTCGAGTTGCTGGCCGCGCAGCCGATTCACGACCGTTACCGCGAGCACCGTCGGTCCTTCCTTGCGAATCTCCTGGATGACGAAGGCCCCGCTCTCCTTGTCCTTGATCGGCACCTTGTAGCTGGCCTCGCCTTCCTGCAGCAGCGTCCGCAGCATGCTGGCGGCCGGGTTGTCGTCCTCGCCGCGAGCGACGCCGGGTAGGCTATCCGCTTCGCGATACACGATGACTTTATGCTTGTAGCTGACCGGGTCGTAGATCATGACCTTCTGGGAGCCGGCATCGTAGAGCTCGAAGGCGTCGTGGGGCAGCAGTGCGAGCACGCACTCGAGCCCGAAACTCTTGCCGGAGCCGGGGGCCCCATTCACCTGCGTGTGACCCGTCAGCGTTCCCCGCCGACGTGGGAGCACGCGCGTGGTCATGTTGAGGTAGAGCACCTGGAGGGGCTTGACGTCCCCACCCCAACCAATCCGCCGGAGTTCCTTGCTAATCTCATCGAGCGGATCGGTAGCGTAGAGCACTGCCGTTGCCTGCTCGCGGGCTTCCGCGCGGGCCTTCTCCAACTGCGCTGGATCGAGGTTCAGGGGGGCACCACTCGCACTGCGCGCCTTGGCCATCGCGGCCTTGAGGAGCTTCCGAGCCTCGTCGTCCTTGATTTTCTTGATGCGCAGGCGCAAGTAGGTTTCCCGGAACGCCAATTCCCGAGCAGTGGGATCCGCGATGCTGACGAGGATCGCGGCGGCGGCATCGAGCGGCGCAAGCAGGAGATCATTCGCCGGGTACTCCGAGAGCCGGTCGATCGCTTGCAAGGGCTCAACCAGCCGCTGGTCGAGCGCCGCGGCCGGATCGGGCGCACCGGCCAAGAGCGCCGCGACGTCTTCCGCGGAGGTCCACGGGGTCCGCTCCGCCAACAGGTCCAGGTCGGCTCGGGTCTGCCCAGCGGCGAACCAGTCGGTAATGTCCCCCTTGGGCGAGAGTCCAGGCAGGGAGAGCATCTTCACGGCGAGCCCGTGCTCCAGACACGACCCGGCGACCTGCGCGACGTGCTTCGCCCCGGCCTGGTCGTTGTCCGGCGAGAGGTAGACCGCCTTGATCCCAACCTGGAGTAACGCCTGCGTGTGCTCGTGCGCCCACTTGCCCGCCCCTTCCGCGCACGTGGTCGCCGGCAAGTCGCGCTCCCAGCAGGTATTCACGTCCTTTTCGCCTTCGACAACGACGACGGTGCTATGCCCGGCGAGATCGGGCCAGCGGTAAATGATGCCGGCCGAGACGTCCTTGACGTTGGTGTAGACCCAATCGCTGGACTTCTCCGTCTTCGGGTTGGCGACCTTGGGCCGCCGCGGCCGGAACTCCTTCGGGTTAGTGAAACGCAAGACCTGGAATGCCAGCGTGCCGTCGAGCCGGTGGTAGTCATAGTGATCCTCGATGGTCCGCTCGAGCCCATCCTTCTTCTTCCACGTGGCGGTGCGCTTCAAGGCATCAGCGGGCAAGCCGAGGGCGGCAAGGATCGCCTCCTTCGGGCAGCCGGCTCCGCACCTGACCGTGCGGACGTGACGGTCGCGTTGGTCCACCCAGATCCCGAGCGATGGTTTGGTATCGGTATGGGCAGGACAGCGGGCGTCGCACCAGCCGCTCTGCCGCAGCGGCGAGACCCCATCGAGCTGCACACAGAGCCAGTCCCAGCTGATCGTCATGCGTCGGGCCCCTTCCTCCGGCGCTCGCGGGCCTTGCGAATCTCCGCGTCGAGCATGCGCAGCGGCCCTTGTCCTGGCGGGGTGTAGGGAATCTCCCCAGCGATCACGAGCCGGTGATACTGCGCATGCAGTCCGCGATCTCGGGGCACGCCCGGACAGAAGGTCGCGCCACAGCGGCGGCAGGCGACGATGCCTAAACCAAGGTGATCCAGATCAGCGTGCAAACGGGTCCCGTTCATGTGCAGTCCTCCCCCTTCGTGGTTTTGCGTATCGCCGCGTTGGAAGCGGCTACCCCGCGGTCAGGTTGACGGCGTGGGCCCACCGCGGATGCGCCGGTCCACCTGTTCGATGGCGGGGAGGAGGTCCTGGAGCACTTTCATGACCGCATCCCGGCCGTCGGGGTGCCGGACGCGGACCTGCTTCACGCCTGCCTCGGTCGCCTCAATCGTCAACTCCATGGCTCCCTCCTGCCATCGAAGCCCCGGCGACTTCGGAAAAGCGAGCGCCCGACCCGAAGAAAGTTCTAAGTAGGCGAAATAGTGGGAAGGTGTGAGAGGTATAGCCGAGTTGTTTTCAGGAACGGCCGAGGTCGATCCCTACTGCGTGAGCCGTTGCCGCACGAAGACGCGGGCCTCCGCCATCCACCGGGTCAGGGTTGTCCGGTGAGCCTTGTACTGGGCCTCTAACGTCGCCCACGCTACGTTGTCCAGCTCTCTCGCGACCAGGATTTCCCATCCCTTGCGGACCGTGGGCTTCTGCGCCACGAGCCGATCCATGTCAATGCGGAAGAGATGCCGGTCGAGGTCAAGCTGCCAGTGGTCGTTGCCCCAGTCCAGCTTGGCCACGCCCGGCGCCTCGAAGCTGACGGTCAATTCTGTGGGGTGCCGTCGGACCGGCTGGCCGGACTCGTCAAGTTGGTCTGGCATCACGAACGCTCTCCATACTGGCTACGATCATAGTTCTGCACGCGGTTGGCCGCTCGCTTGGCGACGAGGCGCAACTTGCCGCGGAGCACGGCGAGCACCAGCTCGCGGGCGGACTTGTCAGCATAGAAGCTCTGGAGGCTCTGCCAGCAGGCGGTCTGCAGGACGTCAGCGCCGTGCTCAGCCTTGATGCGCTTCTTGAGGGGGCGGCTCAGCTTCTTCAAGACCATCTTGCGAAACCGGTCGCGGCCGTTAGCAGCCAGGGTTTCGAGGTCTGGACCCCAGCCGGGGAAGATTTGGGTGTGCAGCAGGCGGCCGGCTGGACTGGACGGCGGCAGGTCGAAGGCGCTCATGGCCACGATGAGGCCCCAGGCGCCCGGCTGCTCGCGCTCCATGCGACGGGTCAGCTCGTTCCAGCTCGCGGTCCACAACACGTCGAGCCGGAGCCCCTGCCGCGCGAACGAGAGCGGCGCACACGCCAGAACGAGATCCCAGGTCAACGCGGCCCACTTCCTCGAGTCACTCTGGGCGAATTGGTCCGGGGTTGCATCGAGGAAGAGGCGCACCGCATAGGCGTGCCGGTCGAGATAGTCCTCGATCAGATCGAAACACGCCTCCGCGCTATATGTCGACCAGGGATGGCCTGCCGCCCAGGTTGCGAGCCGCCCTCGCACGGCGCGGAGGAGCAGGACAGGCCCTCCCAGGGATCCATGATGGGGACGGCGCCATTCCGCGGCGAGCTGTTCGATCCAGGCGCGGCGCTTTGGATCAGTCAGCTCGGCGGGGAGGTCGAGGCGCATACCGGAATGAGCGCTTGACGAAGACCAGCAGACCGAATGGCGGGATCATTTCCAGATCGGCAACACACCACACGTCTCCTTTTCCGGTCGAAGTGAAGAGGGGCTGAACGCGGTTCTATCCTGGCCAGGCGGCCGTAGGCAAGGATTCTGGTGGCGCCCGCTATCCAGCAGCCCGCCTGGGCGAATTCCGGTAACGAGTTGGCCTTTCGCACCAGGTCCCTCGCCAACGTTCACGTCCATCCGGGTTACGTCCGTCACGCTCAGATCGGGAACCGGCGGCCCCGGAATTCCGGCGGCAGATCATCCCAGAGGGAGAGGTCTTCGTTCGGCGTGAAGGTGCGCTTCCTCCTTCCCCTCTGTCGTGCGCTCCACACTTTCTGCACTTCGCAGAGCGAATGCTCGATATTCCGCAGCGTCAACTCTGGTCCCGACAGCACCGTCCCGGCAGCGCGGAACCACTCGGCTTGACGCCAACGCAGGTCATGCACGGCAGGAACGAACAGGTCGGGATAGGCCCCCACCAGCATCTGGCGGAGTGCGGCCTCAGCGCCAGGCCCGACGTTCACGAAATCGTCCTCGTGGAACGGGAGCAGCGCTGGGTGGTAGACGAGATCGCTCACAATCTCGTAGGCCCCGAACTCGCCGAACCCGGGCAGCTCTGTGACCAGCCGGTGGGCCTGTGCCAGCGAGGGCGCTGCCCGTAGCCGAGAGAAGAGGGTCGGCAGGATCGTGTGAATGCGGGTGAGTCGATCCACGACAATCTGAATCTTGGTCCAGCCGTCCGGATAGCCTCGCTGGCTGACCCGGTAGGCTCCCGTGAACACCGGCAGCCCGGCGGCGCTGCGACGCTCGAGTTCCTGCGTGACCCAGCTGGGATTCCACCGCGCCGCGGGCTGAAAGCCACCGAGCATCTCGTAGGTCGTCGGGAGGTTGAAGGTCCGGTAGACGAGGACGTTCCACACCGTATCCTGGGGCGCCGGGCTCGCGTGAGGCAGGATGTGACGGATCAGGTAGCGTGTACCCCGGTCTAGCTCCCGGTAGACGTTGGTGGTGAAGGTGCTGGCGAGGACTGGGTCTTGGGTCCAGGGCGGTGGGTCGCGATAGATGACGCGCCGGACGAACATCAGGTGGCGCTCGGCGATAAACCTGAAGAAATCAAGGACGCGATCTTTCTCGAACGGGATCGCTAACTGCGGAGCGGCAGTGCTGCCCATGGGCATCCTCCTCGTCGTGGCAAGGGGCGCACTAGGTGGAGTCCCCCCGTGGCCGCGCTGGGCAAATTCGGTACCCAGCGCGGCCGGGTACAGGCTAGTTGTTGGAGCCCTGGGGCCGTGCCCGGGTGCGCCGGACCTCGCGGTGTCGGAGCGCCATCATCACGCCGCTGGTGCCCGCCAGGAGCCAGGTGAGGGTGGCCCGGAGCGCCTCGTACCGATCCACCGGTTTTGGCTGGGTCATGATGCGCTCGACCAGCTCGTCGACGATCTCCCCGGCGACGTTCCGCTCTCGGTGTTCGGCTTCGGCGAAGAGCAGACGTTCGAGTGCCGCCTCGATGGCGATGCCGAGCTCGTCGGCCTCGTGACTGCCAGGCACGAACGTCAGCTGCTCGGGCTCGTCGGGATTGAGGCAGCGGACGTGCAGGTCGTCGGTACTCATCGCGCGTCCTCCTCGGGTGCGTGGATCGGCGTCCGCGGAATGCGCGGCGGGTCGGTAATCTGCGTGACCACGAAGCCGCGGCCCCGAGTCGCCTGCCAGGCCGCGTCCATCTCTGCGTGGATCTCCTCAGCGAAGGTGACACCCGTCGCCAACTCGGCGGGGTCCAACCCCGCGTGCTCCGCCGCCCGTCGCACGTCCTCGATCAGTCGGGCTACGTGGACCAGCCCAGCTGCCAGTGCGCCCAGGCGCGTGGCGTCCGGCAAGACCGGGGTCAAGAACCGCATCAGGAATACCGTGAAGACCTTCTGCATCTCAGTGCTGTGGTGCTGGAGGTGGCCGAGCTGCACCCCGACGATGAAACCCCGCGTCACGCTCATTGCGCGGCCTCCGTGCGGGGCCGCAACGGGTTGAAGTAGTCAGAGTCGAGCCGGTTGACGCTGGAGCACAGCTGGTCGGCCTCTTTGAACGTGTCCTCGACCCACTCGCGGAGCGGCGTGCCGAACTCGGGGTGCGGGAGCGCCGCGCGGGGGTCGTCCTGCAGCATCTGCCTGAGCTCGTTGAGGAAATCGAGGAGATCACACGCGGCGTAGGCGTAGTGCTCGACGCGCTCGCGGAGATCCTTCGGCCACGGGGTCTCGAGGGTGATCTTCTTGGCGCGCGTCATCGCCCGGCCTCCCCGACAGGCTGCTGGGCTTTGGCCTTGAGCCGCCGCTTGAAGGCGGGCCAGCAGTCGTCGTGGACCGGCGCATCGGGCGGGTCGTAGCCACGCGCGATCAGTTCGGATTGCAGCCTCTTGCTGGTGCCGTGCTCGATGCAGTGTTCGACGGGCAGGCCCTCGTAGCCATCGACGCCGACCGGCTGTCCGCACTGGACGCACGGACGGGTGTCGTCGTCCTCGACTGCGGCGGGCTCGGGCGCCGCGGGAACGGCCAGCGCTTCGTCCAGCTCCATGCCCATGCTGGTGCAGTGGAACCACACGCGGTCGAGCAGGGCCTCGCCTTCTTGAACCAGCTCGCCGATAGCCTCGTGAAGCTGCCCGACTTCGGCAGGTTGGGGGTCGATGTCGCGGAACTCCTGGGAGACGTCCGCGGATTCCAGCGCGCGCAGGATGGCATAGAAAGCATCCTGGAGCGCCACCAGGCGGTCGAAGTGCGGCGTGGCGATGCCGGGCTCGTTGGGATCGAACCGCGGGGGTGGGGGCGGTGGGGGTATGACGGGATTGGGAGCGGGAACGTCGGCGTCCATCGAACTTCGACCGGCTCTCTTGCGGGGGCGCACGGGGGCAGTGGGGAAGTCCCGTGGCGCCGTGCTTTCGTTACCCCGCAGATCCGCCGCGCGACTTCTTCCACTGCCGGTCCCGTCTCACGTAGAGACCCATCAGGCCCCGAACAGTGACGCGAGCACATCGGACCACTGACAAATGCGCCGAGAGCAACCCGATGCCTGCCCGGCACGGTTTCAGAGACGGCGGGGGCCCGCAAGACGGGAGTTACAGAAAAATAGAACGGACGACGGGGAGGATCAGGTGGTCACAAGGACGGTGTTGGGAAAGAGGTAACCAGGTTCGCCCCGGGCGCGTCATCGTGGGCACGCCCCGGGCCCGACCGAGGCAAGCTAGGACCCTTCGGCGAACGAGTACTACCTCACCGGCCCCGGTGGCTGGGCGCCCTCTTGGTCGCTCGGGAGCGCGTGGCCCACCTCACCGCCTTCCCAGCCTTAGAGGTGAATCAATAAGGGCGCTCCAATGAGACGCTTCTCGGTGAGGTCGTTTGCCTCCCTGCTGGCGTTCAGCCGCCGCGATGACCCGGGCGGGATGCCTCCACCAGCTGACTAGCGCGCGTCCTCACTGGGCATAGGGCACCTGATCGCCTCGAACCTTCGCTTGTAGACGAAGAGGAGGCGCAGCCTGGACTCGGTCAATCGGGCGCGTCGAAGTCGCGCGAGCGTGCTATCGATAAGGCTCGGGGGAACGTCATTCTCCCGAAGGGTGATGCTAGCGGCGGCGAGGATGCTATCTAGGCTTACGGAGGACGCGAACGCACGAAACGCGTCCTCCTGACCTGCGACGGCGGCCCGGCGCGCCCGACCAGCCTGACCCGAGTAGTGCAGGATAGGATAAAGCGCACGCGCGAACCCGCGAGCGCGGAGGTCCTGGGCCACGGCTTGGCCGACGGGGATAACTTTAGCGTCCGGCTTGGCCACCAGGTCGATCTCCTGGACGAGGAGGGGGAACCAGCGCTCATATCGGACGGTCCGGTCGAGGTTGGCCCTCTTGACCGACATGACGCCCTTCGAGATATCGGTGACGTAGTAGGTCTGGCCCGGCTCGCACAGGTACTGGCGCGCACTCGTGTGGAGGATGAAGTCCTCCATGGACCACATGAAGTTACGGAATCCGGCGGCGATCTTCGCCTTCGCCTTCTCAAGCGAAGACGCCCAGGCACCGAGGGACGGTTCCATCCCGATAAACACGTAGTCGACCGGCCCTGTGGGCATAAAATTTGGGAGGTAGACGCTCCCGTCGCGCTCTGCGAAGGCGCCGAAGCAGCGCTCCAGGTCGCGTACTCGTTCGCCGAACGTCACCTGCACAGCCTCTCGACCATCTCTGAGCTCTTGTCACTTCCCGAACACGATTCGCAGGCCTTCAGCCGCGGAGCATGGGTCGAGCTCCGTCTTCTGCCACAGTCCTTTCGGTGCCTCGGCGGCGAGTGGCGCGGCGACGAGGCCTCCGCTAAAGTCCCGATGAACGCTCGCCGGTCCATCACTCGATGACCTGATCCGCCCGCTGCAGGAGCGACGGCGGGATGGTGAGGCCGAGGGCCTTGGCGGTCTTGAGGTTGAATGCAAGTGTCAGGGCTGTTGCCTGCTCGACTGGCAGCTCGGCCGGGTTGGCGCCCTTGAACACCCGATCGACGTAGGTCGCCACGCGCCGAGTGGCCCAACGACTGCTGGCTCCGTACGCCATGAGCCCGCCTTCCTCGACGTGTTCCGCCCACTGGTAGATCGCGGGTAGTCGGTACCGCGCCGCCAGTTCGATAATCCGGCGCCGGTCAGCGTGCAGGATGGGGCTGGCCCCGACGAACAGCGCGCCGACGCGCTCGCCTCTCATCGTCGTGAAGGCCCGCTCGTAGTCGCGCTCCTTCTCCTCGACCACGACGAGCCGAACGCCGAGGAGCACTGCGGCCCGTTCCGCTTCCATCACCTGTCTCCGGCCGGCCGCGCCTCCCGTAGCGAGCATCGCGATCCGCGTCGCTCGGGGAACCGCTTCCTTCAGCAGTTCCAATCGTTTGCCCGCCAGCACGGTTCCGAGCACGACGCCGGTAACGTTCCTCCCGGGTCGGGCCAGGCTGGGAACGAACCCTAGCTCGACCGGATCTTGACCAGCGATGAGGATAACGATCGGGATCGCCTTGGTCGCCTCCAGGGCGGCCCGGACCGCATCGGAGCCGAACGCGACGAGAACGTCCACGGGGCGCTGTACTAGCTCGGCCGCGAGCGATGGGAGCCGTTCGACCCGGCCGCCGGCGTATCGTCGCTCGACCTCCAGATTCCGGCCCTCGACGTAGCCCAGGTCATGCAGAACCTCGACGAGATCGCGACGTGCGTCATACATCCCGGAGGGCTCAGGCGCGCCAAGATTGAGCATCCCAAGCCGATACACCTTCTCAGCTTGCTGCGCCTCAGCGGCGAGCGACGCGGCGAGGAGGCCGCCGGCCGCAGTATGCAGAAATATTCGTCGGTCCACACGGAACCCCCGCCTGACCGCGCCTGTAGGAGGAACCGGGCGGAGGGACGGCCAAGCGGAGTGAAGTTACACCGGCGCTGAGGGAGTCCGCTACATCTTCTTGTCGGCCTTGAGGCGCTCGCTCATGAATGCCTTCCGCTCGGCACCCTTCTTGTTTTCAATGAGACACATTCAGCGGATCGCCATGTCGTAGCCCTTGATGCGCTCGTCTCCCCTCGCCCGCCAGACCAGGCGCCTGGTCACCCCATATAGGTCGATCTGCTGGTAGAGCGGCATGGCGGCGGCATCGTCGACCACGATGCGGTTCATGCGATGGAACAGCTCCAGGCGCCGCTTCGGGTCCATGCTCTGCTTCGCCTCGTCGTTCATGCCGTCGAGGTCGCCGTTGTAGTAGTTGGTGTTGATCTTTCCCGAGCGAAAGAGCGGGTCGTAGACACCCTCTGCGTCGTAGGTGCCGCCCGAGCCCCAGCCAATGAGGTAGACCGGCCCCGCCTTGTGGACGTAGACCATGTTGTTCAGGTAGCTGCCCCATTCGTGCACGCGCAGGGTCGTGCGGATGCCGGCCTTGGTGAGCTGTCCGGCGACGGCCTCGGCCACCTCCCGGTCGCGCACGTAGCGCCCCTGGGGCGAGTTCAGCACCATGTCCACCCCATTCGGAAAGCCGGCCTCGGTCAGGAGCTGCTTCGTCCGCGCCAGATCCTGCGCGATGGGCTTGAGGGCGGGCTCGAATCCCACGTGCTTGGGGGTGAGCATCAGCGCGAGGCGCACACCCTTGCCGTCGAGGACCGTCCGGATGATCTGGTCGACGTCCAGCGCGTAGTTCATGGCCAGCCGCACCCGCCGGTCGGCAGTGGGGCCCGCGTACGGGCCCACGAGCTTGTGTTGGGCATCGTACTGGTGCGTGTAGTAGAGGAGCTGGATGGTCCGCGTGCTGGGCGCAGTGGACAGGAAGAGTTTCGGATGATTGGCGATGACGCCGGCCAGGTGCGGTGGGATATTCACGGCGACATCCACCTCGCCGTTCTGGAGCGCTGCTACGCGAACGGCGTCGTCGGGGATGGGCTTGAAGACGAGCCGCTTGATCCGCGGGGCGCCTCGCCAGTACTGCGCGGTGGCCTCGAGTTCGATGCGGTCGTCCTTCACCCAGCGCACGAGCTTGAACGGTCCCGAGCCCACCGGATTCTTCTGCAGGTAGGGCATCTCCTTGTCCCGGTAGTACCTGGGCGGGAGCATGGCGGCCTGACCAGTGGTCAGCACGGCGGGCAGGAGGGGCCAGCCGGCCTTGCTGTGCACACGCACGGTGAGGGGATCCACGATCTCGACGTGAGTCAGGGGCGTGAAGGCCGACGCCCCGCGCAGCTTGAGCCTGGGATCGATCAGCCGCTCGAGGCTGAACTTCACGGACTCGGCGTCGAAGGGCTCGCCGTTGTGGAACCGGATGCCCCGCCGGAGCTTGAACTCCCAGGTCGTCGGGCTCACGCTCTGGTACGACTCGGCCAAGAGCGGGACTAGATTGAGGTCCGGGTCCCGCTCGATCAGCCCATCGAAGAGATTGTTGGCCAGCACGGTTGCCGGCGCTTCTTGGTGGTTCATGGGATCGAGCGTAGTGGGGTCGACGCCTTGCGCGATCACCACGGTGTCGACGGCCGCGGCCAAGGCCTGAGGGGTGGTCTCAGGGGGACTCGACGTTGCGAGAGCGATGAGGACGAGCAGGCGAAGCCACGACATCGGCGCCTCCTCTATGCTCTACTGCGTCCTAGAATCTACCGGAAGAGGAGAGTCAACATCAAGGCCATGCGAGGCGAGTCGCGCCACCCTCCTTACCTGTCCCTGGCCAAAACTCCGTCCAGTAGGTAGGTTGTTGATCTGTCGGCGCTGATATCGGTTCCAGGGAGTGCCGGCAGTCGAAGCGAAGAACATCAAGAGCGACTGCGGGATCGTCAGGCCGAGGGCCTTGGCGGTCTTGAGGTTGATGATCAACTCGAACTTCGTCGGCTGCTCGATCGGAATATCGCCGGGCTTGGCGCACTTGAGGATCTTGTCGACGTAGGCCGCGGCCTGCCCGGTCATCTCCGCCAGGTTCGCTCCGTAGGAGATCAGTCCTCCGGCATCGACGTACTGCCGGTAGGGATACACAGCGGGAAGCCGTGTCGTAGCAAGGAAATCGAAGATGACCTGCCGTCTGGCCCATAGCACGTTCGAGCTCATGACCACCACGGCGTTGACACCGTCCGTACGCGCCGCTTGGAGGAGCGTCCCCAGCAAAGCGGGGTCGCGGACGGGAACCACTTTGAGCCGCACGCGCAATGATTGAGCCGCATTCTCGAGGCCTCGAAGCTCCGGAGCCTTACTCGGGTCAGCCACATCGTAGAGCACCGCGGCATGGACCTCGCGCCCCACGATGCCCTTCAGCAGTTCAAGCCGCTTGGTCGCCGTTTCGGCCAAGAGGCATGTCACGCCAGTAACATTGCCATCGGGGCGGGCGAGGTTTGTGATCAGGCCTGCCGCCACCGCGTCACACCCCTGCATGACGATTGGGATGACGCTCGTCAGGCGCTTCGTCACGACAATGACCTTGTCTCCAAACGCGAAGATCACGTCAAGGTTCAGCTCCGCTAATTCGGCCGCCGAGTTCGGGATGCGATCGTGTTCGCCGACTTCCCATCGATGCACAATCAGAAGGTCCTGACCTTCAATGTACCCGCGTCGTTGGAGAGCCTGGCGGAACGCTGCCGTGGTTGAGGGGTCGATTGTGGCGGAGCTTCCAACGGAGAAGTATCCGACTCGCCACACCTTCGGCGCCTGCTCCGCCTCGGCCACGAGGGGCGCGGCACATGCGGCGAGAGCCAGCAGGCAGATGACCGCGCGCTGGATCATTCGATCACCTGATCCGCCCGCTGCAGGAGCGACGGCGGGATCGTGAGGTTGATGGCCCGGGCTGTCTTGAGGTTGATCACCAACTCGAACTTCGTGGGCTGCTCGACGGGAAGATCGGCAGGCTTGGTGCCCTTGAGGATCTTGTCTACATACGCGGCAGCCCGATGGGCCGCGTCTCGGAGGTTCGAGCCGTAGCTCATGAGACCCCCGGCTTCTGTATAGAACGAGTATGGGTAGAGTGCTGGCAAGCGGTTCCTCATCGATAGCTCGGTGATCCGGGCGGCGCTCGGATGAAGACTAGAGCAGTCGAACACGATGACCGCTTCGAGGCGATGCCGCGCGGCAGCGACAAAGGTGCTCGCGAGATCCTGAAACCCCCGCGCTTCTAGGGATGACAGCCTTACCTTCAACGCGTCTGCGGCGACCTGAGTTTCCGTCCACTCTGCGTCGCCAATGCCTTCGCCACCACCACACCAGAGAACGCCCACGTGCGACAGCGTCGGGAGGACCTCTCGTAGGATCTCCAGACGCTTTTGACTGAGCTCCGGGGAGATCATGGTAAGCCCTGTGACGTTCCCACCGGGGCGGGCCAGACTCGCGACCAGCCCCAGCCTCACAGCGTCGCCGCTGGACACCATCACGATTGGGATCGTTCGCGTCGCTTTTTTGGTGGCAATCGCTGCGACCCCGCTCTGGGTGACAATGACATCTACTTTGAGCCGAACCAGCTCCGCGGCTAGCTTTGGAAGCTTCTCAACCGTGCCGCCCGCATACCGAATCTCAAGGACGACGTTCTGCCCTTCCAGGTAGCCCAGCTCCCGCAACCCGCCCCGGAACGCATCAAGCTGCGGGTTGTCAGCAGGTCCCGAGCGCATGCTGATGAAGCCAATCCGGTATGGGTGCCCCGCCTGCTCCGCCTCAGCGGCGAGCGGCGCGGCGAGGAGGCCACCGGTCAAGCTACCGAGGAAGGCACGTCGGTTCATAGGAGGCCTCCCCCTGGCCGCGTCATCTAGGAGGACATGAACCAGGGAACCCGGCGCGGTTCAGGGGACATCTTACTTCGGCGTCTTCACGGCAATTGGCTTCGGCGTTGACACCACGGAGCGCCATGACGAGTTCCGGCGGGCGCGGCCTGG
>Ga0207646_10004077_pt1 | contig 16099 bp, 14 predicted proteins | sample KBSK5502metaG_FD_184343 | JGI IMG/M metagenome (GOLD analysis project Ga0207646, IMG submission 184343) | Corn, switchgrass and miscanthus rhizosphere microbial communities from Kellogg Biological Station, Michigan, USA - KBS K5-50-2 metaG... | ecosystem: Host-associated > Plants > Roots >... | reverse complement strand
CGTCCTCCATCACCACGGGCGATGGAAAGCGAGATGCCAGCATGCGGTCTACCTTTCTCAAGACCGGCGAGTTCCCGCACATGACCTTTAAGGGAACCATGAACGCCCATCCCGGGCTCGCCGTCCGGCCTTTTGCCGCGACCGTCCACGGCCAACTCACGATTCGAGACGTGACGCGTGACGCGGAGTTCCCAACGATGGTCACCGCGCTCGCGCGCGAGTTCCTCGCGGATTCCGAGACGACCGTCCGGATGGCCGACTATGGAATTCCCTATCCTCGGGCGTTCATCTTCGTCGCGAGAGACCCGGTCACGGTCACGCTCCACATTCGGGCCCAGCAGCCCTGAACGCACTACCTCAGGCGCGCGACGCGGCCTCCTCCACAACCCGGTCGACGAAGCCTGCGAGCGGCACGACCCCCTCGTCCCCCTTGGCCCGGCTGCGGACCGCGACGGTCTGCTGCTGCTCCTCGCGGTCTCCGACGATGAGCATGTACGGCACCTTCATCAACTGAGCTTCGCGGATCTTGTGTCCGGTTCGCTCGCTGCTGCCGTCGACCTGCACACGAATGCCGCGCCCCTGGAGGACGTCCGCAACACGCCGGCCGTACGCCAAGTGGCGGTCCGCGATCGGGAGGATCCGCACCTGCTCGGGCGCCAACCACAGCGGAAACGCCCCGGCGTAAATCTCAATCAGGAACGCCATCATCCGCTCAAGGGTGCTGATCACGCCCCGATGGATCATCACCGGCCGGCGCGGATGGCTGTCCTCGGCGATGTATTCGAGCTCAAACCGCTCCGGCAGATAGAAGTCGATCTGCACTGTCGAGATCGTTTCATCCTTGCCCATGACGTTGGGCACCTGGACATCCAGCTTGGGGCCATAGAACGACGCCTCCCCTTTCGCCTCCACGAACTCCAAGCCGAGCGCCCGCATCGCGTCGCGCAGCTTGTCCTCCGCGAGGTCCCACATCGCGTCGTTCCCCACGAACTTCACCCGGTCGTTGGGGTCCCGCATCGAGAGGCGGTACCAGTAGGTCTGGAACCCGAGATCGCGGTATACGCGCCGGATCAGCCGCACGACGGCGATGAACTCGTCCGTGAGCTGGTCCGGCCGGCAGAAGATGTGCGCGTCGTTGAGGGTCATCCCGCGCACGCGCGCCAGGCCCGACAGCACCCCGGAGCGCTCGTACCGATACATGTTTCCCAGCTCCGCGATCCGCACCGGGAGGTCTCGGTAGCTGTGCTGCCCGTGTTTGTAGATCATGATGTGGTGCGGGCAGTTCATCGGGCGCAAGATCAACTCTTCGTTATCCACTTTCATCGGCGGGTACATGTTCTCACGGTAGTGGTCCCAGTGCCCGCTGATCTTGTACAACTCGACGCTCGCCAGGTCCGGAGTCTTGACGTGTTGGTACCCGAGCCCCTCCTCGAGGTCGATGATGTACCGCTCCAGGATGCGCCGCACCGTCGCCCCCCGCGGGAGCCACAGCGGGAGACCCGGCCCCACCTCCTCCACGGAGGCGAACAGTTGGAGTTCCCGGCCCAACTTGCGGTGGTCGCGCTGCTTGGCCTCCTCCAAGCGGGCGAGATACGCCTCGAGCGCCCCCTTCTCGGGGAAGGAGATTCCGTAGATCCGCTGGAGCATCTCCCGGTGCTCGTCGCCGCGCCAGTACGCGCCCGAGGTGCTCAAGAGCTTGATCGCCTTGATCCGCCCGGTGGAGGGCAGGTGGGGGCCCCGGCACATGTCCTCGAACCCGTCCTGCCGGTAGAAGCTTACCGGATCATCGGGGATTCCCTCCAGAAGCTCGGCTTTGTATTTTTCACCGGCCTGTTGAAACGCGCGGGCCGCCTCGTCTCGCCGCACGTAGATCCGCTCGATCGGCTGGTTGCGCTTTGCGAGCTCGCGCATCCGGGCTTCAAGCCGCTCGAGATCTTCGGGCGTAAACGGCCGGCCGACGTCGAAATCGTAATAGAACCCGTCCTCGATGGGCGGCCCGATCGCCAGCTTGGCGTCCGGGAACAGCTCCCGGACCGCCTGCGCAAGCAGGTGCGCCGTGCTGTGCCAGTAGATCTCCTTCCCCGCCGAATCGTCAAAGGTCACCCACTCCACGGACGCATCGGCGTCGAGGGCGGCGGAGAGATCCCGCACCACGCCGTCGACGCGCGCGGCCAGGGCGTCCGAACGGCCCATGTCCCGCGCGATCGCCAGAAGCGGGGTCCCGCGCGGGACCTCCCGTACGGATCCGTCAGGGAACCGCACGACTACCTGCTGTACCTGCTGCTGCATCGCCTCTCCTCCACCCTGCCCACCCGCCTCGACGAGCGTCCCTGAGTCGGTGACCCACCCATAGAGCCGGCCTCGAAAATGGGAGCGCCCCCGTCCGTATGGGACGGGGGCCTCCGCGGTTCCACCCATGTTCTCCCGATAGCGGGAGCACTCTCCACGCGATCACGGGCGCACCCGGCAGGCTCGCGACGTTCGCCTGCGGCTCAGGGGTGGTGTTCTGCCCGGCGTCCGAGCAGGGCTCGCAGCCTAGACCCTGCTTCTCTTGCGGCCGCCGACCGGCGTACTCGTCCCCTTCACAGCCCCTTTATTATACCATAGCCCGGGCGCTGGCCCGAACCTCTGACCGGATCCCCACGTTCAAAGGACTAGGGCAGCGCTCACCCGAATACACACCGTTGCTCTGCACCATCATGGCAGTCTCGGGGGGATACTATGGTGACATCAGTGAGGCTCTCGAGAGGCGCGATCTGGGCCCTCGCGACAATTGGATGCCTCGTGGCCGGCCTCGTCTTCACGCCCGCCGCCCGCATGGGCTGGGCCGCTCAGATGAGCAATACGTTTGTCTGGGCCAAGTCGGGAGACGCGGATACGCTCGACAACCAGGTGAGTTCCAACGGCGAGACCTCGGAGGTCACGACCCAGATCTACAACGTCCTTGTCCGGGCGAAGCAGGGACGAACCGACGTCGAACCGGACCTGGCGGAAAGCTGGTCGACGTCGCCGGACGGCCTCGTGTGGACGTTCAAGCTGCGCAAGGGCGTGACGTTCCATGACGGGACACCCTGGAACGCGGAAGCGGCGAAGTTTAACTTCGACCGAATGGCCGACCCAAAGAATCCTTATCACGTCACCGAGAAAGGGTTGGATTTCGAATACTGGGACGGCTTCATGGGCGACTCCTTCAAGGAGGCCAAGGTCGTCGATCCGTATACGTTGCAGCTCATCCTGAAGCAACCCAACTCACCCCTGCTCTACAACCTCTCCATCATCGCGTTTGACTTTGCCAGCCCGGCTTCGTTCAAGAAGTACGGTGGTCAGGGTGTGGGCCAGCACCCGGTGGGCACGGGTCCGTACAAGTTCGTCGAGTGGATCCGGGATGACCATATCACGATGGAAGCGAACCCCACCTTCTTCCGCAAGGGGCTCCCCAAGACCAAGCGGCTCGTCATGCGGGTGATTAAGGACAACGCCGCCCGCTTCCTCGCGCTGAAGGCCAACGAGGTTCAGGCAATGGAGGCCCCCAACGTCGACGACGTCAAGGTCGCACAGAGGGATCCGAATCTCCAAATGGGCTTCCGGCCGGCGTTCAACACCGGCTGGGTGCGGTTCAATCTCAACAACGACATCTTCAAGGACAAGAAGATCCGTGAGGCCGTGGCGCTTGCCATCAACCGTCAGGCAATCGTCCAAGGGCTCTACGGAAGCTATGGCGAGGTCGCTCAGCAGCACATGCCACCGGTGATGTGGGGCCGGGTGTCGGGCCTCAAAGGCTACCAGTACGACCCGGCAAAGGCGAAGCAGCTACTGGCCGAAGCGAAGTACCCGAATGGGTTTTCACTCGACTTCTGGTACATCCCGGTGAGCCGACCGTACTTCCCCGCCGGCAAGGAAATCGGAACGGCGATCGCTAACGACCTCGGCAAGGTCGGCATACGGGTCCATCTGATGACCGAGGACTGGGCCGCCTATCTCAAGGATCGCAAAACCAACAAGTTCCCGATCTTCATGATTGGGTGGATCGGGGACAACGGGGATCCCGACGACTGGCTCGGGTACTTCTATACCAAGTTCGACAAGGACAACGCATACTACTCGTACAACAGTGCGGCGGTGTTCGACCTCATCAACAAGGCCAAGACGACCCTGAGCCAGGCCGAGCGGGCCAAGATGTATGCACAGGCCGAGCAAATGGTCCTCGACGACTATCGGGATGTTCCGATCGCGCACGCGAGAGTCCCGCTCCTTATGCGCAAGAACGTCGATGGGCTCGTGGGACAACCGGACGCCAACGAATACATGGAGACAGTCTCCCTTAAGTAACTTGTCAGGATCAGAGGTCGGGCGGGGGGCCGGGGCGCAGGTCTTGGCCCCCCGTCCTGCCGTATCGAGATGATCCGCTACATCGGGAACCGCGCGATCGCGCTCATCCCCATCCTCTTGGGGGTCTCTGCAGCGGCGTTCCTCTTGATTCATCTGCTCCCCGGAGATCCTGCTACCGTCTTCCTTGGTGAGCACGCGACTCCGGAGTCGATTGCCCGTGTGCAGCACGAGTTTGGCTTGGACCGGCCGCTGCCGGTGCAATACGGCGTCTACCTCTGGCATGCGATCCGAGGCGACTTTGGAGACTCACTGGAGACCCACCGTCAAGTAATCGTGGAGTTTCTGCCACGCTGTCCCGCGACGATCGAGCTCTCGCTCGGGGCGATCACGGTGGCCCTGCTCGTGGGCATCCCCATCGGCCTCCTTTCGGCCACGAAGCCAAACTCGATCTTCGACAGAATCGGAATGGCGGTGGCTTTAGCTGGAGTGTCGCTGCCGGTGTTCTGGCTCGGTCTGATGCTCGTCTACATCTTCAGCGTGTACTTCCACACGCTTCCGACGAGCGGCCAGATCGGGATCGACTACTCGCTCCTTGCCATAACTCACATCGATGTCCTCGACGGCCTGCTCACGGGGAACCTTCCGGCCGCCTGGGACGCGCTCCGCCACCTGATCCTTCCGAGCATCACACTCGCATCGTACTCGACGGCGATCATCGCCCGGATGACCCGAGCGTCGATGAAGGATGCGCTCCATCAAGACTACATCCGGACCGCGCGCGCAAAGGGGATGGCCGGGTGGGGAGTGATCATCGGCCACGGACTCCGCAACGCCCTCCTACCGGTCATCACGGTGATCGGTCTCCAAGTGGGGTCGCTCCTAACGGGAGCGATCCTGACCGAGACGATCTTCTCGTGGCCGGGCGTGGGGCGGTTCATGTACGACTCCATCCTCTTCCGCGACTATCCGGTGATCCTGGCGGGGATTCTGCTGTTCTCGCTGGTGTTCGTGCTCGTCAACCTGTGCGTGGACGTCCTGTATGCTTTCCTCGACCCCAGAATCCGCTACGCGTAGCCTGACGACGCACCCGGTCATGCGCCGCTCCGACCGGTCGGCGCTGCGGATGGCCCTGCGGCGGTTCTGGCGAAACGGGAATGCAAAGACGGGATTCTTTCTCATCGCTCTATTCGCCCTGATCGCGGTCTTCGGCCCCAAGATCGCCCCCGAAGGATTTGATGAGGAGAACCTCTCCGGGCGGCTGAATCCACCGACGCAACTGCACTGGTTCGGCACTGACGAGCTCGGACGCGACGTGCTGAGCCGCGTGATCTATGGGGCGCGCATCTCAATGACCGTGGGGCTTGTGGCAGTATCCGGGGCGTTGGCGACCGGATCGCTGCTTGGGATCACTGCGGGGTACGGCGGCGGGATCGTGGACGGCGCCATCATGCGGGTCATGGACGTGATGCTCGCGTTCCCCTCTGTCATCCTCGCAATCGGGATCGTTGCCATGCGCGGCCCCGGCCTCAACAACACGATCCTGGCCGTCAGTATCGTCAATATCCCCGTGTACGCGCGCGTCGCGCGGGCCTCCACGCTCTCGATCAAGGAGCACGAGTATGTGACGGCCGCTCGGGCGATCGGCGCGCGAGGCTGGCGCGTGTTGCTGAGAGCAATTCTTCCTAACGCCGCGTCTCCGCTGGTCGTCCAGGCGACCCTGGGCGTGGCGGGCGCGATCCTCGACGCGGCCGCGCTGGGCTTCCTGGGATTGGGTGCCCAACCGCCGGCGCCCGAGTGGGGCGTGATGCTTTCCGATAGTTACAAATACCTGTTGACGGCCTTCTGGGCCGCCCTCGCTCCAGGCGCGGCGATCGCCATTGTCGTGCTCAGCTTTAACCTCGCCGGAGACGGCCTCCACGACGCCCTGGATCCCCGCCTGTCGGGATCCTTCTAACCACCCAGCACGCGTTCCGCCGCCTCTTCCCCCGAACGGATACAGTCGGGAATCCCCACACCCGTGAACGCGTTCCCGGCGACGGCGAGTCCGGGGTAGCGGGCCACGCGCACCTGAATGGCGGCCACCCGGTCGGGGTGCCCGACCTGATACTCTGGCATCGCCGCCGGGTGCCGGTGGACTCGCACCAGGGTAGGCGCAGAGGAGATGCCGAGCAGTGGGCCGAGATCCTGTTGAACCAGGGCAGCGAGACCGGCATCGTCGCGATCCAGCACTCCCTGCGCCCGCTCCCCGCCGAGGAACGCGCGCAGCAGCACATCGCCGTCGGGCGCCCGGCCGGGATACTTCAAGCTGGAGAACGCGCAGGCGAGGATCGACCGGCCCTCCGTTTGAGGCACGACGAACCCGAACCCGTCGAGCGCATGCCGGATCTCCGTCCTCGGGTACACCAGCGTCACAATCGCCGACGAGTGGTAGGGAATCGTCGACAACTCGCGCCCCAGATCGTGATCGAGGCCTCCCACCAGCCGGGCCGACCGGGATGCGGGAACCGCGAGGATCACGCCGTCGGCCAGCAGGGTCGTGCCATCGGCCAGGTTGACCCGCCACGTTCGCGGCCCGGTCGACCGCCCAAGGGAGGTGACCCTCCGGCGCAGCTTGACCGAGGACGGCGGCAGACGCTGCGCGAGACCGGAGACCAGTTCCTGCATTCCCCCGGCCGGTGCGGCGAACAGGCTCCACCGGGGGCCGCTCCCCTGTTGGCCCTCGCGGCTTCCCGTCGCCCGCTGCAGCGCTCGGATCACGCTTCCGTGCCGGCGTTCCATCTCCGCAAACCGGGGCATCGTGGCGCGCAAACTGACCGCGGCCGGATCCACCGTATAGATGCTGCTGACGAGCGGTTGGACCACCCGATCCAGCACCTCGTGTCCGAACCGCCGCGTCACGAACGCCCCTACGCTCTCGTCCCCCTCCGCGCGGCGTTTCGGCAGAACGAGATCCATCGTCGCGCGCATCTTGCCGCGCCAGGAGAGCAGCGGAGACCGCCACAGCGGCCCAAGCCGGCTCGGCGCCAGGAGAACGAATCCGTCGGGCAACGGCACGAGCCGTCCATGGTGGACAACGAAGGTGCGGCGGTGAGCTCCTTGGGTGGGAATCAAATGCTCCGTCAACCCGAGCCGGTCGCACAGCTCGAGCGCCCAGGGCTTCTCGGTCAGGAACGAATCCGGTCCCCCCTCGATGAGATATCCGTCGATCTGCTCGGTCGCAATCGTCCCACCGAGCCGGTCGCTCGCCTCTACGAGGAGGAGATCGATCGGCGCCCGCCTCGCTGCGCTCAACTCCAAGAGCCGGTGCGCCGCGGCCAAGCCGGCGATCCCGCCGCCCACGACCACGATCCGGCGGGCATCGGCCCGACCCTGACCAAGGATCGGCGCGGATTTCACGCTGCCGCCCTGACCCGGACAAGATCGCCAAGCATCCGAATGAAAGCCGGGTGGTCCATCACCGTGCCCGCGCGATAGAACGCCACCCCGGTGCGACCCGCGGTTTCGCGGGCTTCCGTATCGAGATCGTAGAGGACTTCAATATGGTCGCAGACGAAGCCGATCGGGGCGACGACGACGGCCCGCTCATGGGCTCGCCCCAGGGCGCGAATCACATCGTTGATGTCCGGGTCCAGCCACGGGGTCCTCGGGTCGCCGCTGCGGCTCTGGTACGCGAGCGCCCACCGCGGGTGCTGGAGGCGAGCGGCGACGAGCCCCGCGGAGGTGGCCAGCTGGTCGGCGTACGGCGCCTTGGCTGCCATCGCCGACGGGAGACTGTGCGCGGTGAAAATGAGCGTGGTCCTCTCCCGGTGCTCGGCGGGGATGGCGCTCATCGCTGTCGCGAGCCGATCGGCCTGCGCCTCGATGAACCCGGGGTGATCGAACCAGGGGCCAAGGTAGTCCACGGCGGGCGCTCCTTCCCCTACCCGAATGCGCGCCTCTGCCACGTCCTCCTGATACTGCTCGAAGCTCGAGTAACTGCGATGGGGGGCCATCACGATCCCGAGGGCCTGCCGGACGCCATCCGCGCGCATCCGGGCCAGGGCCTCGTGGAGGTAGGGGGTCCAATTTCGCATGCCGGCGTAGACCGGGATCCGCGTGCCGGGCGCGGCAAGATCGGCCTGCAGGGCCTCGGCTTGCCGGAGCGTCAACTCGGTGAGCGGCGAGTGACCATCGAATACCTCATAGTGGTGGACCACCTCTTCGATGCGCTCCGGCGGCACAGTGCGGCCGCGCAGGACGTTGGCCAGGAATGGCCGGACGTCTTCCATACGATCCGGACCACCGAACGCGATCAGCAGCACGGCATCGTAGCGCGACATATCAACGGTGGCTCTCCTCGTGAACGATGTCGACCAGCGCGGCGGCGTGCTGCCACGGGGTGTGCGGGAGTACCCCATGCCCGAGGTTAAAGACGTGCCCCGATCGGGCGCCTGCGCTTCCCAAGATGGTTCGGACCGCCCGCCTGATTTCTGCCGGGTCGGCCAGCAATACCGCGGGATCGAGATTTCCCTGGACGGCGACGTCCGGGCCTACGCGGTCCCACGCCTGGCCCAGGTCCACCCGCCAGTCCAGTCCGATCACGTCGCCGCCGGCCTCGCGCATCAGTTCCAGCAGGCCCGCGGTGCCGGTGCCGAAGTGGATCACGGGGACCTCACCCGCGATCCCATCGATAACCTGCCGTGTAAACGGGAGAACGTGCCGGCGGTAGTCGTCGGGCGCCAAACACCCCACCCAGCTGTCGAAAATCTGCACCGCCTGGGCCCCGGCGGCGATCTGCCCGTTGAGGTACCCGACCGTCAGGGACGCCAGCTTGTCCATGAGCCTCCGCCAGGTTGCCGGATCACCGTGCATCAGGTGCTTCGTCCTGAGGAACTGCCGGGACGGACTCCCCTCGACCAGATACGACGCTACGGTGAACGGACCGCCCGCGAACCCGATCAGGGGCACGCGTCCGTCAAGGGCCTGCCGCGCACGCCGGACGGCCTCGAACACGAACGGCACGGCCTCGCGAGGATCCACCTCCCGCAGCCGGTCGACATCCGTGGCCGTCCGCACGGGATGGTGGACGAGGGGCCCCTCGCCTTTTGCGTACTCGAGCCCCACGCCGAGCGGCTCGGTGATGACGAGGATGTCCGCGAAGATGATCGCCGCATCCACCTTCAGACGGTCGACTGCGAGCACGGTCACTTCCGCCGCCGCGTCCGGGGTCTTGCAGAGTTCGAGAAGGCTGAGCCGTTCGCGGATCGCCCGGTATTCAGGGAGGATCCGGCCCGCCTGCCGCATCAGCCAGATCGGCGTGAACTCGACCGGTTCCCGGCGGCACGCCCGGAGGAAGGGAAGTGCGTGTCCCATCACTCCTATTTAAACACGCCGGCCGGTCCCGTTCGACCGAGGACGACCACCACGAACCCCACGGCCGCCACGACGAACAGCACCGGCTCGATCGCTGTCCAGCGGCTGCCGGCGGCGGCCTCGTGCTCCCACCAGTGACTGGGGAAGAACTTGCGTGTCTTGCGCTTGAACAAGATGTCCGGGACGTTCTCGAGATCGGGAATCACGCCCCCGATCACCCCCGCCGCCATGCCGATGTTCCCGGCAACAACCGCCAGAGCGAGTACCACGAGCACCCCGCACCCATCGGCGATCAGATGCAGAGGTCTATTCTCGTCGCGATGCGGCACGAAGTCGAGCAATGCGTGCGAGACCGCCCCGGCAACAAAGGCCAGCGCCGGGCGCCCGACGAGCGCTCCGCTGAGCCCGCCCACGAGCGCATGCGTTGTCCCCTTCATTCTTTACGTGAGCATCCTCTGGCGGAATCCTCGCAATGAGGTGGGCAGATGTGACAGACGGTGCACCAATACAGAACCCTCGATCTCCTACGAAACTATTTCGGGACGGGCCGTCTCGTCCCCTCCAAAGCTCGTCGGGCGGGAGTGACGTTCATCCTGGAGCCGTGAAAGATGATCGGGGGAAGCAGGGCTGGAACTAAGTGTGCACGATCGTGATCTAGTTCAAGGGGAGGAACCGAGATGGAGGAGACGGACCGCCGGCCGATCGCCTACACGCCTTCCGACCTGCCCAAGTGGCAAAATTTCTTCCTGATCGGATTGGCACTCTGGATCGCGTCAGTCGTGGTCACCGGAACGACCGGAAACGTGAACATGATTCCAACGGTCGTCCTGCTGGGAAGCTTTCTTGTTCCGGTCACTGCCGTCATCTGGTATTTGGATCATTACGAGAGTCCCGAGCTCACGCTGCGACTGGTCTTCTACACGTTCATCGTCGGCGGCGTCCTCGGCACGCTTGCCGCTTCGGTGCTGGAGTCGTGGCTCCGCAGCGAGAGTCTCCTCGTCTATGTCGGCGTTGGGCTGATTGAAGAATTCGCCAAACTGCTGGCGTTGCTTTTTGTGGCCCGGCGGATGCCACGCTACACAATTCGAGACGGCATCGTTCTCGGCGCAACCGTCGGGTTTGGGTTTGGCGCCCTCGAGAGCAGCGGTTATGCGTTGACCTCCCTCTTCACAGTCGGCGGACACGAGGTATCTCTGTCGTTGGGCAATCTGGTGTTCACAGAACTCATCCGCGGCGTGTTGGCGCCGGTCGGACATGGGTTGTGGACGGCGATCCTTGGGGGCGTTCTCTTTGGAGCCAGCCGAGCAGGGCGTGTGCGCGTGACGCGCAAGGTGTTCGGCACCTACCTGCTCGTCGCGCTGCTCCATACCCTGTGGGACGCGATGCGGGGCATCGCGTTCGTGCTCACCGCGGTGTTTACCGCCACGCCCGCCCAGCAGATCGCGATCATGGAGGGAGTGCTGCTCCCCCCCACCATCAAGCAGGTCAAGATATTTCTGGCCTTTGAGATCGGTGGACTCGCACTCATTTCTCTCTTCGGGCTCGTGATGCTGTGGCGTCTCTGGCATGCGGTGGATCGCACGCCAGATCAATGAGGGCGCACGGAGGCCGGTTCTCCTGCCCACACCGATTACGCTCGCGCTGCACTTGCGATAGCCGCGCTGGATCGTTACCATGCGAAAGAGAGCGCCCGGACGGGGGCGCGCCCGTGTTTCAACTTCCCGCGCCGCGCCGGCGCAGGTCAGGCTGACCGACACGGAAGAGAGAAAGAGGGGTTCCATGGTCTCCGCGCGCCGCACGATCCGAACGATGTGCCCGATGAACTGTCATCCCACGCTCTGCGGGATGCTCGTCGAAGTGGAGGACGGGCGACTCGTCGGCGTGAGGGGCGACCCGGAGAATCCGGACAGCCAGGGCTTCCTCTGCATCCGGGGGCAGGCATCGCGGGAGATCATCGGGAACCCGAAGCGGCTCCTCTTCCCGCTGGTCCGTGACCGGAGAACGGACGACGCTTGGCGGCGGGCGAGCTGGGACGAGGCGCTTGAGCTAATCGTGGCGCGGATGCAGTCGGCTGGGCGGGAGGCGGTAGGGTTCTGGCAGGGCCATGGTCATTTCGCCAACAACTACGGGACGCGGATCGCATCCCAGCTCTTGCGGCGCTTTGCCAACTTCTACGGCTGCCAGTGGTGGCACCCGTCGATGATCTGTTGGGGCCTCGGGGGCTTCGGGATCGGGCTCACGGGTCCCATCGAGACGAACACCAAGGAGGACATGGGTGCGCACGCAAACTTGATCCTCCTCTGGGGGGCGAACCTGGCGAGCCAGCCGAACACCGCCCGTTACCTCACGGCGGCGAAGCGGCGTGGCGCCTGGGTCGCGACGATCGACGTGCGCCAGACCGAGGCGGCGGCGCATTCGGATGAGGTCTTCGTGATTCGCCCCGGGACCGACGCCGCGCTCGCCCTCGCAGTGATGCACGTGATCGTCGGCGAGGGGCTCCACGACTCCGAATTCGTCGAGACGCACACGGTCGGCTTCGACCGGCTCGCCGAGCACATCAGGAATTATCCTCCCGAGTGGGCGGCACGTGAGACCGGGCTCACGGCCGATCGGATCGTGGCGCTCGCCCGCCGCTACGCCACGACGCGGCCCGCGATGATCCTGCTCGGGGGCAGTTCTATGCACAAGGGCGCGAACGGCTGGCAGGGGGCCCGAGCCGTGGCGTGCCTGCCCGCGCTCACGGGGAACATCGGCGTCCCCGGCGGGGGCCTCGGTCCGCGCCACGGGGGCGCGAGCCACGGACAAGCGCTCGGGAACATCACTGCCCTGGCGCGCCGGCCGCCGGGCCGCTATGTCCCGAACCAGATGCCCCGGATCACCGACGCGCTGCGTGATGGCGGCGTCCGTGTCCTCTTCCTCCTCGGGACCGATATGCTCTCGTCTTTTGCCGACGCCGGGCACGTGGCCGAAGGCCTCGCCCGGACCAACCTGGTCGTCATTCATGACCTCTTCATGAACGACACGGCCCGGCGCTTCGCCGACGTGATCCTCCCGGGGACCGCGTGGCTTGAGGAGACGGGCTGCAAAAGCACAAACACCCATCTCTACCTAATGCCGAAAATCCTCGACCCGGCCGGCGAGACACGATCGCTTACGTGGATTCTCAGGGAACTGGGACACCGCCTGGACCTCGCGGACTTCTTCCCGTGGGAGACGGACGAGGGGCCGATCGACGCGCTCCTCGATCATCCGGCCACAGGCCGCGCGACCGTGGCCGCGCTGCGCGACGAGCGCGGGATCCGCGCGCTCCGCATCTCCCACGTCGCCCACCCGGATCTCACTTTCCCGACGCCATCGCGCAAAGTCGAGTTCTACTCGGAGCGCGCGAAGTCGCTCGGGCTTCCAGCCCTACCGGTTTACGCGCCGCTGCCCGCGTCCGACCGCTACCCGTTGAGCTTCCGCCAGGGGCGGACGCTGACCCAGTTTCACGGTTTTTACGACCACGGCCAGGCGCTCCCCACGCTCGCGCGGCTCGACCCGGAGCCGGAGCTGTGGGTCTCTCCCGCGGACGCAGCGGCGCGGCGCTTGGAGGATGGCGCGCCGATCCGCATCTTCAACGATCGGGGGGAGTTCCATGCACGGGCGCACGTGACCGACCGCATCCCGCCCGGGACCGTGTGGATGCGCGACGGCTGGACAGGCCTGAACCGCCTTACGTCCGGGGCGCCCTCCATCCCCGACGACGCGGTGGACACCTTTGATTTCTCTGCGGGCCAGGCCGCCTTCGACGCGATGGTTGAGGTGACGCGAGCGAAGCCGGGCCCGGCGTAGAACGATGAGATCAACCCGCGACGGCTGCTAGGGCCTCCTCGACCGACTCGAACGGTAGCAGATCTGACGTCATGTAGACGATGTCCAACACCCGCCTTGGCGTCCGGTCTCGAGGCGCCACGAGGAGGAGATGGCGGTTCTCATCCGAGAGACGATTGGCCAACCGCATAATGGCGCGCACCGCGCCACTGTTGAAGTATGCTGTCTTCTCGAGCGACACAATGACCTCCGGGGAAGGTGAGCGCGAGACCGCTTGAAGAGCGTCGTCAAACGCGCGGACATCCCCAAGATCGAGGTCGCCAGTCACCTCGACGATTGGCACGGTATCGTGAACGCGGACCTGGATCGCTCCCGTCGGGGCCCTCGCGGCTTTGTACAAGAGTTGGTCCAGCATAGGCGGTTGTCCCCCTTTCAAAACCCCAAAGAGTATATTTCCCGCCAATCGCTTTCCTAATCATCCAGGGTAGTCAGTAGGTACCTTCGTCATCGATTCTGGGGAAGAAAGAAGGTCTCATATAGATTAGGGCCGAACTTCGACGACGGGACACTGAGAAAATCGAGGACTATGCATTTATCTACAGGTGTTTTTCCCGAAATCGAATAGTCGCTATCAGGACACCCCAAATTAACGACACGACAAGGGCAAGCACATATGGGGCACGCGGATCAAGATGATCGGCTAGAAAACCACCTGCGGCGGTGGCGATCATGAAAGCGACGCCTCCAACTGTTTCGAAAACCCCCATGGCCAGACCGCGCTGCGCGATAGGCACGCCGTCAGAGATGAGTGCAATACTAACCGGATAGGTCGTACCAAGGCCAAGCCCCATGATGCCGCTGGCGAGAAACACCCACGCTTGCCGTCCCAAGGCAATGACCGCACAACCGGCGGCACACGCGAGCAACCCGCCGCTGAGGACCGGATATCGGCCGATTCTATCGGAGAGCAAGCCGGCTCCTAGCGATGCCCCAATGCGAGTCATAAAGAAAAACGAGAACAGCAGTCCGGTGGCGAAGAGGCTCAGCCCGAGGGAACGGGCGTAGACCGGAAGGAATGTAAGCATCGTTCCCAGATCAAAAATATAGACTGCGCCGGTGATGTAGCCTAGTAACGCTTGGATGTCGTTCCACGCAAGATGTCCGCTGAGCACCTTGGTCTGGGCCGGCATCGCCTCGGCAGGGAGAATCTCTTTGGGAAAGGTGAAGGCGACGGCGAGCGCGGCAATTCCCATAATCAGGTAGACGAGAAATGCGGCGTGAAACCCGAACCACTCGGTTACGGTCCCAGCAAGGATGGAGCCGCCTGCAAAACCTGCGTTGTAGAGTGCGCTTACCCAGCCCATCGTAGAACCAACTTTTCCTGTGCTGGCGAGCTCCGTGGCCAGAGCCTCGATCGTCGGCAACAGAGTTGCTAATGACAACCCCTCAGCGAAGCGCAGATTAACTACATGGTAGACGGTAGCGGCAAGGAGGTAGCCAGCGGCCGCCAAAGGAACGACAGTTCCACCCACGATAACCAGTGCCTTTCGGCCAACGCGATCCGAAAGCGCACCGAGTGGGATCGCGAAAATTACGAACGCCAGTCCAAACGATGCTCCCAACATCCCGATTTGTGTGTAACTCGCTCCCATGCTGCGGGCGAAGATTGGCACAATGGGGCTGGCGGTACCGATGCCAAGAAAGAGAAGAAATACGAAGAGGTAAAGGCTCCCTCGCGAGTTCACTGCCTGACTAGCCTCCAGGGTGGGGACGAGGAAGACCCAAGGTACCCTGAGTGCGGCCTTCCTTATGGCACCATCTATGGCAGCCCAAATGATATCCTAACTTATAACTTAGAACGACACCTGCTGATTGCTGCTGTCACGATTGATTTCGAGGACGATATAGCCCTTCCCCCCGACCTTCTCACGGGCGGCGTTCGCGGTCTCGGCTTCCACCACTATCCGCCCAGGGTAACGATAACCGCCCATCGGACCTGATGGCTTTGGCGCTCAGGAGCGTCGCTCATTGGTCCCACCTCGCGTTCGGTAGTTCCTGCGCTGTCTCAGTCGAGGCTTTCCCATGTTACCCGCACGGTCCCTGCCGAACGAACACCGCGTCAGGCAGGGAGAGCAAGAAAGGCCAGTACCGGGCTCCGACTCCTGGGCCGCTGGACCACAAACAGGGCCTGCCTACACGGGCATCGGCCCCGCTGCCCGAACGGACCGCGGCCGGATGCCCGTCCGGACGAGTTGCGCACGCCCGCGATCTGTCACGATAAAGGCCGCAAGATCCTAAGATTTGTTAACGCCGGGCGAGTTGGGAATGTCTACGGGAAGACTCGGGTTCAGTATTGGTGGCGGGCAAGAATGGAGCGGAATCGTTCCGAGAAAGCAAGGGGGTGATTGTGATGCAGAAGATTCTGGCGGTGGCCGTGTTGGGTGCGACTCTGGCGTTCGCGTCGGGCACAGCGTTTGCGGGGGACCGTAGGGTTGTACAGCCGGTGGCCCAGGCGACTCAGCCCGCGGTTCCAGGCTATAACACGGGATACAGCACCGTGGAGCAGCCATCCGGACCTGCTTTGCAGGTGCAGTTCCCCCTGTGAGAT
>Ga0207646_10004076_pt1 | contig 16102 bp, 18 predicted proteins | sample KBSK5502metaG_FD_184343 | JGI IMG/M metagenome (GOLD analysis project Ga0207646, IMG submission 184343) | Corn, switchgrass and miscanthus rhizosphere microbial communities from Kellogg Biological Station, Michigan, USA - KBS K5-50-2 metaG... | ecosystem: Host-associated > Plants > Roots >... | reverse complement strand
ACATTTCCGACCTGAAACGTATTCGAGCCCGCGAGCGAGATCGACATCGAGATCGTGTCGGCCTGATTAAACGAAGTTAGCAAATCGGCGAGACGTCCACCCCAACCCGTGAAGCCAGGGCTGTCCGCCCAGCCGGTTTGCCATTCGACCTGTTGGTCGGCATGCGAGAAAAGCTGCGGCGGAAGATTGGCCGTCCCGTTCAAATATTGCGCGGCGGTCGTCGGTTGCACGAGCGTGCCGACATTGGCCATGACCGCGAGCTTGCGATCATTATTAAAGAGCGCTTGCAGCTCGGGCATGTTCGGATGCAGACCAAAACTGCGGCCTTGCGGATCCGCCGTCACCAGATTGAGCGGGAGCAACGAACTTTGCGCGAGCGCGATCGGGCCCCGCGCGCTCGAGTAGGCCGCGTACGTCGGATCATCGATCGGAACGATCATGTTGTTCGCGTCGTTGCCGCCGTAGAGAAAAAGACAGACCAACGCACGGAATTCGCTACCGGAGCTGATCGCCTGCGCGGTCGCGGCGTTGATCGCGCGCAAATTCCAAACGGTCGACGCGATTGACGTGGTGCCGAGCGCGGCGCAAGCGGCCTGGCGAATGAATCGGCGACGGGAAATTTCCATATTATTTTTCGATGACGAACTCCGGTGAAGTGACGAGCAGATGAACGGCGGTTTGCGCGCGCTCGAGCGTGTTCGCGGCCGGAATCTGCGTGACAGCGTTAACGACAATGCCACGCGTGTTAGCGGACATCTGGCCGCTCATGAGCACGTTGTTAAGCGAATCGACCAGCGCCGCCGGATCAGCGGCGAGATTGGTTTGCGCCGAAAGATCGAGAACGATCGCGTCCGGATTGCTCGGGTTCGGTTGACGATAAACTGCGCTCCGTATCGCGTTCGCAGTCGTGATCACGGTAGTGTCGGTGGTGATTTGAAATTCAGGCGAAACGAGACCTGCGCTCTCGATCGCGCCGATTTGCGAATAGAAGGGAGAAAAGAAGTTGAACACGCTCGGCGAATAAAGTGGCGCCTGACCGAAATTGAAGTTTGTGCCACCGACCACAAACTTGCCGCTGGCGGACGAACCGTTGAAAGCTCGAAAGACATTGGCAAGCCGGATCATCGGTTCGCGTTCGTGGCCGTAACTGCTGCTCACGCTGAGCGTGCGCGCTTCGGAATCGAGAAGAATCGCGCGAAGCACAACCTGCATGTCGCCGCGAATGCCACTTCCGTTGTTATTAAACGCCGCCGCAACGCGCGCAATGTAACCGGGCGATGGATTGCTCGTGACCAAATGCTGGATTAATCGACGCGCGACGAACGGGCCGACGTTCGGATGATTGAAAATCGTATCCAGACATTGTTGCAGATCCTGGTCTTGAGTTTGTCCCGCCGGCAGGATCACACCATTCAAGATTTTCTTCGCGCCGGTGTCGTGATGCGCTGGAAATTCCATCATTGGCTGGCGATAGTTCGCCGGAGCGTAGCTCCAAGTCGGCGTGCCGGTTTGATACCAATACCAGCCGGTGAAAACGTGCGCATTACCTTCCACCGCGTCCTGATCGTAAGTTGGAATCGGCTGACCGTTCGGGTCGAGGAACTGCGAGCCATCTTGATTCAACAGATACAAACCGATCGTGAACAACTGCATGATCTCACGCGCATAATTTTCGTTCGGCTCGGTGTTGCGCGCTGGGTTCGGTTTATCGTTGTGGACCATGTCGAGGAAATCGCCCATCGCCGGATTGAGCGTAACGTCCTCGAGCAGTTGCCGGAAATTTCCGAAGGCGTCGTTAGCAAGTAAATCCCAATAGGTCGCCATCGCTTCGGGATGTTGATACATGCCGCTGCCGTTTGCGGACACCACCATCATCTCGCTCAACGCAAAAGCGACGCGCTGCCGCAGTTGGTCCGGCGCGTTGACGATCGTGAACCACCACGCTTCCTGAAATTCCGGATACGATGGATCGGTTCCGGCCGGCAAAGCCGCGGTCGCCGCGTCTACGCGCGGAAGTGTCGGCGTTGCCGGAGTGGAAAATTGTTGATCGAGGAAATTCGAGAAGCCGCTTTGTTGAACCTGCGAAATCAGCGAGTCAGTCGCGCCAAACGTCGATTGCGTGAGAAAACGCGCCGCCTCGGCCGCGGACGGCGTTGGAGTCGGCGTCGGTTTCGGCTTTTTCTTTTTCTTCGCGAACGCGCTGTGATTCGGAGAAGCAACCAGGAAAAGAAGAACTAAGAGAATGCTGCCGAGCCGATTGAGCGTCACTCCCGAGCTTTTCATGCGCGAGCGAGCCGAATCATACGGCTTAAGACCGTTAGACTTCATCACAGGTTACAAATTTTTTTAGAACGCGGCGGTTCTGCGATTCAGGAGAAGCGTAGGCGCGAAATCGGACAAGAAAGTCGGAGGCGCCACATCGATTTTTAGAGCAACATTCGCACCAGGAAGTGGGGTCTCGCCTCACAAAAAGCAAAGTATCGAGGACCGATGCTTGAGGCAACTCAAAAAATCGCCGCGCTTCTACGCGCCGAGAATTTCCTCCGCCTCAGCGAGATTCTGACAAGTCACAATCCGAACGTCGCCGCCGTAATGAAAGATCGACATGATCTGCAGTCCGATATCGCGGTGCGGATCGGGAATGACGCGCACGACCAAGCTCGCGCCTTTTTTGTTGCAAAGGTCCATCGCTTTTTCGATATGCGGAGCGCATTTTAGATCCATGGATTCCAATTCGGTCAGATCCGCCAGAAGTTGGAAATCGCGTTTCAACTTTTCTAATCCGGCGCGAATTTGTTCCAGACCTTTCTCGGTGTCGTCGGGTGCAACTGCTCCGCTGTACCGGATCACGAAACGATTTCGAGGTTGATCGATTTCGAACTTAATCATTCTTTGAGGCGATTGTATTTCTTCAAAAGCTCGCGCACGCGGTCGCGCGGCAACGCTTCGACGCGGTGATTGTCGGCGCCGATCATCGTTTGATTGTCTATTAGCGCGTTTACGACTGCTTCTTCAGTCGCTTGAACAACGCCGGTGAAAATCGGGTCCATCAAATCATTCGGCACCGTCTGGACCGAATGCGTGACCGCGTCAGCCGCCCAAACATTTTTGTTCGCGGTCGACAACGCGATGAACAAATCACCCGAGCCGTTTCCGGAAATTGTTCCGGTGCGCGCGAGGCCTAGCGAAACACGCCGCGCGAGTCGTTTCAATTGATTTGGAAGCAGCGGCGCATCTGTCGCGACGACGGCGATGCATGAGCCGGTGTCTTCACCGTAGACGCTGCCTGGAATTTCTTTTCCGACCGGAACTCCGGCGATCGTAAGCAGCGCGCGGCGTCCAAAATTCGCCTGAAGAAAAACTCCGACGGTAAAACTTTGCGCCGGCTTATCTTTGCCGACTTTGATGTCGATCTTGCGCGACGCCGTTCCGCTGCCGCCTTTGAATTCGTAACAAATCATTCCGGTCCCGCCACCAACGCTCCCCTCCTCGATCGCGCCGCCGTGCGCGGAATCGAGCGCGTGAAAGACGTCTTCAGCTTTGACATGAAATCCGTTCGTGTCGTTGAGAAATCCGTCCCACGTTTCGGCGACCAGCGGCAAGCTCCACCAATAACCGCTCGAATCCGCCGCGCCGTGTTTGATTCGCCATTGAATCACCGCATCGCGTGCGACGCCGACGCTGTGCGTGTTCGTGATTACGATCGGCCCCTCGAGAAATCCGCTCTCCTCGATCCAATTCGTGCCAGTCATCTCGCCGTTGCCATTCAAACTGAAAACGCCGGCGTAAACCGGATCGTTCAATGAATCGTGACCTCGCGGGATGATCGCGGTAACGCCGGTCCGCATAGGGCCTTTGCCGACGACGAGTTTTCCTTCGCCGCGAATGATCGTCGTGTAACCAACTTCGACGCCGGCCACATCGGTGATCGCGTTCAACGCGCCTGGCGTACCGTCGAATGGAACGCCAATGTCACGCGCACGAACAATTTTCGTTTGCGGCTCGCGCGCATGAACGTCGAGCAAGAGTAAGAGCAGGAGCAAGACAGAAGATGTCGATCTTTTCATTGAAAAAATGAAACATGTTAATGCTTTTCTATTTCCGTCCGTGACGCAACGCATTTAGAGTAATTTTGTGAGCTACGAAGTTTTCGCCAGAAAGTATCGACCCCAGACATTCGACGATCTCGTCGGGCAAGCTCATGTCTCGCGCACGCTCAAGAACGCGGTCGCGCAAAACCGGCTGGCGCACGCCTATCTGTTCGTCGGTCCGCGTGGCATCGGAAAAACTTCGACTGCGCGCATTTTGGCGAAGGCGCTCAATTGCGAGAAAGGGCCGACCGTTAATCCCGACAATACCTGCGACAATTGTAAGGAGATTGCGGCCGGCAACTCGCTCGACGTTTTGGAGATAGACGGCGCGAGCAACAATGGCGTCGAGCAGGTGCGCGAGCTGCGCGAAAATGTCCGCTACGCGCCATCGAAGTCGCGCTACAAGATCTACATCATCGACGAAGTGCACATGCTGACCGCGGCCGCGTTCAACGCGCTGCTGAAAACGCTCGAGGAGCCGCCGCCGCACGTGAAATTTATTTTTGCGACGACCGAACCGCAAAAAGTTCTGCCGACGATCGTGAGCCGTTGTCAGCGGTTCGATCTCCACCGGATTCCGGCGAAGTTGATTGCCGATCATCTCCAGTTCATCGCCAAGAAGGAGAAGATAACGCTCGAGCCGGCGGCCGCGCATTCGATCGCGCGCGGCGCGGAGGGTGGATTGCGCGACGCCGAATCAATGCTCGATCAACTGGTTGCGTTTTGCGGTGAAAAAATTGCCGAAGCTGATGTCCTGAACGTTTTCGGATTTACGAGCGAGCAAACGGTTGTCGACCTAACGGGGAAGATTCTTCGGGGCGAGACCGCGCCGGCGCTGGATGTTCTTTACCAACAGTGCGAAGCGGGCAAGGACATGATGCGCTTGATGTCGGACCTGATTTCGTACCTGCGCGATTTGCTCGTATTCAAAGCGAAGCCGGATGCGCTCCTGGAAGATGTCGATCCTGAAACGCAGAAAGCGCTCGCGGCGCAGTCCGAGTTGATCGAGAACGATCGGCTGCTTGATTTGATCGACCAATTCGCGCAAGCCGAAGGCCGGATGAAATGGGCGCCGAACAAAAAACTCCATTTCGAAGTTGCGATCATCAGAGCGATCCAGAGTTTGAACCAGGCGACGCTTGATGAAGTGATCGAGAAACTCGGCCAGCTCCGCGACGGGAAGAGTTCTCCGGCGGAAAAAAAAACGTTAAGCGCTGAGGCGCCGCCGGCCAAAGCCAAATATGCCGACCCTGCGCCCGCTCCGGCGACGCGCGTCGCGGAAGCGCCCAACGGCGAAAGCGATATCGAAAAAATTTGGCAGGGCGTTTACGCCAAAATTCCGAACACGAAAGCATTCGTCCGGAATTCAGCGGCGGCGGCGCACGTTTTGCCGAGCGAAGGGCGCCATTTTGTTCTGGGATTTTCGCCCGACCAAAAATCGACAATGGACATTTTGGGAACCGCGACCAATCGCAAACTAATCGAAACACTCTTGCGCGAAGTGAGCGGCAAAGATTGGACGCTGAAACTTGCCATCGGGGAAAATCTTCCATCCAAAGGGAAATCGAGCGCGACGAGTCCGGCAGAAGATTACGGCAATGATCCGCTGATTCGCGAAGCGCTGGAAATTTTCAAAGGCGAAGTACGACGATGAATCTGAACAAGTTGATGAAACAGGCGCAGCAGATGCAGGCGCAAATGGCAAAGGCGCAGGAAGAACTTCAGGAGAAAACGGTCGAAATCGAAGCGGCCGGTGGAAAAATTATCATGGCCGCGAATGGCGCCGGCGAAATTCTCTCAATCAAAATCGACAAAGCGATCGTTGATCCAAACGACGTGGAGTTTTTGGAAGAAGCAGTCCTGAGCGGCGTGCAGCAGGCGATTGATCAGGGGAAAGCGATCGCGCAATCTGAGATGAAGAAAATTACCGGCGGACTCGGAATGCCGGGATTGTAGAAGAAATCACGAACCAACTGGCGGCGGCGCAGAAAAGCAGATACGCGGCATTGCGCAGCGCGATGATCGACAACGGCCAATTCGAGTGGCCGTTGAAATCCCAAAGACCGACCAGCCAGGGATTGCCGCACAAATACGCATACAAAAAGTAGATGTAACCGCTGACGAGAAGGATCGCGGGAATGAAAAACCAGCGTGGCAGGAAAAACCAAAACGGCAACGACCAGGCGAAATATTGGAACGAGAAACCGTCGCTCAACGCGAGCACGATGATGTAGATCATCGCGATCGTCGCGCAGAGCTCGGAAGCGCTGCGATGATTCTGTCGCAGCCACGTGATGAGAAGAGCAAGCACGAGCGCGAGCAGCCAGCTGTTCTCGAGAAAGAACAAAATCGGAGCGCGAAATGAAACCGGCCAGCTTTGCGGCGATGCGATAATTGAAAACAAAAGGACACGCGGTCCCCACGCCGGAACGCCAGCGGTCGTGTGCAGAATTTGGGCGCGATAGCCGAAAACGTTTTTCCAAACAATCGCGGGATCTTGAAGAAGTGCGGGAATGTAAGTCGCGAGCGCGACGGCGCCAGCAATCGCCAGAAAGCGAAATCGGTTTTGCCAGCCGGGAACAAAAAGCGCGAGCGCCGGGATTGCGAGAACGATTGGAAGCTTGATCCACAGACTGACTCCAAGCGCAATTGCGGCGGCGAGTAATTTGTTTTGCGATAACAACCAGATGCAGAGCGCGAGAAAAAACGCGACCGCGGAATCGGTGTTGCCGTGATAAGCCGAGAAAATGATCGACAACGGATTCAACCAGTAGAGAGCGGCGACCAGAAAGCGCCATCGGCATTGGCCGAACAAGAGCAGCAGCAAAAGAGTTGTCGCGAGATCGAGGAGCGCGAATGGCGCTCGTAACAGAATTCGGAACGGAATTCCGGTCGAATCGGAGACGCGAAGCAATAGCGTTTCAACTTCGGTGATCAACGGAGGGTGATTTGCCGAAGGGTCGCCGTGGTAATAAGCGATCAGCCCGAAATCGCGAACGTCGCGCGCATGACGGTCCCAAATCGCGATGTCTTGCGTTCCGTCAGTGAAAACGACGAGATAAAAGCGGACAGCGACACCAAGCGCCAATGCAGTCCAAAACCAAACGCCGGGACGCAAATACCAGCGTTGGTCTGCCGTTTCGGCGGTCATAGACCGCCGCTACAGTTTTCGCGATTCACGTTTGTGTTTTTCGTAAACGGAAACTTCGCCAATTCCCAAGATCGACATCTTCTCGGCGAGCCGCTGGAAATTTTCCGCGAGCTGCACATGCGAATGCGCGTCGGATGCGGTCGTGAACGAAAGTCCTTTTTTGATCGCGAGCCTGATGATGTCGTCGCTCGGATAAAGTTCGTTCACCGGTTTGCGCCAACCGGCGGTGGAAAGTTCGACCGAAAGTTTTCTCGACCGTATGAAATCCAGCGTTTCGTTCACGATCCAACGAATGTCGCCGCATGGTCGATGGCCGTGGATCTTGATCAGATCGAGATGCGACAAACAGTCGACCAATCCGGTCCCGGCGATCTCGCGAATGCGCCGAAAATAATGCTCGTAGATTTCGTTGATGTCGCGCCCGACGAATTGTTCGGCGCCGTCGGGAAGTGTGTCGAACATTTGCGTTGGATCATCGAGGTAGTGGACCGAGCCGAGAACGAAATCGAGCCTGTCCCAATTTTTCTCAACCCATTTTCTCCCCGCGGATGAAGTTTCTGGATCGTTGTCGAGCTCGATGCCGGCGCGAATTTTCACGTCCGGATTCGCGGCGCGCAGTTTGTCGATCGCGTCAAAATCAATTCCGGCGTGAAAACGATCGTGATCGGTAAAAGCAATGTCGTTCAATCCGCGGGCGCGCGCGCTGTCGATCCACGGCTGCAAGAGCTCTGGCGAATAGGATTGAACGCGATGACCTTGCGGATGGCTGTGATAATCCGCAAAGAGGCGCGCCATCACGGCTCGGTCAGAAATTTCTGCCGGATTTTCAGCTCGGGGTATTTTGGAAAGAAAACTTCGGCGGTGAACACGCGGCCCGGCGTCAAGTCGCGCGTGGCGATGTTCTCCTTGTATTCCACGTGTTCGCCTGGATTGATCAGCACCGTGCCCGGTTTTTCTTTGACCGCGTGATTGTCCGACCACTTCGTCAAAACGGTGTCGGCGGCATTGAGCAGCTGAACTTCGATTCGCTGATCGGTCGGGAAATCGAGCGGGATCATGTACGCGCCCATGTTCGTCACCGTCAATTTCACTTCCATTTGCCGAACCTCCGAAAGCCGGAGCGGTTGCGGCGAAACCTGAAGATCGAGAACCAAGCCGCGCAATTTGCGGTCTTTGTATTTCGGAAGCACGTCCGAAGAGGCGAAAGGATGAAAGATGCGACCGATCAAACCGCGCTTCTGCAAGGTCGTGGTCGTCATCGGCGTGGCAGTTGCGACCGGCGCGGCGCTGGCGGAAGCAACTGCCTCGGGCGTTGTTTCCTGGGCGAGCAGGTCGACGGCCGTTATTAATATGAGACAAAAAAGTGTAGCGGGACGAATCATCGACGGGTTAAACACGAAACCTATCAATCCACTATGAAATCCATTTTCGCGAGCCTGATTGTGGCACTTTTCGCCGTTTCCGTCGCGGGAAAAGATCGGCATGCGGTTTTTCGCGTCCACGCTGAGGCGAATCCGAACGACACGGCGAGCTTCTCTAGCTCCGTTCGCGCGCAGTTTTCCGGCAAACAGGTCGCGATCGAGCGGATGCCGCGGCTTTCGGAAAACGACGTCGTGGCGTTTTATCCATATCAGGCGAGCGACGGAAGTTTCGGCGCGCTTTTTCAATTGGACGAACACGGCCGCCTCGCGCTCGACGCGCTCAGCATCGAACGGCGCGGCACTTTGCTATTTGTTCTGATCAATGGCCGGCCGATTACCGAACTCGAAATCGATCGTCGGGTTTCCGACGGACGAATTTATATCGCGTCCGGTCTGACCAAGGCCGACATCGATGTAATGAAAAAAGATTGGCGCCTGATTGGCGAAAAGAAAAAACGATGACGCGCGCGGTTTTTGTAACGCTGCTCGCGTTTCTCGGTTTTCAATTGGGCGCTTCGGCGCAAACAGAATCGGCGACTCTCAATCTTGTTTTGCCAACCGACAACGACGCGCTTTTCAACGGCGGCGGTCCGGATTTTTATCAATACATCGAGCGCGATTATCGCGGCGAGAAATCGACGCCGTGGGAAGGCGGCCAGTACGGTTTCGTGCGCGATCCGGTCGAAACCAGCTCAGGAATTGTTTACACCCGTTTTCATGAGGGGATCGACATTCGTTGTCTGCATCGCGACGAACGCGGCGAGCCGACCGATGAAGTGCGCGCGATCGCGGACGGAAAAGTTGTCTACACCAGTTTAATCGCGAGCCATTCGAACTACGGCAAATACATCGTGATCGAGCATCGCTGGGGCGGCTCGCCCTATTTCAGTTTGTATGGACATCTCAGTAAGATCGACATCCACATGGGCGACGCCGTCCAACGCGGCCAGCACATCGCAGTGATGGGTTACACCGGCGCGGGAATCAATCAGGCGCGCGCGCACGTTCATTTGGAATTGAATCTGATGATCAACCACAACTTCCAGGGTTGGTACGATTCATTTCTCCACGAAACCGATCCGAACCGTCATGGCATGTACAATGGAATCAATTTGGTTGGACTCGACATCGCGCGGCTGTATTTGGCGCTGCGCGAGAATCCCTCGCTCATGCTTCCGCAATTCCTCAGCCAGCAGGAAATTTTTTACAAAGTGGCGTTTCCGAAATCGCGCGGCTTCGAATTGGCGAAGACGTATCCGTGGATGTTAAGCGGCGTTGGTGAAGGCGATGCAACTTCCTGGACGGTCAGCTTCGCGCGCAGCGGGTTGCCGTTAAAAATCGAGCCGAGCGATCGCAAAGTGAAAGAACCTGAAGTCGTTTATGTGAAACCAAGCTCACTCAACGCGTCCTATTTGACCGACGGAATCGCAACCGGCCCGACGCGCCACGCCCATCTCACCGAGCACGGAAAACAATTAATGCAGCTCTACATTTTTCCGCAGTGAAAGATCGACATCAACACGACGTCGGCTGACGTTGCGCGACCGCGACGCCGTGTGGAATTCCGCCGGCCACGAATCCTAAACATTCGACCGCGCCGCTTGGTTTTCCTGGAAGCGCGATGACGAGCGAATCATCCACCACTGCGGCGAGGTTGCGCGAAAGAATCGCGTTCGGCGTGATCTTCATCGACTCAGCGCGCATCACTTCGCCGAACCCCGGCAATTCCACGCGCATGATCGCGCGGATTGCTTCGGGCGTAACATCGCGCGGACTGACTCCAGTTCCACCAGTCGTCAGAATCAGCGCACAACCTTGTTTCGCGAACGATCGGATCGTTTCCTGGATTTTCTTGGCGTCATCCGGGATCACGGCTTCGGCCAAAACTTGCCAGCCGTTTTTTTGAGAAAATTCTTTCAGCGCCGGGCCGCCGAGATCTTTGTAATCGCCCGCGCTCGCGCGGTCCGAAACGGTGATAATTCCGCAAACGATTTGCATTAGATCTTGGTTTTCCTGAGCAGACGGACGTCACCGATCTGCATTTTCTTATCAACGGCTTTGCACATGTCGTAAATCGTGAGCAGCGCGATCGCGACTCCGGTGAGTGCTTCCATTTCCACACCGGTTTGCGCAACTGTCTGAGCGGTGCAGGTAACTTCGGCGGCGTTGCGAATGGTGATGATGTCGATCCTCACGTCACTCAGCGGGATCGTATGGCAAAGCGGAATGAGATGCGCGGTTTGCTTCGCAGCTTGAATGCCGGCCAGTCGCGCGGTCGCAAACACATTTCCTTTTGCGATTTGCTCTTTCGAAATCAAATCGAGCGTTTTGCGCGCGAGTTTGATTTTACCTTTCGCAACCGCGATTCGGACGCTCATTGGCTTCGCCGAGACGTCGACCATTTGCGCGCGACCATCGACGCCAATGTGAGTTAGGTGTCTCATAAACTTCGGCGGTCACAGACCGCCGCTACAGCTAGCCTCCGATCGCGATCATCTTCCGGTCCGGCTGATAATTGTTCCGGAAATCGTGCTGTTCCGGTTTGCGATCGACCACATCTAGGAAAAACTGACGAAGCGCGTGATCGCTCGCGCCGGCGCGGAGCGGTTTCATAATGTCGAATTCGAGATAACTGCCGAGACACGGCCGCAATTTCCCGTCGCAGGTCAGGCGCAGCTTGTTGCAGCTTTCGCAGAAGTGAAGATTGGTCATTGCGCCGATGAAACCGATTCGTTGATTGCGGCCGGGAACCTGGTAGTAGGTCGCGGGACCATTCGTTCTAAATGATTGTTCCGGAATCAAGGCGCCAAACTGTTTCTCGATCGCGCGTTTCGCTTCGGCGATTGGCAGAAAATTCTCGTCGCTCAAAACTTCGGTGGTGCTGACCGGCATCATTTCGATGAAACGCAGGATTAAATTACGCGAGGCCGCGAACTCGATGAGCGGAATGAGCTGATCTTCGTTGCGACCGCGCATGAGAACGGTGTTGATCTTGATTTGTTCGAAGCCGGCAGCGATCGCAGCTTCGATTCCGTCGAGCGCCTGCTGATGAAAATCGCGGCCGGTGATCTGCGCGTAAAGATGTCGATCCAACGTGTCTAGCGAGATGTTGATGGATTGAACGCCGGCCGCGCGCAATGCCGAAGCCATCGTTTGTCCCGATTCGGTTTTGTGCGTGAGCAAAGTTCCGTTCGTCGAAATTCCAAGACTCGTGATTCCGGGAATTTTTGGAATCTCGCGAATGAAGTTCAAAATGTCGCGACGCACGAGCGGTTCACCTCCGGTCACACGGATTTTCGTCACGCCCAGGTCCGCTGCGATTCGGATGAGCCGCAGGGTTTCCTCGTAATTAAGAATTTCCTCGCGCGGCAGCCATTCCTGCAGCTCGCGCGGCATGCAGTAGTTGCAGCGTTCGTTGCAACGATCGGTGATTGAAACGCGCAGATAGGAAATGCGATGGCCGAACTGGTCTTCCATTTTCGCGCAACGTTATCGGCAACGCGGTGTTCAATCAACCGCGTGGTTCGATTGACTCAACATGTGCCGGCTGTATCATTTTTTATGAAAACAATTTCGAAGACATTATTGTTAGGCCTGGCGGCTGTCGGATTGTGCCTAACAAGTTGCGAAACGGTGGAGAACCGCATCTCCGAGCATCAAGACCAGTTCAATTCGCTTTCACCGCGCGATCAGGCGCTGGTTCGGCAGGGACAAATCCGGTCCGGGATGTCGATGAATGCAGTTTGGCTCGCCTGGGGTTCGCCGGCGCAAAAAACTTACGGTGAAATGCGCGGCCATCAGACCGAGAGCTGGATCTATGTCGAAAACCGCACGGCGTATGGTTATGGCTATCCATACCACGGTTACGGTCCCGGATTTTACGGCGGCTTTGGAGCGGTTGGCGTGATTCGCACTCATCATCACGGACGCTCGTTCGTCTTCTTTGGCGATCCGTTCTACGATCCATTTTATTATTCCTACATTCCGCCCACGATTTCGGTGCCCTACCGAACCGTCACTTTTTCAAACGGGCGTGTGATGTCGTTCCAGTATATGGCTGGAGGGTATCGCTAGTCTAAAAATCTAATCGCGCTCAAGCGCGGGCCGAGCCAGTGTAGTGAGAGAGCAGACATGGCTTATCGCTCCTTTCGCCATTTTCTCGAAACGCTCGATCACGCGGGCGAGCTGAAGCGCATCGCCGAACCGGTCGATACGGATTTCGTCATCACCGAATGGGCCGATCGAGAGATGAAATCTCCAGGCGGCGGAAAGGCGCTGCTTTTCGAGCAACCGGTTGTCGATGGAACAATTTCGAAATTTCCGGTCGCGATCAACACGATGGGCTCGCGCAAACGAATCGCGATGGCGCTTGGTCGAGAGAGCATCGACGAAATCGCCCAGGAGATTCAACTGATTCTAAAAGCAAAACCGCCGACGGATCTGCGCGAAGGCTTCGCGCTCCTGAAACAAGGGATTCATCTCCTTCACGCGCGACCGAAGAGCGTGAGCAGCGCGGCCTGTCAGGACGTAATTCACAAGATCGACGATCAAGCATCCGAATTTTCGCTGCGTGACCTGCCCATCATAAAATGCTGGCCGAAAGACGGCGGACGTTTCATCACGCTGCCGAACGTGCACACGCGCGATCCCGAAAGCGGGGCCCGGAACGTCGGCGTTTATCGAATGCAAGTCTTCGATAAACGAACGACGGCAATGCATTGGCAGGTCCACAAAGTTGGCGCGCGTCACGGGAAACGTTATTACGAACGCAACGAGCGCATGCCGGTGGCCGTCACGCTCGGCGGCGATCCGGCATTGTCATTCGCCGCGACCGCGCCGTTGCCGGACGGGCTTGACGAAATTCTGTTCGCCGGATTTTTGCGCCGAAAATCGATCGAGATGGTGAAATGCAAAACGATCGATCTCGAAGTCCCGGCCGATGTCGATTTTGTCCTCGAAGGTTACGTGCAACCGGGCGAGATGCGGCCGGAAGGTCCGTTCGGCGATCACACCGGTTACTACACCGCGGTCGAAGATTATCCGGTTTTCCATCTGACCGCGATTACGCACCGGAAAGACGCGGTTTATCCGACAACGATCGTCGGCGTGCCGCCGATGGAAGATTTTTATATTGGCGACGCGGTTGTCCGGATTTTTCTACCGGTCTTCAAAATGAATTTTCCCGAGCTGGTAGACATGACGCTGCCGGCAGAAGGCGTTTTTCACAACCTCGTGTTCGTCAGCATTCGAAAACAATATTCCTATCAGGCATTCAAGGTGATGCACGGTCTGTGGGGCATGGGTCAGATGATGTTCAGCAAATACATCGTGGTCGTGGACGAAGACTGCGACGTGCACAACACGAGCGAAGTTTTGTTTCGGTTGTGCGCGAACACCGATCCCGCGCGCGACACAACCGTGATCAAAAATCCGAGCGACTCACTCGATCATGCGCCGACGGAACAAAATATCGGATCGCACATGGGATTCGACGCCACGCGCAAATTACCCGGTGAAAATTATCATCGCCAGTGGCCGGAATTATTGAAGATGACCGACGAGGTCAAAAAGTTGGTCGACGCGTTACAAAAGAAAACGCGTTGATCTCGATGAAGAGATCAACGCGCTTCTGAAGTTGTCGATCTTCGTTACGGTCTGCGGAACAATTGGCCGTTATCGACGTCGCGGGTTAATCCGCCTGGCGGAACTCCGCGCAGATCGTAAACGCGTCCAGTGTAAGGACTGCGAAACATTCCTGGATTACCGGTCGGTCTCGCAAACGGATAACCTCCGGCCGGCGGCGGTCCATATTCACGAGCGCGATCTTCCTGGATCGCATGACCGATCAATGCGCCCGTGGCCGCGCCGATGGCCGCACCGACCAGCGTGCTGCGAGCGCCTCCGCGACCAGCGATGTTGCCAATGATCGCGCCAGCGCCAGCGCCGGCCGCCGCGCCCTGGCCGGTCGGCGTGTCGCACGAGTCCAGACCAAACGCGGCGAGCAAACCACCACAAATAATTGTGAAAAGTTTCTTGTTCATACCATTCCCTTCATTAGCCCATTGAACCGCGCAAACGAAATTAGGTTTCGTCGCAAAGTAATTTTTGTCGGTTTAACAAATGATTTACGGCTTCTTAAAAACCTTCTTTGCACCCTCATCGACAATCAATGTGCCGCGACCAATCCCACGCACATCATAAACTCGAGATGAGTACGGACTTTGCACAAAGCCCGTAAAAGTAGCCTGCGCGTTCACGCTAATTCCCGCCGGGTAATCTTTCCCTTTAGGCAAAGGATATTTTTTGCTCGCTTCTTCTGCGGTGATGGTTACCGGGACGATTTCGCCACTCGGCAGTACTTCGCCGGGTTTTTTGCCAGCGTTTTTACCGCTGGGAGTCGCGGCAGCCGCCGGTTGGTTGCTGCTGCTCTTTTGGGAGCCGTAGCCCTGAGCAAAGGCTGAGTTGCTCAAAGCAAAGCCGACCAGCCCCACGACGAGTGCGGTCATAAATAGAGGTAGTTTGATTTTCATAACATTAATTCATTAAGGTTTCGCAATCGGACAGTCAGACGGATGGCGCAATCGGCTCATTCAAAGAAGCTTGAGCAATTGCGCTCCTACCCTTCCGGCCTTTTCCAATTTGCTTAATCGATATTCTTTTTCAAACACGCGGAACTTGTCCAGCTCCATTCGCCGCAGTAGACCGCGATAGATCGAAGACATAATCTCCGCCGCGATCATCGATTTTCGATCCTCCCGCGGCAGAATTTCCGACGCGCGCGCGAAGAATCCACGCGCTCGAGCGGCTTCGAACTCCATCAACTTCAGGAAGCGATCATTGTATTGTCGATCTTTCAGATCCTGCTCGGAATAATTGAACCGCTTCAGATCTTCCTGCGGCAGATAAATCCGATCGCTCGCCAAATCTTTGCCGACGTCGCGAATAATGTTCGTCGTTTGGAGCGCGAGCCCGAGTTCGATGGCGTATTCCTTGCAGACCGGATTGCGATAGCCAAAGATTTCAATGCTGACCAAACCGACCGCGCTCGCCACGCGATAGCAATAAACTCGCAGCTCTTCGAACGTTTCGTAGCGCTTGATCCGCAAGTCCATTTCAACCCCGGCGACGATTTCGTCGAACATTTCCGGCCGCAGCGGATATTTCCTGATCAACTCCCGGAGGTCGGCAGCGAATGATGGCTCATTAGGCCGCTCGCCGCGCAACGACTCGCGCCATTCAGTCAATTTTCTCTGTTTTTCCGCAACGCCAAGATCGACATCGTCCGCGATGTCGTCGATCACGCGGCAAAAAGCGTAGAATGTTGTGATGTCGCGGCGCCGTTCGCGGTCGAGCGAAACGAACGCGAGCGCGAGATTTGATTTGCTCGTCTGAGTAATTTTAGCCGCATTCACAGCTCAATATTCGATCCAGGTCTGTTG
>Ga0207646_10004075_pt1 | contig 16107 bp, 13 predicted proteins | sample KBSK5502metaG_FD_184343 | JGI IMG/M metagenome (GOLD analysis project Ga0207646, IMG submission 184343) | Corn, switchgrass and miscanthus rhizosphere microbial communities from Kellogg Biological Station, Michigan, USA - KBS K5-50-2 metaG... | ecosystem: Host-associated > Plants > Roots >... | reverse complement strand
GTCGAAGATCGTGTAGCGCTTCACGGCCGAGAGCATCCCGACCGGGATGCCGGTGAGCACGCCAATGATGTACGCGACGCCTACGACGGCGAGCGTGTTTGGCAGACGCTGCTTGATGAGGTCGATGACGGGCGAGTGCGTGAGGAATGAGACGCCGAAGTCGAAGCGGAACATCGCCGTCATCCACTTGACATAGCGGATTGGCCACGGCTGATTGAGCCCGAGCGTCTCGCGGATCCGCTCGCGCACCTCCGGCGGGACCCGCGGGTCAGCGCCGAAGGCGGACAGGGGATCGATCGGGGCGAGCGCGAGGATCGCGTAGATGACGAAGCTGATGACGATGAGGGTCGGGATCGCGACGAGCAGCCGTCGGATGATGTAGCGACCCATCCTCAGTCCCTCACCTTCGATACGGTGCGGGTAGTGCGGTGGAGGTCGTCCACCGCACTACCGTACCACCAGTCGCTCTTTACTTGGACCAGTCGGCGATGTTGTACATCTCTGAGTCCCACCCTGAGACGTCGACGCCCTTAAGGCTCTTCGCGACGCCCGAAGTGGCTTGCGTGCGGTCGATGAGCGGGATGATCACGACGTCTGAGACCAGGAGGTCGTTTGCCTGGATCGCGAGCTGATTGCGCTTGGCCTGGTCGGTCTCATTACGAAGCTGATCCACGATCTTGTCGAAGTCGGCGTTGCAGTAGCGCTCGTAGCCACCGAACTGCCAGTTGTTCGCCTTCCCCGTCGCCTGCTTGCAGGTCCAACCCGCGAGGTAGGACGTCGGGTCCGGGTCGCCGTTGTTGGTGAACATTTCGACGTCAGCCCAGAAGTGGTTCGCGCCGCCCGGTGAGGTGTTCGTGAAGAACGTCGTGGACGGCTCGGACCGTAGCTCGACGGAGAAGCCGACCTTCTCCCAGTTGGCCTTGTTGATGTCCTGCGTCTTCTGACGCAAGGCGTTGACCGTCGTCTGGTAGAGGATCTTGAGCTTGACGCCGCCCTTGGCGCGGACTCCGTCCGAGCCCTTGACCCAGCCGGCCGTGTCGAGCTCCTTGTTCGCGTTGTCGAGGCTGAACTTGCAGACATCCATGCTGGCGGTGTTCTGCGACACCATGGCCGCGGGTCCGGTCAGGGCGTTGCACGTTGCCCTACCGGAAAGCCCGTCGCCGTAGAGCTGCGTGGCGATGGTCGCGCGGTCCGTGGCCATCGCGAGCGCGCGACGGACGGCCTTGTCGCTGAAGAACGGGTGCTTCGTATCAGGCTCGCCCCGCTTGTCACCCAACGCCGGGTCGGGGTTCGAGCGGTTCAGGAGGAGGCGTTCGAGGCTATTGCTGTAGACCGTCACGAGCGTGCCGGTCGTCGAGCTCGTCGCCATTGGCTTGAGGATCGCGGCCTCGACCTGGAGGTTCCACGCGTAGTCGACATCACCGGTCTGGAAGACGGCCCGCGCGGCGGAGGCCGCGTCACCGCCGCCCTTGAAGGTGACGGTCTTGAAGAACGGCTTGTCCTTGTCGCGGAAGTTCTCGTTCAGGTCGTACGTAATGACATCACCTTGCTTGAAGGTGTTGACCTTGTACGGACCAGTACCGATCGGCTTCTGGTCAGCGGGGCAGTCCTTCGCCTTGGCGCCAAGGCAGTTTGCGTACTGCGCCTTCTGAAGGATCGCGGTGTTGAAACCGACGCCCCACTGGAAGTAGTTCGGGTTCGGGTTCGCGTACGTGACCACCGCGGTGGTCGGGTCCTTCGCGGTGACGCTCTTGACGCCCTCGCACACGTCGAACGTCGACGTGGCCGATGCCTCGTCGCACATGTACGTGTACGTGCCGACGACGTCGTCCGCGGTGAACGCGGTCCCATCGGACCACTTCAAACCGGTCTTCAGCTTCCACGTCACGGATGTGAAGTCCTTCGCGACACCGCCGTTCGCAACGGTCGGGATCTCAGCCGCGAGCGTGTTCGCTATCGGGGTTCCGTCCTTACCCCATGAGGCCAGAGGCTCGAGGATCAGACGCGAAGCGTCGTTGTCCTTCGTGCCCGTACCCTGATGTGGGTTCAGGATGGTCGGTGCCTGCCAGTACAAGATCTTCAGATCGCCACCGGCTCCCCGCTTGGCGACGGGCGCCGCGCTCGGAGAAGGGCTCGAGGACGCTGGTGTCTGGGTGCACGCTGCGAATGCCATAGCTGCGGTGATTGCGAGGGCGAACCCTCTGCGCAAGTAACGTTTCTCCACTAGTACAAATACCTCCCTGGCGCTGGACGCCGAGTCTATCTGGGTACCAGCCAGGCCGCGAACCGGTTCAGAACCGCTCTCCCTCCGTTGGCAGTTCCGGTCGGGACTCATTCGCGGATCGTCGCTCCAAGCGCGTGCTGCAGGCGCCCGGTGACCCGTTTGACGAGGCGCTCGACCTCCGCCTCGCCCAGGGTCGCCGAGCCGGACCGGAACGTCAGTCGCACCGCGAAGGACTTCTTGCCGGCTCCAGCTTGCTGCCCGCGATACAGGTCGAGGAGAGCGATCGACTCCAGGTCTTTCTCCATGCCGGCTGCCGCCCTGATTTCGCGCTCGACATCGCCATACGGTGTGGCCTCCTCGACGACCACCGCGAGGTCCCGGAGCGCCGCCGGGAACCGCGGCGGCACGGCGACCCGCGGCGGCCGCGCGGCGTCGTGCCAGACGGCCAGGTCGATCTCGGCGATGAACGTCTCGGCCGGGAGCTCCCACATCTCTGCGACACGGGGATCGAGCTGGCCGACGACGAGATATGTCCTGTCGCCGTGTGCGAGCGCGACCCTGCGCCCCGGATGGAGGCCGGGCGCGTCCCGCGGTTCACCGGCGATTCGGACGGCGAGGAGATCCTCGAGCCCCGAAACGATCCCTTGCAGATCGCGAACGTCGTAGCGGCGCTCGGGCGTGAACCACGTCTCACCGTCCTTCACAGGCTGCGCATTTCCAGCGAGCAGGACTTCGATCGTCCAGCGCTCCTCGGGAAGATCGGCCCACTTCGGGAGATAGACCGGTGCGATCTCGAACATCGCGACGGAGGCGCGATGTCGGAGATTGCGCCGCGCGGTGTCGAGCAAGCTCGCGCGCAGGGTCGGCCGCGCCACGGACTGCGATGCCGTGGTCGGGTTGACGACACGCAACGGATCCGGCGCGACGTTGGAGCCATCGGCCACGAGGCGCTTCAGCCACGCCGGATCGATGAGCGAGTACGAGACGATCTCTTGGAGGCCGAATCCGGCGAGACCGTCCCGCACCCGCTCGCGGAACTCCTCGAGCGGATGCCGCTCCGCGAGTGGAAGCTGGCCGTCGGGGATTCGCGTGGGCAGGCGATCGTAACCAGCGATGCGACCGACCTCTTCGACGATGTCCTCTGCGATCGCGATGTCGGTACGCACGATCGGTGGCGTCGCCACGAGTGTGTCGCCGTCGGCGGCAGCCGTGAATTGAAGGCGTCGCAGGATGTCGAGCGTCTCCGCTGGATCGATCTCGATCCCCATGACGCGAGGCACGTCCGAGAACCGCATACGCACGTTGACTCTTGGGCGAGGGTTCGGATAACGATCCACGACGTCCTCGATCTTGGCTCCGGCGTGCTCGCGCAGCAGCCGGCAAGCGCGCCCGAGCGCCATCGGAACGAGCTCGGGCGAGAGCTCCCAGGAGAACCGCCGTGCCGCCGCGCTGCCTGACGACCCGTGAAGCCCGAGCTTTGTGGCCGTGCGGCCAATCCCGCGTGGCTCGAACGACGCGCACTCGAGCGCCACGGTCGACGTGTCCTCGCGGATCTCCGAATGCTCGCCGCCGAGTATCCCCGCGACGCCTAACGCGCGTTCCGCGTCGGCGATCACGAGCGTTCCCTCGGGCAGCACGCGGTCAACGCCATCGAGCGTTCGAAGCGACTCTCCACGTCGAGCCTGGCGCGCGACGAGCGCGCTCCCGCGCAACTTGCGGTGGTCGTAAGCGTGAAGGGGCTGCCCGAGCTCGAGCATGACGTAGTTCGTGATGTCGACGACATTGTCGATCGGGCGCATGCCGGCCGCGACCAGCCGAGTCTGCATCCATTCGGGTGACGGCCCGATGCGGACACCAGTCAGGAGCGCGGCCGCGAAACGCGGACACGCCTGGTCGTCCTCGATGCGCACGTCGAGGCCTTTCGGCGCGCTCGCAGCCTGCCGCTCGAGCGGCGGCTCGCGGAGGCCCGTGCCGAGCAGCGCGGCGACCTCGCGTGCGATGCCGACGATCCCCAGGCAGTCGGGGCGGTTGGGCTGAAGCTCGAGCGCGAGGATGGTTTCACCGAGCACTTCACGGAGAAGCGCGCCGACCGGCAGATTCGAGTCGAGGATGTGGATGCCTTCGTGCTCGTCCCCGAGGCCGAGCTCCTTGCGCGACAGCACCATGCCCTCACTTTTGATCCCGCGCATGGGCTTCCCTCGGAGGACGGTGCGCTCGCCGGTATGTCCGTCGATGATCGTCGCGCCTTCGTCGGCGTACGGGACGATCGCGCCCTCGGTGAGATTGGTGGCGCCGGTGACGACGGTCTTCGTGGCGCCCGCGCCGTACTCGACGGTCGCGAGCAGCAGCTTGTCCGCGTTCGGGTGCTTGGCGAGCTTCTCGACGCGCGCCGTCCGGATCTTGTCGTCCCACCACGGACGCTCGACGCCCTTGACCTCAGTGCTGGACATGTGAAGTTTGAGAGCGAGCTCGTCGATGGGCACCGTGATGTCGACGTACTCGCGCAGCCACGACACCGGAACCTTGATCAGCATGGATGCCCCCCGATGCAAGCCAGCGCAGGCAATTCCGAGGGCCCGGTGAGGCGTCGGCACCGCCGAGGGCCCCCGCGCGGTGGGGCACCGGCCGGAGGCCGGGGGGCCCGCCACCGCGTTGAGAGGGTTTCGGCGCTGACGACGCCACGGGTACCGGCCATCAGATCAGCCTGCGCCAAACGCAGCATCAGAACTGCTCCAAGTACCGGAGGTCGTTCTGATAGAAGAGCCGGATGTCGGGCGCGCCGGAACGCAACATCGCAAGACGCTCGATTCCTCCGCCGAACGCGAAGCCCTGATAGCGAGCCGGGTCGTAACCGACGCGTCGCAGGACGTCCGGATGGACCATGCCGCAGCCCGCGGCCTCGATCCAGCCGTCACCGCCGCACACGCGGCAGTCCGGATCCCGACCGTGGCAGGCGAAGCAGTCAAAGGCGATCTCCGCCGATGGCTCGGTGAACGGGAAGTAGTCGACGCGGAAACGGATCTTGCGATCGCTGCCGAAGACCTGCCGAGCGAACGCGTAGAGGGTGCCCTTGAGATCGGCCATCGTGAGCTTCTCGTCGATCGCGAGGCCTTCGTACTGGAAGAAGATCGACTCCCGGATCGCGTCCGTCGCCTCGTACCGGTAGCAGCGTCCGGGGATGATCACGCGGATCGGCGGCTTGCGCTTTTCCATGACCCGCACCTGCATCGGCGACGTGTGCGTCCGGCCGAGGATCGGCCGCGACGGGTCGTCGCCGAGTGGATTGGAGATCCATAAGGTGTCCCACTTCTCGCGGGCGGGATGGCCCGCGGGAATGTTGAGCGCCTCGAAGTTGTAGTAGTCCCACTCGATCTCGGGGCCTTCCACGGTCTCGAAGCCGAGCGACCCGAAGATTCGGGATACCTCGCGCATCGTGTGGGTGATCGGGTGCAGTCGACCCACGCGGACCCGCCGCGGCGGGAGCGTCAGGTCCTCGCGTTCGCCGCCCAGATCCCGCTCCATCGCTTTCGCGCGGAGCGCGGCGCCGCGCTCGTCGAGGGCAGCCTCGATGCGGCCCTTCGCTTCATTCAACGCGGCGCCGTACGCCGGCCTGTCCGCGGCGGGCAGCCTCGCGATGCCCTTCGTAGCCTCGCTGAGGGCGCCCTTCCGGCCGAGGTACTTGACGCGGGCGACCTCGAGCGCGGACTCGTCCGCCGCCGCCGCGACCTCAGCGACCGCTCGGTCCGCGAGCTCTTTCAGGTCTTCACCCGCCATCGCGTCCTCCTTTCTCGCAGGCAACACAAAGCCCGCCGTTCGTTCGGGACGAAGGCGGGCCTCCGCGGTACCACCCGTGTTCCCCCCTCCTGGGAGGAGGACGCTCGGTCGAAGCGCTATCGGGCTTCACCCGGACCGGCTTTTCGGCCGGTCGGCTCCGGAGCGAATTCTCGCGTCGTCGGCGTGATCGGCTCTCACCTGTGTCCGATCTCCCTTGTACGCCGCGTGTCGCGGTACTGCTCTCCTTCGACGCCGCTATGACTTGTTGGTTTGCGAGCTCGACTTCTCTTTGATCAGATCGACGTAGTGACGGAACACCTTCGGGTCGCGCACAGCCATGTCCGCGAGGACCTTGCGGTCGAGTTCGATCCCGGAAAGACGGAGCGCGTTCATGAGCCGGCTGTACGAAACACCGGCGTCGCGCGCCGCTGCATTGATCCGTGCGATCCATAGCGCGCGGAACTGACCCTTGCGAGCGCGGCGATCGCGGTATGCGTAGCGCAGGGCGTGCATCGCCGCTTCGCGGGCAGGACGTACGAGCTTGTGCTTCGAGGCTCGACGGCCCTCGGCCTGCGAGAGCAGCTTCTTGTGCTTCTTGTGTGCGGCAACGCCGCGCTTGACCCGCGACATCCCTTAGCTCCTTACCTTGAGGTTCGGCAGCAGTTTGCGGACGAGCTGCAGGTCGCCCTTGGCCACGAGTGCCTTCCCTGCGTGACGGCGCTTCCGCGACGGCGACTTGTGCTGGTTCAAGTGGCCCTTGTACGCCTTCGAACGACGGAGGCGACCGGTCCCGGTGAACTCGAACCGCTTCTTCGCGCCGCTATGGCTCTTGATCTTGGGCACGGTGAACGACCTCCGGTGCTAGCGCGATGTGAACGACCAGTTTATTGCCTACTGCGGCAAGACGTGAAGCGACTGTCCAGGCAGCAGACCGCAGGCGCGCCAGCGGCGAGGACTACTGAGGTGGCGATCTGGCTGGCCAGATCGCCGGAGGCTCAGCAGACCGCAGGCGCGCCAGCGGCGAGGACTATGCAGGTCGTTGTGCGCGGGGAGGCGGGGTCGGACGCGCCGCGGGCGGCCGAGCGGGCGCGGGAGCGGCTGCCGGCCGTGTCGCCGCTGGAGCGGGCCGCGGACCGGGCGCCGGGGGCTTCGGCGCGGCGGAGGCGGCGGGCGCAGGCGCCGCTGCGGGCTGCGGCGGCGTTGGCGCCCCGGAGACAGCGTCTCGGCGCACCGGGTTCATGACCATGTGCATCTGCCGCCCCTCAAGAAGCGGCGCGCGCTCGATGACACCGTGGTCCTTCAGCTTGTCGCCGATGGCGATGAGGAGCACGCGGCCGCGGTCCGGATGCGCGAGCTCGCGGCCGCGGAAGCGCACCGTGACCTTGAGCTTGTCGCCCTCGTCGAGGAACTTCGCGGCGGAGCGGATCTTCGTGTCGATGTCGTGGTCGTCGATCTTCGGAGAGACCCGGATCTCCTTCCACGTCACCGCCTTCTGCTTCTTCTTCGCATCCTTGGCCTTCTGCTGCAGGTCATAGCGGTATTTCCCGAAGTCGCCCATGCGCGCCACCGGCGGCTGGACGTTCGGGGCGATCTCGATGAGGTCGTAGCCCTCTTCCTGCGCCTTCGCGAGCGCGCGCGCGGTCGGAATCACCCCGAGCTGCTCGCCGCCCGGACCGAGAAGGCGAACGGTAGGAACACGGATCGCTTCGTTGATCCGCAGTTCGGGCGCGGCTATAGGGAGACCTCGGTTATCTGCGTGAAAATGCCGCTAGCAGCGCGGCCGCTCCCCGTGAAAGAACTTCAAGTCGAACGAGCATATCACCGGGCGAGGAAATCAAGCAGGCGTCTGTGCACGCTCGGCCACTCATCTTTGGTGATGCCGAAGATCACGCTCGTGCGAAGCCGGCCGTCAGCCAGGACGCGCTCGTTTCGGAGCTCGCCCTCTCTTACTGCACCGAGGCGCGCGATCGCGTTTTGTGAGGGTTCGTTGCGTTTGTCGGTTTGCAGCCACACGCGGTTGGCGCCGAGCGTTTCGAACGCGTGACGGAGGAGTAGCAGCTTGCACTCGGTGTTCACCGGCGTTCGCCGCGCGCCCTTTCCGTACAGCGTGTAACCGATCTCGAGCGTGCGGTTGGGCGGATCGATGTGTGCGTAGCGCGTCGTGCCGACGAGAACCCCGTCCGATTTGCGGATCACCCCGAACGGCAGCTGGGTTCCGAGGATCTGCTGGTCGAGCGCCCAGCGGATGTAGCGCTCGTATCCGGCCACACCCACTGGACGGGGTTGCATCCAGAGCCAGATCTCGTCCTCGTCGGCAGCCTCGAACAGCGCCTGAGCGTGTTCCGTACGCAGGGGGACGAGCCGCACGTGATCGCCCTCGAGGGTGACCGGCCGAGGGTCGAAGTCTGGACGCGGGCGGCCCTTCACGATCCCCATCTTGACGTCGTCGACGAAGCCGTCCTCCATCCCGACGCCGTCGCGCTCGATGCCCTCGACCTCGAAGCCGACGGCCTTGTACATCGAGATCGCGCGGTCGTTGAACCCCACGACGGCGAGACCGACGCGGTGCAGGCCAAGCTCATCGAAGAGGTACCGCAGAAGTGTCTCCAGTGCGTCGCGACCGAGGTGCTTGCCCCAGAGATCGGGGTCGCCGATCCCGATGCCGATCTCAGCGCTCTTGCCCTTCGGGTGGAAGTCGCGGTAGTTCGCGAAACCGATCGGCTGGCCTTCGCGCTCGATGACCCAGCAGGCGGATTCGCCCGGTCGCGACATGCGTTCGATCCAGGCGCGCGCGTTCTTCTCCTCGAACCTGCCCGGCTTCTGACCCCACTGGTAGTGGCGGAAGTCGGGATCGCTCCCCCACTTCATGAGGTGTCGAATGTCGTCGAAGGTCATCGGACGGAGGGTCACCTTCGCACCGCGGAGAGCCGGGACGCTCACGCCATCGCATCTCCGGCCGTTGGCTCGTGTTGTGAGAAGTCGGGCGGGAGCGCCCTGCTTTCGCGCTCCTTCCTGATGCGATCGATGAAGGCGTCGAGGGTGACGCCCCGCTCCTCATCGCGGGAGCCACGCCGGCGCACAGATACGGTCCCAGCCGCAGCTTCCTTGTCGCCGACGACCAGCATGTAGCTCGCTCTCCGGTGTTGCGCTTCCTTGACGCGGTTGCGCAGATCGCCGGCCTGCTCGTCGATGTGAACGCGGAAGTCTTCCGCGCGCAGTTTTTTGGTGACGTCGCGCGCGTAGTCCAGCGCCGATTCACGGACCGGTATGACCGCGACCTGCTCCCAGTTGAGCCACAGCGGGAAGTTCCCGGCGTAATGTTCGATCAGGCCGCCGACGAAACGCTCGAGGCTGCCAAAGAGCACCCGGTGGATCATCACCGCGCGCTCGCGCTCGCCCTTGTCGTTGACGAAAGTGACATCGAAGCGCTCGGGCAGGTTGAGGTCGACCTGGATCGTCGGGCCCTGCCACTCCCGCCCGATCGCGTCCTTCATCTTGAGGTCGATCTTCGGCGCATAGAAAACGCCGCCGCCTTCGTCGATCTTGTACGGGACTTCGCGAACGCCGAGCGCATCGGCCAGCGACTTCTCCGCCTTGTCCCACATCTCGTCGGTGCCGAGGCGCTTCTCTGGACGCGTCGACAGGTAGATGACCGGGTCGGTGTAGCCGAAGAGGCGAAGGAGCTCCATGTCGAGATCGAAGACCTTCCCGATCTCGTCCTGGGCCTGCTCCCAGGAACAGAAGATGTGCGAGTCGTCCTGGGTGAAGCCGCGCACGCGCTGCATGCCGTGAAGTGCGCCGCCGCGCTCGTAGCGGTAGACGGTGCCGAGCTCGCCGATGCGTAGCGGCAGGTCGCGGTAGCTGTGGATCTTCGACTGGAAGACTTTGATGTGCCCAGGGCAGTTCATAGGCTTGATCCAAAACCGTTGGGCCCTTCGGGCCGTCGCTTCGCGCCCAGGGGCCCCCTCCGCTGGGGCCCCTGCCCCCGCGTCGTCGAGTAGGAGTGGGCCGTACATGTTCTCGCCGTACTTCTCGAGATGCCCTGAGCGCTGGTAGATCTTCTCGCTCGCGATATGAGGGGTGTACACGAGCGTGTAGCCACGCTCGTGATGCAGCCTTCGCCACCAGTTCTCGAGCTCTTCGCGGACGACCGACAGGTTGGGGAGCCAGAGGACCAGACCCGAGCCGAGCTCCTCGTCGATGCGGAAGAGCTCGAGCTCTTTCCCAAGGAGGCGATGGTCGCGCCGTTCGATCTCCTGAAGCCGCTTCAGGTAATCGTCGAGCTGCTTCTGATCGGGCCACACCGTGCCGTAGACGCGCTGCAGCTGCGGGTTGCGCTCGTTGCCGCGCCAGTACGCACCGGCGATCGACAGGAGCTTGAACGGGCCGATCTTGCCGGTCCGCTCAACGTGCGGTCCCTTGCAGAGATCGACGAAGCCGTTGTGCTGGTAGACGCTGACCTTGCCGTTCTCGACCTCGTCGTCGCTGTCCTCGTCGGCGCCCTTCGCGGCGAGTTTCTTGATCTGGTCCACCTTGTAGTCCTGGTTGCGGTCGCCGAAGAACTTGAGCGCCTCGGACACGGTCATGTCGCGGTGCTCGAACGGCGCGTCCTGCTTTATGACCTCGTGCATCTTCGCCTCGATCTTCCCGAGGTCGTCTGGCGTGAGCGGGCGCGGGAGGTCGAAGTCGTAGTAGAAGCCGTCCTGGACCGGAGGTCCGAAGCCGAACTTCGCGCCGGGAAACAAGTCGAGGACCGCGCCGGCCATGACGTGCGCGGTCGAATGCCGCAGCGCGTAGAGCTCGTCGCTTCGCGCTCCGCCACGCGTCCGGGGGCCCCTACCCCCTGGGTCCCTGTCCCCTTCGCCGTGGTCAGGTTTGCGCTCGGCTTTGGCCATGGCCCGCCTCCAAACAAAATCACCTCCGTCCGTCTGGGACGAGAGGTGATCTCGCGGTTCCACCCAGCTTCGCAGGTCCGCCTGACCGGCGCGCTTCGTTGCGGCTGTACGGGGCCTACCCCATTCGCTCGGCGGTGGTCGATCGCGGGGCCGCTCCACCGGGCTCACACCATCTCCGGTTCGCTTGCTGCGCTACCCGCGTTCGTTATCCGCGTCGTCGCGTCGAAACGAGCATACCGCGAGGCGGTGGCGTCGAGCTATCCAGTCGCGCTCACCGGCGCTGGACCACGCTCCGCGACGCGCCACACGAACATCAGCGGGACGGCGGTCACGGCGAAGACAACCGACGAAAGGCCGATCGCAGCCGGCGCGCCGAACCGATCAGCGAACGCAAGCATCAACGGCATCGCGATCGCAAGCCCGAGCTCGAACAGCAGCGCACCCAGCGACAGGATGGTCGCGCGCTGCCCACTGGGGATCAGGTGGTTGAGGCGCACTGACAGCAGCGGCGACAGAAGCGCTGGAACGAGCGCCACGGCGAGCATGAGGGCGAGCGATGGGATCGATGGAAGGGCCGCCAGGAGGGCGGTTGCCGCGATGAAGACGACCAGCGCCACGGCGACCACGCTCGCGAGCTGGAGGTGGTCCTCGGTTCTATGTGCGAGCCACGAAGCAACGACGGTGCTGAGCTGCACGCCGATCACGACGATGCCGAGCGCGACAAGCGGCAGCCCGACACCGATGGAATACGGCTGCAGCAAGACGTAGTACACGACGAGGGGCACGGTGGCGATCGTCGCGCTCAGGAGGACCAGCGCACGCACCACCGGCCGCCGTGCCGCTATGCGGACCGCGGTCTTCAGGTTCCTCCAGTAGCCCAGGTACTCCTGGTCATCCTCTGTCGTGCGCGGGGGCTCGTGGATCGTGAGAACGAGAGCGGCCGCCGCGAGAGCGAGGAAGCCGCAAATGGAGAAGCAGAGATTGATATCGATCGTGGCGATCGCCGCACCGAAGAGCGACGCGATGCCCTGGGACGCCTGATTGATCGCGGCGTAGCGTCCGGACTGCTTCGCCGCCTCCGCCGCGCGTCCATCAGCCTTGAGGCTGTCGTACAGAAGGGCGGAGTCCGCGCCGCTCACAAACGCCGTCGATGAGTTCCACAGGGCGTAGCCCAGCAGGAACGCGGGCGAGAGCGCTTCCGCAAGAATGAGGAACATCGCAAGTCCGTACAGCGACCCACCCACGGCGATGGATGCTTTGCGACCCCAACGGTCAGCGATCGCGCCGGTCGGTACCTCGAGAAGCGCCGTGATGGTCCAGGCGACACCCTCGAGCAGGCCGACCTGGGTGAGGCTCAATCCTTTCCGCTGTAGGAAGACCACCCAGATCGGCACCCAGAGGATGAACATGAGCAACGCCTGCACCGCCAAAAGACGCCAGATGTTGCCGCGATACGACGGAGCAGCCCTCATCGGGGTTTGCATCCGCGCGAAGCCTAAAGAACTGCTGCGAGCGTCTCCCAGACTTTGCGCTGGTTCTCAGGAGTGGCCGGCCAGCGGTCGTCGCTGCGTGGCGACGCGATGCCGTTCTGGTGGATGAAGACGAAGGCCACCTGCTGGAGCATGGCGAGGGCTTCATTGCGTGACTCGTGGTCCTTCCAGTCGAGGATGAGGGCACGAGCGCGGGTGGCGCGCTGGTGGATACGATCGAGGACGACGTATTTGTCGCCCTTCGGCCAGAGCTGAGCCTTTACGTCGATCCCGTTGACGAAGAGGACGCCCATAAGGTCGGCCTTCGTGAAGTCGTTCCCGCTGAACGCATTCGTGCCTCGCACGGGGTCGATCCGCTCGGCCGCGTGGCCCCACGGCTTGCCGTGGAACGTGACGTTGCGAATCGGCCCGCTGAATGTGCAGTCCACGAACTCCGCGCATGCGGAAATCCAACCGTCGATGTTCGTGCGAGCGAAATTGCATTTCTCGAACCGCGCCTGGCCGGGTCGGACGGCGTGGAGGTCCGCGCCGTCGAAGCGGCACTCGCGGAAGATGCTCTGCCTTCTGCTCGCGAAGAGTGTCTGCAGACGCTCATCGAACAGCTCGCCGCGGAAGTCGCAGCGCTCGAAGACGCAGCCGTTCGGCGCGAAGCGCTCGAATGCGGCGCGGCTGAAGTCCGCGTCACGGACCGTGACCCGATCGAGCGCGAGGACGCCTTGCACGGTTTAGGTCTCCGGGTTTGCTTGGTTAGGCTTCGTCGCTCGCCGCGCGCAGGTTGACGACGTTCGAAGCCTCAACGCTTTCCATCTTGGAGCGGCCTTCGAAGATCACACCCTTCTCAATGCTGAGGGAGGGGCTCGTGATGTCGCCGCGAACCTTCGCCGGTCGGTGAAGCTCGACCGCGCCCGTCGCCTTGATGTTCCCGGTCACGTCGCCCTCGACGACGACCGTGCCGCAGCTGATCTCCGCTGAAACCTTTGCGCCCTCGCCGATATGGAGCGTGTCGTTCGTCGAGATCTCACCGGTGAAGGTGCCATCGATCCGGACCTTACCCTCAAAGGCAAGCTTGCCCTCGAACTCCGAACCCTTACCGAGCGACGCGTTCAGGTCGCCGCCGGTGCTCGCGTGCGTGTCTCGCTGGTACTGCTGCATTTCCTTTCTTGCCTCCGGTTCCTCAGCCCTTGGTGGCTGAGGCGCCTCCGCCGGCTCATGCCGCGGCTGCGGCACGGTGAACACCGGCTGACGGGCTTCGCCACTGGGTTTACTTCCTCGCTTGAACGTGGAACGGAACACTACGACGTCAACGCGACAAGAACTAGAACGTTGTCGTCGCAAAACGGTCTGTAAACGGACGCCGGCACCCGCTCGTTCGTCAGACTCTTTTCGGCAGTCGGCGGCGTCGGCAGTCGTGACCGGTACGACCAGCTGGGCGGTTTCCGAGGATCTCGAACCCGAGCGGAGCGTCACGGAAGGTACCGTCGGGCCGGACCGCGGATCGGAGACAGCCCGAAAACGAGGCCGCGCCGTGGTCCGGTGGCACCGGCCCGGCCGGAAGGCCCACGGGGAGGGCTCTCCGGCTGCTCAAGCCCCGCCCGGTTCGAGGGGCTGTTTAGAGTTCGGCCGTGCGCGACGCCTTCTTCTTTCTGAGCATCGCCGGACTGGGGGTGAGCGTCGCGGGCTTCTCGGGGCTGGTGACCGCGTTTCGCCGGCGCGGGGAGGGCTGGACACGAGCAGAGCTTTGGCGCGTGCGTGCGATTCCCCGGCTCAGCTTCATTCTTGTATTCCTGGCGCTGCTGCCGTTCCCGCTGTACGCGCTGATCGGAGACGAGGCGCTTGTCATCCGTATCGTCAACGGGGTGGTCGTCGTCGCCTATCTGAGCGAAATCATCGCACCGCGATTTGATATAGCGAACTGGCCGGGACGAAGTTGGCTCGCGAGTGCAGCCGCCGACTCAGCATTCGCGGTGGTATCGCTCGTCAACATCTTCGCGGTTCAGACCGGACTCCTGGAACTTGCGCTCTTGTTGCGGCTAGTTCATCCAGTGAATCTCTTCGTGCTGGTCTTGCGCCATTTCGAGCCGCCGGTTGCCGACGCCTGAGTGCTGCCCGAGCGCTCCGTAGTTTTCTGCGGCAGTCACGCGCTAGCGAGAACGCCGATCCGAAGCTTGCTCTAACTACTCGGGCTTCTCCTCCCGATCTATGTCCCTTCGAGCTAGACGCCCGGACTCGCCGGCGGTTAGGGCGGAAGGGCTAAAGCAAACGGATTACCCAGTCTCCTCCGCGCGGCCTAGCGCTTTCGGTGCCCCGTCAGCCGGCGCTCGAGGACGTTATTCACACGCGAGGAGGCGACCCGTGACAGAAGGACGGACGCGCGTGCTGGTGGCGGATGACCACTCTATGTATCGGATAGCCGTCCAGCAGGTGGTCAACACCGCACCGGACCTGGAAGTTGCGGGCGTTGCGCGCGACGGCGCGGAGGCGTGGAACATGACCCTCGAACTCAATCCGGATGTCCTCGTGCTGGATGGCGACATGCCAATCGTGAGCGGCATTGAGGTCCTGGCCAGGGTTCGCACCGAGATGCCGCAGGTCAGGATCGTCTTGAACACGAGCGATCCGGCGCTGGCCGCGATCGGTCGAGGCCTCGGTGCCGAGTGCGTCGCCAAAGAAGGGCTACCCGAAGTCTTGCTGGCCGCGATCCGCGGCTCGACGGCGACAGTCACGCGATAGCGCTTTCAGCGAGAGCCCAGGGGACTGCATAAGAGGCTCGTACGATGAGGACGTGGGGATAGTCGAGCCGGGGCACCTCCTCCTCATCTTGCTGATCGCGCTGTTCGTGTTCGGTCCCGGCAGGGTCGGTGATCTAGGCGGATCACTCGGTCGTGGGGTTCGCGAGTTCCGAGATGCGATCGAGGGTCGAGCGCTGCCCACCGCGCCGCCGGGCCAGTTCTGCAGGGACTGCGGCGCGCCCCTTCCCGCTGATGCGAAATTCTGTCCCAGGTGCGGCACCGCGCTTCTGGTCATTCGGACCTAGACAAAGGGCGGGACGCACGTTTCCCGAGCCTGAGCAGTCCACCTCCTTGACTCGGTGGGCTCTGGTGGATCGAACACCCGACCTCAGCGATGTCAACGACACGGATGGGTCTCCTCTCGTCCACACAGGCGGCATTTGCTCCACAAACGTCCACGCCCATCGCCGTTGGTCTATGGAGTTAGGCGGTCAAATTGGCCGTCAACACGAGGTAGTGACCGCGGCCTCGTCGAGCCGCTTCGCACAGCGTCCCGAGGACGGAGGTGAGAAGTCCGCGAGCTGTCGAGGAAGAGCGCGCCTCCGTGCGCCAGCACGCGCGAATCACACCTGATGGCGGGTTCATCACGCCTCCGTCGGCGATCGATCGGACTTGTCGCGGCCTCAGCCTGCCGACCGAAGCTATCCCGCTCCTTTTGGACGGGCGCGCCCGCCACGTTGCTTCTCCTATCCGGCGGTTCAGCTGCTGGTCCGAGTCGCGGTCAGCGACGAGCCGAGGACGGCCGCGACATTGGGGGATCAGACTAAGGGCTGCTCCGGGGACTGACCGCTGAGCTCCCGGTCCAAGCGCGGGGGCCACGGCCCGTCCACGATCACCGCCTCGTCGTCGCCCGGCCAGGGCGGCATCGCGGTGCAGGTGAACACCAGGGCCTCGTCGCCGGTGCAGCGATACTGGAACGCCGTGCCGAGAGGGAT
>Ga0207646_10004074_pt1 | contig 16122 bp, 12 predicted proteins | sample KBSK5502metaG_FD_184343 | JGI IMG/M metagenome (GOLD analysis project Ga0207646, IMG submission 184343) | Corn, switchgrass and miscanthus rhizosphere microbial communities from Kellogg Biological Station, Michigan, USA - KBS K5-50-2 metaG... | ecosystem: Host-associated > Plants > Roots >... | reverse complement strand
CGCCTGCTCGGCTTGCGGCGGCAGGGGAGCGACCAGTGTATCCAACCAACAAACGAACTCCAGTGCCTCGACGACTGCGTCGTCTGGTGATTTACATTTCAAGGCGCCGGATGGCTGGGTAGTTGAGCAGCCGTCTTCGAAGATGCGGGCGGCGCAGTACAAGCTGCCGAAGACGGAAGGCGACAGCGAAGACGCGTCGCTGGTGCTCTATTATTTTGGACGCAGCCAGGGCGGTCCTCCGCAGGCGAACATCGATCGCTGGATTTCCCAGATCCAACAAGCCGACGGCAGTTCCTCCAAAGACAAAGCAGAAACAGACACGATGACGGTCAACGGTTTGAAAATAACGACTGTTGACGTTACCGGGACTTACACGGCTGAGATGGCCCCCGGCAGCGGCACCCAGCATAACGATAAAAATCATCGTCTGCGCGCGGCGGTGATCGAAACGCCGAAGGGAAACTACTTCCTCAAGCTTGTCGGTCCGGCAAAGACTGTGGGTCGCTGGGATCAGTCCTACATGGATTATCTGAAGTCGTTTGAGTTCAAGTGAGTGCCTGAATAATCTTATTCGACATTTTCTGAGGTGATTCAATGAATGCAACTGCCAAAGCGTCAACCATTCGCGATCAGATTTCAGAGCCAGAGTGGCAGACGCGCGTCGATCTGGCCGCAGCGTATCGACTCGTAGCTTTGTATGGTTGGGACGATCTGATCTTCACGCACATCTCCGCGCGCGTGCCGGGCACTGAACATCACTTTCTGCTGAATCCCTATGGGATGATGTTCGAAGAAGTCACGGCGTCCAGTCTGGTGAAAGTGGACCTTGCTGGAAACAAAGTAATGGAGTCGCCTTACTTTATTAATCCCGCCGGTTTCACGATTCATAGCGCCGTGCACGCCGCGCGCGAAGACGCGTTATGCGTAATGCATCTGCACACCGACCACGGCATTGCCGTCTCGGCACAGAAGAATGGTCTGTTGCCGATTTCGCAACAAGCAATGTTGGTACGGGCTTCGCTGGCTTATCATGATTATGAAGGACTGGCGCTCAACGAAGACGAGAAGCCGCGCCTGGTTTCGGACCTGGGCGATAAGCACCACATGATTCTGCGAAATCACGGCTTGCTGACTATCGGCAGCACAACCGCAGAGGCCTTTTTGGCGATGTTTCTGCTTGAGCGCGCCTGCAAGATCCAGATCCTGGCGCAGTCAGGCGGCGCCCAACTGGTAAACGTGCCGGACCAGATTTTTCATCTGGTTGAGTTGCAGGTAAAGGCAGTCACGGTCGGTCAGGGTGCTGCGCTCACCTGGCCGGGTTTGCTGAGAAAACTGGATCGAATCGATCCGTCTTATCGAGATTAAGTGGGGAAAAAGTGATGGCCGCAATTACAAACGGATTCACTGTGAAGTCTCACTTCGAAGGTAAGGAGGCGTCGGTGCGGGCAACTTATGATCGGCTCTTGAAAACCGCACGGCAGTTCGGGCCGGTGATCGAAGAGCCAAAGAAGACTTCGATTCATCTGGTCAACAGGGCTGCCTTCGCCGGTGTCGTCACGCGCAAGGGCGCGATTGTCCTGACGATCAAAAGCGATCGCAAGCTCTCCAGCCCGCGGATCCACAAGACCGAGCGCACGTCCGCGAACCGTTTTCATCACGAACTGAAACTTATCTCGCCGGCTGAAGTCGATCCCGAATTGGTGAAGTGGCTAAAGGATGCTTACGCGCTGAGCGGATAGCTGGAATGTCCGACAAACTTCAGTTTGTCGCTCAACCTCGACAAGCTAAAGCTTGTCGGACAAGATTACGCAACTTCCCGAGTCTGCGTGCTAATCAGATAAATCGCTTCCATCACCGCGGCCTGAACTTCGGCGGGCAGCGCCTCGCGCGCGGCCAGGTTGCGTAAAGCCGGCAGCACCTGTGGTTGGTTGCTGAGCGCAAGCAACTTGATTGCCGTGAGCCTGACTTCGATGTTTGTATGCTTGCTGATCGCCTGCATCAGCGGTTGGACTTCGCCGGCCTTGGCCATCAGGAAGAGAATCGAAAAGGCATCATAGGTTCGTTCGCGGCTTTCGCCGGTAAGACTGTTAATCGCATTGGCGGCCAGACCCGATCCGGAAATTGCCGCGCCAATCTTGCGCCGTCTTTCGGGCGATGCCTCGCGCAGTGCGCGAGTAAACGAAGCGGCCAGATCCGCCCACAATTCGGAAAGCGCGCGCGCGGCCGCATTGCGAACTTCAGCGCTGGGATCGTCAAACGCTCTGACAATCATGCGGTACCCATCCTCATCGCCTGCCTGAGCTAGGTCGGCCAGGGCTGCTGCCCGTTCGGAAGAGTCAGCACTCTGCAAGCGTTCCATAATCGCTGACGAAACCAATTCATCATCATTGACTGGCGAGCGCTGTGTCTGAGTCGAGTGGCGGCGTTCGTTCGCTGCATTCGTTGCAACGAAAACAGGCTCAGCGAAATCGTCAGACTCAAAAAGCGCCAGGTCCGCGGTAGTATCGACGTTAACAACCTCAAGCTCGCTGGTGGGCTGATCGCCGGGATGATTGACATCAATGGTCAGCCAGGGAACCTCGGGTGATTCGGTCTCCGCGGCAATTGGCTCAAGCCCCGGTTCGGACGCCGCGTTCACCTCAACTGCGGCTGACTTTCGTGCTTCGCGTTCGCGGACTTCCGCTTCCATCTGTGCGATCCGCTGTAGTTGTTCCTGTTCAGCTTGCTCTAAAGCTTCGAGTTGGGTCTTGAGCGCGCGCTCTTTCTCGGCTTGCTCTTCGGCTTTCTTGCGAGCTTGCTCACGGGCACTTTCGAGTTCTGCCAGACGTTGCGCCGCCTCGTCGTCTTGATGCAAAGCATCGAGGTCCGCTTTCAGCGCGCGCTCTTTCTCAGCTTGCTCTTCGGCTTTCTTGCGAGCTTGTTCACGGGCGCTTTCGAGTTCTGCCAGACGTTGCGCCGCCTCGTCGGCTTGATGCAAAGCATCGAGGTCCGCTTTCAGCGCGCGTTCTTTCTCAGCTTGCTCTTCAGCTTTCTTGCGAGCTTGCTCACGGGCACTTTCGAGTTCTGCCAGACGTTGCGCCTCCTCGTCGGCTTGGCGTTGGGCTTGGGCCTCAGTTTGCCGGACAGCTTCCGCGTGTTCGGGAAGCCGCGCTTCTACTTCTTTGATTCTATTAAGCTGCTGCGCTTCAGTGCGGGCCAGTTCCACGATCTCGGCGCTGACTTGTTGTTCAGTCTCGAGCAGTTGCTTCACGCGGGTTCGGGCTGCCTGGCGAGCCTCTTCCTGTGCCCGCAACCGAGCTTCCGCTTCTTCAATGCGTTTGAGTTGCTCTTCCTCGGCTTGCCGCAAGGCTTCGATTTCAACCAGGAGTTGCTGTTCCTTCTCTGCGCGCCTTTGGTAGCTGACTTTACTGCCGTTACGCGTTTCCTCGTACGCGCGCAGGCGAGCTTCAGCTTCTTCGACATTCTTGAACTGATCGTCCCGATTCTTGCGCGATGCCTCCAGCTCCAGGGTTAATTGTTCGGCCTTCTCAGCATTCTGTTGAGCTTCGGCTTCGGCCAGGTAGTTGGCCTTAACCTGCTCGGCCAACCGCGCCTGAATTTCTTCCACGCGTTTGACCTGCTCCTCTTCCTGCTCGCGCAGGACAGAGATGGCTACGTTGAGTTGCTGTTCCTGCTCGGCTCGCCACTCAGCCTCTGCTTGCGCCGTCTGCCGCGCTTCCTCGAGCGCTGGCAGGTGAGCCTTTATTTCCTCGATGCGCTGCAGTTGGTCCTGCTCAGCCTGACGCAGGCTTTCAACTTCGGCTTCCAGGCGCTGTCGCTTCTCGGATTGCTGTTTCGCTTGCGATTCGGCGAGTTGACGAGTTTTTGTTTGCTCGACGTACCGAGCTTCAACCTCTACAACCCGCTTGAGCAGGTCTTGCTCGGCCCGGCGGGCAATCTGGATCTCGTCCTTGAGCGACTGTTCCTTTTCTGTTAGTCGCGCGACTTCCGCTTCCTGATCCTGTCGCGACTTTTCTGCGTCGGCGACCTGGGTCTGGGCGTTCTCGATTCGTCTCAGTTGTGCCTGCTCGGCCTGATGCAGCGCTTCAATTTGAACGTTGAGCGTCTGCTCTTGTTCGCTGCGCGCCTGGGCCGCCGCCGCAAGCTGTTTGCCGATGGCTCTCAACTCTGACAGTCGGCGCTCTTGCTCAGTTGCGTGGTTCTCCGCTTCGTTGCGAGCGCGTTGATGTGCTTCTTCCTGAGCACGCAGAGTAGCTTGCGTGGTCTCGATTAACGTGACTTGCTCAGCTTCGGCCTGTCGCAGATCTTCAATTTGAGACCTGAGAGACTGCTCTTGCGTGGCGCGTTTTTGTGACTCGCCTTCAGCCTGCCGGCGGGCGTCTTCCAGCTCACTCAGCCGTTGTGCTTCGGTCTGGATGCGGAGTGTTAGTTCGGCTTCGGCTTTCTGGCTGGCTTCGGCCTGGGCCCGCAACCGGGCTTCAGCTTCCTCGACGCGGCGGACTTGCTCTGCCTCAGACTGGCGCAGTGCTTCGATCTCGGCTTCGACCGATTGGGCCCTGTGCGCCAGCTGCTGAACTTTAGTCTCAGTTTGTTCGCGGCTCTCTTCTTGAAGACGAAGATCAGCTTCGTTAAGACGAAGAGCAGCTTCGGCCGCTTCGATTTGTTTCAGTTGTTCCTGACCTTCAGCGTGCAGGCGATTGACTTCTGTGACTAGCGCCTGCTGCCGTACAGTCAGTTGACTAAGCTCGACTTCGGCTTGGTATTTTGCTTCTTCCGCCTGAGCCAAACCAGCCTGGGCTTCTTTGATTCGCTTCAACTGTTCCGGCTGTGCGGCTTGCAAACGTGCAACTGCGACCTTCAACGACGTTTCCTGTTCGGCGCGTTTCTCAGCTTCGGCTCCGGCCTGAGCGCGAATCGCTTCCAACTCAGCCAGGCGTTCATTTTCCTGGGTCGCGCGCAGCTCTGCTTCAATTTGCGCCTTGAGATGCGCTTCCTCTTGAGCGCGCAATCGCGTCTCGGTGTCCGCGATCCGAGCGAGGTATTCCTGCTCGGCGCCGCGCAATTTCTCGATCGCCGCATTCAGGTCCCGTTCATTTCGGCTCAGCTCTTCGGCCCGCGCCGCGGCGACCGCGCGCGCCTCTTCCAGCGCCCGCAGCCGACCTTCGGCCGCCTCGATTTGTTTGAGGCGTTCGGCTTCTGCCTGACGCAGTTGCGCGCCGGCTTCGTCGATCTGGCTGAGTTTTTCCCGCAGACCCTTCTGCAGCTCTTCAATCTCTACGGTCAGCCGGCGTTCTTTCTCTTCCTGCTGTTCGATGTCCGCCTGCACCAGTTGCTGAGTCTGCAACAGAGCCGCGATCCGAGCTTGAGCTTGTTCAATACGTCGAACTTGCTCCTGCTCAGCCTGTTTCAGAGCGTTGATTTCAACGCTAAGCTGGCGGGCTTTCTCAGTTTCGTCTTGAACTATCGCGGCCGCTGATTGATGAGCGTCGGCCAAAGCCTGCACCTGCGCTTCGGCTTCCGCCACCCGTTTGAGTTGAATCTGTTTCGCCTTTTGCAGCGATTCGATCTCAGCGTTGATTTGTTGTTCCTTTTCGGCGTGGTGCTTGCTTTCGGTTTCGGCACGGTGGCGCGCTTCCATCTGCGCCAATACGCGTGCTTCTGTCTCCGTGATGCGCTTAAGTTCGTGCTGTTCGACGCTTACGAGCGTTTCGATTTCAGCCTTGAGCCACTGTTCCCGTTCGGCTCGCTGGCGTGCGTCTGCTTCTGCGCGCCGGCAGACTTGCTCCTGTTCGCGGATGCGGACCTCGGCGGCCTGAAGGCGGGCGAGTTCCTCTTGTTCTAACTTCCGCAGACTTTCGATTTCAGCCTTGAGTTCTTGTTCTCTATGAGCTCGTTTCCGGGCCGCGGCTTCGGCCTGCTGGCGCAGAGCTTCGAGCTTAGCCAGACGCTGCTCTTCTTCTACGGCCCGCCGTTTGGCCTCAGCTTCGATCTGAAGCCGAGCAGTTTCCGCCGCTCTGCGCCTCGCCTCGTCCTCGGCTTTCCGTTTTGCGGCTTGGATTTCTGCGCGGCGACGTTCAAGTTCCGCCTCGGCCTTCTTTAGATCTTCTTCTTCCTTGCGCAGATCGTCGCCGGATACGGTCACCTGGCTTACAGACCTGGCCTTAGATCTTCGTTCGAGTTCTGCTTCGAGGTCTGCCGGAAATTGTTTGATTTCCGCCGAACGCTGTTTGGGAACTGGAGCACTCTCCTTAGGCGCGGTTGTGCCCTGCTTAAGAAAAGCCTGCCGTGCTTTTGCGAGGCTCTCGAGATTGCCACCGGACAAGGCGGCCAACAGCCGGTCGGCGACCATTCGGCTCGACGCATCCGCCGCATCTTTCGCGTCGGGGGTGGCGTCGCCGTTGCGTCCTACAGGCGATTTACTGACCTGGTCGGCGTCGGATTTGGGGGGCATTGACGATTGGTCCATGATCAAATTCTCCATCCAGCAAGTCCGAGGCGCTGGATAACGGCCTTACTTGCAAGGCGCGTTGGCGAGACGGTTCAGCCTAAGTCTTCCTGAACACACTTAACTAGTCAGGATTATTTTTGTTTACGACGTTGATATCGCAATAGCGAGGTGGACGATGGTTCGTCCCGAGCAGTGGATTAGATGGTTGGCAGCCATCCAAGCCTGAACTGATTCTCGCAAATTCATGGCTTTGAGGTCAATAGGTGATTTCTGGCGCAAAAACGCCAGTGATTTGGCTATTATTGGCCGATTCAGACCCGCTCGCCTCGGCTGCACCGAGTCAGGACCGCCCATCACGAGCCGGGAAGTCGATGATTCCCCACTGGATGGTAAGCCGATCCGCACGTTTCAAAAAAAGCGGCGACAACATCCCCGACGGCAAGCCGCAGCACGGCCTGGACACTACATACGCGCGATTTCACAGCCCGTGAAAGGCTCGACTGTCAGCCTCTACCTCTTCCGCGAATGTTCGCATCCCAGTAGCGTAACCATTCGTTGCTCTGTTTGCGTAACAGCTCCCAATCCAACGGCAGGCGTGTGAATGGTTGGTTCATCCAATCCGGAAATTGTTTGCGATCGATGTCCGTGCGCGTGGGGATGCGATAGTAGTTACGCGCGGCGTGCACCAAACTTTCAGCAGTCGTAACGAATTCGTAGAAGCGCTTTGCCTCTTCTTCGTGCGGCGCGGCGCGCACAATCGCGATGCCGTCAATAACCACCGGTGTGCCGCTGGCAGGGAAGTTATAAGCCACCGGAAGTTTCTTCTGCTCCTGGTAAAGCCGCACATCGGGCAGATCCCACAAACTGATCAGCCCTTCCTGTCGCGCCAGCTTCTGCATCAGCAGGGTTCCGTCGGCCGTGTATTCATGCACGTTGGCATCGAGCTTGCGCAGCCATTCATAGCCTTTGTCAGGAAGCCGGTCTCGTTATAAGAACGTCAGATTATCCCGCCAAAAATCGCGCGCATTGAATCCGACGGATTCGGATTGCGGATCAGAATCTTGTCGCGCGATTTTTGATCAAGGACGTCGTCCCAGTCTTTCGGTGCGTCCTCAGCGCGTACGGCCTTGCTGTTATAGACGATCACTTCCGGCGTTTCATAAGTTCCGTACCAGCGATCCTGTGGGTCGCGCGCCGAAGCAGGAACCTTGTCGGCCCACGTTGGCCGATAAGGTGCAAGTAAATTTTCTTCGGCCGCGGTTTGAAATGTCATGTGCGCCGCGCCCCACCAAATGTCGGCTAGCGGGCGATTGCGCTCTGCGCGCAAACGTTCGAGAACTTCGCGCGATCCCATGTCGAGAAACTGCACCTCGACTTCCGGATGTGCTTGTTTGTACCGCGCCACGAAGTCGCGCAGCATGTCCTGGCCGTGTGGCGTGTAGATGAGTAGCTTGTGTGGGCTGTTTGAGGATCGGCAACCGGCCAGCAGCACGAAGGCAACAAGCAAACCTGCGAGCAGAATCGTAAAAGCGGATCTTTTCCTGAGCATCAGCGAGTGAACGTTACTCAAAAAGATGGAAATTTAAGCAAAGCGTGACTAGAATATACGCACTAAGACCTTGAAAATAGCCCAAGTTGCCAACTTGCGCCACCCACGAATGCTCTCAGAAAGGAGTCTTGCAAATGAGAGCTGCTCCAATTCCTGAAAACGAGGCCGCGCGTCTCGAGACGCTGCGGCAATATCAGATCCTCGATACTGATTCTGAGGAAGCCTTCGACGATCTCACGCGGCTGGCGTCTTATATCTGCCAGACTCCGGCAGCGCTGATCAGTCTGGTTGATACGAATCGGCAATGGTTCAAAGCTCGCGTGGGCGTGCATGCGCGCGAAACGCCGCGCAATGTCTCGTTTTGCGGACACGCTATTCTGGCCAGAGATTGCTTTATCATCGAGGACGCGCTCTTCGACGAGCGCTTCGCCGACAACCCGCTGGTAGTGAACGAGCCCTTTGTTCGTTTCTATGCGGGCATGCCGCTGTGGTCGCCAGAGGGTTTCGCCATCGGGACGCTTTGCGTAATGGATCGACAGCCACGACACCTGAACGCGGAACAGATTAATGCTCTGGAGATGTTATCGAAGCAGGTGATGAGTCAGCTTGAACTACGTCGCGAAGTTCGCTTCTGCAAGACCGCGCTGGAAAAACGCAAGCAAGCGGAAGCTAAGTTGAAAACTGCCAGCTAGTAAAGGATTGCTTGCCTATTACGATCCGCTCAGACATCCTCCCCAGGATTGGCGATTCTTCGTGGAGAAAATCACATGCACCAAAAGGCTGACGAGAGTTTGAGCCATGGGAGGTCCTCTCCGACCCTTTCAGGGTCGCCATTGATCAGTTCGATCCAACCCGTGGGCGGTGCCCACGGCTATTCAATTTGTCCACTTCGTGGACAGGAACACTTAGTCTTCTTCCACTCCGCGAATTCGGCCCTCGTCCTTGGCTTGCTGAATAATCTTCTGCGCAATCTGTCCAGGCACCGGATCGTAATGCGAGAACTGCATGTGGAATGAGCCACGCGCGGCGGTGATCGATTTCAGCGTCGATTGATAATTGAGCATCTCAGACATCGGCACCTGGGCTTTGATCACCTGTTGCTTGCCGCGTGTGTCCATGCCCTGCACGCGGCCGCGACGCGAATTCAGGTCGCCCATGATGTCGCCACTGCATTCCTGCGGCGCATCGATCTCGACATCCATGATCGGTTCCAGCAGCGCCGGCCTCACTTTCTCCATCGCGTTGCGAAATGCTTTGCGGCCCGCGGCGCGGAAACTGTGTTCGTCGGAATCGACGTTGTGATAAGAACCGTCGATTAGTTGCACTTTGAAATCAACCAGCGGGTACCCGGCGATGGCCCCGCTCTGCGCGGCTTCGATGATGCCTTTCTCAATCGCGGGACGATATTGCTGCGGCACCGAGCCGCCGAAGATCTTGTCTTCGAAAATGAAACCTTCGCCGCGTGGCAATGGCTCAAAAATCACTTTGCAGTCGCCAAACTGCCCGCGTCCACCGGTTTGTTTCTTATGCCGGCCCTGAACTTCGGCGCGCTGGGTGATCGTCTCTTTGTAAGGAACCTTGGGCGGATGCAGCATCACTTCGACGCCATATCGTTTTTTTAGTTTCTCAACAATCGTTTCGACATGGACCTGGCCTGAGCCGGCCAGCAGGAATTCTTTTGTCTGCGCGTCGCGGGTGAATGTCAGCGCGGGATCCTCTTCCAGGATTTTATGAATCGCTACGCTGATCTTTTCTTCGTCCTGCCGGGATTTTGGTTCGATCGCGAAAGCAATTGCGGCTTCCGGATACTGCACAGGATCGTAAATGATCGGATGTTGTTTGTCGCAAAGCGTATCGGCGGTCTGGGTTTCTTTCAACTTAACGCAGGCGATGATATCGCCGGCGTTTGCTTCAGGAATCTTGTCGAGTTGCTTGCCTTGCATCGTGTGCAGGGCGCCGAGCCGTTCAGAGGTTCCGCGCATTGAGTTGTACACATTGGCATCGGTGCCGACTTTGCCGCTAATCACTTTCATCACGTTGATGCGGCCGGCGAATGGATCGGCGATGGTGCGGAAAACATAAGCCGAAAAGGGCTCGCTGCTGGAATACTTTCGGGACGCGGGTTCGCCTCTTTCATCCTTGCCATGCTCGGCTTCATGATGCGCGGGGTCGGGAGCAAACTCGACGATGTGATCCAGTAAAGTGACCAGACCAACCAGGGTCGTTGTGGAAACCGAGTAGACGGGGCAAAGTTTGCTTTGGGCAATCGCTTTCCCGATATTCGGCAAAACGTCTGCGTCATCGAGCGTGCCCTGCTCAAAGTATTTTTCCAACAAGGCATCGTCTGATTCCGCTACCAACTCGACCAATCTTTCCCTGGTCTTGTCGACCACGTCGCGCCCCTCTGACGGTATCTCGATCTCTTTAGCCTTGCCGTGCTCGTCAAACTGGTACGCCTTCATGTGGACGACGTCGACGACGCCCTTGAAGTTGTGTTCTCTTCCGATTGGCAGGGTGAAAGGAATAATCGCGCGGTTGAAAACGTTGTGCGCGCTGTCCAGCGCAATCCCCAGATCCGAATGTTCCTTGTCGAGTTTCGTCACCACCATCATGCGTGGCAGCATGAATTCATTCGCGTAACCCCAGGTTTTCTCGGTCTGCACCTCGACGCCTTTGACGCCGTCAACGACCACCAGGCCACAGTCGGCGACGCGCACCGCGGGTCGCGCATGCGAAACGAAGGCTGCATAGCCCGGCGTATCTATGAAATTGATCTTGGTTTCGCGATGTTCAGCGTGAGCGAGTGCGGTGTTGAGAGTTATCTTGCGGGCGATGGAATCTTCTTCGTGATCGGTGACGGTCGTGCCTTCATCGACTTTGCCCCAGCGGGGCGTGGCGCCTGCGACGTAGAGAAGCGAACTTACCAGTTGCGTCTTCCCTGCGTCGCCATGTCCAATGACCGCAAGGTTGCGAATGACTTCGGTGGCATAGACTTTCATAAATGCGGATGAGTCCTTTCAGAGATCGAGTCCCGGCGACGGACACGCTTCGGTTTCAGCTCGTGAAAAACCGGATTGTGACCGCGGGTTGAGTCGATAATTTAGCCGAGCGGGAAGGGGAATGGCAAGTTGGGCGTTTTGCAGTTGAACCAGGTCCTACGCTGCTTCTGATCGCGACGATAGTGCGAAGCGCTGGCGCAGACATTAGTATGGGCGCCAGCGATCATATTAAAGTGCCAACGGTAACTTGGTGCACCCGATGAACATCCCGGTCTCATCATCTGACTCAAGCCGTGAGCCGACAGGTTTCCTGGCCGGCGGTATGCTAATGGTGCTGGCCATTGCGCTGGGCAAACTCGTACTCCACTGTGTCTTCAATAATCGCTACGGTTATTTCCGCGACGAGTTCGATTACCTGTCGTGCGGCGATCATCTGGCTTGGGGCTATGTAGACCAGCCTCCACTGTTGCCGTTTCTGGTCCGTGTCAGTCGCCTTGTGCTCGGAGATTCACTTCGGAGCATACGGTTTCTTCCGGCCCTCGCAACTTCGGCAGTCGTGGTTCTTGCCGCAATGATCGCGCGTGAATTCGGCGGCCGGCGCTTCGCTCTCATACTCAGCGCGGTGGCTGTTCTAGTCGCTCCGATTTATCTTTCCGGCGGCAGCCTCCTGACCACCAACAGTATCGAACCGCTGCTCTGGATGGGTTGCACGTATTCGGCGATGCTGGCCATCAAGCGCGACGCGCGCTACTGGCTATTGTTTGGTGTAGTCGCCGGACTTGGCCTGGAAGAGAAGTATTCGATCGCGGTGTTTGGTTTCGCCATTATTGTCGGGCTGCTGCTTACCAAAGAACGAAGTGCTCTTTTGAATAAGTGGTTTTGGATGGGCGGCAGCGCAGCGCTTCTGATTTTTCTGCCGAACTTAATTTGGAACATTCACAATCACTGGCCCTTTTTGGAGCTGATGCACAATATCAGGGCCGACGAAAGAGACGTTAGACTCTCTGCCTTTGAGTTTTTCACTCAGCAGATTTTGCTGGCCCATCCTCTTACGGCGCCGATCTGGATTGTCGGGACGTTCGCGCTGCTACTGTCGCCGAGGCTCAAGAACTATCGCATGCTCGGTTGGTGTTACCTGGTTGCCTTCACTACGTTTGTGGTGCTCAAGGGCAAGAACTATTATCTTGCTCCAATCTATCCGATGCTTTATGCGGCTGGAGCAGTCACCATCGAAAACGGTATCGAGGGCACGCCCCAACGCTGGCTGAAGGTCTGGTTGAAACCGGCGATTATCGTTGTGCTAATTGCCGGAGGAGCGTGGTTGGCGCCGCTGGTGATTCCTGTCTTTTCCGTTGACTATTTCATTTCGTACATGAACAAGTTGCCGTTCAAGGTGCCGCGCAGCGAGCACAGTCATGAGCGCGCCGTTCTGCCGCAGCACTACGCCGATCAGTTTGGCTGGGAAGAGATGACTGCAATGACCGCACAGGCATGGTCACGCGTTCCACCGGAAGAGAAGCGCGACTGCGGCATATTCGCACAAGACTATGGACAGGCCGGTGCGATTGATTTCTTTGGCCGGCGCTATGGCTTACCGCCCGCGCTTAGCGGACATCAAACCTATTTTCTGTGGGGTCCGCGGAATTATTCCGGCAACTGCCTGATTGTTTTGGACGACAAGAAAGAAGTTCTGGATCAACTTTTCGAGCACGTTGAATATGTGGGGAGCTCAGACAATCCCTACGCGCTCGAGCGCAACATTCCTGTCTTCCTTTGCAAAGGAGCAAAGTTCGGCTCGCTTGCGAAACTTTGGCCGCGGTTGAAGAAATGGCGGTAATGCATAAGATCGAAGTTTACACGGATGGCCAGTGCAACCTTTGCCGCTGGATGCGCGCGCGGGTCGAACCATTGGATCGCCAGCGGCGCATTCAGTGGCTGGATTACAACGATCCCGAAATCCTGCAACGCGCAGCGCCGCACACGCGCGAAGAGATGGCTGAAGAGATGCACACGCGCACCGCGGATGGCCGCTGGGCAAAAGGCTACCTGGCCTGGATTGAAGTGATCCGCGTGCTGCCGCGCTGGAAGTGGCTGGTGCCGGTTCTATCTATCTGGCCGCTGACCAAACTAGGGCCGATCTTCTACCGCTGGATTGCCTCAAGACGCTATACGCTTTTCGGTGTGCCGCCGCCGTGCGATGCCAGTGGTGTTTGCCGATTGCATAAGTAAGTACCCATTTCACATAACGGAGTCAGAACCGCTTGCGGTAGCGGGCGGTTGATCTGACACCACTGAACCTATAGAACATAAGAGATCAGCCGCCCGCTACCGCAGGCGGTTCTGACATGCCCTCAATGCGGACGAGGGCGTCCGCGCTCCCAGCAAAGCGGTCGACACTGACACCCCGAGCGGGCTCTTAACAAAATGACAAAGATGATAAATGCCAATTGACAAAGAAAATGAACCGCTACTCCCGCCACGACCTGTGTTGTGCCCGCCAACCTTATTGCTCCCAAAAGCATCATAGAACCGTAAAAAATCCCCACTGGGAAGTGTTATTTAGAGGTTGTGGAGGTACAGAAAAATGTTCTCACTCAAGAAGATATTTGCGGTTCTTACCCTATCGTTTTTAGTTCTGACGATGTTGAGTACATCAGTCTCGGCGGTAACCCCGGCGAAAATGAAAGAGGCGGAAGCGCTGCGCGTGCGCACGCCCATGAATATCGCGATCCTAATCCAGGATGATCTGATTTCCCGCGTGGGCAACGAACTGGGCGTGACTCGCGATTTCATTCGCTCGCTGCCGGCGGGCTCGCGAGTTATGGTTGGCTACATAACTTCGGGCAGCTTGCAGGTGCGTCAGCCGTTCACTACGGACCTGAATAGCGCGGCCAGGTCATTGCGGATTCCCGCGGGCAGCACTGCGATGTCCGCTTTCAATCCCTACATCGAGGTGATCGAAGCGCTGAAAAAATTTGATGCCAGTTGGAAGGGTCCCAATGCGGTGCTGTTGATCTCAGACGGACTCGATGTGTCGCGCGGATTTGATGCGACGGCCGCCGGCCATACCCTGGATATTGATCGCACGATCAGCGAAGCCAAGCGGCGCGACGTCGCCATCTATTCGTTCTATGCTCCGTCGGTCGGGCTCACCAGCCGCAGCCGCCTGGCTGCCAGCTATGGCCAGAGTTCGCTGAATCGCGTCTCGGACGAAACGGGCGGTAGGGCCTTCTTCCAGGGCACGACCGGGTTCGTCACTTTCGATTCGTATTTCAATCGCCTGCGGCAGGAGCTTAATCGACACTACGCTAGTGCTTCGTAGCGCAAGAGGGCATCTTGCGCCACAGGGAACGCTGCAGACTTCGCTTCTGCGGCGTTTTTGTTTTTTCCGGAGTTTAGAGTACCAACTTTAGTTGGGCTTTTCGAGGCAATAGACGACCCGCCTAAAGTCCGTACTCTAAACGGCATTGATAAGCGAAAAACTCTGGCGCTCACGCGACAGCGGTGGTAAAGTTAGGCGTCCCAAGGTCAGGTCGACCGCACTGCCGGCGGCTGACCTCTGTCATGACAGCCAACAAAGCCGCTAACCCTTCTTCCCTGAAACTGCGGACGCCACGCCCGCTTTTCAAACCAAACTCTGGCGACAATGACTGAGAACAAAGGCCGCGAGTACTGCCTTATCGTCGAAGGCGCCTATCTAACGGAAGGCGAAGCTGAGCACGCCCTGCGCGATCCGTTCATCGAAGACTGGGTGGAACAAACCGGGCACTTCAAGATTCACAACATGGACGATATTCAGGTGACGCCGGGCGTGACCCTGGGTTCGCTGGGCGTGGTGATGCTGGACGAACGCGTTTTTGAAATTGCCAGTGTCGATCCGAAACATCCTTTGACTGAGCATAAAGCTAAAGGCGTCGCCGAAGCGCTGCGGCGTCAGGACATGTTCGACGAGGTCGATGTCGAGCCCCGCGAGGCAGAGGTTCGCATTCATTCGAGTGACGACGAAATCAACGTCGAGCCGCGGGAGGAACCGTAGCTGCGGAATGAACCTGTTTCGTGGTAATGAAAGAAGAAAACAGCGGGCGCATGACGGTTGATGGCGGACTGGCCAACGTAATCGGTGTATTCAACGCCATCGGTCTTATCTTGGTTATTGCTTCACCCATGATCGTAGATCCCCGCTTAACGACCCACGTTCAATATCCCAATAGAAATTATCCTGTTTGGATTTGGGTGTTGACTGTTGGGTCGGTGCCAGTCCTCTTAGTAACCAGGCGTCTGCTAAGAGACCGGGAAGTTTCTCGACGAAATTATTTTCGTGCATTTCTACCGCTCTTTATTCCAGGCATGCTTATCGCAGCGTTGGCATTTAAACCAGAACGGCCTCACCTAGGAGCTATGTTACTAACGCTTGCTTACGGTGTGCTCTCAGCGATCACTGTCGGCTGCCGCCAAAGCCGTGATAACTTTAGTTTCATAAACGATCCGAAATTTGAATTTCTAAGCAGACTTGAACGTTTAAAAGCAACCGTTTCCAGTTGGCAATTAGTAAGCGTCTACGGTGTGGCAGCCTATATAGGATTCGCAGCAGTCGCCCTATCGGTATTATGGACGATCGCCGGGTATATGGTCAGATGCGATCTCGATAAGATGAAGTGCGAAAGTGAAAAGTTCTTTCTCGGAGAGAGTTTCGTCGCCCAAGTGATCGTCTACAGCATCTGCGTTGCCAGTGGACCGTTACACGAATGTTTCGAGATGATGTCACAGTCAGCTCGCAAAGTCTCTGAGATCAAAGAGGCACCTAGCGAAACTGCAAATTCCTCGGATTGAGAAGAGTGAGTCAATGCACGCGGATCAAAACCCGAGTCGAGAATTTCTGGATGCTCGCGTGACCGTCGTGGTTGGCGATATTACTAAGCAAGACACGGAAGCAATCGTCAACGCGGCGAATTCTTCTCTGCTTGGTGGCGGCGGAGTCGACGGCGCAATTCATCGCGCGGGCGGACCGGAAATACTTGCAGAGTGTCGCGAGATTCGCCGCACGCGTTTTCCGGGAGGACTGCCAACCGGCGAAGCTGTCGTCACTACGGGTGGCAAGCTGCGCGCGCTTTACGTGATTCATACCG
>Ga0207646_10004072_pt1 | contig 16125 bp, 12 predicted proteins | sample KBSK5502metaG_FD_184343 | JGI IMG/M metagenome (GOLD analysis project Ga0207646, IMG submission 184343) | Corn, switchgrass and miscanthus rhizosphere microbial communities from Kellogg Biological Station, Michigan, USA - KBS K5-50-2 metaG... | ecosystem: Host-associated > Plants > Roots >... | reverse complement strand
GATTCTGAAAGACGGCCGGCTCGTCGTTTACTGTAATCTGGAAGAAGAGCGCAAAGCCAACAAGAAGTTCCTGATGCTCGAGACGCGCGGCGATCTGAAAGAGTTTGTCACCGCGGTCAACGCGTTGGGATGCGAATGCGCCGTCACCAGCGATCATCGGCTGAAAATAATTTTGCAGGCGGGCGCTGAGATTCGCGACATTTACCGGCTGGCTAACGAGTCGCAGGTACAGATTCGGCGGCTGACTTACAAGCGGGATTCGCTGGAAGATATCTTTTTGAAAGCGATGGAAAACGGTAGCCAGGCGGGAGATGCTCCGCTGCTGGGTAGTTAGTAAGGTCCTCCCTCTCCTTTTTGGGAGAGGGGAATTGGCGCCCTCTCAAAAAAGGATGGACAGAGATCGTGGCAGTTCTTGAGCGCGCATACAAACAGTATCAGGGGCCGCCGTCGCCTCTCTGGAGCCGCTTTCTAATCATTCCGCGGCATGCATATCGCGATGTGTTTCGCTCGAAAATCTTCACGGCTTTCTTTGCGCTCTCGTTTATCTGGCCGCTGGTCTGCGCGATTCTGATCTATCTGCATCACAACGTCGAAGCGATAGCCGTTCTGAAGATTAACGTGCGGGCGTTGTTGCCGATTGATGCGGGATTTTTTGAGACTTACGTCATTGTTCAGGGAACGATCGGTTTCTTTCTTACCGTGCTGGTCGGGCCGCAACAGGTTTCACGTGACCTGACGAACAACGCGCTGCCGCTCTATCTCTGCCGGCCGTTCACGCGCTCGGAATACGTCGTGGGCAAAATGTCGATCGTGGTAATTCTCCTGTCCGCAATTACCTGGGTGCCCGGACTGATACTTTTCCTGCTGCAAAGCTATCTGGAAGGCTGGTCTTGGTTCGCGGACAACATCTGGATGGCCAGCGCGATCTTTCTCGGCAGTTTGGTATGGATCGTCTTGCTGGCTTTGATGTCCCAGGCAATCTCGGCCTGGGTGAAATGGCGGCTGGCGGCACGTGCAGCGCTGCTCGGTGTTTTCTTCATCCCGACTATCTTTGCCCAGGTGATCAATGAGATTTTCCAGACGCGTTGGGGACACATCTTCGATTTGCGCGCCCTGATCGGAAATGTCTGGTCCGGTTTGTTCGGCACCTTTGTGCGCCAGGTTGGAGAGGACCGGGAATTTCGCAACGGCCGCATAGTGGCCACTGTCTTCAGGACCGAGCCGCCGCTGTGGGCGTCGTGGTTCATGCTGTTTCTGATCTGCGCGTTTTGCCTCTGGCTGCTGTCGCGAAAAGTTAAGGCGTATGAGGTGGTCAAATGAATTTCGAAATTCGAATTGCGGAAAACCCCGACTATCGTTTAGAGGCGGGCGTTGCCCGCCGGTCCAAGTGATTGCTATGAAATTATTCAAATCACATGAGCCGAACACTCTTCACTACGTCACGAGCGTTTGCTACAAGCGCGTTCCCTTGTTTCGCAGCGAGAAAGCGTGTGAGCTATTCATTGAGGCGCTGGCAGAGACTCGAAAGCGGAATCCTTTCAAACTAGTCGGTTACGTTGTTATGCCGGATCACGCTCACCTAATCCTAAATCCGCTCGGCCGAGACATCGGTGTGGTATTGGGCCGGCTTAAGAGCACTTCAGCGCGAGCCATTCTCGATTGGTTACGCGAAACCGGTCATGAGGTTTCGCTAAGAAAACTCGCTTTGGACGTACCGCAGAAGCGAGGTCACACACATGCAGTGTGGCTCAAGGATTTCTCTTCGATCGATTTGTGGAGTCCAAAGTTCATCCGGCAAAAGCTTAACTATATCCATCTCAATCCGGTGCGCGCTGGTCTTTGTAAGCACCCGGCCGAATGGCGGTGGTCAAGTTATCGCGCCTATCTGCCCCATGAACCCGCTACTGTGCCGATAGAAATGGATTGGCGGGGATATTGGAGTGCAGATGAGTTTGAATCGGTAGTTGAAACGGCGGGCAACGCCCGCCTCTAAACGGATGAGTACGAAATTCGAGAATACAATCACGTTCGACAACGTCTCGAAATTCTATGGCGAGATTCTCGGCGTCAATCGCGTGAGTCTCACCATTCCGCCGGGGATTACCAGTTTGGTGGGTCCCAATGGCGCGGGCAAGACCACCCTGATGAATTTGATGACCGGATTGCTGCGGCCCACGCGCGGCGATGTGACAGTGCTGGGAATCCCGACCGATCGACCCGAGGAGTTGTTTCGTAAAGTTGGTTATTGCTCGCAATTCGATTCGTTTCCGCGCGGACTTACGGGACGAGAGTTCATCAGGTCATTTCTATTGGTGTCCGGTTTTCCAAAGAATCAAGTGGAAGATTTGACCGTAGCTGCCCTGGAACGGGTTGATCTGCTGCCGTCCGCGAATCGAAGAATCGGAGCCTACAGCAAGGGTATGCGCCAGCGCGTGCGTCTGGCCCAGTCGATCGCGCATCAACCTTCGGTACTGATTTTGGACGAACCACTGAACGGGCTGGACCCGATGGTACGGGCCGAGACGATCGCCCTGTTCCGCCAGCTCGCCGCCGAAGGGATGCACCTGATCATTTCCAGTCACATCCTGCACGAAGTCGACATGATGTCGGATCGCGTGGTGTTGCTGAATAACGGGTACGTCGTGGCTGAGGGCGCGATTCACGGCGTGCGCGATGAAATGGACGTCGAGCATCCGATGCAGATTCTGATTCGCTGTGATCAACCGTCGCTGCTGGCGGCGCGCATGTTTCGCAGCGACCAGGTGGTCGAGGCGCGCCTGCATGTCGATCGCCATGGGCTGTTCGTCAAAACCCGGAATCCCGATCGCTTCTATCTGCTGCTCAACGAGATCGTGGCACAGGGTGAAGTTGAGGTTGAGTCGGTGGCGCCGGTTGATGACGATCTGAGCGCGGTGTACGAGTACCTGATTGGGACGCAATAGTTTCCCCTCTCCCATTGGGAGAGGGGTCAGGGAGGGCGCGAAGCGTGCAGAGGAGGCACCGGAATTGTTTTTTCCAGTCTGGGAGAGAAGTGGACTTTGTAGAGGCCTTCGTCTCAGGCCCCCACCCAACCCTCTCCCAAAGGGAGAGGGCCCAAGAAGATCGGAGTGCCACTAATTCCTTATGAGTTCAACAGCTGAAACAATCAAGACTCAAACTGTTGTAGCAGAGGACTCGTCCTGGTCGCTTTGGCTGCGACAGATCCTGGCCATCATGCGCCTCGATCTCGAGAAGAATTTTTTGGGCAAGCGCGCTGTGCTGGTTTACTTTTTGGCCGCCCTGCCGATAGGGCTCCTGGGGCTAATCGCGATTCTGCCTCCGCCGGCGCAAGACTGGTTGGACTTTTCACAATTTCCGGCCATCTTTTCGGTGATCTACAACACTCTGATTCTGCGGACGGTGATTTTTTTCGGCTGCGCCTGGATTTTCATGAACCTGTTTCGCGGCGAGATTGTCGATCGTAGTTTGCACTACTATTTTCTGTCCGCGGTGCGCCGCGACGTGCTGGTCACCGGCAAATATCTTTCCGGCCTGGTAACCTCAATAATTCTGTTTACGACGGTCACCGTCGTGTGCCTGGTCCTGCTTTTCTTTCCGCATTTCTTTTCCGCCAGCACGCGGTTTTTTCTCGACGGCGCCGGCCTGGGTCAGTTGTTTACCTATATAGGCATCACGATTCTGGCGTGCATCGGCTACGGGGCGTTCTTTCTGGTTGTGGGATTGTTTTTCCGCAACCCGATTATTCCGGCGATGTTTCTATACGGCTGGGAGTGGCTCAATTTCCTTTTGCCGCCGCTCCTGAAAAAGATCAGCGTGATTCATTATCTGAACTCGCTGGTTCCCGTGCCGCTTTCCGAGGGGCCAATCGCAGTGGCTGCCGAACCGACTCCCGCCTGGATCTCTATTCCGGGACTGCTGATTGTGACCGCGCTGGTTTTGTTCGCCGCCAGCAGGCGCATACGGCGCATGGAAATCAGATACGGCAGCGACTGAAGTCTTCAAAGTAGGGTGTGACGGGGCGATCTTCAACGTTCGAGTTTTCTCTTCCCGAGCGCGGTTATCTGTTATGCTGACGCCCGAGCCCAACTCGTTCGTGTGAGGTATCCGCTCATGAAGGTTCATTTCCCCCGCTCGGTTCTCCCTTACGGCCTTGTCCAAGTCGTCTCGCTTTTCGTCGCGATGGTTATGTTCGCTGCGCCGCTCTGTGCACAGCAACCGACGGCAACGCCGGCAAAGCCTGCATCTCAGCCTCAGTCCGCGGCGTCGGCACTCGATCCGACGTTTGAGACTTTGCTTTCGACCGACAGTTACAAGCTGTACGGCGAGATACGCAACGTAGGTCAGTTGATGAGTAACGGCGGTTTGGGCGAGATCGTCGATCCGATTATCAAACTTGCCGAGCCGCCAAAAGAATTCAATTCGATTATCAAGTTTCTGAAGACGAACGCCGAGGCCCTGGCCAGTTCACGCCTGCTGTTTGCGACCTGGCCGGCGCGCACCGGGATTCCGGACGCCTTTGTAGCGATTGAATTTCCCACGGCTGAAGACGCAGCAAAGTTTGCCCCTAAACTCGAGACATTTCTGCCGGGCATTCTTCCGCCCGTGCCGGTGGCCACACCCGAAGAAAAGCCCTCTGGGAAAACCACGGCGACTGAGGGAAGACAGCAGGCCTCCACCCCAGACAAGAAGGAAGCAGTTGCGCCGGTAGCTTCCCCGTCGCCGCCGGCCGAACGTCCGGCGTTTGTGCTGTCGCATAAGGGTAATCTGGTCTTTATCAGTGACAAGTCCTTCAAATTCGAGAAGCTTCGGCCCGCATCGAGTAAATCGCTAACTGAAGATCAGAACTTTCGGGTGGCGCACGATCGCTTCTCAAACGAATCTGTTTTTCTCTACTTCAATGTGCAGCTGGAAGATCGAACCCGACCCCAGCCCTCCCCAACGCCGATGGTTGCCGAGGCGGAACGGGAACAAATGGAGCGGGAGACGGAAGCCGAGATAGAGAAGCAGCAGGAAGAAACCAGGAAGGCATTAGAGGAAGAGAACAACCGTCGTGCTAAAGAATCACCTGGCACTGAACCGAAGATCGTCGCCACGCTTAGTGTGCAGGCGCCACCGTCCGCGACGCCGACACCAACCAAAGAGCAGGAGACTCAAATGGCGGCGTCCTCGCAAATTGGGCGCCTGCTCGACTCTATTGGATATGGCGAGCCGCAATGGCCGGAAGCGGTCGGGATCGCGCTGGCGTTGGAGAACAACGACTATGTGATTCGCGCGCTCTTGATCGAGCCGCCCGAAGCGAAACGGCTGCCGCTGCCGTTCGTGCCGCAACTGATCTCAGGCCCGGCGCTCGTTTCTGACGCCCCGTCAGTGTTGCCCGAAAGCACGGAAGTCTTTATCAGCGCCTCGGTCGATTTTCGGCAAACTTATGAAGGAATGAGAAAGCAGGCCGACATCAGAGCAAAGGCCGAAATGCGCCAGATGTCTGCGGGCGGGAAAGAGCCGCCAACCGATCCATTTACGGAGTTTGAGAAGAAAGCGGGTTTCAAGATTACCGAGGACTTGTTGCCGGCTCTGGGTAACGAGATCGCCCTCGCTGGTTCGCTCAAGCTGCTGGAAGGCGCTGGGCCCTTCAATATTCGATCCCGACCTTCGGCAAGGCCTTCACCCGAAGCCGGAGCGAAAGAGGGTCAGGAGAAAAAGGAAAGCGAAACTCTTCCCATGCTTCTGATCGCGGTGAAGGATCGTGAAGCCGCGCGGCGGGTGATGCCTCGAGTGCTGGACGGATTGGGGATGGGCGAAGCTAATCTGATTGCCCAGACGGAAAGGCGTGGAGACGTTGAAATCGTGAATTACGCCGGCTTCTTTGCCTACGCTTTCGTCGGCAATTTTCTGATCATTTCGCAAACGCCTTCGGTACGACGCGCGGTTGACGCCTACCTGAATCATCAAACGCTGGCGTCGAACACAGTGTTTCGGAACTCGCGGCGCTGGGAGCCGCGCCAGAATCTGGGAGAGGTTTACTTTTCGCCGGCGATGATGGAGGGATATCACGACGAGATCCGCAAACAGGCGGGCACGATGGATCCGACGATGCGCGATTTTATTTTGGCGCTGGATCCGACGGCTTCGGCAATCACTTATGCTCTGTCGAACGAAGGGTTGGGGACGCACCACGAAATCCATCTGCCCAAGAATCTGATCATCACGATGGTGGCCGGGATTTCGTCGGCCACAAAAAATCCACCGCCGGAAGCCAACGAGATGATAGCCGTCAGTATCCTGCAGATGATTTCCAGTGCCGAGAGCACTTACCAGTCAACCACCGGTAAGGGTAAGTACGGCACGCTGGACAATCTGGTCGAAGCGAAACTTGTGAACCGTGAGTTTCTGGAAAAGTATGGATACCGCATTGAAATCACGTCATCGGACGATCAATTCGAAGCGGTCGCCACGCCTCGTGAGTATGGCAAGACTGGTAAGCGTTCATTCTTTGTTGATAAGAGTGGCGTGGTTCGCGGTGACGATCACGGCGGTGGACCAGCGACCGTTGCAGATAATCCGATTCAGTAACAGCAGCGAGCTCATCCACAGATTACGCAGATGTAGTTGCCAGCAGAGAGCCTGGCTGGTTAGATGTCCGCAACTTTTCTTTCTTTTTCACCTCTGTGAAATCTGTGTAATCTGCGGATGCAGTTACGCCACCCGTTTCAAAATAGATTCCACTATCTCCGTAGCCTCGCCGCGCACGCCCTTCAGAATTTGCGCCACCTCTAAAGCCTTTGGCAGAACAGTCAGGGCCAATTCCGGCTGCGAACGAGCTGAAACGGTGTTGGCCATCAGTTCCAGTACTCCCTTGCCGCGCGACAATGGCCGCGGACGCCAACGCGCGCCGTCTTTGAAATTGGTCGACACTACCAATCCTACGCGCAGAGGTTTTGATCCGACTGCGGCGCCGATATCTTCGGCGCGCACCTTCTTTGACTCGAACGAGTTTGGAGAACGCATCCCCAGCGCTCTGGGATAAGGATGTACACGCCCGCGTTCATCGAGCACTGCGTACTCGTCCGAATAGTAAGTTGCCCCGGCGCGAATCAGCCGGTCGACCAGGGTCGTCTTGCCGCTATGACTCATTCCGGGGATGATAATCGCTCGCTCCTTCCAACCGACGACGCCGGCGTGAACAAAGATGCGGTGCGGCGCATACTCGGCAACCGTCAGCTGGACATGAGATTCAAGAGCCTCCAGCACCTCATCGAAATTTCGCGAGCGTCCGATCCTGAGCAGGTTCCAGTAGGCGAGATTAAGGCGTCGCACTTTGGCGTTTGGATTCGCGCTCCCGCCAATCACCGAATACAGTTGGTCGACGACTTTTAGCGTGGCCGGCTTTGATCCCGGCGGTAATCGCGCGATTACATCTTTGAGAATCGAGGGGTCGTTGACCCGCACGCCGAGGCGCACGCCATAAGAAATGAACGACATTCCGTCCGCCCAGCCCAGGCGGTCAATTTTTGCCATTCAAGTAGAAGGTCGGCGATATCTTGGGATTGTCATACTCAATAAACTCGTGTCAGAAGCTCGACCTTCAGGGAGGGCCTGCGTGATATCGATGCCCTCCCTGACAGTCGGGCTTCTGACACTTTACAAATTTTCGATTACGACCGACTCGACCGGATCGGCCAATTCAAATCCGAAAACGCGTCCATAGAAGTAAAGCTCGCCATCCAGAGATCGCTTGATGTTTTCTGCCCGTCGGAATCCATGCTGCTCGCCGGCGAATGCCACATAGGCGACAGGAACAGCTTTCCGGCGCAAGGCGGCAACCATCATCTCGGCCTGACTTGGCGGCACTACCTTGTCTTCCAACCCCTGAAAGAAAATTACCGGAACCGAGAGTCGGTCGGCGAAATAAATAGGCGAGCGCTCGATGTAGAGATCGCGTCGGGCAGGATAGGGCCCAATCAAGCCCTCGAGATAGCGCGACTCGAACTTATGTGTCTCTTTCGCCAGGGCTTCGGCATCGCTCACGCCGAAGTGGCTGGCTCCGGCTTTGAATTGATCGCGAAACGTCAGCGCACACAGTGTTGTGTAGCCACCGGCGCTGCCGCCATCGATCATCAGACGATTCGCATCGGCGTTTCCGGCGTCGGCCAAAAACCTCGCGCCGTTCACACAGTCGTCGACGTCAACGATGCCCCAGGAGCCGTTCAGCCTTTCGCGATAGGCGCGTCCATAGCCGGTGCTGCCGCCATAGTTCACGTCCAGCACCGCGATGCCGCGACTGGTCCAGTATTGAATCCCCAGCATTAGCACGGCCACCGTGGCCGACGTCGGTCCGCCGTGGCTCTTTACCAGCAGCGGCGGCCTTTCGTCTTCGGACGCAGCAAAGTCACGATTCTGCGGTGGATAGAAAAAGCCGTGCGCCTTCAATCCGTTTTCAGTGGGAAACTCAATCGGCCGCGCCTGAGAGTAATAACCCGGCTCGATTTTGATTTTGCTCTGGCGCTGTAACACTCTTGCCCGCCGAGTAGGCATGTCGAAATCAATAATTGAGAAAGGTTCCGTCGCCGAGCCGGCACGAAATACTGAACGCCCCGGAGCAGCGCAAACGTAAGAAATGTCAGTGTAAGGCGTGTCGAAGCGCTCGAGCCGTCCAGTCTGCGTTTCGATGACGCCAAGAAGCCAGATGCCGCGCTCAGCAAAGGCACAGACAATTCGATCTGCCGTTTCGAACGCGTAGGTCGACAATCCGAAGATCCATTGCGCGGCGCCAAACTCAGCTTCCATCTCGCAAACACATTCGGTTGAGCCGTCGCCGGCAGCATGGTAGATGTTCCACCAGCCTGAGCGGTCGGAAACGAAATAAAGCGCACCGTCCGGCGACCATTCCGGTTGGAAGATTGATTCATCGATAGCGCCGGCCACGCGCTGCTGGTCTGTAAGACTGCCGTCCGCGGCAAATTCCCCGACCCAAAGTTCGCAGCCGTCCCAGGGCATGTTGGGATGCTTCCAAGTCAGCCATGCCAGGCGCGAGCCTTCCGGGTTGAGGCGCGGTGAAGAGTAAAAATCGTTGCCAGAGACGAGCACCTTAACTTCGCCACTGTCGACTGAAATCGCGACTAACTCGTTGACTGCTTCACGATTCTTTTGCCGGTGATCTTCACGAACACAGATAAGCTGACTCCTCCTGGAGTCAAAGATCGCATCGGCATAACGCAGATCAGCGACCTCGGCTTCACTGCTTGTGCGAGTAAGAAGTTGAGGTGTTGAGTTCGGCGCTTGCCGATAAAGTTGCTGATCGGTGAAATTAGAAAAGTAAACCACGCCCTCATGGACGGCGTAGTCTCCGCCACCGTACTCATGCACGCGCGTGCGCGCGTTGAACCCTGGCCGAGTCACGTCGGTCGTGGAGCCGTCGCTCGAGTGTCGCACGATAACCTGGCGGCCACCTTCGGAGGGGCGCATCTCGATCCAATAGATGTCATTGCCATCTATCTTGACCTGACCCAGGCCAATTGATTGCGTTACGATCAGATCGGATGTAATTGGCGACTTCCAAGAGCCATAGGGAGCAACCTTCGTTTGAGTCATCGAGGGGATCTTCGCTTTGATTAGTCGGAAAAGCTGAAAAACGCGATTATCGTCAGAACGTAGGAAAGTGCAAGCGGCGGTGGAGGCCAGCGTTTAGAGTACCGACTTCAGTCGGAATTGGTAATCAAAAAGCCCAACTGAAGTTGGTACTCTGAACAGCGACCAGAAAAGCAAAGGCGCCGACCTCCCCCAAAGTCGACGCCCTACCCTTCAGTCTCAGTTCTCACAAGGAGAATCAATGAATGAACGCATACTAAACTGCTCTTTGAAGCGAAGGGTTGCAAAAACATTGCGATGAACTTGTGAAGATATCTCGGTAGCGCAAGCTGCCGGCTAGCGCAAGCTGGTTGGTTTTCGTTGACTCTGAAGCGAAGAAGCATAAGAATCTGTCCGCATTCGCGGCAATGTTTGATCTCGGAGGGCAATTAGATGAGGACTCATCGGTGGTTCGTGACCTGTCTCTCAATCGCACTATCATTCGCGATTTTGGACACAGCTCTGCAGGTTTCCAGTGCTGATACTTTTCGTCCCGTAGTGCGAGGTCGACGTGGGGTGGTCGCGGGTGGGCATCCGCTTTCAGTTGAGGCCGGTATGCGCATTCTGCAGCGCGGCGGCAACGCGGTCGATGCCGGTGTCGCGACAATTCTGGCGGCCTCCGTGATCGAGTTCTCGCACTTTTCTTTCGGGGGCGAAGTTCCAATTTTGATCAAAATGCGGGGCACTAGCCCGATTGTTAGAGAGGGCCCTCGTACGAATAGCAATGTGGCAGTAATCGAAGGCATGGGCACTGCTCCCGCGACAGCAACACGCGAATTCTTTGTCAATCGAGCAAAACAGATGGGCGGAGCTGACGCAAAGGCAACCGCGCCGGATTCATCCGCGACCCAGGGCGTGACCAACGCCGGCCTGGATATGCCGACGATGGCCGGCGCACAGTCCGGCATGATTCCGTCAACCGGACCTCTGGCGGCGACCGTGCCGGCCGTGCTCGACGCCTGCGTTACCGCCTTGGATCAATTCGGCACAAAATCACTCAGCGAAGTTATGCAGCCGGCGATCGAACTTGCCGACGGTTTCCCCATTGATGAGTTGCGGGTGCAGTACATAAAAACGCGCGCGCCGATCTTTTCACAATGGCCCGACGCGAAACGGATCTTTCTGCCGAATGGCGAAGTGCCAAAGGTCGGCGATGTGTTTGTACAGGCCGATCTCGCTCGCAGCCTGCGGGCCATCGCGACGGCGGAAAAACAAAACGCGCGGCGCGGGCGGCACGCGGCCTTGATGGCCGCGCGCGACTACTTCTATCGCGGCCCGATTGGCAAACGGATCGGGGATTACATGCAGACGCACGGCGGGCTGCTTGCGGTTTCAGACCTCGCGGGATGGCAGGCAACGGTAGGAGCAGCGGCAAGAGGCGAGTATCGCGGCTATGAAGTCTACAAGACCGGCTTCTGGGCCCAGGGGCCGATGATGATCGAAGTGCTGAACCTGCTCGAAGGCTACGATCTGAAGAAAATGGGCCAGAACTCGCCTGAGTACATTCACACGGTGACCGAAGCCCTGAAGCTTGGCTTTGCCGACCGCGATCGTTTCTATGGCGATCCGAACTTTGTCAAGATTCCGACGCAGGAGTTGCTCTCAAAAAACTATGCGGCGCTGCGACGCCCTCTGATTGACGAACACAAGGCTTCGCTGGTACAGCGTCCCGGCGATCCCACGAACATGAAGCCCCTGCTGGCATCAACGACCACCATCTCTTACAACGCCGCGCCCGTTCCCGAGATTTTGAAAGCTAACGACACCACCTGTGTCAACGTGATCGACAAAGACGGTAACATGTTCAGCGCAACACCCAGCGGCGCCTGGCTGCCCGCGGTCGTTGCCGGTGACACGGGGGTGCTCATGGGACAGCGTCTGCAATCGGCGCTCACCGATCCAAACAGTCCCAATGTCGTGGCGCCGGGCAAACGTCCGCGAATCACCCTGACTCCAACGCTCGTACTCAAAGACGGCCAGCCCTTCATGGTTTTGAGCACGCCCGGTGGGGACAATCAGGACCAGGCCCTGCTGCAAGTACTCTTGAACGTGATCGAGTTCGGGATGAATCCGCAGGAAGCTGTCGAAGCTCCCCGCTTTGATACTCAGCATTACGTCAGTTCCTTCGACAATCACGAATTTCTGGCCGGCGTGTTGAATGTGGAATCGCGCATTCCCACTGATGTGATTCATCAGCTTGGCTCGCGCGGCCACAAAATGAAAATTCAATCCGCCTGGGGCACCGGCTCTTCGCCGACCGTGATCATTTACGACGCAAAGTCAGGCGTAATCTCTGGCGGCGCCGATCCGCGGCGGGGGAGATATGCGGTGGCATGGTGAGTAGTGGTCGTTTAATCTTCGAACTTCCCGGCCGCGGGAAGCCGAGCACAAACGCCCGACAAGCGGCCGTTAGCGGATTAGCAGGAGACAATTTTCTAAACTGACGAGTTGATGCAAGAACTGAAGGAAGCTGAAAAGATTGCGCTCTTCGTTGATGTCGAGAACTTCATCGGCTTCTCCTATTCTCTACGTCTGCCGATTGACCTAGCTCCGATCATTAAAAAGCTGACTGAGACGGGGAAGATCCTATTTCGACGGTCGTTTGGTGACCTGAACCAGAGCTTGGGGGCAACCCAGCAGATCGACAGACTCAAACATGTCCGTCAGATGCTTCAGAGAAACCTAATCCAACACGAAGACGTGCCATATGACAGCAAGTATAAAAACTCTTCCGATATCCGGCTGGCGGTTGAAGCCCTGAGCATCGCTTACAGCCATGCCGATATTACAACGTTTGCCATTATTTCGAGCGATAGAGACTACATTCCCCTGTTCGTGAAACTGCGTGAATTGGGCAAGTTGGTAACCGGCGTTTCCGGCAACTCGGCTACAGTCAGGGACCGGTTCATAACTGCGTGTGATGCTATCTTTTATGTTGAAGATTTATATAAAGCCGAGTCGCGGTCGTTGATCAGTATTCCGGGGGAGGCCGACGTGGTGGAGCCGGTCTCGGAATCCTTTCTCCGAGAACAGTACCTCGATCTATTGGTGCGAGCCGTTTCTTCTTTGTCAGAACAAGGCAGAAAGGCCCTTGGCGCTTTAATCGTGCCGAGGATGCGCCAAATGCAGTCAGACTTTGACGTCACTCGCGCCGGCTTTTCTTCGTTTAAGTCGTTCGTCGCTTTCGCGGAACAAAGTGGCTCGATCTCAGTCAATCGGCAAGCCTACGACATACTCCTGACTTTACCCGCAGGAGTCTCGGCCGAAACGACACCGGGGAGCTCTGAACCAACCAAACTCGGCTCGACCGAGAATTACCGGCGTTTCGTAGAGGGGAAGCTCAAGGTGCCGCTGCCTTCTCGTGAGTCACGCCGCAGGATCTATGAAACCACGGCGGATGTGCTGAACAACGAAGAGTTAAGTATAAGCTTGAGTGACCTAAGCCACGATGTGAAAGACAAGCTTTTGGCGGTGGATGTCACAATCACTCAGCCCGCCGTTTTTAAGATCCTTTATTCGCTGTACCGCGCGGGCTGCTTCGCCGTCGAATCCGGACCTGGCAGTTATGATCCAAGAATTTTGGGAATCAGCAAAAAAATGGAAGCGTGGGATGAAGATTTTATTGAGAATACGCTATACCTGATGGGCCAGGAGATGAGAGACACACCCTTCGTTCCCAAGAACCTCAGCAATTTGTTTTACGAGAATGGAGGCGGTGCAGATTCAATAGCTAAGAAGTTGGAAGGTTTACAGATCCAGATTGACGCGAATCTGTGAAGAAGAAGGGACCACAATCATGATCAATGGTGCACACGTGATCGTCTATAGCAAGGATGCCGACGCAGATCGCGCTTTCTTCAAAGATGTCCTCGGCTTTCCCTCGGTCGATGCCGGGCATGGGTGGTTAATCTTCGCGCTGCCACTGGCTGAAGCAGCGTTCCATCCGGGGAACAATGGCGAGCACCAACTTTATCTGATGTGTGACGATCTGAAGACTGAGATATCATCGCTGGCCGTGAAGGGAATCACCTGCGCGGAAGTGCAGGAACCACCGTGGGGATTGCTGACTACGGTCCCGCTGCCGGGTGGCGGCAAACTCGGTCTGTATCAGCCGAAGCATCCGACCGCCGCAGATCTAAAATCAAAGTGATTCATGCCGGAGACAACTGATGGCAAAGACGGAGACCACGGCGGCCACAACCGGCCCTGAACTTACGATTAGATCGATCATCGTCGGCTTGGTCGTGGCCGTGATCATCGGCAGCGCCTATCCCTATTCTGTTTTGAAGCTCGGCTTCGGACCGAACCTTTCGGTCGTGTCGGCGTTCTTCGGATTCATCGCGCTCGTTCTCATTCTGCGTGCTGTTAACACAAATCCACGCGAGAACAACATCGTGCAGACTATGGGTACCAGCGCCGGCCAGACCGCGTTCATGTGTGTGCTGCTGGCTGCGTTTGATTTGTTGAATGAGAAGGGAGTGCTCAATCCGCCGATTCATCTCGGCACCTGGCAGATTTTCTTCTGGCTCTGCAGCGCCAGCCTGCTCGGCATTTTGTTGGCAGTGCCGATGCGCCGTCATTATATCGATGAAGAGAACCTGACCTATGCCGATGGTTTGGCGGCGGGCGAAACCATCAAAGTACTGCACGAAGGCCGCGAGAAAGGCGTGTCGGCCGGACCGGTCAAGGCTTTGGGGCTCGGCACGCTGGCATCCGGGGCCCTGATGGCCATAACGACTTACTTTAAGTGGATCAGAGACACGTGGTTTCTTCCCGGCCTGCAGCCGATGAGCATTGGCTTCAATCTGAGCCTGTTGTCGTTCGGGTCCGGACTGCTGGTGGGCTTTCGGATCTGTCTGGCTATGGCCATCGGCATGGCAGTTAGTTGGTTCATCCTGCCAACTTTCCTGTTGAAGTACGGAATGATCCCTGAGAAAACATTTTCGGCGACAGTGCGTTGGGTGATGTGGCCCGCAACCGGCTTGATGGTCGCCGGCGGACTAACATCTTTGGCCCTGAAGTGGCATTTGATCGTCAAGACGTTTCGCGGGCTGCGCGGCAGCAGAATAGATTCTAAGGATTTCCCGATGCAATGGGTCGTCATAGGTTCGCTCGTTATGACGGTGGTGATTTGTTTTGTGCAGTACTTCAGCATGGGAATTCCAGTCTATCTCTCGTTCATCGCCATCGTGCTGTCACTGCCCCTGATGCTGGTGGGGTTGCGCGTGTTGGGCGAAACGAACTGGGGCCCAATCAGCGCCATGTCAAACATGATGCAGGCGGTCTTCGCTTTTATCTCACCGGGCAACGTGCCGGTGAACATGTCTTCAAGCGGATTGACCGGAACGATCGCGGTAACCTCTGAAGCCTTGATGCAGGACTTCAAAGCTGGGCAGTTGGTGAAATCGAATCCCCGAAACTTGACCATCGCACAGTTGATCGCGGCGCCCGTCGGCTCAATTGCAACGGCGATCGTCTATCCAATTCTGCGCGGAAAATTCGGCATCGGCCCGGAAGGTTTGTCGGCGCCCATCAGTGTTAAGTGGGCCGGCTTCGCTGAGCTGCTCACGAAAGGCTTCAACGCATTGCCGCCCGGGTGTTTAGTTGGGCTGGTGATAGGAATTGCAGTCGGCATCGCCCTTACTCTGGTCGCCGAAAAGTGGGAAACAGCGACACCTTCACCGGCGGCGATCGGCATCGGCATGTTGATTCCGGCTGCGGTGCTGATGACTTTTATTTTGGGCGGTATCGGGCAGTTCATCTGGGCGAAGGTCTCGCCGCAGACTGAAAAGGACTATCGAATTCCCCTGGCGTCAGGTCTGATCGCCGGCGAAGCGATTATCGCAGTCGTGTTGGCGATTATGGCGGCTGTCGGCGTGAAGTTTTGACGATCTACCCGGACGACGACGAGAGGATATTAGTTTGAAGAGAAAATCATCGGTGCTCATGTTGGGACTATGTATTAGCTTCCTGGCTGGTTGTTCTCTGACGAAATCAAAATCCGCCCCGGCGGCAAACACTACCTCCTCAGCATCAGGGCACGCCGATCAAACGTCCCGGCCGCCGGGAGATTCGGCCTCGTCCACGACCGGAGGTAATGACCAAAGCGCGACTGCAAACGCCGGCGACGAAGTAAGGGATCAGTTGCACACGCCGGCAAAAGGCAGTGACGAACGCCAGGCAATCATGGATGCGTTACGCGCCGAATTTGATAATCGGCAGAGTCCATATTACGCGTCGCACAGAGGGGCCATCGTGTTTGTCGTAAATCGCTTGCAGGTGCACAACGGCTGGGCCTGGATGAACGGCTATCCGCATTCGTCCGATTCCCAGTACTCCTCTTAACATGCACTCAGCACGGATGGCGCTTAACAAAGATCCGGAAATCCGGCGATGGGTGGAAGAATGGTTAAAGAATAAAGAACGGGCCGTCGCGGTAGGCATGACAGAAGAGGAGTTTGAAAAGCACTGGCTTTATGTTCGTCCTGAGCGAATGCACGA
>Ga0207646_10004071_pt1 | contig 16125 bp, 11 predicted proteins | sample KBSK5502metaG_FD_184343 | JGI IMG/M metagenome (GOLD analysis project Ga0207646, IMG submission 184343) | Corn, switchgrass and miscanthus rhizosphere microbial communities from Kellogg Biological Station, Michigan, USA - KBS K5-50-2 metaG... | ecosystem: Host-associated > Plants > Roots >... | reverse complement strand
CGGCCGTTCCCGCAGCCTGGTCCGTCACCACAATCGCCTTCATGGGAATTGCCTCCTCGATCATTTTGTCTTTGGTGGACCAAGGCGCTTATCGAGAGCATCTCTTATCGCAGGATACTTTGGGCTTTGCGCGTCACGCAGGTTACCCAGGTAGGCGAACCGCTGCGGCGGAAACCCCCTGCCGCGGATCAGGTCGCATTGACGCCTGGGTCGGTCACGTCTGCGATTCCCGCGCGAAGGCAAGACATTGTCTCCGCCCTTTGCCGAAGGGCTGATAGTCAAACCCTCCGCAGCCTGGACATCGGTCTGCCTCAGAAGCGGCCGTACATTTTTAAGGACGCGCGAGAGATGGTTTGATCTCGCTAACTCTCACTCCAGGGCATCCGATGCTGAAGTCGAGCGATTCGAATTTGGATTTGGCTCCGGACCAGGGATTCGAACCCTGAACCTTGCGGTTAACAGATCCGCGCGGCCCGTTCAGAAATCGTAGTCCGTATTCGCCGAGTGCCGCGGAGTATCACCGTTTGCCATGGTTTATCGCCGGCGTTGCTGTATCCCGTCCGGCAGCATGATTCGATTCCGGCAGCCCAGGGCCTGACCGCAGCCGCGATCAGGCGCTGACGGGGTAGCCTGCGCAAGACCGCTTGTGATCTGGGGGCGACACTCGCCATCGACTTATGAGTCGGCCGCCCGGCTCTCGAGGAGGTCGAGAATCAGGGCCGACCAGCTGAAATCAGGCGCACCAAGCCCCTCGCCCGTGAGAGTGTCGTAGTACTCGCGAAAGCCCCAGCGCTCAATCATCGTCGCCGTCGAATCCTCTATGCGCCTTGCGAGGTCGGCCCGGCCGTGGCGCCGCAGGCCGCGGCAGAGGTACCAGTTGATGTTGACCCAGCTCGCGCCGCGCCAGAGTAGGTGCTCGCCAACCGCTCCAGGCTGGAACGCGGGTTCGCGCCGGGAACAGGTGGGGATTGGCCATGGTGTCCCGAAGGCGTTGGGGTCTTCAAGCTGAACGATGAGGCGAGCCGCGATCGGCTCTGGAAGTTCGGGCAGGACGAGAGGAAAGAGGCTTGTCATGGTGCTTGTTCGCAGGGGCCTTTCGGCCAGGCCGGCCAGGTCCCAAAAGAGGCCGGCGTCCGGGTCCCAGCATTTCGCGACGAGCGCTTGTCGCGTACGGAGGGCGCGCGCAGTGAAGTCCGCAGCACCAGCGGCGTCCCCGGCCCGGGCCAGGAGGTCACTCAGGACGCGCTGGTTTTCCGCGTAGATGGTGTTGACCATCACGTCCTCATCGATGAAGCGGTCGAGGGCGAACATGCGCACTGGATCGCGGCTGACCTCTGCGTAGGGATCGGCCACGCGGCGCCAGGCGGCGTCGTAGTCGGGCCTGTTATCGCCGGAGACGCCCAAGTAATCGTCGAACTTCGGCGACTCATCGAGCCCCGTTTCGTCCGCTTGGAGAACCGCGACGAGTCCGTCGTTGTCCGGGTCGCGCACGTCGTGCAGCCAGTCGAAGTAGCGGCGGACCGCTGGCAGCACCTCGCGCAGGAAGGGTTCGCCGCGACCGCTGGCCGTGACAGCCGCGACCGCCTCGGCCAGCAAGGGTGGCTGCATGCAGTCCGAAAAGTAGGGTGTGCGGTGGGCGATCGAGTAGTCTGCCAGCCGTTCCTCGAATGCCTCGCCCTGCCAGAAGGTGACGTGGGGCACCAGCCCGTCGGGCTGCTGGTTGGCGAGCAGGCTGAGCAGTTCAGACTCCGCCCGGACGGGGTCGAGGTGGCTGAGAACGATGGCATGGAAACACGAGTCCCAAAACCACTGGAAAGGGTAGGTCGTCCTAGACGGACAGACGAAGTCGTAGTCACTGTCGCACCAAGCCGCGTATCCACGCTGGCGGTTTCTGGTGTAGAGGTTGCTGACAGCTGCGCGCATCCTGTGGACGCGGTCGGCCTCGAGGCCTGGGGCCGGGCGATCACGCATGCGGAGGCCACCACATCGCACTTGTGAGCGCCAGGAGTTCGCCATTCGCGGCCACGAGCTGCGCTCGGACGTAGGTCGACGCGCGCGGCACGGCCACAGTCGTTGACCAGTCCTGGGATTCAACGGCCGCCGCGCCGATGGCGCCCTTATCGCCCAAAACACTGAGTGTCGTACCGCCTCCGCCCTGCACCGACACTTCAACCCCGCTCCCTTTCGGCTCAATGTAGAGCTGGGGTCCGGCCGGTCCTGCGGACACGAACGTCCGACCTGCCCGCATGGCATCGATAATCGCCGAGGCGTCCGGGCCTGGCCCCGCCTCGACCCACGTCGTCGGCATCCCGAGCGCTTGCGCGTGACGAGGATCCGGGTCGTGGGATCGCAGGATATGTGTATCGCTACCGCCGACCGCGACGAGCCGCTGCCCGAGACGAAGCCGCGACTCCCAGAAGTCGAGGGCGATGGAGTTGAGCCGCGCCCACGGCCCATTCCACACCTCGACCGCGTGCATCGACCGGATCGTGTCGTATTCCCACGCCGGTCCGAAGGGCTTCGGATGGTTGACGCTGACGAACGCGCCCGCGTCGGCGGCGTCCGTCATGGCCCGCTCAACTGCCGACGCCTTCGGCGTTCGGAACTCCCACCAGCGATCGGTTCCCCACGCGTTCCAGTGTCCGGCGTACGTTGTGACCTCGACGCCAGGGATCACGATCGGGCGGCCTCTGCCGCCGGCTCCGTATTCGGCGAGATTGGCAACAGTGTTGTGATCGGTGACGCCAAGGAAATCGAGGCCCGCTTCAGCGCCCGCGTGGAGCATCTCACTTGGCCACGAATCTCCGTCCGAGTAGCGCGTATGACAGTGCAGGTCGCCACGCAGCCATCCGGCGCGCGCCTGCGGCAGATTCGGCGATCGGGGTTCGCCCATGCGAAGGAGGTCGCGCTCCAAGGGTGGAATCCCGGGATCGAACCTGATCTCTACTGTCCAATCGCACCCGCGCGGGCTGAGCTTATATGGCCCCAGCAAGATGTTCCATGTCCCCGCGAGAATCGGGCCTCGCGCGTAAGGCGGCGTCGCCCATTCCTCGCCGACGACGAACTCCAGCTGGTCGCTGCCGCTCCAACCTCGGAACCCCGCGCTCCCTGTCCCGGTCCCGCGCGGATCGAATAGACCGATATCGAGCGTATTGCCGCCGCTGAGGAACGGATCTGAGTCGATCCGGTCCGTATACGAGTAGCGGACGTGGATTTGGCGATGGCCTGAGTCGACCAGGAATGGGACGAGTGAATACCGCCGTAGATCCGGCGCTGTGAAGCGTCCCTCTAGGACCACGTCCGGTGGCGAGGTGAGCCCTTGTGATAACGCCGATGTCATCTGTAGTTGGTGTGTACTAGTTTCTCGGATATCACACCCATGACTGAGGTCTCGGTATCGGTGCAGATCGAAGCAGTAACGCTGGGCGAGGCGTGGATCGCGATCGCGACTGCGATTCTGAATGACGGGTGTCGCGGGGAACCGTGCCCACCGGAAGAACTTGCTCAAGGTGGCCGTGTGCACTCGAACCTTGCTATCCGGTTGCTATCCGGTTGCTATCACACAAGTGCGACCGATGCTGGAGTCGAGCGATTCGAATTCGGGTTTGGCTCCGGACCAGGGATTCGAACCCTGAACCTTGCGGTTAACAGATCGCTGCATCCCGTTCAGAAATGGTGATCCGTATTCGCCTTGTGCCGCGGAGTGTCACCGTCTGCCATGGTTTGCCGCCGGCGTTGCTGCTCGAAATTGACCGTCTTTCCCAGAGAATCGGTTGGCGGCGGACCAGGGCTAGTCCGCCGCCGGATTTGGTCAGGGGTAGTAGGCGGTTATGTATAGAGTGAATGTTCCGTCACCATTGTTGACCAGCGTCGCCATAAAGCTGTTCGATTCAACGCCGTTGAAGTCCGAGAGCCATCCGGTCACTCCGAACGGCGGGATATCGACCGTCGGGTTCCCTATGTAAGTACCCGCTACATACCCGGCCGTATTGCCACTGATCAGACAGGTCTCGCTGTCCTTGATGCTGACGCGGTTCACGACGTGCGCTCCTGAGCACGTCCAGTTCGAGACGCCGACTGGTGCCGGTGCGGTGTACATAGCCTTGAACGGCGTCGCCGCACCATCGGTCGCCAGCGCGGCCGTCGGCACGCTCAGCGCCGCCGTGACAAACGCCGCCGCAAGTAGGACACGCCTTACATGCGACGAGTACCCCGGCGCACCGATTGCTCCAAGAAGAATCTTCACGGTTGCTGTACCTCCCGTATGACTCAATCTGTCGCGCGGTCATGACACGCCACGGGCGAGAGGTTGAGACGAGGCGCTTAAAGACCACTTAAACGGCCTGACGCTCGAGTTCGGGTGACCGCTCGACTCTCGCCGGATTGAAAGACCGAGCCCTTATGAGCCGTTCAATGCGTACCCGACGTGACCGGTTCGTGGGAGAGCGCGTAGCCCACCGCATCATTCATGGTCATGTGCGATCCTTCCCACCAGGCCGCATCTGCAACATCAGAAGGAAGTTGCTCTCGGGCCACTTCTATTAACAGGTCGAGTTCTGCCTGCTCGACCGTCATGAGAACCATGCCTACATCGTCCCGAAGCTTTGCTGCAGCGCCGGACAGACGCAACGCCCTCTCGACTTGCCCTCGCGCCACGGCCATCCTTACAAACCCGGTCAGGGTGCGCGGCAGGGACCACGCGTCGCCGAGGTCGCTGTTTATGCGCAGACTCTCTTCTTGAAAACCTTCGGCGGCGTCGACCTCGCCAAGGGCGGTTTTCAAGCTTCCGATGCTGTCGAGCACCTCCTGGAGCGTCCACTGATCGCCACAGCGCCTTGCGATCAACAGGCTTTCGTCCAGCAGTAAGCCAGCACTGGAGCGATCATTCAGGTCGAAGGCCCGCATCCAGCCCAGATTATTTAATGCTTCGCCCAGCAATGATTCCTGACGATGCTTCCGGAGAAGCCGAATGCTTTCCTCAAGGTGTTCTTCCGCCACGTTCATGCGGCCGGCTGCGTAATCCGCCAGGGACATTCGTAGCAGCGCATGACCTAGCAGCGCCTCGTCACCTCCATCCTGAGCAGCCGAAAGCGCCTTTTCGAACATTCTCCGATCGGTCTCGTGATCTCCTTGCGCCCAAGCCAGCTGCCCAGCCCCAAGAAGGAGTGCAACTTGCGTTGGAAGCGACGACGGCCTCAGATCGGTAATCGCGATATCGAGCCAGCGACGACCTTCATCGAAAAGGCAGCGCACGTACCAGAACCACCACATTGCTACAAGCAGCCGGGCAAACCGGTCTGATTCCCGGAGGTCGAGCCACCGCCGAACTGCCGCGCGAATATTGTTGTGATCCCGCGCCAGCCTGGCCATCCAGACAGTCGCACCCGGACCGCGCAAATGAGGGGCTGCTCGCTCAGCCAGATCGAGGTAGAACCCCGCGTGTCGATCTCTTGCGGTGTCTAGGTGATCGGTCTCGCCCAGCTTCTGATACGCGTACTCACGGATCGTGTCCAATATCTGATATCGGACCTCCAGGTCGCTTCTATCGACCTGCATCAATGACTTCCGGACCAGACTCGCTACGACATCGAGCACCTCGACGGTGCCGCGGGGTCTTTCGCCACAAATGGCTTCGGCGGCCTCGAGCGTAAAGGTGCCGGCGAAAACACTGAGCAGTCGCAACGCCGAGCGTTCGTCTTCGGACAGCAGGTCATAGCTCCAGTCGATGGCCGCCCGCAGAGTCTGGTGTCGAGGCAATGCCGTTCGGCTTCCACCGATCAGGATCTGAAACCTGTCGCTCAGCCGGGCCGACAGCACGTCAAGCGAGATGACCTTGAGCCTTGCGGCGGCCAGTTCGATGGCCAGCGGGATCCCATCCAGCTGGCGGCACACTTTCGTTGCCATCTGCAGTCCACCATCGTCAAGTCGGAAAGATCCGATTGCGCTCTCGGCGCGTTGCCGGAGGAGCTCGACTGCCCCCCACTCTCGCGCCGGCGAAACTGACCGGTCTTCTGTGAGATCGGGCAGATCCAGTGGTGGTACGGGCCACACCACCTCGCCCGCTACTCCAAGAGCTTCGCGACTTGTCGCGAGAACTGTCACACGTAGGCAGGATGTGACTACAGCCTCAGCCAACGTCGCGCAGGCATCGATCAAGTGCTCACAGTTGTCAAAGAGGAGTAGGCAATGGCGGTTGCTCAAATAGCTGATCAATGCTTCCGTCGGCGCCACCCCGCCCGAACTCCTGACCAAGAGAACGGAGCCCACCGCCTGCGGCACAAGATCGGGATCGGCAAGGGAGCCGAAATTCGTAAGCCAGATACCACGTTCGTAGTTGTCCACCAGCCCGCGTGCGACCTCGATCGCGAGCCGAGTCTTTCCTATGCCACCTGGGCCAGTAAGGGTAAGCATTCGAGTCTCGGACAGAAGCGAAGTGAGCTGAGCCCTTTCCTGGGTGGGTCGACAAAGCTTGTGAGCGACGCAGGCAGATTGTCGAGTCGTGGAGGCCGGCGCTCCTGCGTTGGCATTCCTAGCGAGCGATCCTGGTTGATGATCGCTTTCAGGAGTTGCTGAAGCTCGTGACCGGGCTCCATCCCCAAACCTTCGACAAGCGCCTCGCGCGTCCGCTGGTAAACGTCGGACGCCTCGGCCTGCCGTCCGGATCTGTAAAGGGCAAGCATCAGCTGGCCGGTCAGTCGCTCGCGAAGCGGATGCATGGTAACCAGGGACTCCAGCTCTGGTATGAGCTCGGAGTGTCCGCCGAGCCCGATAGCGGCTTCGATGCGGTCCTCCTCCGCAGCCAGGCGAAGCTCTTCCCACCGCCTCGCCTCTCCGATAGACCAGGGTTGATCTGACATGTCGGCGAGAGCGGAGCCCCTCCACTGATCGATCGCCTGGCCCACCAGCTTGGCGCACTGCTCCAGTTCGCCCTGCTCGAGTGCGCGATGGGCACGCTCGACCAGCCGTTCGAAGCGCGCGAAATCGACCTGTTCGGTGTCGATTTTCAGCGCGTATCCCGATCTATCACTGATCAGTAGTCGGTAAGGCGGCCCTTGCGGCTCGAGAACCTTGCGTAGCGCCGAAATGTGTACCTGCAACGCATTAGCTGCGGACGGCGGTGGTTCATCGCCCCACAGGAGTTCCATCAAACGGTCGGCTGGCATGACGCGGCCGGCGTTCAAAGCCAGCAAGGCAAGAAGTGCGCGGGGGCGGCTGCCACGCACGTTCAGCGAACGACCTTGGTCGCGCACCTCAAGCGGACCCAGCAGCAAGACCTCCATTTACGCCCCGGGCCATTCTGGGCCACGTTCAGTCCCACAGCAACTTTGCGGCGGCAGCTGCGGTAGCTATTCACGCGCGACCGGCATCATGGGCTGACCAGAGGTGGACTACCGTGCGCATCTGACTGCGTGCCGAACGGGACTGGGAGCCGAAGCCCGATTCGCCCCCCTTTGCTGGGAACTGAACCTTTCGAAGCCTCCGCAAAATCAGAGCCGGCCATGTGCGTAGTCGCAGCGTCGGCTACAGCCCTTAACCGGCACTTAAGGTCGACGCGGCTAATAGTTGACTGGGAGGCGAAGTGCGAATTTCGGTTTGGCTCCGGACCAGGGATTCGAACCCTGAACCTTGCGGTTAACAGATCGCTGCACCCCGTTCAGAAGTAAGGATTCCAATTCGCCGAGTGCCGCTGAGTGCCGCCAATTGGCACGGTTTATCGTCGGCGTTGCTGTACGCATGGCATTGCGACATGAGAGTCTCGCCCTCCACCTCGCCGATCGATGGCTGGCTCGGCGGATGCAATTTCAGCCAGTCGACCGGCGTCTATTTGCATCCGGTTCAATAAGGCGTGCCAATGCACTTTGTTCATGCGCAGGTCATCGAGCTCCCCGCCTCCGAGGTGTTCGCCTTTATCTCGGATCCCGAGAACCTGCCTCGGTGGAACTACTACGTGATCCGGTGTACGAAGCTTGACTTAGGTCCGGCCCGGGTCGGATCTAGGTATAGGCTGGTCCGCAAGTCGGACACCAGGGTCTTTAGCGTCACCGAGTTTAAGCAGGACCAACAGTTGGTCATCCGGTTTCGGGCACCGACTCCACTTCTAGAGGTCCGTCTCACGGTCGAATCCACTAGGAGCGGTACTCGAGTAACAGACGAGTGGGAACTCGGAGGTATCGCGGGCTTCGTGGCTGGTTTCGCTGTGGCCCCTATCAAGCGGGCTGTTGTCGAGAACCTCGGGAAGCTGAAAGAACTCCTTGAGACCGGCCGAACCGAGTTGCAGGACGGGCGCGTGGAACGCTACGTCAGCGCCAGATAGCGCTCGATTGCGGCGCCATTATCAGTTGCATCGCTGACCTGAGCGCACATGGAGGACGCGACCGCATTCGGATCGGGGGGCGAAGACCCCGCTGAACCCGGCCTGAGAAGAGGCGAGGCTCAGCAGGTTTCGTGGAGTATTGCGTTCGTGTGCAGGTCGCCGCGATTGAGGATGGCGATGGCGTCTTCTGTGGGAAGAACTACCAACTCGACTTTCCGAAGCCGCGCGTCCTTCTGCACTTCCGGCATCACCGGCAGCCGGCCCTCCGCTCCGGTACCGACAACAAGCCGACGGCATTGCCAAGGGATACTTTCCTCGACCGATACCGGCGTGTGGCCGTAGGCGTCCCGATACCGCTTGGAAGCCTTCTTCTTGCGCTTTCGTACCTCGCCCCGGTCAATGATCAGGTCGTACTCATAGATCATGCCGTCGATCTGGATGGAGCCGAACGAGAACTTCTCGACATGCACAGGCATCACCCGCCACCTCACATTACTCCCTGACTTGCGACGCTAGGGGTCGAGCCGTCAGGCCCGCGCCCCGCGTTGTCCACTTGTCAGGCGCGCCGATCGCCAGAATGTCGCAACCTGAAGCACTGCCTGCGTGTCGGCAGGCTGGTGGCGAGAACGGATGAATATCGGCACCACAACCGGGTGGCGGCACACATAGAGGACGCGCGCGAGACCGAGCCGCTGACAGCAGCAAGTTATCGACACCACCTTTGGGTCGCTCCGCGCTACTAAGGGACGCGCGCTACGTTAAGGAGAAGCTCTGGATAGGCTTGCCTTATCGCCAGCATCGACTCGGCGTATGCGAGAAAGGCTCTACCTTTTGGGCCCCCAGTTCGGCCGCAGCGGTGGCAAGTCCGTAAGTTCGGGATCTAGCGCTGCAGCAGCCTTGTCGTCCTCTTTGGGCCAAGCCCGCCCGTATTGATCCGGGATGCTTCCCCAACCAAAGAATGGCAAGGGGGCGTTGGGAACCACGCCGAGAGCGTCGAGCGGATCAATTCCGGCTTCGACGACCGTGCACAGGTGTGCCCAGTCGTCACCAAGGTCGAACACATAGATGAATTGCTGAGAGCTCTGGAGACGTGAAACCTTCTCCCGGGTTTCGTCAAGCACGCCCTCGTCATCCGATTCCAGGTCATGCATGCCGATTCGCGTGCCGTCCGCGAGCTGAAATTCATGGAGGTGAGAACGATCCCAGCGGGCGAAGGCGTCATCGATGGCGTTGGCAAGTTGCGCAAAGGAATGGCTCGTTGCCGCAGCGAACACCCGGCCCGGCCGAGGCCAATACCACTCCCCTCGACCCTCGACCAGCTCGACCCTGATCGATAACCAGGTCAGTGCCCGCATGGGTGTAGCACCACGCGGAGAAGTACTGTGTATGCGGCTGGTCACTCTCGTGCGTTCAAAATTCGCCTCTCAAGATTCTGGTAGCGCCTCGGGCGACTGTCGTTTGGTCCGGCACGTCAGCCGCCATACCTAGAAAGGAAGCGGCCGCGCATAACCGTAAACCGCTCATCGATCCGATTATCGGCCGCAATGGCCTGAGGTGTGTTTTGGCGGTTCGAAGATTTCGTCGGTGCGGGCCACCCTGCGGTTCACAGATCGCTACGCCCGTTCAGAAATGGCAACTCGAATTCACTGAGTGTAGGGATTGGGCAGAGATAGAGACAACAAAGTTGCCTTGCTACCTGGAGGCTTTGGCTGCTTCCGCTGACGGCTGCGGCGGGCGATTCTGTTGCAACGCGTGGAGCGAAGCCAGCCAGAGAACGACCACTCCAACGAGGGCGGAGTCCGACCAGACCTCGAACAGGCCCGGGAAGCCAAACCCCACAGCGAACGCGTTCGTGAACGCCAGGTAAACGGGGCCGATCAAGAGCCAGCTCGCTGCAACCGACGCGACCAGTCCGCGCGATCCCTCTCGCAGGCCCCAGTCGAGGAGAACGATCATCGGCACCAAAAGGAGGACCAGCTGGCCGGCCCACACGAGGGTCAGAAGCAATGGCGTGGCCGCAAACGTAACTGCCAGCTCTAGAGCCCGCCCAGCGGGATCAGGCCGCGGACTCCGCAAGCGCCAGGCAGTCACAACGAGTACTACCGCCCCGACCGCTGCGGTCAAAACAAGTACGGTTGCATCTACTCCGCGACCCTGCAGATAAAGACTCTCCGGGTGGAATATGCGGGCCAGGGCGCCGAGCGGAGCCACGTTCATCTCCTCACCGGAACCACGCCCCACAGTCGGCAGAACCTGGAACAAGTACTCGTGCAGAAGGCGAGGAACGGCGACGGACCAGAGCACCGCCCACGTGCCCAGCGCGAGCACGACCAACAACCACCGCCTGCCCCACAAACCGAGCAGCAGCACTGGCGCCTGGACCAGCTTGATGGCAAGTCCCAGCCCGAGCGCAAGCGCGCCCCACCAGGGGTCGCCGCGTCTCCAGGCCACCAGCAGCAAACCGCTGAGCAGCAGGACCAGCACCTGGAGGTTTCGGTTTGCAACCTCGATCAAGGTCGGCGCGAAGCTCACGGACATCAACGCGATCAGCGCGCGCAGCTGCCAGTCCTTCACAGCGAGTGCCCGCACCATGACCCAGATGAAGAGGACGAGGCAGATGTTGGCCGCGACGAGCGCGAACTCGTCAACCACCGAGGCATCGAATCGTCCAAACGGTTGCATCATCCATAGTGGGAACGGTGGATAGACCGCACCCGCCGCGCCCAGCCAGCCCTGCGTGTGCCCCGAGCAAAATCCCGTGCTGCACTGGTAGGGATCGCCGCCCGCTGTAATGACCCGCGCACCTTCCAGGTAGACCTGGCGAAAGTCGTTGCTCCCGTTTCGGACAAAGGGCGAGACGAAGCCATTCCACATATAAGCCAGGCCGATCGGCACGCCGGCCAGGATCAGGAGTGCGCTTCTAAACCGCCGGTTGGCCATCGCGTAGCCCCAGACCAGGTGCCGAGATCCATCGGGCCGAGGCACGGGTCGGCGCTGAATCGGTGTCAATTTGGAGGCTGTGGCCACTGGCGTCGCCTATTTTGGGGCGCTCTGCCCGCTGATCGGCAGTCTTAGCCAACCCGGGCGGGAACTCGAACCGAGCTCCATCCGGAGGGGTTGGCGCTATGTTCAAGTTGGAGGTGCTGTCAACGGGGACACGGGAACGTTGGTGTGGTCGTCGTAGGGCGCCCGTGGCCAGCGTAGCCTGGTGGACTTCAGGCATTGGCTTCGCGCAGGGGGCAGAGAGGCGTTCGCGATTGGCTCGCTTGATCAGTAACTCCTCCAGCCGCCACACTAAGAAGGACGCACGAGCGGACTGTTCAGCTAGGCCATTTGGCGCTGGCCCCAGCCTTGCGGTTTTGCACCACAAGTACGCGGTTGGGTCTGTTCAATATCGCCTGTTCGTGAGTTCAGATCGGTCTGTCGGAATGCCCGGGCCACGTTGCTATTCGCTGTCGCGTTGCCGTACGGCTGCTGTATCGCTGTCAAGTCCTACTTGACAGCACATCGCATTTCAAATTCAAAAATTTGGCTCCGGACCAGGGATTCGAACCCTGAATCTTGCGGTTAACAGATCGCTGAGGCCGGTTCAGAAACGGTAGTTCGAATTCGCTGAGTGCCGCTGAGTGTCGCCATTTGGCACCATTTATCGCCGGCGTCGCTGTACGAATGGCCGTCCATGTATGACAGGCGAAGAGTATTGAAGGCAGCACGTTTCCTGGCTTCGAGACTGGTGAAGAGGCATGTCCGCCACCTTAGGGTCGTGAAGTTACAGCTTTTGTTATGGGCATTAAGCGACTCTCACGCCGGGCTACACAGTTGGCCATTCAGCACCTTTCTAAGTTGGGCCGCAGTTCTTTACAAACTGTCGAGGACTCATTACGCCAACGCTGAAGAGTCGTGCGGCTCGTGAACGGGTCTCGAGCGAGGGGCCTGCGGGAATCGACGAGGCTCCGAGACATGACCCCGAAAGCGATGCTGCCGCTGCGATGTCGAACGCGGCCCCGCTCGAGAGCGATGCCAAGCAGGCCCACTATCTCCGCACGATCGACGATAGCCCGCTCGGCATGTTTCGCGTGGACGTCGAGGGTCGGATCAAGGACGCCAACAGGAAGCTATTGGACTTGCTGGAATATGAGTGGTCTGAGCTCAAAGGCAAGGGCTTCAACGAGATCACTCACCCGGACGATAGATGGATTGGGCTGGAAGTCCTTCTCGATCTCCGTGCGGGCCGAGTCGACAACGCTGCCTACGAAAAGCGATTCCTGACACAGTCAGGACGCGCCATATGGGCTGCTGTCACGGCATCGGCAATTACCGTGAACGGCCAGCTCACCGGGGTCGTGGTCATGGTGACGGACCTGGCCCTCCGCCCGGCCACCGATGCAGTCGCCGATAACGAGCACGATCTCCTTAAGGCGATGCTTTCGGTCGCGCCGATCGTTGTATTTGCCTGCGACAACAAAGGCCTACTCATCCTCTGCGAGGGCCAGGGCCTCGGATTGCCTAAGAGCCCGGCGTATCTTCTCGGCCGGCCTGCCTGGGAGGTGTTCGAAGACCGAGAGATGGTGCATGCGCAATTGAATAAAGGACTGGCAGGTGAGTCCGGACAGTTCGTGATGAGGTTCGGGGGGACCGATTTCGACTGCCGCTACCGACCAATCCAATCGCTCGAGGGAATCGTCCTGGGTGTCACGGCGGTCGCTCAGGACATCACCGCTCTGGCCAAGCTCACCATCGAAAACAGTCGGTTGTCCGAATCCATGACCACTCTTAGCCACGAACTCAGAAACCCACTCAACGTGATCCTTGGGTTCACGGAGCTCCTTGTGAACGGCACCTTTGGGTCGCTCAGTGACCGGCAGAAGCCGCCTCTGGCACGCATCGACCTCGGTGGCCGCCAGCTCTTGAGCCTTATCAACGATGTCCTGGACCTGGCCAAGGTCAAATCTGGCCGAATTCACCTCGACGACGACGACTTAGAGGCCGGCGGCGTAATGCATGCCGCTCTTGCGGAAGTCAGCCTGATGGCGATGTCGAAGCAGGTACGGCTTCACGAGATTCTCGGTCCAGCAGTCCACTTCAGAGCTGACTCCCGTCGCGTGCACCAGGTACTTTTGAACCTCCTTTCGAACGCGATCAAGTTCACACCGGCGGGTGGCACGGTTTCGCTCTCCTTCGACTCCGATACCAGCGGTGGCCCACGCCTCACGGTGTCGGACACCGGGAGTGGCCTGACGCCCGACGAGATCCGGTTCGTTTTCGAGGAGTACGGCCAACTTGCCGCTCATCAAGACATCAATCCCCACGGGACCGGGCTCGGACTGCCGATAAGCCGGAAGCTCGCAGCCCTGATGGGCGGAGCGTTGACTGCGGTAAGCACGGTCGGGGTCGGCAGCAAGTTCTGCCTGGCACTGCCGCGCACGCGATTTGAGGCAAGCCTGTCTTCCGAGCCGCTCGCGACGCTCAGCGAGGCGGAGGCTGGTGATCGTGCGCTCCGCGCCGAACAGATGCGGTTCGCCGATCGCCGGATAAAGGAGAGCAGAGCGCCTGATGCCGTCCGCGAGCCTGCCGGACACAATTCGCCATCCGACGTTTACTTAGATCAGGCCTGGATGTCGATCCGGTGGGATGAAACGCACCGGTGCATTCACGCCGAATTCAAAGCTTTTGCCAATAGCGCCGAATTTCGGACTGGCATGCTGACGATTCTGGACGCGACCTGGGCCAGGCAAACAGCCTCTCTCGTCAGCGACAACCGAAGGCTAGAAGGAGTCACAAGTGATGATCAGCTCTGGCTTCGTGATACGTGGGTTCCGTTGGCGGTGGCTGCCGGCACCAAACGGATAGCGGTGGTGCTCGCGAGTCGCGGGCCCAGCAAGGTTGCGAGCGAGGAGATCATCCGCCTTTTTGGCAAGACGCGGTTTGTGACGCAGACATTCGACTCCGTGACGACCGCGAACGATTGGGTTCTCGCTGAATTGAAAGCCTAGGCAGAACGAGCGCGATTCCCCCAGCGCCGTGGCTCCAGGCTCCTTGTTGACCGTTTCAACGACATCGGCACTGATGACCGAACGATCGTTATCAGGCGGATCGTCGTCGTCCACCGAGCTCCCTTGATAGGGGTAGTTACCGGCATCAGAGCCAGCTGCTCAGATATATAGAGGACGCGCGCGATGCCAAGCTACTGATAGTGAGCCCCTTATCGAGAGCAAACGCCGACGACACCCCGTATAGCCGAACTACCTAATAAGAGAAGACGCCGCGCGAGGCTCAACGCCCGACCCTTGGATTCGCGAAGCCGCAAACGGTTTTGAAGACCGCGGGGCCATCGTCCGCTACCGTCCGTCGACATGGGAACAAGTTCAGACGGTGGCACAGCCAGTCCGTCATTGTCCGCAGTCGTCCGCCGCGATCCACGGTCTTGGCTGTCTTCTTGGCTGTCAGCGACCCCGCACGGGCAGGAGACTCTTAATCCCCAGGTTCAGGGTTCGATTCCCTGCGCGAGCACCAACATCTAGTGTCACAGAGTCTCAGAGAGTCTATATGCGGTGCCTAGCGTCTCAAGTAGTTGAGGTCAGGTTGTCGCCAATTGATGATTGACACCCTATTTGACACCTTGACGGTTGAGAACCCGCTCGCAGATATCGCTAAAGCACATCCAAATTTGGGGTCTGCAAGCGCCAACCGCAGGCGCAGGACACTCAGCAGGGGATCGATAATCCCAAGGTTCATCCAGAGTCGTATCGCGTCAATGGCCAGGCCCCACGCCGGCGATGAGAACACGATGCCGCAAACCGGTGAAACCTCTCCCGAAAGAGTTGATTCCTCGCGATCCGCGGAAGCCTCCGGTCCGCACGCTAAGCAGCCATTTCATCCTTTGACCGAAGCGCCGTCATTTTCGCCGTGGCCCGGTAGTAGGCCACGAGGAGGTTGGCCCGATGCCTGACCGAGGGCTCGGGCAAACAGTGGAAGTGCTAGGCCAATGAGAGCTGCGCTGCACACCAGCGCGGCGCGGATCGAAACCCCTGAGCCGACGACGCCGACGATCGGTCCTCCCACGATCTGTCCGAGCGCGTCGGCCTGCCCATCCACCGAGAAGAGCGTCGCGCGGTTAGAAGAGTCAAGTGACCGATTGAGCCAGGCCCGCTGAACCGGCCCGAAAGCCTGTCGCGTGACCGAGGCCATCCACAGAAAGGCGATCGCGACGGCGAGGTTGGTAGCTAGCGCGAATCCGACAAGCATCACCGCCCGAGCTGACGTGACCGCGAACAGCGACTTCGTCACGAGGGCATGGTTTCCGAGGTCGAGCCGACGCCTGATGATTTGGGTCGTGGCGATGCCGATCAGCGCCGAGCCGCCGCTAATGAGTCCAAACCAAAGGATGGGAGATAGCCCAGCGAAGCTCGGCAGTCCGATGTCCTTGAGGAAGTGCACCTGGGCTAGTCGATCGATACCCTCACCGGAAAGACCCCACACAACCGTGATCGCAAGAATCGTCAGTATCAGCGGCCGGCTGCGGATGGAGGCGAGTGACGAACGCCAGCCCGCGACCATACCAGCGAGGGTGCCGGTGGTCTGACGGGGGATTGCCTTGTAGCCTGCCTCGGTCATTGCAAAGAAGAGGTAGAGGCCGAGCAGCAGGTGAAGCCCGCCGCCGATCACTATCGGGAGGTTAAGCCGTATCGACGCGAGGCCGACCCCGGCAAAGATCCCCACCAAGCCCGCCGCCTGCCCGAACTGCGACCCCCGTAAGAACAGACGGCCAGCTCGCTCCTGGCCAACTTCATCGGTGATCCAAGCATCATCGG
>Ga0207646_10004069_pt1 | contig 16130 bp, 11 predicted proteins | sample KBSK5502metaG_FD_184343 | JGI IMG/M metagenome (GOLD analysis project Ga0207646, IMG submission 184343) | Corn, switchgrass and miscanthus rhizosphere microbial communities from Kellogg Biological Station, Michigan, USA - KBS K5-50-2 metaG... | ecosystem: Host-associated > Plants > Roots >... | reverse complement strand
CTGTCTTACCTTGAGACCAGCAGGCGGGAAGACCAGGACACGACACGCTGTAGCCTTCCTTGGATTTCTTAAGAACCACTTTGTATTTCATGCTGATCTCATTTTCGCTCAAGGCTGTCGCAATATGCGAGGCCGGCTAACGGTCTGCGGTTGAGCGGCCACGCTTTTCAGCGGTCCGCTCCAACCGCTTGTTGGGGCGCCTTTTCGGCAGTGACGTTTACTTTAATGCGTGAGACGCGTGGTAATGACGCTGATGTTTCCGGGTAACATTCCACGATAGCCGCCACGACCAGCGACATTCTCACACCGATCAGTACCTTGTGGTTCTCGGGATACTCGATTCCGATACCAATCAGTCTTTCAGCTTGGATACCGGAGACGAGCTCAGGATACCTGCCAAGTCTCCAAACCCCGCCCCCACTCATGCCATGGGGCATGGGCCCCGTGACCAAGCCCTTTCGTCGATCAACCATTCGGCGTCTATCGAAGTTCCTTACGAAATGGCTGCCCGGATTGAGGCCGAGTGCGTTATAGGAATCGATCGGTGCAGCGGTCACGCCGAATACTTGGCTGCTCAACTTAAACGTTCTCTTGGATCGGCGTTTGTTTTTGGTTCCCGGATATCCGACAAATCCATACAGAGTTTGCGATGCTACAACATCATTAGCATCAATATCTTTGGGCTTCAGAAACTTAAACCGCGTCAGGCGTGACTTGATGGTGCTTCGAAGGAGGATAAAGCCGAAATCGAACCGGTCGCCTTTGCGACCAATAGCAGGTACAGGAATACGATAGGATTCCCCCGTCAAGATAACCAGTTCGTCCTCCCCTGCTGCTATGTAGAGAGTGGACTGGCGATTATTGTCAAGCACGTGGGCAGCGGTAAGAAGGAATGAGTAAGGTGTGACGTTCAACAAAACTGCTGAAACCATCTGATAAGGTCTGGCACGCTCATCTAGGCTGTAAATCGGGCAAATGCTTTCCTGAACGCGATCTTCAATCTCTTGCAGTGTCTGCCGTAAAACTGTTTCATCCATGCTGAGTCGCCCTAACATATGATTAGGCCTTCTGTGTGTGACGCTGAGCAAGAGGCTTCAGCCGATCTCAGGGACCGACAAACCTCCGCAGATTTTACGCGCAAGTTGGTTCGAAATCTCGGTATGCCTAGGACGGCTTCGATGGCCCGGTTGCAGGATTACACCACAATGAGTGAGAACGTCCTTCTCTTTTCAAGTAGCAACCATGCTTTCGAAGGTGTTGAAGGAGGCTGCTTCGTTTCACTCAATAATGACCGGTAGCCTTGAGCTTCGCCTCACCGCCCACGAGCTTCGCCTCATCGCCCACGAGCTTCGCCTCATCGCCCACGAGCTTCGCCTCACCGCCCATGAGCTTCGCCTCACCGCCCATGAGCTTCGCCTCACCACCCATGAGCTTCACCTCACCACCCATGAGCCGAGCGGTCCACCACGACAGCCCCTCATCACGGCACGTAAGGATATCGGTAGTCCGGCTGACGCGGCTGACTCCAGTGCAGGGAAAAGCCGAGGACCGGCGGATGCCGTTCATGTACGGCGCATCCCCTTTCATCGCTGCGCGTTGGCCGGTGACGTGTTAGACATCGCCTGCCGCAGCGGCCTACTCGCCTTTAACTGCGCCGTGCAAGCCGTCGTCATTCAAGGTGACGCGCTCGATTGATCAAGTGGTGGCCATAGCAAACTCGAGGAGGCCGTGGATATCTGAGACGGTCGTATCGATCTCCGTCAAACCGCAATAAGGCTCAAAATGCCGGCTTGCTGCAAATCTGCGGATTTCGACGGATTCGGATTCGGGAATATCCGCCCTCGGCATACGTGCCCGGTACATCTCGCTGTTGGAAGCGGTTACACGACAGAAATGGTGCTGTTCAGCTGCCACGCCCAGTCCGCCGCAGGAAGAGTTTCGATATATATACAAGGCGGCCAGCCTCTCAGCGTGGCGCTGCACTAAAACCGGGGCCTTGTGGACGACTCAGCGGTCGTGCAGGGAACCACACAGGTTTCGCAGTCTGAAAAGTCGCATTTCGTTCAACAGCGGTTGGGGTTAGAATCCCCACTGAACTGCGAGGCTAAAAATGAAGACAGGGTTGTTCCCGAGGAATGTGCTCAGGATCGCCCGATTGATGGTGATCCTGGTCCTGATCTGTGCGCCTGTGCATGCGCAGTGGGTGAAGGTTCCTGCCTCCGCCATCCCGCGCGCTCCCGACGGCAAGCCGAATCTCTCGGCGCCGGCGCCGCGATTGCCCGATGGGCATCCCGACTTGTCCGGAATCTGGGAACCCAACGGGAACAGGTACGCGGTCGACATTGCTCGCGACCTTAAGCCTGCGGATATTCCTTTTCAGCCCTGGGCGAAGGCGGTCGCCGCCGAACGAGCCGATGGATCGCATGAGGCTGAGGACCCCACTGCGAACTGCCTGCCTCCGGGCATACCGCACATCGGTGCGTCCCCCCCGCCATGGAAGCTGGTCCAGACCCCGGGTTATGTGATCATTCTCCACGAGATCATGAACACGTGGCGGCAGATCTTCCTCGATGGCCGTGAGCTGGGAGAGGACTTCACTCCCGCATGGATGGGTTATTCGACAGGCAAGTGGGAGGGCGACACGCTGGTGGTCGATACCAAAGGTTTCAATGGAAAGGCCTGGCTGGATCAGTTAGGTAAACCCACCACGGATGCTCTTCATGTCGTCGAGCGTTTTCGCCGGAAAGATTTTGGGCACATGGAAATTCAAATCACCATCGATGATCCCAAAGCGTACACGAAGCCATGGACCGTCACAGAAGAAGTGCATCTGTTGACGAATACGGAACTGCTCGAGTTCATCTGCAACGAGAATAACGTCGATGTGAAACATCTTCCCGGCCATGCAGGCAAGTAAACGATGAGGTTCAGGACATCTCTTTAATACTGGCGTAGAGCGCGTCATAGACAAACGCTGCGCGCTCAACCGTCTCGTGATCGTTACTGGTGACCAGCGGAAATCCGTGGCTGATCAACTGCAATCCGCAGGCAGCGGGATGGTCATTCGACTGGCCTTTGATATCTGCTGCTTGAACAATGCGCGCCATTTCCATCAGGACGGGATCCTGGAACAGTCTCTCCCGCACCAGCGCGGCAAAGGAACACAAGCCATTCGAATCCTGGTGCGGATAAGTTGCCCCCGGGGCATCGAAGCCTGTTGCGCCGGCTTCAGCCTGCATTGAAGCAACCTGGTCCGCCAGTACAAAAAGAAACTCGGCATCCTGATCCAAGAACTTCCGAATCAGCCAGCACGTTGCCGTGCGGTTCACCCTGATTCGTTCTCGTGTGATCCATTTCATCAAACGTTACCTCCGGAATAACTTGTGAAGGATACCGAGTTTTCCTGATAGCGTCCGGCCAATTCATACGCTATAAGGATGCGCACATGGCCGCCCGGCTCCTTATAAACATTCTGATCACTGCTTTCGTTAGCGGGTCTTCTTCTTATTTGTGGACGCAATCGGCGACAACGGGTGCGTTACGTGGCACGGTTGTGGATCCCGCGGGCGAAGTCGTTCCGGGAGTCACGATCACGCTCGTAAATCCCACAACCGGGCAGACACAAACGACGACGACCGACGCGAAGGGCCTATATGGATTCTCGCTACTTTCTCCCGGCGCGTATGACGTCGATTTTTCCATGCCGGGATTCAAGACCTCCAGAGCGGCGGCCGTGGTCGTCAACGTATCGGAAGCACCCGACCTTGATGCCCGGCTCGAGGCGGGCGAATCGGAAGATCGTGTTCCGTGCCAGTGTGAGCTCCGCGAGACGGCGACATCTTCGAGCGGGACGCTGGTGGACAGCAAGACCATTACAGCCGTGCCGCTGACCACGCGCAATTTAACGCAAGTTCTCTCGATGTCTTCCGGGTCCACCGCCAGTGTCAACAATGCCGGGATGCTGGGAGCCGGCTCTCAGAGCGTGAACGTGAATGGCAACACGGCCACGGGCACGTTCACTGTAGACGGCGCTGCTTCCGCCAGTACTGTCCCGAACCCCGATACCATTTCGGAATTTAAAATTCAGACTTCACAATACGACGCCGGGTATGGCACGAGGGTCCCCAATGTCAATCTGGTTACACGGACCGGTGAGAACGAGTTTCACGGAGACGCCTGGGAATTTCTCCGCAACGACATTTTCAATGCGAATTCGCTTTTCAGGAATGCGGCCGGGCAACCCCGCGCGACGCTGAAGCAAAACCAATTCGGCGGCTCGATCGGCGGGCCCATCAGACGAGACAAATTGTTTTTCTTTGGCTCCTATCAGGGGACACGGCAGGTGAACGGCCTGGATCCCACGGCTTCGTTGTCTACTGTTATTCTTCCTCCACTCACCAACGATCGCTCGGCGGCCACGATCGGTTCGCAGTTCTGTCCGGCGAACAAGACGCCGACTGGACAATCCCGGTACCTGACGTTTGCCGGAGGAGTGCAGGTGGCGTGTGATGGCTCGAACATCAATCCGGTGGCTCTAAAGCTGCTGCAATTGAAGCTGGCCGACGGCAGCTATTTGATCCCCACACCTCAAACGATTCTTTCGAGCGGAGTGAATGCAGGCCTGGGGTTTTCGTCCTTTAGTATTCCGTCCACGTATGACGAAGAACAGGGCCTCTTCAATATTGCCTACCTGATTTCCAGGAAACACGCTCTCACAGGCAGGGTATACCACGCTACGGCGGACACAAAAAGAGCCTACTCATCCGACTTTCTTCGTTCGCCCGAGACACCGCCTACTCCGGGGTTTCCCGTGACAACACACGATACCAACTACATCACCAGCAACCAACTCAGTTCGGTGTTGACACCCAATCTAGCCAATGAAGCGCGAATGACATTCACGGATAACCTCTCCGAGCCGGCAGTGCCGGGTCTTTCCTCAGCAACTTCGGTCGGTATGACTCCTGCTAATGCTTTGTACACGGGATTGCCGGATATCACGATGAAGGGATCATTGGGAGGTTTCCAGGCGGGAAACGTCTACAGTGATTTTCTGAACGGCACGAAGACTTATTCCTGGTCGGACACTCTGTCCTGGACTCACGGCAGGCATACCATCCGCACCGGAGCCTTCGCGTTAACACAGCATTTGAAGTCTTCCAACATTGGACTCGCTCGAGGACGGCTTGCGTTTCAGAACTTCACCGATTTTCTGCTTGGAATGAGTGCGGCTCAAAATGGCAGCCCTCAGGGACTCAGCAATGTCCAATCCATCGAGGCCAATCAAGGTATGGGACCGAAGGGGGCCGCCCTGCTTTTGCAGCAGTTCAACCATGCCGCCGCTTTCGTCGAGGAAGATTTAAAAGCCGATGCCCGCCTCACGCTGAATCTTGGTTTGCGCTGGGAGTACGTGCCTTCTGCTTTTAGCGAAGCCAACGACTTCGGTAATGCCTGGTCGTCTTTGTTGCAGACGGTGCCGATTCCACCGGCTTCGGGCACCTATGTCGGGATGACGGTTCCCCCTGACTATAATCCGAACCGAATCAACCCCTATACGGGCGAACCATTCGGGCCGCCGCCTCCCGGCGTAATTGTGCGCCCCAACAAGGGGCTCTACGAGAATGCTGCTCCTCTGAACAGCTTCGCGCCTCGCTTCGGCTTCGCGTGGCAACCCGGAAGCCGGCAGAGCCGCGCGACTGTACGCGGCGGCTATGGATGGTTCTACCAGCCCCTCGCCGACAGGGGAAATGCGCCGGGCACCCCTTCGACGAACATGCAGCCGTTTGCCCAGCTCATCGGTCGTTCGGGAGCCAGCAACAGTGCATCGACATTACAAGTGCCGTTCCCGCCCACGACCCTCGGGTTTGCTCTACGAACACCCTCTTCAAACCTGGGTGACCGGATTGTGGGACCGACCTTCCGGCTTCCCAGGCTGCAACAATGGAACCTGAACGTGCGGTATGCGATCTCTAACAATTTTAGTTTCGACCTGGGTTACGTCGGATCGTACGCCAACAATCTCTTCCTCTTGTATGGCTTTAACCAGCCGCTGCTGGCAACTCCGGGACATCCGGTCAACTGCGGGCTGCCGGCTACGGCCGCCGCTTTGGGCGTAACGCCTGCGGTCTTCCCCACGTTGGGTGTCGATCCGTCATCAGGCTGTGTCACCACGAATACCTCCACCAATGCCTACTTGCGCGTCCCTATCGTCGGCGAGTCACCGACAGCCTTATTAACGCACCAGTATCTCGGGGGTTCCTGGTATCACAGCATGCAGGCCACATTCAGGCAGCAGATTTCTCACGGCGTGACGTCTCAATTTGCTTACACGTTTTCCAAGGCCGAGACCAATACAACCGTTTACAACGACCAGAGGAACCTCGATCTGGATTGGGCTCGTACGAGTTTCGATCGCACGCACAGGCTGATTACCAACTTCACCTATGATCTGCCCAGTCTCCGAACGAACGGATTCACAGGCGGGTTGCTGGGAGGCTGGTCGATTTCCGGAATCGTTATTGTGCAGAGTGGAACCCCGATGTCTTTGATCGACCGCGGCGGTGGCTCCGTGTTTGGTTTCGCCGGACCGGCCACGGTCACGCTTTGCCCGGGGGCGACATACAAAGACCTGGTGACCTCGGGCACCACCGCGTCTCGTTTGAATAATTGGATTAATAAGTCGGCAATCTGTAAAGCGCCAGCAATCGGATCCGATGGATCGACGGGTTACGGAAGCACGGGACAAAGCATCATGGACGGACCGGGACAATTCAATACGGATTTCTCTTTCGGCAAAACGACTGCTGTGGGCGGCTTCCGGGAAAACGCACAACTTGCTTTCCGCGCGGAGTTCTACAACGCCCTCAATCACCCGCAGTTTTCCAATCCCGGCACGAATTTTGGAACGGCAAACTTCGGTGTCGTCACCCGGACTTCGGTCGCACCTCGGCTGATCCAGTTCGGGTTGAAGTACATTTTTTAGTTACTCATATCTCAACGCTTCCATCGGATCCAGGCGGGCGGCGCGCCGCGCCGGGATGAAGCTGGCGACGATCGCGATCCCCACGATGATGCCAGGAACGACGGCGAATGCCGCGAAGTCTGCGGCTCGCATTTCGAAGAACAGACTCGCGGCCGTTTTGGAAACCGCCGCGGCGGCTGGAATTCCGATCGCAATGCCGATGAACGCCAATCGCAGAACGGCGCCCAGCACCAAACCGAAGAGGTCCTTCGAGCTTGCTCCCAAAGCCATGCGCATTCCAAACTCACGAGTTCGCTGTTCGACCGAATACGAAACGACACCATAAATCCCGATGGCAGCCAGCAGGGCGGCGATGAATCCGAAAGACGTCATGAGGATGGCAGGCAGGTTTCTCAGGAACATCGTCGTGGAGTTGGCCACGCGTGTGTCCATCGTCGTCATGCCGAAGAGCGCGACATCGCGGTCGATCGTGAGAATCGTATTGCGAACACTTGGGCCGACGGACAATGGATCCACTGCAGTCCGGATCAGGATATTGGCAGTCGTGTTTCCGCCCAGAGGCGTGTACAGCGCAGGCCGCGCCGTCGAATCCAGAAAGCCTTCCTTGATGTTATCCACGACGCCCACTATTTCGCGCGGCGGCTGCCCGGGTGCAAACGTGAACGTCAGATGCTTGCCGACCGCGTCGCCGTTGAAGTATTCGTCCTGGAGGGCACGGTTCACCACAACCACGGGGGCGGCGTTTTCGTCAAAATCCTGCGGGCCGAAAACTCTTCCCTTCAGGAGCCGCGCTTGCAAGACACGAAAGTACTCCAGACTTGCGTTACGGGACGCCGCCTCTGGTTGTACGGCACCTACAGGGTTGGGCTGGCCTTCGATGGCAAACCGATTCGTGTTGCAGCCGTTGCAGTCGGACAACGGCAGACTCGATATCTCCGCGACGCCCATCACGCCCGGTAAAGCGCCGATTCGCCGCTCCATTTCCATCTGAAAATTTCGGAGGGCGGCCGGCTCCCTGTATGATGCGGCAGGCAGGACGTAGGTCAGCAGGAGGAGATTTTGGCGATTGAAGCCTGGATCGGCATTCACAATGCGCGATACCGTTTTCACCAAAAGACCCGACACCATCAGGAGTGCCGCCGCAATCGCGATCTCGGCGACGACGAGCGCGCTGCGCACACGATGGTGCGCACCGACGGCGCTTCGTCCAGACTCCGCCAGACTCTTCTGAGGGTTCCGGATGGGAATGTTCATCGTCGACGCCATACCGAGGACGATCCCGGCTACCAGCGCGACGACCGCCGTGAACAGGAATGCGGCAGCGCCCTGAGTGATGTTCTGTAGAAAGGGCATGGCCTGCGCGACCGGCGCAGGAACCGTCGATAAAAGCGCCGCCACTCCCGACCGGGTGACAAGCAGACTCGCCACTCCGGCCAGAAGCGCGAGCAAAACGCTCTCGGTCAGCATTTGCCGGACGATTCGTCCGCGTCCTGCGCCCAGCGCCAGACGTATCGCCATTTCCTGACGGCGGGCGGAAGACTTTGCGAGAAGTACGTTGGCCACGTTGGAGCACGCAAGAACCAGCACTGCAGCGGCGGCACAGAGCAACACAAGCAGTATCGGCCTCACGTTTCCGACAATGAACTCGCGCAGCGGGACGATGTGCACGCGCGTTCCCGCATTCGCTTGCGGATAGAGCTCCGAAAGCCGCCTGGAGATCGCAGTCATCTCCGCGAAAGCACGTTCCTGGTTGATGCCGGATTTCAGGCGGCCGATAACCTGGAACCAATGCAGGTTGCGACGCTCGACCAGATTACCGCTCTGCGGCGGCAGGACGAACATTTCCGCGGCTCCGAGGGGACCGAACTCAAACCATCGCGGCAGAACTCCCGCAATCGTGTACGTGTTGTTTCCCAGGCGGGCCGCCTGTCCGGCAACATCGCGTCGACCTTCGAACCGGTTCTTCCAGCACGCGTAGCTGATGATGATCGACTGATTGCCCGTGAACGCGCCACCAAGTTCGGTGGACACCCCGAGGGTCTGGAAGAAGTTCGCAGATACTGTCGCTGTTACTACGGGGACGGGCTCACCGGCTACCGGCCAAAATAACAGGAGATTTGGCGCGTAACCGGCGAGAGCTTCAAACGAGGTGTTCATCTTTTGCCAGTCGAGAAAGTTCGGGTACGAGGCCTCCATCTCGCTGAACTCAGCCTGTTTGGTCATGGCGATATGCACCAGCCGATCGGGTTCGCGATACGGAACCGCATGCACGAGACCCGCATCGACAAACTGAAAAATCGCCGACGTCGCTCCGATACCCACAGCCAGCGTGACCACAGCCACAACCGTCACGAGCGGTGTCTTGTAAAGCATCCGTATTCCATAGCGGATGTCCTGAAACAGAGTTTGCACAGGCACCTCCTGTGACATAGAAACCGGCGGCCTGGATTTGGTGACACGGCTTTTGGCGCCAACTTGTGATAGCCTAAGCGCAAATTAGCCATCTTTCAGCGACATTTTCGGGAGGATCGATATGAGAAACGTACTTGTGACGTTGGTAGTAGTGTCGGCTCTCGTGCTTGGGCCGGCTGTCGGGCCGGCAGCGGCTCAGAATGCAAGAGCGCTGCTGCAGGCAGCCGACACTGCTGTCGGCGCGAGCAAAGTCAATTCCATCCAGTACACCGGTACGGGACGGATCAGCTATCTCGGCCAGAATTTCACGACCGCGGACGATTGGCCACGTGTCGACATGAAGACCTGGTCACAAATCATCGACTACAGCGGCAAGGCGGCCAAGGAAGACATGGTGCGCGTTCAAGGAAACAATCCGGCGCGCGGCGGTGGCGCCGGCTTTCCGATCACCGGCGAGCAGCGCGCGACGACGTTAGTCAATGGCAATTATGCGTGGACGTTGAATGCGCAAGGCCAGCCGCAGGCGCAGAACGATCAGGCCGAAGCGCGCCAGTTCATGATCTGGGTCAGTCCGCATGGCTTCATCAAGGCGGCCCTGGCCGATCCAAACGCGACCGTGACGGATCGGCAATTCATCGGCGCGGGCAGGAACCTGCGCGTCGTCGGCTTCACGATGGGCAAGTACAGAGCGACCGGCGAATTCAATAATCAGAACATGCTGGAGCGCGTGGTCACCTGGATTCCGAATCCGGTGATGGGCGATATGCAGGTGGAAATCCGCTACACCGATTGGAAGGACGTCGGGAATGGCATCAAGGCGCCATACCATATCCACATGCACCAGGGCGATCATCCGCTCGTGCGCGGCATGAATTTCATGGACGTGCAGGCCAGTGAGGTAAAAGCCAACGCCGAGTTTGCGTCCTTAGCGGTTCCGGACGCGGTGCGCTCCGCTGCGGCGCCGAGGGTCAACGTTCAGAGCACAAAGCTCGGCGAGGGTGTGTGGCTGCTTGCCGGCGGCTCGCATAACAGCGTCGCGGTCGAGTTCAAGGACTTCGCCGCCATCATCGAAGCGCCGTTGGACGACGCGCGCACCAACGCGGTAATCGCGGAGACCAAACGGCTCATTCCGGGCAAACAGATTCGATACGTCGTCAACACGCACCATCACTGGGATCATTCCGGCGGCTTGCGGGCGGCGTACGCGGAAGGCGCCACCATTGTCACGAATGAGCTGAACAGGGATTTCTACGAGAGAGTTCAGCTTGTACCCCAGCCGCGGTCTCTGGGCACGGACCGGCTGGCGCAATTCCCATTTGCGACGACGGGGCCCGGCCCTGGGAAACTCGAGACATATAGAGACCGGTATGCGATCAGCGACGGCGATCAATCGATCATCAGCTACCATGTCGAGGGCTTCAATCACGCCGGCGATATGGCGATCGTGTATCTGCCGAAGTCGAAGCTTCTCATCAACGCCGACATGGGACCACCGGCAGCAGGAACCCCGGTCGCCAATGTCAACGCGAACGCCATATCGCTGTACAACAACATCAAGCGGCTGAAGCTCGATGTTTCCCAGCACGTGCCGATTCACGGTAATCCGAGTTCGCAGGCTGATTTCGAGCGCACCGTCGGACCTGCAGCAGCGCAGGCACGCCCGGCCAACCCCGAAGGGCAACAGTGACAGCCGAGGACAGCCACAAAGAGGCACAAAAAGCACAAAAACTTTTGTGACTTTTGTGCCTTTTTGTGGCTAATCCCTATTTCCCGGCTTATCGCTCTGGCGGGATGAAGTAGCCGATTTTGTCGTTTGCGGGTGAGCCGTACCACATCCTTCCCTGTGAATCGAGGAAGAACTCGCGCATCGAGATTTCCGAGTGGGGGAAAGGATATTCGGTAACTTCACCCGTGTTGGGATTCAGACGGCCTATCGTGTCCTGTTCATGTGATGCATACCAAATCATGTGATTGCGATCGATGCCAAGAGCGTAAGGACTCGGTTCCGGTCCAGGTAACTGGAACTCCTTGAACGTTTCGGTTTTGGGATCAAAGCGACCGATCTTTCCTCCACGCCGCTCACTGAACCAGACGATGCCATCGGAATCTACCTCGAGGCGTTGCGGCTTCCCTTTTGTGGGTGGATAGAACTCAGAAACTTTTCCGTCTTTGCTGACGCGAGCGATCGGGCTATTTCCTTCTCTGAAAACAGTGAACCATTGGTCCCCGTCCTTGCCGACCACATTGCCGTAGGTTCCGGCGACGCCGTAATGCTTGAATTCTTTTGTTTTAGGATCAAAGCTGGAAATGGTTGTTCCGCCGCTGATCCAAACCTTTCCGCTTTCATCGACTCGAATGGTATGTGAGCCTGCAGGTTTGCCGTCTGGATAGAGATTTTCGTATTCGGAGATCTCCTCCGTGAACGGATTCAAATGTCCAATCTTGCTCAGCGCCGCTTCCGTAAACCAGATCGTACCGTCGGGCGCAGGGATCGCCGAATGAATACCCGCGGTTTTCTTGAATGAAAGCGGAAAACGGATGAGTTCCCCGGTGTTGGGATTGAGTCGTGTGACTTCGTTGCCGCGCCCGTAGTAGGGACTCCAGATCATCCCATCCTTGTCTTCGACGGCGCTCCATGGTCCGAGGCCTTTCGAACCCGCAAAATCGAATTCGACATATTCAATCTTCATCGCGTCATCGCTGAAAGAGCGAACCAGGCGCTGGTATTCCGGCAGATCCTCCGGAGACTGGGGTTTGGGTGATTTCGGTCCGAAAGCGAATGTCAGGTAAGAAGTGAAATCCTCGACGACCTGATCCGTCATCGTACCGCCGCCTTCGCCCGCCATAATCACGTCGCGCATGTATTTGACTCTGGTGCGCCAGCCATTCTCATCCCAGGGGACGGATGTCATCGTTTTCTGAAACGAGTGGCAGGACTGGAAGCAGCCTGTAAAGAGCCTGTCGTTGTAGCTGAGATCGTGGTCCCTGGTCTTCGGCAAGAGCTGCCGTCCCTGGTAAGTATTCAGGTCGCTCCAACGGGCCTTTCCCTTTTCGAGAGTGAAATCGAACGATTGAGACCCATTTGCAGCGAGCTTCACGCCGGTTCGTACATCATCTTTATATCCGATCGCTGTCGCGCGGACTTCATAATCTCCCGGCGGGACGTTCTGCACGCGATAACGGCCTGCGCTGTCCGACAGTACATTGAAGGTCATTGTGGTTTTCACGTTCCGAACCTTCACAAAAGCTCCGCGGTAGGGCCCACCGGTGGAGTTCTTGACAGTACCGGAAATCGTAGTGCCGTCGACTCCGTATGCGGACCAGGCAAACGACCAGGTGATGGCTAACGCAAGAATCGTCAGGCTCCGGGAAATCGAAATCATCTCAGCCCCCTCCTCTAAACTTGCTGTAAATGGGTGGAAGGGATTATACGTAATGTCCACATGAAGCAACTCAGCATATCTTTGCTGCTGTCTGCGGCACTCTTTATGTCACAGAACGCCGGCTATGTTCCTTCTTTCAAGGTTGATCCGTTCTGGCCGAAGCCGCTGCCGAATCACTGGCTCGTCGGTGCGGTTGCAGGAGTGGCAGTCGATTCGCAGGATCACGTTTGGATTATTCATCGTCCCTCCACGCTTCAACCTAATGAAATACGCGCCTCGTACCGCGGAGCGCCGCCTGTTCTTGAATTCGATCGAGAAGGAAACCTTGTGTCTTCATGGGGTGGTCCCGGGAAGGGATATGAATGGCCTCAGCTGGAGCACGGCATCTATGTTGATTCGAAGGACAACGTGTGGGTTGCCGGGGCAGGAGAGAAGGACAATCAGATACTGAAATTCACGCGCGACGGAAAATTCTTCATGCAAATTGGCCACAGTGGAAAAAACCGTGGAAGCAATGACACGGAGAATCTCGGCGGTCCTGCATCTCTGGTCATTGATGAAACGGCGCACGAACTCTACGTCGCCGATGGCTACGTGAATCATCGAGTCATTGTGTTCGATGCGGAGACCGGGGCTTACAAGCGTCATTGGGGCGCGTATGGAAGGAAGCCGGATGATTCGTACTTCCAGAACGCCGGAGAGCGCCTTCCTGGTCCCTTCAATGGTGCGGTTCAGCATGAGGACCGCCCGAGCCAGTATGATCCGGCCGGCCCGCCGCCACCACAGTTCCGTGTCGTCCATGCCGCGCGAATTTCGAATGATGGGTTCGTTTATGTTTGTGATCGGACGAACGATCGCATTCAGGTTTTCAGGAAGGATGGAACATTCGTCAAAGAAACGTTCGTTGCCAGGGAGACGCTTGGAAGTGGATCCGTATGGGACATCGCATTCTCGCCCGATCGCGCCCAGACCTTCCTCATCGTTCCGGATGGAACGAATCAAGTCATACGCATCATGCGCCGTGAATCTTTAGATGTGGTCGGTGAATTCGGTAGTGGCGGACACTGGGCGGGTCAATTCTATGGTGCTCACAACATCGCGTCCGATTCCAAAGGCAACGTTTACATAACGGAGACTTATGAAGGGAAGCGGTTTCAGAAATTCGTTTATCAGCAACACTAATCTTCTCGTGACTATTGTTTGCATGGTGATCGCGACGGTTGCCGCGGCGCAAGCACCGCAAGCCCCGCAGCCTCCTGAGCCGAAGATCCCCCCGGCACTGGTGCCATCGCATGTGGTCGATCTGATGACTGCGGAAGGCATCACGGCATTCAACGGCCGGTGGAAAACGATGGAGGCGAAAATCGTCGAAGGCCCGGCGTTACCAAACGCCATGCCTGGCTACAAAACCTCGTATGACATTGCGCCCCACGCCGGCGAGGCCGGCTTCGATGATTCATCGTGGCCGGCGATAGAAGCCAAGGGACTCGCGGACCGGCGGGGAGGTGGAAAGGTTTCGTTCTTCTGGTTCCGGACCACTTTGACCATACCGGCAAAAATCGGGAATTTCGAAACTGCGGGCGCGAAGGCCGTGCTCACGGCATATGTCGACGATTATGCGGAAGTCTGGATCAATGGGCAGATGCCGCGACGAGCCGGCATCACCAGCCCGGCCACGATCCAGGGCTTCAACATTCCAAATCGGGTCGTACTCGCCGATTCGGTCAAGGCAGGTGACAAGTTCCAGATTGCCATCTTCGGTATCAACGGACCCATTTCGGTCGCACCGGCGAACTTTCTGTTTTTCCGGCAGGCATCGATTGAATTCTACAAATAGCGAGGCTTCCATGAGAAAAACGAGTATTGCTCTAGTAGTATTGGGCATCGCAGTCATTGCGGCAATCGGCAGCAACGCGCAGGCCCCGGCCGACAGAGTCGTCAAACTCGATTCGGCACTCGACGCGCTCATTTCGGTTGACGCCAAAATCGAGAAAGTCGCCTCCGGATTCGGATTCACCGAGGGACCCGTGTGGATGCAGCGCGGAAGAGAAGGCTACCTTCTGTTTACCGATATCCCCGGTAACAAAGTCCACAAGATGACTTCCGACGGAAAGGTGTCGGTCTACGAAGACCAGAGCGGATACCGCGGTCCCTGGAACGGCTGGACGATGTTGACCGTGGGCAGCGCGACCCCGAATGGCCCGTTCATCATGATTGGCGCGGACGGGCTCGCCATAGATCCCGAGGGCAGGCTTCTGCTATGCGCCTTCGGCGACCGGGCGCTCGAGCGCGTGGAGAAGGACGGCAAGCGCACCATCCTGGCTGACAAGTACGAAGGGAAACGCCTTAACGGCCCTAATGACGTCGCGGTCAAGAAAGACGGCACGATCTATTTCTCGGACACGTTTGGCGGTCTGCGAAAGCGGGCCGATGACCCGGACAAGGGACTCCAGCAGAATGGTTTTTTCATGCTGCGAAACGGAAAGCTGTCGATGGTCGTTTCGGACATGAAGACCGTGAATGGTCTCGCCTTGTCGCCTGACGAAAAATATTTGTACGTGAACGGGGGCGGCGACAATTACATCCGCCGCTACGATATCCAGCCGGATGGGATGTTGGCGAATCCCAAATTGATAATCGATCTCTCCGTCGACAAAACACCCGGAGCCACGGACGGAACGAGGGTCGACTCCAGGGGAAACATCTGGACGACCGGACCTGGCGGCGTGTGGATCATCTCGCCGGAAGGCAAGCACCTGGGATCGATTCTGATGACCGAACGGCCCGCGAACCTCGGATTCGGCGACGCCGACTTGAAGACTCTGTATATGACCGCGCGGACGAGCGTCTATAAGGTCCGAGTCAACACACCAGGCATTCCGTGCCCAGGGTGCTCAAGACCGGGGGGGACGAATTAACGCTCACAGAGGGTTGTGAAGAAATTGTCATTGTTCAATGTTCAATGGTCATTTGTCATCGATGGTGGCGCTTCGCGCGATTCTTTCTTAAAGATGCTGCGCCGAAGGCGCCTCCGAAAATGACAAACGACAATTGAACATTGAACAATGAGAATTTCTTGAACCACTACCGAAAAGCATTCTCGTTCGTCTATCACTAGCTCATGAAAGTCTGGGGGTTGTGTCTCGCACTGGTCACGATGGCTATCGTTGTCGGGCTTGCTGCGCCTGCACACGCGGCAAGCCCCGATACTCAGGAGGCTCAAGGACTTCTTTCCGCGAACCACTCGCGGCTTTCAGCCTCGTTAGATTCCGACCTCCGTATCGTTTCGAAACCGGTGAGCAACACGCTGGGCCGGATACGACGCCAAAACACGCTTCCATACCAGGCTTCGC
>Ga0207646_10004067_pt1 | contig 16136 bp, 22 predicted proteins | sample KBSK5502metaG_FD_184343 | JGI IMG/M metagenome (GOLD analysis project Ga0207646, IMG submission 184343) | Corn, switchgrass and miscanthus rhizosphere microbial communities from Kellogg Biological Station, Michigan, USA - KBS K5-50-2 metaG... | ecosystem: Host-associated > Plants > Roots >... | reverse complement strand
CGCGTCGGCTTCTCAGTGGGCACGACCCTCTCGCAAGCAGCGGAAGCTCACAAGGGGGCCAGCAAGACAGCAGCCAAGAAACGCTAAGGCTGCACGAGCCTCGACCAGGCTCCCTCACTGCTGCCAGTTGGCAGCAGTGAGGGAGCATCCCAGAGCAGCAACGAATTGACACCGCCGCGCGTTTCAGCAGAGCCGATGTGAGGCGGGAGGTGAAAACGAGAGGCCAGTCTCTTTCGAAGATTTCCCTCCACGCCGCCATGAAAGCTCTGGAACTGATCGGCATGCTCTCGGTGAGAGACCCGAAGCATCTCATGTCCCAGATTAATCACCAAGGCCACTCGACCATCAGGAAGGCGGCGCTCTTTCGTCTGGAGCGATGCCTCTCCTTCAGAGAAGCAGAACGCCTCAACAGAGGCCGAAAGGGGAGGCGAAAGGGGAAAGTGGTAGATCGTCAAGACGAACCTCCAATCGATGCTGGCTCCTCCCGCCATCTGTGTACGATGGCCGCGCCGACCTGCGAGGAACGCACCACGTCACGAGAGTCGGTCCGGGAGATCTTCGGTAGAAAACATGTTCATGTTTCAGTATATCACGTCACCGATGGTGCGGAAGCACAAGCACCACCTCTTTGGGCCAAGGGCCGGCATCGCTGATTCATGGTGACCTCCTGGATGTTTTTTCAAGATCGTGACGATATAAATCGAACAAGACAAGAGGAAGGTACTCAACCAGTGGGAGCCACATCGTACTGTCTCCGACATCATTAAGAATATCGGTGACGAGCGAGCTACTGGCAGCATCAATGACATCCCTGAAGAGGTGTCTCTGCGAGAAGGTGTACACTCTGTGGCTCCTCTCTCTGCCGGAGGGAGCATCGACCACAGACCAGACATATTTGGCATCCTGGACCCCCAAGTAGCGAATATGGTAGTTGTGGTAGTCCTGGCCGCCACAAGCAGGTTGAATATGCAGGTTGTAATGATGGGGTGGGTGGCGCTGGTCGCATTCACACAGGCTGAGCCACGCGCGCTGATGGATGAGCAGCCACCGACTGGTCCAAGACCATAGGGTCTGTCTGCTGGTAAAAGAGCGCCGGGTATATCGCCTGTCCCGTTCGGTTCTTCGGCTCATTGTTATTGCTCCGTTTGGTGAGGAGCACACTCAACAGGAGATGGAGGCGGGACATCACTGTGAGAAGAGGTCTCTTTAGCAGAGGTCTTGAACGGCCACGCAAGCGTTCAAGGCGCTAGAGAGAGAAAAGGCAGCGAAGGTTTTATGTGCCTGCGGTTCTCAGCGTTCGCCCACGCCATCAGTTGAGAGTGCATGTATCAAGGGTAGAAAGATGCTGCGTGGATTGTCGACATGTCGTTGCATAACGAATCCACGCGCCCATACAGGTTGTCCACATACAACCTGCTCTCTGCAAACCATGCTTTGAACTGAAGGACTTACTGGGCCACTGGAGCCATGAGATGTATCTCCCTCCTAAACATATTCATCGACATCCTATCATAGAAAAAGAGTAGTAGCAAGTGTTCGGAACAACAACCGGTACATTATGCAGAATGGGAGTCGGAAATGACGATGAGTTCGGCCAGGGGCCTGGTTGCATCAGCAGGGCCTCCTTGTGTGAGAAGGTATGGCTGGGCGAACAACGTCAGTGCATTCGACGTCGCGATGACGACGACAAAGAGCAATACCGGGCGGGCCAACGGCAGTGTAATATGCTCGGAGCAGGCCAGAGCTCCAGAAAAATCGGTATGATATACTCTTAGTCAAGACCTATCTGACCATCCGGCAATCAATCCTGGGAGGAAGCCATCATGTTCCGGTTTTTTGCGAGCAGCGGCGGCAGCAAGACGCTTTCCGACGACCACCAGCGAGCAGCTTTTCCCGGTGAGTCGTCTCACGGGCAAGGGCCTATCCGTCATGTCCGTATTGCCATCGTGGGAGCGGGGTTCTCAGGGCTGGGGATGGCGATTCGGCTCAAGCAGTGCGGTCAACGAGACTTTGTAGTGATCGAGAAGGCGGCAGATGTCGGTGGGACGTGGCGCGATAACACGTATCCGGGCTGCGCCTGCGATATCCCCTCGCACCTGTACTCCTTCTCCTTCGCGCTCAATCCACATTGGAGCCGGGCGTACTCTCCCCAACCCGAGATCTGGGATTATCTCCGGCGCTGTGCAGAGCGCTTTGGCATCCTTCCCTACATTCAATACAACAGCGAGTTGCTGGACGCTTCGTGGAACGAAGACGACCAGTCCTGGCACATCACTACGGCGAAGGGTCAGCTTATTGCCGATATCCTCATCCTTGGCAATGGACCACTCAGCGAACCGTCGCTTCCGGCCATTCCAGGTATTGAGCGCTTCGAGGGGGTCGTGTTCCACTCGGCGCAGTGGAATCACGACTATGACCTGGCGGGCAAGCGCGTGGCGGTGATTGGGACAGGGGCATCGGCTGTCCAGTTTGTCCCGCAGATCCAGCCGCGCGTCGCCCACCTCTCCTTGCTCCTGCGCACACCGCCCTGGATTCTCCCCCGGCGAGATCACGCGATCCCCTCCTGGCAGCGTGCGCTGTTTCGCCTGTTGCCCATCACCCAGCGCTTTGTACGCACGAGGATCTATTGGCGGCAAGAGTTATTGGCGCTCGGATTCGTCTACCGGCCTGACATAATGAAGAGCGCCATGCGGCTCGCCCAGCGGCACCTGGCGGAGCAGGTGCCCAACCCTGAGTTGCGGGCAAAGCTGACGCCTCACTATCTCATGGGCTGCAAGCGCATCCTGCTGTCCGATGACTTCTACCCGGCGCTCACCCAGCCCAATGTCGAACTCGTCACCAACCGGATGCGCGAGGTGCGGGCGAACAGCATGGTGACCGAGGATGGCAGAGAGCACGAGATCGACGCGATCATCTGCGGAACCGGCTTTCACGTGACCGACGCACAGCTCCCTCGCTACGTGCATGGACGCGGCGGATCACTCGATGAGAGCTGGCATCCAGACCCCGGTGCTTATTTGGGGACAACCGTTTCGGGGTTTCCCAATCTGTTCTTGCTCATCGGCCCAAACACCGGCCTGGGTCACAATTCGATGATCTTCATGATCGAATCTCAGATCAATTATATCCTCGACTGTTTGCGCATGATGGAGCAGCGCAAGCTGCCGGCCGTTGAGGTGCAGCCCGAGATCCAGGAGGCGTTCAAGAAGGAGATGCAGCAGCGGATGCGGGGCACCGTCTGGACCTCGGGGTGTGCTAGCTGGTACCTCGATGCCAGCGGCCACAACACAACGCTGTGGCCGGGGTTTACTTTTGAGTTCCGGCGCAGGACACGCCACTTCGATCCACAGCACTATGAATTGATCCCACGGGAAGCGTCTGAGCAGAGCGAAAGAGCTGTTGTGCAGAAAAAATGCTGAGTGAGCAAATCCGCGATCAAAAGTTACCCAATCCTCCTCATAGCAAAATCCGTCTTTTGAAGGGTGGATGGGATTTCCACTTGTGCCTGCCTGTGTAAGAAGAGATACGTAGTAAGTCGGGGCCTGAAAGACGGTTTCGCATCTACCGCAGGGCTTGCGGGAAATCACGTCTGTGGAGGCGAATGTAAGAGCAACCACCGATGGAACGGTGCACGCCAGTCGCCAGGGAAGCAGAAAGTATCCACTCGTGAGGGTGGGAGTCCCCTGGCTTCTAGCCCGTGGGGAGGATGTCAATTAGTATCCTATATGAAGGAGGAAGAGTAAAGTATGGCAGATAACAACAAGGCTAACATTACCGTGCCTGATATGAAACTTGAGCTGGTGCCTGTGCCGGTTTCTGATGTTGACCGCGCCAAGGCCTTCTATGAGAAGGCTGGCTTTACATTAGAGGTTGATACGCGGCCGACCGACACGATGAGGGTTGTACAATTCACGCCGCCAGGGTCGGCTTGTAGCATTGTCTTCGGGACCGGTATGGGCGAAATTACTGAGATGAAGCCTGGATCGGTGAAGGGGCTGCACCTGGTGGTAGCGGACATAGACACAGCGCGTTCGGCACTCGTGAAACGTGGACTTGAAGTCGGCGAGATCACAGATCTTAAAGGTGTGAAGTATGCCGGCTTCAGCGACCCCGATGGCAATTCGTGGCTACTGCAGGAGTTCCCGCCAGAGCTTAGACAGCCTGGACAAAGCTTCTATAAGAAGGAGGAACGGTAGGGTTCAAACCCGATCTCAAAAAATAGAAATGTCACTAAATTGCACTAGTGGCTCACACGGCTTTTGCAGCCGTGTGAGCCAACGTAACAAAGGAGGTATGTCATACGTAAACTAATCGTCTGCAACATAATGTCACTGGATGGCTATTACACGGGGCCAGGTAACAATGTCATGGTCCTGCCGATGGACGAAGCCTTCGACGCCTATAACGCCGAACGGCTGCGCGCAGCCGATACGTTGCTACTGGGACGTGTTTCATACGATGGGTTCAGGGGTTTCTGGCCGTCTATAGCGGATGATCCCTGCCCTCAATGGAGGCCCATCCATCGGGAAATATCACGACTCGATAACGCCATAGATAAAGTAGTTATATCAGACAGCATGACAAGGGAACAGACAGAACCGTGGCATAATACCACTCGCATCATCAGGCGTGCTGATGCAAACGCCCAGATTGCCGAACTCAAACGCCAAACCGGTAAAGACATCTTGATGTTCGGCAGCCACATACTCTGGAATGATCTGCTGGCTCATGATCTGGTTGACGAACTACACCTGATGATCGGCCCAGTCATAGTAGGCGCAGGCACGCCAATATTCGAGGGCAAGCCGGCAGTTTCACTTCGGCCTATCGACATGCGCAAGTGGGATGACTCAGAGAACATACTCATACGGTACGAAGTCCGCCACAAAAGCGTTTAAACGAATTGGTCGGCGACTGGCAGACCGAAGACAAAACAACTTCCAGTCATTTTGCCACTTGGCTTTTCGTGCTTGTCTTTGTTACTCTGAGCTAGTGTTAGAACAAACTTACAACGATTGTTCTCAAGAGCGAGACAAGGAGGAAGATTCAATGGCCACCGTTCAGGTTCGATACATTGTCAACGATGTCGACGCCGCAATTGCGTTCTACTGTCAGCATCTGGGCTTCCACGAAGAGATGCATCCAGCTCCGGCCTTTGCCATGCTCTCCCGAGGTGACCTGCGTCTCGTGCTCAGCGCGCCCAATCCGGTGGGCGGCGGAGGCCAGTCGATGCCCGATGGGACCAAGCCCGAGCCTGGAGGCTGGAACCGCTTCTCGATTGAAGTCTCCGATCTCGCCACTACCGTCGAGGCGCTGCGCAAGGCGGGAGCCCACTTTCGCAACGAGATCGTGACCGGCATTGGCGGCAAGCAAATTCTCGTTGACGACCCTTCCGGCAACCCCATCGAACTGTTCGAGCCGACCTTGCCTGAGGCTCGCCTGAGTTCGAACTTATGAGTAGTCGGGCAGGATTGCCGGGTATTCCCTCATCGAGGCCAGGAACCACGGAAGGAGTTATGTCCGATGACCAACCGTACGGCAGAGGTGTCGCGTTTGTCGTGGGCCGAGGTCTGTGCCAGGCGCCTCGACCGACATGCGCTGTCCAGCCCATCGCAGGACGCCCGGCCTGCCGGCATCGTCGGCACCATGTGCGGCGCGCACGCCCAGGTGTTGTCTGCCGCCGAGCTATCCATCGGGCTGCGGATCGCCGGCATCACGCGTACGGATGTCCAGGAAGCCCTGTGGACCGAGCATAGCCTGGTTAAGATGTTCGGTCCACGCGGCACCGTGCATCTGCTGTCCACTCAGGACCTGCCTATGTGGACTGGGGCGCTATCGGCGATCCCATCTTCGTCGAGCAGTCATCCGGAGAACGTGCGACTAACACCCCGGCAGACCGATGAGCTCGTCGAGGCGATTGCAGACGTGCTGGACGACGCTGAGTTGACCATCGACGAACTGAACGAAGCGGTCATTGCCGCCACCGGACCCTGGGCTGCGGAACTTGTCGTACCTGCGTTCTCCGGAATGTGGCCCCGGTGGCGTCTAGGTCTGGCTCCAGCGGGGGTCCGGGGCGCGTTGTGTTTTGGCCCCAACCGGGGCAGCAAGGTCACCTACACCAACCCACGCCAGTGGCTGCCCGGATTCCGGCCTGCCGATGAACAGACCGCCCTCGCCGAGGTCGTCAGGCGCTATCTGTATGCGTACGGACCGGCCACGCCTCAGCACTTCGCGCAGTGGCTGGCCGCACCGCGGCGGTGGGCGACCGAGCTGTTCGACTCCCTCTCCGGTGAACTTCAGCACGTTGAGGTCGACGGCACCCTTGCCTGGCTGGCGGCCGGTGACACCACGGTGCCTGGGACGACACCCCAATGCGTACGGCTGCTGCCCTACTTCGACGCCTACACGGTCGGCTGCCAGCCGCGCAAGCTGCTCTTCCCTGGCCGAGCCGCCGAACGCGCGCTGACGCCCAGCGGCCAGGCCGGGAACTTTCCGGTGCTGCTCATCGGCGGGACAGTCGCCGGGGTCTGGCACCAGCGCCGCTCCGGCCGGAAACTCGACATCACGGTGGAGCCGTTCGACCGACTCACCGCCACGCAGTGCCGCGAGCTCGACGACCAGGTGGAGCGCATCGGGGACTTCCTCGAAGGCAAACCGCAGTTGACCATCGGCACCGTGACCGCAGGCGGGCATGCCTAAGCCGACGCTCACCGAGAACTGCGCACAAGCGCAGGTCAACCACTGCGCTGGCTACTCAACTTCGGATATCTGTTCCAATAATGAGCGTCACCTGTGGCTCCAACCATTCTTTTCGTAGTTATCCATCCACCAGCCAGGTGGTGATGAGCGTTCCCGCTCACCGTTTCCTTCCTTTTGCTTCGGCCTGAGCCTGCTGTGCGGCTTGATACACCTGCTCCTGAACGAGAGGAAACTCGCGCAGGTGCATACCACCCTCCGGCCAGAGAGCATTGTCGATAGCGCTGACGATAGCTGACGGAATCGGAATCGTTCCGCTTTCGCCTGCCCCTTTCGCGCCCAGTGGATTGAGGGGTGTGGGGGAAGCAACATGCTCGATGATCATTGACGGGGTCTCTACCGCAGTGGGCAAGAGATAATCCATGAACGTGCCAACAAGCAACTGCCCCTCTTCGTCGTACACGAGCTTTTCGTAGAGCGCTCCTCCCACGCCTGCTGCGACGCCCCCCTGGATCTGTCCTTCCACGATCAGAGGATTAATGACGTTTCCACAGTCGTGTACCACGACATAGCGCAGGATATCGACTTTGCCCGTACGGGGATCGACTTCGACTTTGACCGCGTGTACACCGCTGGCGTACGTGGATTGCTCAGACCGGAAGAAAGCTGTCACCTCCAGGCCCACTTCGTCAATGTTGGCGGGCAAGGGAGAACCGGGAACGCCCCTCCGCTCTGCACGGCCATGTCCGCCAGAGACAGCGATCTGCCCGGTGCGCCTTTGACTCGGACTTTCCCGGCGGCCAGTTCCAGGTCTTCAGGAGCTACCTCAAGTATGGAGCTGGCCGTCTTCAGAATCCTTGCCCTAAGCTGGATGGCTCCCATTTTCACGGCGCTATTGCCCAAGGCGCCCACCCGGCTGGCGAATGTACCGATGCCATACGGCACGTTTGCTGTATCTCCCGTGGTAATCGATATATTCTTCAGAGCGGTCACAAAGAAGTTGTGCCAGGGGACGCTGCGCTCGCCCGTGGGGCCAACAATACGGAAAGATGCATCCAGCAGCGCGGTCACAGCGGGTACCTCCGCCGATGGATCAGCGTGAGCGATACTTCCACCAAAGGTCCCACGAGTGCGAATAGCTACATGACCCACATAGCTCATCGCTTCCCGCAGCAGCGGGCAGCGCTCCGCCACCAGTGTGGAACATTCCACGCTGTGGTGGCGGACCATAGCACCAATCGCAAGCACCTGTCCATCCTGTTTGATGTCGTCCAGGTCAGGAATACCACTCAAATCTATCAGAGCCGAGGGGCGAGCCAGGCGCATATTGAGCAGCGGGATCAAGCTCTGACCGCCTGCCAGGAGTTTGGCATCGCCGCCATAGTAGTGTAAGAGAGCAATCGCCTCTTCCAGTGAAGCGGGACGAAAGTAGTCGAATGAGACAGGTTTCATAAGCAACCCTCCTTTTCCACAGAGTGTCCCGGTAATCTTTCAATGGGATGCGGCCCGAACCTCCACCTCTGCCGCCTGAGCGACCCGTGTCGTCTTTTCCCACCCATACGATTCACCTCCTTTTCATGAGAAACATGGAACGCGTGTGCTCTCCTGACCGCTCTGGTGTGAGTATACGGAGAAGGCGTCATGAAAGCGTCCAAAGCAGCGTCATGAACGGGAAGTTCCTCTCCACCAGGCTCCCTGCCAGCCAGCGGAAGCTGCTTCGTGCGGCCATGCTTGTGTTTGCCCTGGCACGAACGCACATGATACGATAGCGTTGAGGGGCCAGTCCGCAATGAAACACGATAGTGCGCTTGCTCCTCGATGCAGTGTTCGTTGAGCAGGAGTTCAGCACCAGGTGGAGGGAGGCGCTGCTTTTGGGGTGAGGAACGGCTCGTCCCTCCGTTGTCCGAGACGAAGAGAGCATATCATGGGTCAGTTACGCCTGTCCGTACTGGGCCCACCCGAAGTGTTTCATGACGGCAACCGCCTCAGATTTGCCTTGCGCAAGGCCCGCGCCTTGCTGCTCTACCTGGCGGTCGAAGGCGGCATGCATCCCCGCAGCAAACTGGCGGCCTTCCTGTGGCCTGACAGTGAGCCTGCTCGTCGACGCCGCTGCCCAGCACACCCATCTGCTCAGTGAGCGTGAACTGCTCGGCCTGGACCCGCACGCCCCGCTGGAGCTAGACCTCGATGTGGTGCAGCAGGCCTGGAAAGCGGTCCAGGGGCTGTACTATCGAACAAGTTGTACCGATTCAGGCTCCCATTGGTAGTCATGGTGGAGCCTACCCACTAGCGGAATAGCGATCACCTCGTCACCTGCATCCTGAGAGGAAAGAGCCGATCTGCGCCGTTCAGGAACCTGTTGCTGAATACCTTGATGGGGTCGTGCCCGGTTGAAGTACACCACATACTGATTGAGCACGCGCTGGAGCTGCTTCTCGCGGAAGATCAACAGATGGTCAAGGCATGCTTGTCTTACACTCCTCGAGCACAAGGAGGATGCGATCCGTCTTCGTGCATGCTGGGCGTTTCACCTGCCGCTTCTCTCCTGCAAGCAGAATGGGATCAGTAGATCGCTCTCAAAGTGCCTTATTTCTGAACAGATGTGCCAAGTAGCCAGCACAGGCCGCCGCCATTCAAACGCCCTGGCCATCCGGTTCGAAGGCTAGCTCTCTTGAATGGTGATGTGCGGTCCGTCCGAGATGCGGAAGTGGTAGCCCCGGCGAGATTCGAACCGACACCAACGAAACCGCGAATCAGCTTCCGGTGACCTCCCGTCACCGGACCCGCTTCCGATGTTCGTGCCGCCTCAGTCATCACAGTCGTTGCCATCTTCGTAAGACACTGGGACGAACCAGCTGCTGTGAGGGCACATCAAGCCCCGCCTACGGAGACGGAGCTTGATGGTCCGTGATCAGACAATCGGACGAGGCGTCAAGCCGTTACGGGTAGCTCACCACGGTGACCGGAGTATCCGGGTTGGCGATGGTCGACGACCCGCCTGTGTCGTTGACCACGTGCAGGATGCCACCTTTCCCGTGCGTGGCGTCGAGGAAGATCGTGAGCAGATCGTGGAGACTTCCCGCCGGGAGGGTGGTGGGGACCTCAAACGCGTGCGCGGCGAATATGTCCACGCCCTGGTTGAAGAAGGTGTAGCTGCCCATACCGTATCCGTGGAAGCTGGTCACACTGTCGGCAACCTTGAAGGCCGCCCAGCCGTCGACACCAGGAGCCTCCATCCACGCTGCCTGGCTGGGTGGATCGTAGGGCATCTCGTTCTGGAAAAAGATGTCTGTGCCGCCATTCCCGTTCCAGATCACGTCGTACTTCTGGTAGTGCTCGACGAAAAGGCCGTACGCGGTCACGTTGTCACCATTGACGATGACGCCGGTGTCGGCAGTGTTGCTGGTCCAACCCACACCGTTGCCGTGGTCGGCCCGCCATGCCCAGATGTCATCGAGGATGACGTTGTTGCTGTTGACGACCAGGCTGGTCGTCGCGCTGCCCTGCTCCGCGCCGCCGATACGGAAGAACACATCCTGAAGAACCGATGGGTCGGAGGCTTCATTGTCACTGCGCGCGTGGCCGCTTCCGACCTGCAGCAGCGCCGGGGAGTTCATTGCGCCCGCGTCGAAGATCATCCCCGAGATCAACATCCCCTCCGCTCTGGCGACTGTCATTGACACGATTCCGTTTTCAGGGATCAGAGTCGGGAAACCGAGACCGAGCACCACGGTATCGGGACGCGTGACCTGGATGCTCTGGTCCAGGTGATAGATGCCCGGGGTCAGGATGAGGTCCCTGCCGGAACCTAATGCATCATTGATCGTCGCTGCGGAGTCCGCCGGCTGGGCAATGAAGAACTTGTTGATTGGGATAGACGAACCAGGGGTTGCGCCGTTCGCCCAGGTCGTGCCGGAGGTGTTCGTCTGGACTGAAGGGACGAAGACGTTGTCGTTCCCGCTGGAATCGGTGTACAGGTATGGCGCCTCGCGTGTCACCGGGCTGGTCGCGAGCGTGGTGTACGTCGGGTGGGGGAACGACTGAGCGGGCGCACCCACGACGCCTGAGAACACCTGGTTCCAGACGGCGTTGGTCCAGCCATCGAGCTTGCTGTTCCTGGTTATCCACTGCTGCTGGGAGCCGTTCAGCACCGTGCTGCCGTCGAACTCTGAATCGGCAATGAAGCCGCCACTTGCGAACGACGGCCCGGTGCAATAGTCCATAAGGGTGGTGAACCCGTTGATGTGGACCCGACGCATCGGCGCGGCCTGCGACACTGGCCAGAATTCGCCGTTGTAGCAGCCGAAGTTCGGCGTGGTCACGTTGATGGTCAGGTTCGACAACGATCGCCAGAAGTTCACGAGCGCGGTGCAGTTGTTGGGGCCGAAGCACTGGTTGCGTACGTAGATGGACCCGTTGATGACAACGTCGTTGGGGGAGAGGCCGAGGCCCGCCACGGTGGTGTAGTAGCCGACCTGAAAGTTGAGGGGGTCGGTACTGGATCCATATGTGCCGGGCTCGAACAGCAGCGCATAGCGCTGAGTTCCAAACTGGTTGGAGACCTGTTGGTTTGCCACCGCGTCGACCGTCGCCTGGATCTCGCTCCGCGGCATGCTGGGATTGAAGATGTAGACATTCGGGCCGAAGTTGGGTTGGCTGGACGACGCTGACGGAGCCGCCTGTGCGGTGGCGACGCCGCCGGTGGCAGCGTACGCGAAGGCAACGCCGCCGGTGGCCACTGCGCACACGAAAGCAACGAGGACACCTGCGGCGAATATTGAACGACGGCGCAACCGCCCACCGCCGGCGCGGGCGCGCTGCGTCCTCCATGTGTCTGGCTGCCAATGCCATCGGGAAAGGAATGTGCGTAAGCTCATCTTCTCATCTCCTCGTCTGTAATCTGCTGTGATCTGCCGCAGCCATGCGGCCCCCACGTTTGTTCATTCGACCGCTCTGCCATGCCGGGCGCTCGCCTCTATCTCATCGCAGCACTACCTGGGTGTTCACCCTGAGGTCCCGCGACGACCGACCGGCGTGCAGCTTGTAGATTCCGGGGTTCCAGACCCACTGGGACAATCCCTCGTCGAAGCGGACGACTCCTAGGTCCAATCCGTGTAGCCGAGACCGAAATAGAAGAGCGGCTCAGTTCCGCTTCGGTAGTAGCCGCGGTACCCCACCAGCAGGCCCTCTGCCTGGATGAGGTCGCCAGCCTCCGGCTGGGCGCTGAGCACCGGCGAGTCGGCCTCGCATTTCAATACAGAACGGGCTTTCCAGGCTATTTAGCCTACAGCACTCACAGTATAGCATGAGAAGCCACTTTATGCAATACGTCGAATTGCCGATTTTTCTGTGAGTCAATACATACTTTGCGCGCAGGCGCGCAAGCAAAGCGATGCTAGTCTTGACTCTTGTGCTCCGGCTGAGCGTACTCGACGGCAATGTAGGTAACGGTATCCCACGCGTTGTGGATGCCGATGAACAGGAGCAGCACCGTCACCGCACCGATGACGAACAGTGCCAGTGCCGGATTGCCCAGGAGCAGAAGCGCCATGACGACGAGTGCTGCGTAGGAGACGAGCGGAAAGACCACATGCCACAGCCAGTCTTCCAGCACCGGTATATAGTCCGTCTGACGGCGCGCCCGCCGTACCACGATGACGGCGTACGTCACCCCCCAGAGACCGCAGAGGCCGAGCAGCAGGCCAGCAGGCCAGAGCGCCTGCCATGGCGCGCTGAGAATCGCGGCGACGAGGAGCGCTATGCAGAAATGCACGATGTTTGTCGTGCCAAATGCCCCCTATGTGATGTACAGAATCGGTTTCCCGCCTGATCCTAGCGGATCACGAAACGTTCGATCAGGCCTCCCTGAATGGTGAAGAAAAAGGTGCTCGGCCCGGAATATCCACCTGTAGACGTGGCATTCACCTCGACAGCAGTTCCCTCCGTATTCTTTTCTTGTACCACGTCAATGTGCATTTGCACTCCAAACGTTTCTCGCTCCGCCCACGCCCGAATAGCCTCAGACCCTTGATACGTTGCACCATCAACGACCGTGGCGTCAGGAGCGAATAACGCCAGAAACTCATCGAGCCGTCCCTCGTTGATCGTCTGGATGGTCCGACGAACAAGAGGTGAATGAAGAGAACCAACATCCATGATATGAGAGCTCCTTGCATAGGTAACGCTCGCTCATCGAGCATGCTTGCATCAGCCAACATATCACTATACCACAGTACTAAGGAACCCTGGCGTAGAGAAAGCAGGATTAGAGGCGAAGCTTCATCAATTTACTGATGAAGCTTCAGCTTGTCTACGATTTTGTCAACCACTTTTCTCTCTGCTCTGATGGCGATACCTACCAGGTTCAGGTTCTCTCGTTCGACACCGCATACAGCATTACGATTGGCGGCATCATGGGTGGTCGAAAACATCTCTTCCGTATAAAGAGCAGTTTGTACTCCTCGTGCGAGGGCGCGATCAAGCACCCGTGCTAACGCGGCATGGTCAGCCCCATAAATCAACATGGGTTGACCAATGAGCCGCAGATACCCATTCCCGGATGCGTCTTCGTATGGTTCTCCGATACTTTCCGGATAGGATGCAGCAATCCCGCTTGCCAGGAATGCTGCCACATTCATTTTTTGCCATGAGGCCAGATCACATCGAATGACCAACGCGATTTTTGTATCAAAGAGCATAAGAATCCTTTCACGTAAAAAGCTTCTCTAAGCATATATAAGAGCACGACGCTCCTGCTCCGTTCCTTCTTCTTTGGGGTTGGCGATTATTGGGCGACAGTCGCCCGCTTCGTGCGCTTCTGTCCGGCGATTGTCGTGAGGAGGTTCCGCAGGAGCAGTGCCTCTGAAGGTGCGAACCCGCCGAGGAAATCCTGATTCATCTGGTCCATCTCACGATCAAGCGACACCTGAAGGTCGCGCCCACGAGCCGTCAATACAACCTTGTTCACCCGACGGTCGGTTACATGCGCCTTACGCTCGATAAGTCCTGCCTGCTCCAGACGATCAAGCAGACCTGTCATCGTCGCACTGTCAAGCAGCAAGCGCTCACCGAGTTCGGCACCACTCTGATCATCCCGATCCCAGAGCACTTTGAGCAGTGCGTACTGCACTGGGGTCACACCATACGGCGCCAGACGCTGCTTGGCCGACTGGGTCACCCGCTGATATGCCTTGCCAAGATAAAAGCTTAAACAATCCTCAATCTGCTCCATAAACACTCCTGTTCAGAGAAGGAGGCGATCTCCTGCTGTACCATAATGTATACAAGTATAGCACTGGCATAATACTTTGACAATGGTTACTTGTATACAAGTTATTTCGCGCGAGGATGAAGATACTGCGTCTCTGTGTGGCTGCAAGCAACAGAGGAACGTGTTACCATAGAAGAGATCGTGCAATAGTAGTGGGGAATCCTCCCGCACTATCATACAGGAGTAAAGCGCACGCCAAACACGCAAAGAGCACCAGATGACCACGAGAGAGAAAAGCAATGCATGACGTGTTCGCCCTCTTAGCAGGCGGGGATCGTCGGTCCATTAGGAATGTCAATGCGGTGCTTGCTGCAGTGGAAAACGATCCATGCTTCTTTGAGGTAGCGTTTCATGGTTGCTCAGTGAAGATGCATTGATCTGCACGCGGGCTGCATCCTCAACGGAGTGCTGCGAAGCCGAGAAGACCATACCAACACAGGAGACGAACAGTGGACAGAAAACCGTTTAGAATCCTCGCTATAGCGGGCAGCCTGCGGCAGGGTTCCTTCAATCAAGGGCTGCTGCGCGCCGCACAGGAGGTTGCGCCCGAGTGGGTCGAGGTGCAGTTCTTCGACATCGGCCAGTTGCCTTTCTTCAACGAGGACGTCGAGGCCAGCGGGGACCCTGAGCCAGTCCGCCGGTTCAAGGATGCCATCGCCACCTCAAACGCCGTCCTGATCGCCACCCCTGAGTACAACGGTGCAGTACCAGGGGTGCTCGCCAACGCCATCGACTGGGCCTCACGACCAACAGGTCGCAGTGTGCTGCGCAACAAACCGGTAGCATTGATGGGTGCGGTCCTGGGCCAATCGGGCTCAGCCAATGCACAGGCCGCCTTGCGTGGGGTGCTCGGTCGCATTGGTGCCGTCGTGGTACCCGACCCGCAGGTGCTGGTGCCACGGGCCTCCAGACTCTTCAACGAGCACGTGGACCTGCATGACGAGGGCACGCGCGAGGAGATCCGCCAGCTGGTCGAGGCGGTGGCCCACTGGTGCCGACGCGTCCAGCCCGAAGAGCCTGTCAGCACGCAGCCGGTGACTGCTCCGTAGGCTACCGCGCCAGTGGATGGTTGACGCTGCGAGCAGTTCTTTGGCAAGAAGCTGTTTCACTGATTTGTTTATTCCGCACCGACTACAACCAGACAACTCGCGTAATCCTCTAGCTTTGAGAAGCTGGAACATACACTCGGAATGGGCGTACGGTAGTCTGTATTAGGGAAGAGGGTCGAGGGCACAAGTTTGTGACAACTATGCGCCTGTCACAAAAACGACCTCTCGACCCTCTTGCTTTGTGATGATCTTTCTGGTGAGGATCACGACAACGTTTCTACCAACAAAGGATTTGGAGGTTACATCCTATGAAGATTTTAGTATTGCCCAGGCCAATCGAAGGCGTCCCACGGGAGGAGTTGCTACAACATGCAGCGGAAGAAATTCAAGCCGTGTGGGAACTCTACGCGCAGGGAATCTGCCGCGAGTTCTATACCCGCGCTAACGAACCAGGCAGAGTGGTGTTGATGTTCGAAAGTGCAAGCGTGGAAGCTGTCAAAGAGGCGCTGGACACGTTACCATTTGCGCAGTTACACCTGATCGAATTTGATCTGATCCCACTGGCTCCTTTCACGGGCCTGGCGCGCCTGTTCCAGGCACCGACTGGGGAACCTGCGGGGAAGACACACTGATAGCAGGTTGTTCCCTTGATTTGAGAGGAAAGCTGGTGTCCGTGAGTCAGGAAGAAACATCTTGGCGACCACCGGCCACGCTTCCCAGCTTCCCCCGAAACCCAGAAGCAGCTGCTCACCTTGATCTTTGACATATACTAGAAGGTATGAGAGAAACACAGGAAGACATCGAACGTTTGCAGGGGCTTTTAGACAGCAGCATCGAGCGGGCGGGAGCTTTCCTGCGCCGCTCGTTTCAGATGCCCGAACACTCGCTCACCGCTCAACAGCTGATCGATTGCTGGCTGGACGTGCAAACCGTCGCGCTGGCAACGGTCACGACGAGAGGCGAGCCGCGCATTGCCCCTATCGGCTCGCTGCTCTACCGAGGCGATATCTACATCCCAACTGTCGCCACCGCCGCGCGCACGCGCCATGTCATGAAGCGGCCCGCCGTCAGCCTGACCCTGTTTCGTGAAAACGAACTGGCGATTATCGTGCATGGCTACG
>Ga0207646_10004066_pt1 | contig 16136 bp, 50 predicted proteins | sample KBSK5502metaG_FD_184343 | JGI IMG/M metagenome (GOLD analysis project Ga0207646, IMG submission 184343) | Corn, switchgrass and miscanthus rhizosphere microbial communities from Kellogg Biological Station, Michigan, USA - KBS K5-50-2 metaG... | ecosystem: Host-associated > Plants > Roots >... | reverse complement strand
CAGTGATCACGCCCGGTTGGGGCCGGCCGCCGGATCCCGAATTCCCCGCGCAGGCGAGTCCGAGCCCGAGGATCAGAAGAAGAGGAATTCTCATATGGATCTGACCTGACGAATGCGCCATGTTTCACACTGCCAGTCGTAGTTCCTGCGTGCAGCGTATCGGGCTGTTCGTGCGATCGCGTTGCGGGCGTTGTCATAGGTGGGGAAGATTGTTCCGTAATCGCCCCAGAGTAGCAGCGTCCGATTGTACGGATGTCCGTTGGCTCGGGCGTCATCCAACTCGAGCATGTGGTCGTTGTCTACGACGACGTAGCCCTTCATGGACGATCTCGGAGGCACGCGATGCTCTGGCCGTACAGCCAGCACGTGACATTCAGGGAGTCGTCGTGGATTCGACGCACACCATACGCTTCGAGTTCGTCGTAGGGTGGCTCGGGTTCAGGGTCCGGTTCGGGCTCAGGTATAGGTTCCGACTCAACAGCGGGAGCGGATGCTGCTGGAGATGCAGGCGCGGGGACACGTTTCGGCTCCTCCTCGCATCCCAGCAACAACCCCGCTACGAGAATGGCAATTGCTACGCCCAGCATGTTTGCGAACACGCGCCAGTTGTGGGATAGCCGACCGGCACAGCACGGGCAGCTCATGAGACTGAATCCGGCGGCGTCGAATCGGGCACGCAGATCCAGCCCCTGTTCTTGTCGAAGTACTGGTGCTCGCCCTTAGGACAACGAAATCCGCCCTGCGGCACGAAGAACGGCTGCTCGCAGGCCGCGAGGGCCGCGATCGCGAGGGTACCAAGCACGAGGATGGCACGCATGGTCATTCTGCGAACGTGCCGAGTTGGGACCGGTGGCGCCACGCGAACTCCCACCAGATGGGATCCACCACGTCCTCTAACCGTGCAAGCGACCACATCGTGTCGCAGATGATGTAGCTGCTCGCCTGCGTTCGGGTCATTCGCATCTTCTCGAGATCTTCCCAGCAGTGCTTGCGGAGCAGGAACAACGCGCGCAGACCCACACCCGGCATCCAGTCTTCAGGTGGAACGCCCCAGGCTACCCATCGATCGCCGCCGGTTTTGACCTTTGTTGCGTCCGGACCAGAAATCGTGGAGTCGGCCAGAATCTTCGAGTAGTAGAACCGGTTGGGCTCGCTGCCTCCGCGCATGCGGCAGATGATGGCGCACATGTCCTCGTAGTTCTCTCGCCGCTCGGTCTCGACGATCGTGCCGACGACGACAATGCGATTCTCTCGGAGATTCTGAATCAGGCCGAGGGAGTCCGTTTTGGGGAAGGAATCCAGTGTGGCGATGCCCACGTTCGGCGGGGCCTTGTGGACGCACCCTGTGAGGGCCAGTACTGCTACAAGCGCTGCCAACGTTCTCATCTCTTCCTCCAGCGCGAGAGCAACAGATCTCGCTTGACCGGTCCTAGGTAATCGATGAACAGTTTCCCATCGAGGTGATCCAACTCGTGTTGCACTGCCCGTGCGCGCTCGCCAAACACCTCGAGCGAGTAGCGTTCGCCGGCTTCGGAAGTCGCTGCAAACGTGATCTGTGTGCGCCGGGATACGGGTGCGATCAGGCCCGGTAACGACAGACACCCTTCAGGCTCTGTCGCCTCCCCTGCCCCGGATTCAATCACGGGATTGATCAGGGTGAGTTCGCCCACCACCGCCACACGCAACGGGACTCCCACCTGCGGCGCAGCTAGGCCAAGTCCACCCGCTGCGACCATGGTCTCGCGGAGATCGGTCACGAGCTGCTCAATGCCGATGTCTACCGTCGCCACCCGCGCGCACATTGCACGCAGTACCGGATCGGGATAGGTGCGGATGGGAAGAATCACGCGTCCACCATGACGATCTGACCGACGGCAAACGCGCGGTCTGTGTCAGTCACCTCGAAGCCCAGCTTCTCGCACGCCACGTGCACGAGCTCGTTGAGCGCCGTCAGTTCGCTGTCGAAGGTCGGTGGGGCACCGGCAGTAGCGGCTTCGGAAAGAACGAGCAGTTGTCGACTGATGCGGGGCCGATCCTGGGCGATGATATCATCGACGTCTGTTTCGAGTACCCAGTCGAGATAGATCGACAGCAGCAGCGTCCACGCTGAGCCGGGAAGCCGAGCGATGACGAGTCGATCGCGAAGCGAGAGGGATTGCTCCATACAGGAGACCCGCGAAAACGGAAAAACCTGACAGGCCCACGTTTCGCGAAGAAACGTCTAGTACCGACCGCGCTCACACTCCCTGCGCGCTCCTAGGGCCGTTAGCGCTCGATTGGCAGGCGTTTTAAGAGCGTTTACCTCCCCCGCGTACCCTCCCTCCTGTTGTGCTCAATCCGGAACCGTATCAGGGGCGTTTGAAGGTGCTGATGGGGGACAAAATCGCGGTTCTCGCGCCGGATCTCTAAGTGCAAGCCCAGGTGGGTGTTAGGCGAATTCGGCTCCGCTTTCGGACAGGGGTACCGGCCTGCGGTGAAGGCACGGTCGGCACGCGGTTTGGGAAGCCCCCGGTGGGGCTAAGCCGCGCGCGGATACGGCCTTCCGCTCCGTCCCCCACCAGACCGATGGGGGACAGAATCCGATCCGCCGTTCGGTCGATGTCCAACTCGTTTGCTCGCAGGAGGTTACGATGGCCCGCACGATGACTGGCAAGATCGCCCGACGGGTGCTCCGCTATGCTCGCGCTCTCCCGATCCTCAAGCCGCGCATGCGCGCGAAGGTCGCCCGCGCTGCGCGTGAGTGGCTCGCGTCCGGCTACAGCCCCACCACGAACGACCTGCTCGTGCCTGTTGACTGGGCCGAGGTGCATCGCGCGCTCGCAAAGCTCGCGGTCGCCGACATGCCTGGCGCGGTGTGGGCCAAGCAGGGCGCGGTTTACCAGACGCGCGTTGCGTAATGCTCGCGCGCATGGGTGCGACTCCCGTGCGCGCATTGAGTCGCTGCCCTGCCCGTGGGGAGCACGGGTTGTCTCGCAGGGAGGTTCTCGTGGTCACGCGCATCCCACCAAGCGCACGCAAGTGCGACGACTGCAACGGCTCCGGTCTCTGGCACGGACACGGGCATACCGAGAACGGGGTGTTTGTGGGCGCGACGGGCACCTGCTTCCGGTGCCGTGGCAAGGGCCACCAGACGCCCGATGATACCCGCCGCAACACGTACTACGACAACCACGTGCGGAAGTTCGATCTCGCGCACTAACCGGGAGGAAACATGATTCGCGTGCTCTGGACGCCCACCGTCGCCGCGTGGGCGCTTTCGTTTCTCGGCTGGCAGTCGCAGGTCGCGTGGGTAGCGATAGTCGTACTCGCCGTGGTGGTGGCGTGTGTCCCCCGGCGGCACCTGCTTCGGAAGCTTATCGGGCGCATGCAGGACATGTGCGCACGATGGGGTTGGCACAAGCTGCACGACGCACTCGCTGATCTCTGCAAGTTCACCACCGGCGACCTTCGTTCGCTGGTACTCGCGCTGAGTTAGGGTCCCACGGGGGTTCGATTCCCCCGCGCGACTTGGGCCTCCGGCATCCTGCCGGGGGCTTTTTCACACCCTGCAAGGGAGGTCGTATGCGGACGATGCAACTCATCGAGAGCGCAGTCAGTGGCAAGGGCTCGCTCGACGAAGCGCGGACCGTAGCGGTGTCGCGTGGTTGGTCCCCCGAGCTGTTTGCACGCAAGGTGCAGGAGCTCTCCCACGGCGCGAAGGTCGCCAAGCCGAGTCAGGCGCAGGTGAAGGCGGCGAAGGCCCCCGCGACTCCCAAGGTCGGCGTGATTCGGGCGGCCGTGGTCGGTGGCTGGTCGGCCCAGCGCACGATCACGTACGCGGACGAGTCCACGGTGCATCTCACCGTCGTGCACGTGGGGAACCTGGTCGGTCCGCGGGCGACCGGCGCGGTCATCCGGATCGGCATCCGGGAAGCGCGGTTGTCGCAGGTGGGCTTCGGGAAGCTCATGGCTGGGCAGGGCAAGGTCGCGGCCTACGACCTGAAGTCGCAGGAGTTCATCGGGCTGTTGTCGGCGTAGGGCGTTGGCGCGGGGATGCGATTTCCCCGCGCTCACTTTGGCCGGGCACAGCAATGTGCGCGGGGTGCATACCCCACCGGCCCCAGATGCTTCGGTGCCCGTGACGAGCACGGGTGGTATTTGCGCGGAGGTTGTAATGCAGATCGCAGTCACGGAGGTCATCGCGTTGCTCGAACGTCATGGCGGCGAAGCGACGCTGGCGGTGCTCAAAGCCCAGCAGGTCGGCTACGAGCAGGGATTGAAGGCAGCGCGAGCGCGTGTGAACAACGTCTACGGGCTCACAGAGGCTCAGATGATCACGGTGCTGGCGTATCTGTATCGAGGCCACATGATCGAGGCCATCAGATACGTGCGTAGCGAACAGCCCCTGGGCTTGCGGGAGGGGAAGGACTTGGTGGAGCGCATCGCGCAGGAGCATCGGCTGCTCCGCTGGGCGTAAACAACGTGCGCGGGGGTGCGAGTCCCCCGCCACGACTTGTCAGTAGCCCTGCACGTGGGGAGCACGTGTGCATACGCAGGGAGGTTACATGCGCAGCAATAAGCCGTGGTGGACGCCGCAGTTCACCATAGATGCGAAGGCGATTGCGGAGGGGTTGCGTGAGGCCGCCGCAGCCGTCGAGAAGGGAGACACACGTGAGGCCGCGCGCAAGATGACGGTCATGTTGCGTGTCGTGAAGGAGTTCGAGTTCCAGCACGCATGTCGCGTGATCATCTCGCTGGTCGAGTAGTCCCCTGCCCGTGGGTGACGGGCGTACTCTCGCAGGGAGGAAATCATGTCGCTGCTGTCCATCGGTACCCGCGTGCGCCACTTCCGTGACGGCCTCGACGGTCACGGTCTGGGCACCATCGTCGGCTACAATCCCGCCCCGGCCTGGCCCGACAGCTTCTACGGGAGCGACCGCTATCCGTACGTGGTCAAGTTCGATTCGTCCTACGAGGACGTGTACGGTCCGGGTGAGTTCGACGTGCTGCCGCTGATCGAGCAGCCGCTGTACGCTGTGAATGTGAACGAGCTGGTCTGCGAGTAGTCGGTCCCTGCCACACGACTCGCACGTAGTCCCGGTGTTCGATGCCTCCCGCAAGGGGGGCTTTTTGTTGTCTCGCACATGGAGAGTCCATGAAACACGCAGCCGATATCCAGCAGTTCACCCCCAAGCGCGCTCGGTCGGCGCTGGTGGCGCTGTTGCCAGGGGGCAAGCAGGACTTCCCCGACGATCCCATCGCGATGCTCTACCGCGAACGACTCGCGCGGGCACAGGCGGACAAGGTGGGTCGGAAGCTGACCCGCCGCATCCCACAGGAGGCGTGATGACGGAAGCCGAAAAGGCTCGGTATCGGAGAGCCTTCCAACGCATGCGGGAGCTCGCGCATGCCACGCAGGAGTCGACGTACCTGCTGTATCGCAACGGCAAGTACCTGATCCGCACGGACTCGACGCTGTATCCGGGCGAGATCGAGGAGTGCATCGCCGGGGCGAATCCGTAGCACACGAGTGCGGGGATGCGATTTCCCCGCGCTCGACTTGCAAGGCGCAACCCTGCCCGTGGGGAGCACGGGAGGTTTTACCGAAGGAGGTACGTATGCGGACGATGGAATTGCTGGAACGGGTCGGTTCCCCCGCCGAACTCGCGCAGGTGCGGGAGACCGCGCTGGCCCGCGGCTGGTCCCCGGAGTTGTTCGATGCCAAGGCGAAGCCGGTGGTGAAGCGCCTGGCGAAGCTTGCCAAGCCGAGTGCGGCGCAGGTGGAGAAAGCCAAAGCCGTCACGCCCAAGCTCGTCGAGGACTACGGGCGGTACACGTTGCTGTTGACGCCCCACGACGGGAGTGACAAGCGGGAGCCGCTGCCGGCACTTGCCACGAGCCAGGTGGTACGGGTGCGTCGGTGCCAGTTCGCCCGCAAGGAGCGGGTCGCGGTGGGTCCGGTGGTGGTGTCGGCCCGTGCGTGGGAGACACTCGCGGACGGTGGCACGGTGCGCACGTGGGTGGGTGGCCACATGCACTACGCCAGCGTGTCCCGATGAAGGAGGCCGAGCGCGCAGCGATCATCGCCACGCTGGGTGCGGTGCAGGAGAAGCTCGAAGCGGTGGCGGCCGAGGTGCTTCGCATCACGGGGCCGCATCAGGTGATTCGGTCGGATCTCGACGGCAGCGCGTACTTCAACGTGCAGGCAGCGGCCGATCTGTTCAGCCTGGCCGAGCGAGTCGAAGACGAGGTCGCATCAGCGGTACGGAGCGTCGAGGGTTGAGCAGGAAAGACTTGTAGCGACACAACACGATGCACTTGCGGGGCCCCGGCGATTCCGCTGGGGCTCCGTGCTTTTTCCCACCAGTACCCCCAAGGAGGTTCGCATGAGGAAGCATGCAGCGCAGGTCCAGGAGCTCTCGATGGATCAGGTCGAGGTGCTTCAGCAGGGTTGGGTCGAGCGGTGTCCGACGTGTGGCAGCACGGACAACGAGGACGATCAGAGCGGGTTCCTCACCTGCCGTGCGTTCGAGTGCGGTGAGGTGTGGCAGGAAGGCTCTGGCAAGCGGGTATACGTGGCCGCGTGAGATACCTGCTGTTGGTCGTACTCACCGCGTGTGCCGATGTGCGGGCGGCGACGTTATCCGATGGCCGTCCGTTCACTCCACCAGTCGTCTATGCCCGCTGGTATCACGACGTCGAAGTGTGTAGCGGGATTCATCGAGATGCGTACGAACGGATCACCTGGTATGCGGTGCCCGGCGAGCAGTTTACGACCGGATATGAGGCCTACGCGGTTGGCTATTGGGACGATCACCGCATCTACCTCGCCGAGTCGCATCTAACCGATTCCAACACCGTCAAACACGAAATCCTGCACGAGCTCAACGGTCCTGGTCATCCATCAGTCTTTGATCGCTGTCGCTTGCGATGACCGAGACCTGGGAAGTCGTCACGCCCGACGGCGTCATCAGCCTTCGGAGCACGAAGCTCGTGTGCAAGGTGATTCAGAAGGATCTCCGCGCGGAAGGCATCGAGACCACCGTGCGTCGCATTCCCACCTGTACAGAGGAGGATGTATGAAGCACGCAGCGAAACTCCAGCGCCCCCACAAGCTGGGCGCCGTGCATGTGTACCGCGGCAACACGCTCGCGCAGATCTCGAGCGAGGCGTGGATCAAGAAAGGGCCCAATTTCGCCACACTGTATCTGTCGCGCAACGCGAAGGACGACGTGCTACTCACGGCGGCACAAGGCACGGCACTCGACGACGACGGAGAGGTGGAGGCGTCGTACGCCGGGGGCACCGCCCGATTCGTGGTGAAGGAGCGGGCGTACTAGGGTGAGCCCGCAGGTGCTGGACGGCCTGGGCTTTGCCGCGACCGTCATCGTCGCCGGCATGCTCTGTGTGTTGATGCTGTTGTTCATCGGGCGCAGGCGCCGCAACGGGTAGGTGTCAGGTTTCGGAGGTTTCGCAGGTTCCGTAGGAGGCAATCACATGACAGGTACGGCACTCGTCGTCCGAGACGAGGTGCGCTTCACGCAATGGCTGGCTCGACAAATGTCATACGGCTGGGTCCTGCTTCGGTGTGGGTGCCTGGCTGGGTCGGGTTTTACCCCCGCCGACGTTTCCATGAAACCGAACACCTGACGCTGCTCGCAAGCGGGAAAGACTACGATGGATGACGGACTGGCTCGCGAGCAAGCAGCGCTTGATCAGGTAACGACGGAGATCATCCGGACAAGCGGACTCCGAGCGTTGTGGATGGAGTCGTGGTCGGATACACCCTGTCCGATTGCGATGCAGAGTTCGATGACAATCTGCGACCACTGTGGGCAACCGAATGTGCGGGTTGGGTCTGCATATCTGCACGCCGGCGATCCACGGCTGGTCTTACTCGGAGTACCGCATGTCACCTGAACGACTCGCCGAGATACGGCAGCAGGCCGCCGACAAGTTTCCATCATGGACGGCGATGCGTGAGCTCCTGGTCGAGCTGGACGGGGCGATGATACCGCGTCTCACGGCGAGAGCCTTAGCATTCGCGCTGTGCTGCGCTGACAACACTTGCCAGGGTGGGCAGGACGATGGCGAGCGCGTGGTATGCGACCACCACCTCAGCGTGGCGCTCCGGTTGATCGACAGGGTGCTGCATGCCTGAGCCCTCCCACAAGTTGTCTACCGAGCTGATTCGACGGTGGCATACGCAGATGCCGCAGGCTCTGTTCGATGAGGTATTGGAGCAGATCGACCGGGCGTATGCGGCGGGCGTCGATCACGGTCGGTTGCCACTCGTCATCGCCGAACGCATGGAGTCAGAACTCCCGCAGGGTGTGTTCGACGAAATCGTTGGGTGGCTCAAGAAGGGCAGGATGATCCACGCAATCAAGGCGCATCGCGCGGCTACGCAAGTACCACTCAAGGAATCGAAGGAAGTCGTTGAGCGGCTGCGGGATAACCTCGGACTGAGGTGACCATATGTCCCACATCATCAAGAAACGCGAGCGCATCGAGACCGTCGAGTACCAGCGGTCGTTCGACTGGCGTGATCGGCCCGGCTCGGGGTTCTCATTCGACGCCGATGTGGAAGGCAACGTCGATGCAGCGAAGTTGAATCCGTCCGCGCGCGAGAACTACGAGAAGTGCGTAAGCGGCGAGTTCGATGTCGTAGACAAGGGGCTCGTCGTGTATCGGAACGTGTACACCGAGCCCGCCGTGCTGAAGTGCGACTGCGGCGCACACATGTCACTCGATGGCTTCACCAACACCTGCGACGGCTGTTCCGCCGACTACAACATGAGCGGGCAACGGCTTGCTCTCCGGTCGCAATGGGGCGAGGAGACGGGCGAGTACCTGTCAGACATCCTGCGTGTGAGGTGACATGATCGAACAACTCGTAGCGCAAGGGTTCGATCGCTGCACGCAGACCGAAGATGGTGTGCGCGTGTGCTGCTCGGCTTGCGCCGCTCTAGTCATCAACGGGATAGCGTGTCATGAGACCGGCTGTCCAAATGCACGCAGGGTGAGGGACGAGGAGTAGCACGCTGTAGGTAGGGAAGCATGACCGCCTCCGGATCTACCGGGGGTGTTTTCACATCTAGAGGAGACATATGAGAACCAAGACGATGCTGGAGCAGGCCACGAAGGAGACGGCGAAGGACGTGATCACGACCGCAACCGAGCGGGGCTGGACCCCCGAAGCGATCCTGCGGCATGCCAACGCCGCCGTGAAGGCGCAGCTCGGGAAGGCCACGAGTGCAACGGTGGCAACGGCTCCGGCCAAGGCCAAGAAACAGCCGCGGCCGAAGCCCACAGCGGATACGTCCAAGGCCACGTCGGTGAACTTCGCCGCCGACTTCACGCCGTACGCCGGTGGAGAGACGGTGCAGGAGTTCGTGAACGGGCAGCAGGGCATCATCGGTCCGCGCAAGGCGACGTATGCCATGCTCGTGACCGACTCGGGTCGGAAGTTCCGGCTGTCGCAGGCATCGCTCGATCGGCTGCTGGCCGGTGAGCGCGTCCTGACCTGGGTGAACGACGTCAGCACGTACATCTCGCTGGCGTAGGGCCCACGCACATGCGGCGCCGGGTGTGTAACTGCATCCGGCGTCGCGTGTTGCGGGTGGGGTGTCAGGTTTTTCCGTTTTCGTGGCTCCCTACAGGGAGCGTTGCTGAACCCGTTTAGGAGAGATGTACCATGACGAGTCTTCTTATCGCCGAGACCTACGACCTCGATCTGCCGCTGTTTCGCAGGCTCGGACTCAAGCCGTTCAAGACCGAATCACGCGACTACATCGACGTGGGCACCACGATCGAGCACAACGGGGCCACAGTCCACGTCTCTGTCTGCTGTTTGCCCGCGCAGTTCTGGCGGTTCGAGATCAAGAACGCGGGTGATGGAGAGCCGCGGCGGAACTGTGTGATCAGCACCGGGTCCGGTGCGCTCGTGGATTACTGGCCGTTCATCGAGCAGATCCTCAACAACATGCTCGTCATCGAAAGCGTGGAGCGGGCATGACGGGCTGGCAAAAGGTCGGCCTCATCATCGGTATCTGTCTCGCATTCGGCATCGTGTATCCGATTGCCGAGATGATGTGGATGGACTGGCGGGATCGGCGGTTGATTCGGCGGCACCAGCGGGCAGAGCTGGATCGGTATCTGCGGTCCATCGAGCCGACGATGACACCGCTGCCACGGAGGAGACATCACCATGGTTTGTGGTAGTCGCGCCCGATACGTGATGGCGATGGCGATTCTCCAATCGCCGCTGTACGCCACGGCTGACGATGAGTTGCGGAAGGCAGTAGATGACTCCGTTGCACCGGAGGCTACCCAGGCAGCGTTGGCATGAGTCTCACGGTCTATCACGATTTCGCCGATCGGCAGCAACAGCAGCACGGATCGCTCGACAAAGCGATCGCCGAGACGATGCAGCTAAGAGACCTCGCTGGTGTGGTCAACCAGCCGTTCTTCCATGCGGCGCTGGCGATTCTGCGGGAGCGGCGACGGAAGCTGACTGCCCACGGCCTGATTCACGACGACCTGGAGTTCTAGGATGAGTGCTCGTGACTTGTTTGCGTCGCTGGAGCCCGACGAGTGGGATGAGGATGTTGAAGCGTACGTGCAACGGGAGAGGAAGTGAGCAACATAGCACGGAACAAGGCGTTGCGAGTGCTGGCAAGCGCAATCGCCACGTTCCCGCGTCTGCGAATCTGTCAGCTCATCGTGAACGCTACGAATGTGCCCAACAGCGATCCGTACTACGTCACCGACGAGGCGCTCGCCGAGGCGTTGGAGAAGTACGTGGCCGTTCATGGAAGGAAAGTCTAGATGCCCAAGCAATACGTAGTGCGAGTCGAGGTAACGGTACAAGCGGACACGGTGGGAGAAGCCGAGCAGGTCGTCGAAGGGATCTTTGCGGGCATGCGTGATTCGGATCTGCTCGCCTACGAAATCACGAATACGGAGCGCGCGTGAAGTACTACGTGCTGTTGATCTGGGGCGACATCGAACCCGAACTCTACGGTCCGTACGGTACCGCCGGTGAGCGGGACAATCAGGCGTGGACGTTGCGAACCGAGCACGGCGACAAGCACGGCATCTATTCGCTGGACGTCTCCGATACCGGCGAGCCTAGTGTGGAAGCCTACAGCGGCGGGTTCTTCGAGTGATCGTCAACGCATTTCGCTTTGTGGGCGTGTGCGTAGCGGAGGTAGTGCAGTTCGGATTTGGGTGGCGTCCGTGGTGGGTGCGAGATCGGAGGAAGGTGTGAGTTGGCGCGATCAGGCAGATGGTGTGGGGGATGAAGGGTACCGTTGGTGGGGACTCTGGGTGAACGGCGAACTGCGACAGGTGCAATGGTTCAATCACCTGCCGAACTACACCGATTTCTCGCTCAGCTACTTCAGCTCGCAGGATGAGTACGACGTTCTGCCGGTACGGGTCGTGCCTGTCACGGGTGGGATCTGCTGATGTATCCGTACTGGAAGCGGCATCCGATACAGGTGCGGATCGTACTCGTGCTTGCGATTCCCGTCTACATCGTCGTCGGTATAGTCGCCGGCGTCATTGATATCTCGCATGGGTGGCGAGCTGATTGGCGAGAGGCGTGCCGACCGTGATGTACAGCGACGGCGGCATGACCCCGAGTGAGCTGATTACGAAGCACGCATTCGGCTTCGACGTGAGCGAGTGGAAACTTCCGCTGCGGTACCGATTCCGTGGAAGCAGTCACACTTGGACGATGTGGTTCCGGACGCACGAAGGACGCGAACGGTATCGGGCCAGGCTGGGGCCGTTTGTGGAATGGGAGGAAGGCGATGCAGCTGCCTGAGATTCCCGACGATTGCGTAGACGAGTTGATGAACGTCCTCTGCCGTGATCCATACCATGCGCAGGGATTGCCTATCGCAGGTGATACGATGCTCACCCGCCCCATCGAGGGTGAACAGCAGACGGAAGGATGGGTGATGGGTGCGCGGCGACCGTGTGCTCTCGACGGATGCGGCGGCGTGCGCATCTACGTGCGATGGCCTGGTGGGCAGATCACGCAGCCGTGTTCACAAGGCATCACACAAATCGCGCAGGGCGTGTGGCAGATCGAGTGACGCGTGCGGACATGCACATGCTCATCAGTCAATATCGGAACGCGGTCGAAGATCTCGCACGTGCGCAGCAGGCGTTCGATGAGGTCGAGAACAGACTCCTCACAGCGGTGAACGAGTTGTTGCCGCTCAAGCGGTGCGATGAATTGTGAAGCGTACATCGAACATCGAGCGCATCCACGGGCCTACGTGTGAACGGGCTACCGGATGCCGTTGCCGATTCTGCCGCATGAGCCGATCGGCCAAGGCTGCGGCGGTAGTGAGCACGTTGCTACCGAAGAGCAAGCGCGTCGGGTGGGCGACGTCGGGTAAGCGTGGTTCCCTCGGCAGCGCAATTCATCGGGTAGCGAAGAAGGGCAAGCTCAAGTCACGGCGGAAGGCGCGGAAGCAACATCCGCGGAATCGCGCATGAAGCAGCTCCAGCAGGCGCGTGAAGTTCTTCAAGCGAAGAAGGCGGAAGAAGCAAAGATCGAGGAGCAACGGTGCGCTCGTGAGGCAGCTGCAGCGGGCGAGGTACAAACGTGGCTCGATGAGTTAGTCAAGGCCAGCAAGGTGAGGTTAGTTGTCAAAGCCGAACTCGATCACACCTGGTGGACAGTCTACATCGGCGCGACTACCAACGTCATCTCCGTTCGTGCCAAGTCAAGCGATGACATCGCGTACAAGTATCAGGACGGACACAGTGGAGATGCGCGCGGTACGACATGGGGTGAAATCCAGCACATCCTCTGTCAGCGTGTCGCGAAAGCCGAGTGGGATCAGGCTCAGGAGATCGCAAGCAAGCTCACGACCACGCCGGCGGTCACATGAGTAGTCCCTGTCCGTGCTGCGGGGGCGCCGCAGAGCAGTACGAATACACATACACGCTCCCTGAGCGCAGACTCCCGGCCGCAACGTTGCCCGAACTCACTGTGGTCGAGCTGCGCTGGCGACCTGAGGTCACTCCTACATGAGCATCGTGTTCGAGGAAGTCGGGACCTGGCGACGACTGTCGGATAGTCACAATCCCCGCCTCTACGTGGAGGAGTACAAGTGTTCCAACTGTGGCATCTGGGAGACCGCTGCACGGGTGACGTGGATACCTGTGAACGGCGTCCCCCGCCCTACTTGCGAGGACTGTAAGCCTGATGCGTGAGAGAATTACTGGTCTGCTGATGGTGATGTGTCTCGTGGCGGTGCCGGTAGCCCAAGCCCAACAGCGTCCGATGGACTGGTCGACTGGACACAAGTGGGGTGCTGCGGCGGCTGTGTCCAGCATCCTGCTCGACTGTGGAAGTACGCTGGTTCTTCTGAACGATCCGAACATGGTCGAGCGGAATCCATTACTCGGTCGGCGACCGTCGGACGTACGAGTCATCGCTACGTGTGCGGCGGGCACCGCCGTCACGCTCGGTCTGGCTCACATCATCGGCCCCAAGCGACGAGGGTGGGTGCTGGGAGCCATCACGGTCATCGAGCTGACGATGTTCGTGCTGAACGTGACCGAATGAGCAAACGTGCGTTCGTCTGGCCGTTCGTTGGGAGTGTGGGCGCCCAACCTGGTTCACTCTGGGGGCTCGTCATCAGCGACAACACAGGTCAGGTCGTGGATCGTGCGGAACTGCCTCGTGACCAGGCGTTGGTACGGCTGGCAACTCGCATGACCTACTACGAGGCAAAGTACGGAAAGGGAACCGATGCAGTACCTGACGGGCAATGATCCGGGTGACGAGAACGATTACGGCACGGCTTTCGAGCGCGCAGTAGGAAGGCCGCCTGTAGATGATGATCTCGACCGCGTGACGTGCGACAAGGCCGGCGAAGCAGGTCACCACGCGTGCGGGTGGTGTCCCACCCACGACCAGCCACGCTTCATCTGCGGATGCTTGAGGTGGAACCGATGACACCGCCACATCCCATGCAGCCGGTGATTCGCGATGAAGATGGTGTCTTTCGCTTCAAGAAGAACGCCATCGTGTGTGCGCTGCTGGACACCGGCACGCTCGACATGAACAAAATCGGGTGGATGAACTTCTCGCGAGAGGATCGCGAACAGTTCGCACAGCTGATCGGGTACTCGCTGGATGGGGCAAGTGAGTTGCAGTACGTGAGCGATGAGCTCTTGGCTCGTGCGGAAGCGGAACGTACGGCGTTGGTAACCCAAGGAGAACCAACCAAGTGACGACGGCAGTCGCAGGGAGGATCGAGGAGATGTTCGAGGTGAAGCAGCCCAAGCCCAAGAACGGTCTATCGGAGCGGGCGATGACGGTATCGCTCCATCTGTCCGCATGGCGAGGCCAGCGGATCGATCGACAGACCACGAAGGAAGTGCTTGCTGAGCGACATGCATCGGCCGACGCTGGTCGCTTCGAGAAGAACCTGGTGCCACCGAAGGCGCTCGAGCAGGTGGGCAAGGCGCACACCCAGGCCCGGCAGCGCAACTATCGGCTGACGTCGCCGTGGGGCGACGAGAACGTACGCATTCTCAACTCCGCCATGTTCTTCGAGTATTCCAACGCGATGCAAGAGGAGCGGGCCAACTGCGAACGCACCTACCGGGAGTTCTGTGCGAGCTACCCGCAGTACCTCGCCGAAGCACCGGCCAGGCTTGGAGTCAAGCTGTTTGATGCCAGCGACTTCCCGAGCGTAACCGAGATCGAGAGCAAGTTCGGGTTTGCGTTGGTAATCCTACCGGTGCCCGACAAGGACGACTTCCGGGTGGCGTTGGGCGACGAAATCGAGAGCGAGATCCGCGAGAGCATCGAGCGGACCGTGACCAATCGCCTCGCCATCGCACAGCAGGATTTGTGGACGCGCGTGCTCGATACGGTGAAGCACTTCGCGCAGACCATGAAGGAAGGCGACAAGGTGTTTCGGGATACCACCGTCACCAAGCTGGCGGACCTGGCTCGCCTGGCCCCCAAGCTCAGCCTCGCATCCGATCCGAAGCTGGAAGAGATCTGCGCAGATGTGCTGCGCATCGCCGACGGTCTCGATCCAGAGGATCTGCGGACCAACAAGCGCATTCGGTCGCAGGCGGCAAGCGAGGCACAGAAGGCACTCGCCAAGATCGAGGACGCCATGAAGGGAGCGTTCTAGTGGCTACGAAGTTCACGCATCACGACAATCCTCCGACGTGGGTAGTAGCCCTGCGGGAGCAGTTCAAGTCAAGCGTGTTCTGTGGATGCTATGAAGGCGACATGTCGGGCGAGTGGGCTGAACTCGCCTCTCCCGGCCAGACCCCCGACTACACCGTGGATGAGGGTTATCCAGCGGTACCAATTACGAGTGACTACGTAATGGGTCCAGGTCAGCGACGGCTGATCGAGTTCATTACGGCAGTCAAGGCCGGCGCATATGACGTCACTTCGTCGCCGTAGGAGTGACGGGGCGCCGCAATCCTGCGGCCATTCGGGTGCGGTCGTGCGACGCATGGATGGGCATCGGATCGAGCTATGTGATCGGTGTGTGGGGATCATACTGCGCTCTGACACGAAGCGAATACAGAATCCGATCACAGGGGCGTATTACCGGGTGATCAAGGACTCATGAAGCGCATCTTCTACAATCCCACGTCGGTACGCGATCCCAACTGCACGAACATCGTGGCAGCGGTCGCGGAGTTTCCTCCCGAAGGCTTCGTGGAGGCTGAACCGAGCGTGCTGGCCGGTCTTGAAAAGCTGTACGTGCAGGGTGACGTCACCTACTACGGACGGTTGTGACCGATGAATCGCCGTAGGCAACCGAATTGGGACGAGCTGATTCGGGACTGGGTGCAGTCGTGTCGACGCTTGAATGAGCGGTTTGAGGCGGAGTGGTTTGCCGGACCCACTAGACGCGTGGGTTCCCTGCACTACTCGTTCGATGATCCGTTGGTGCTGTACTCCGGCAAGAAGCCGCTGGCGAAATGGCAAGGCGGCATGTACTCGCAATCGCTTGCGTTATCTGACTCAAGCCGGCCCGACGAGCTGGTCACGATGCGGTATCCCACTCGGAGTCGGCATGCTATTCGCACCAAGAGTTTTCTCCACAAGGCACGCATCAAGGTGCTCATCGTGGACGACCCGTTGTGTG
>Ga0207646_10004065_pt1 | contig 16138 bp, 4 predicted proteins | sample KBSK5502metaG_FD_184343 | JGI IMG/M metagenome (GOLD analysis project Ga0207646, IMG submission 184343) | Corn, switchgrass and miscanthus rhizosphere microbial communities from Kellogg Biological Station, Michigan, USA - KBS K5-50-2 metaG... | ecosystem: Host-associated > Plants > Roots >... | reverse complement strand
GCTGAAGAGCCTGACCGTGACCGGCGATCTCGATCCGCAGGTCAGCCTCGACATCACGGGCGAGGCCGCGGACGAGCCGGCGGCGAAGAACCTGGCCGACGTGGTGCGCGGCTTCGTGGCCCTCGCCACGCTGCAGGCCAATCAGAAGCCGGAGCTCAAGCAGCTCGCTTCCGCCATCAGCGTGACCACCGAGGCCTCGCGCGTGCACGTGGCCGCGCGGGTTCCCTACGAGGTGATCGACTCGCTGCAGCCGAAGCGAGCGGTGTCGGCGCCCTCGGCGCCCGCGTCAGCGCGTTAAGTTCGGTCGATACCTGACCGTCAATCCTCCCGGCCAATCCCAGGCCCGGCTCGGCTGAAGTCACTGACTCCCCTGAAGTAGAGTTCGCACTCGCTTCCGGGCGAAGGTCCGTTCGACTGCAGACGTAACGCCTCCAGATGAGGCGTTTGGCTCATATCGGACCCTTGTGGTCCCAAGGGCCGCTGGTATATAAGGAGGGCCCATAACGTGCCGTAGTTATCCATAACATCCGAGAAGACGTCCGCGACCGGTCGCACATCAGGGAGATCAACGATGAGACAGACGCCGACCGCGCGCACGGCATGCTCGTTCTTCGCGGCTGTCGCCCTCGTCGGAGCGACGTCAGCCTACGCCGATCAACCGCTCACCTTCACGAATGCAGTCGACATCGCGGTCTTGGGCGACACCATTACGAATTCGGAACAGAGCATATGAAGCGACATCTGCTGGCGTCTTGTGCTATCGCCTGGTTCGTCATCGTTCCTTCGACCCTCGCGCACTCAGCACCCGCGACCCTTTCCGCAGGGACCGATCACTCGGTCTGGGTGAAGAGCGACGGCACGGTCTGGGCATGGGGCAACAACCAGAACGGCGAACTGGGGGACAACAGCACCACGAATCGTCTGCGTCCGGTCCAGGTCGTCGGACTGACGAACGTCATCGCGGTCTCCGCGGGCAACCACTTCAGCGTCGCCCTCAAGCAAGACGGCACCGTCTGGGCGTGGGGACTCAATTCCAGCGGCCAACTCGGTGATGGAACCACGACGCAACGTCTCACGCCCGTGCAGGTCAGCGGGTTGACGCAGGTGTCCGCCGTATCGGCGGGCGATGCCCACGTACTCGCGTGGAAGATAGGCGGGACCGTCTGGTCGTGGGGCCTCAACTCGAGTGGCCAACTCGGTGACGGAACGACCACCACCCGCAGGACACCAATCCAGGTCCCTGGAATCACCAACGCGCGGGCTGTCTCCGCCGGCGGCTCTCATAGCCTCGTCGTGAGAATCGACAGTACGGTGTCGGCATGGGGTCTCAACTCGAGTGGCCAGCTTGGCGACGGGAGCACGACGACGCGAAAGAGTCCCGTCGCCGTGAGTGGACTGAGCGGTGTCTCGATTGTCGATGCCGGCGGATCTCACAGCCTAGCCTTGCTGAACGATGGGACCGTCCGCGCGTGGGGGCTGAACGCCGACGGCCAAGTCGGCGATGGGAGCACAACCAACCGCAAGACGACGCCGGTGGTCGTGACCGGACTGACGGGTGTCATCGACATCACTGGTGGTGCCAACCACTCGCTCGCGCTGCTCAACGACGCCACGGCACGCGCGTGGGGCGCTAACACGAACGGCCAGCTCGGTGACGGGTCGACCACGCGGCGGTTGACGGCCACCGTCGTCTTCAGCTTTGCGTCAGGTGCAGGGATTACGGCCGGCGGCAGTCACAGCCTGGGTCTAACCACTGGCGGCGACATCTGGGCGTGGGGACTCAACTCCAGCGGCCAGCTTGGCGATGGGACGACTACGCAGCGGCTGGCTCCGATCCAGATCACGGGAGCGACAGCGACGCCCGTCTTCTCACTCCCCACAGGACAGTATTCGCCACAAGATTATCTTCTGGTCAAGGTGGTGTGCGCGACCCTGGGCGCTATGGTGACATACACCCTGGACGGCCGCGACCCGACTCAGGATGATCTCGTGATATCGCCGCCGGCAATGATAACAGTCGACCACAGCCTGACGCTGAAAGCCAGGGCGTGGTCCACGAACCTCGCGCCCAGTACGGTCGCTGTCGCGACCTACGAGATGTTAGCCCTTGCACCGACGTTTGATCCGTTTGGCGGCAGCTTCACCAGACCAGTCGACGTATCGGCGAGTTGTCCCGTCGACGTATCGGTGAGTTGTCCCGGTGAAATCTACTACACGCGCGACGGGACCATTCCCACGACGTCTTCGATTCTTTGGACAGAGCTGTCCCTGACGATCGATACGACCACGACGATCACGGCGAGAGGATTCCGTGACGGCTGGACGCCGAGCAACCCCGTGTCGGCAACCTTCGTAATGAACTTCGGCACGCTGGCGGCACCGACCATGAGCCCGGCGCCCGGAACCTTCACGAGCTCGGTGGACGTCACACTCAATGGGCCGACGGGTGCCGCGATCTACTACACGACCGACGGTAGCCCGCCGACGACGTCATCCATCCTCTATACCGGTCCGATCACGCTGACGTCGACCACAACCCTCAAGGCGACCGCCTTCCGCGTCGACTACTCGCCTAGTCCCGTCACGACCGGCACCTACAGTATCCAGGCCGCGACACCGACGTTCACGCCGGGGAGTGGAACGTACTCTTCACCTCCGGCGGTCACGATCACATCGGCGACGCCCGGCGCGACGATCACGTTCACGACGGATGGCATTGACCCGTCATCGACGGATGCAGCCGTGCCGTCGGGTGGAGTCCTCCAGCTCGGACGCAGCGTCACCCTCAAGGCGCGGGCCTGGAAGGAGGGCGCCGATCCGAGCGGCATCCGGACGGCGACGTACACGGCCACGCCGCTCGCTATCGCCGCAGGTCAATCACATTCGCTGGCGCTCGCCCGCGATGGCACGGTGTGGGCGTGGGGTGACAACGCGCGAGGTCAGCTCGGAGACGGCACGACCACCTCGAGGACCGCACCGACCCACATCGGCGGCATTTCCAGCGTGATCGCAATCGCCGCGCACGGACACCACAGCCTGGCCCTGAAGAGCGACGGGACCGTTTGGGCGTGGGGCGCGAACGAATCGGGCCAGCTCGGCGATGGCACCCAGATCGACCGAACGGCGCCGGTTCCGGTCAGCGGGCTCGCCGCTGCGGTCGCGATCGCCGCCGGCGATTCCCACAGCGTGGCGCTGCAGAGCGGCGGAACGGTCTGGGCGTGGGGTGCGAACGAATCGGGCCAGCTCGGCGATGGTACGTACACCACTCGCCTGGCTCCGGTGGCCACTCTCACGCTCGATCGGGTCCGCTTCATCGCCGCCGGCGATCGAATCAGCCTCGCCGTTCGAGCGGACGGCAACCTGTGGAGTTGGGGTGACAACGCCCAGGGCCAGCTCGGTCCCATCGGCACTGGGCTCGCGACCAACGAACCGCGACTCGTGCTGGGCGTGGCCAACGTCGCGTCCGTCGCCGGAGGCTCGGCGCACACCCTCGCGCTCACCACCGCGGGGGAAGTGCTCGCATGGGGCGCCAACGCGAACGGGCAACTCGGCGACGGCACGACGACGCCTCACAGTGCGGCGGTCGCGGTCAGTGGATTGCCGACCATCGTCGCGATCGGCGCGGGTTCGTCTCACAGCCTCGCCGTAGCGGAATCCGGTGCGCTCTGGGCCTGGGGTGCAAACGGCGCTCACCAGCTCGGCGATGGGACGGTCACCGATCGTGCCGCGCCTGCCGAAGTGGCAACCGTCACCTCGGTCGTCTCGGCGGCCGGTGGTGGCACCCATTCACTCGCCGTGGCCGCAGATGGGAGAGTCTGGAGCTGGGGTGGCAACCAGTTCGGGCAGGTCGGAGACGGGACGACCGGCGTTCGCTCGACGCCGTACGCGCTCAGCGCGGCGGCCATGGCCTGGAACCTCCCGCCGCCGATCCTCGATCCCGTCGGCGGCAGCTTCACGTCGTCGGTGGTCGTGCGGTTGAGCCACGCCGTACCCGGCGCGCAGCTCCACTACACGATCAACGGCGGCGACCCTACGGAAGCCGATCCAAGTGTGTTCTCGGGGGAATCGATCCTGGTGAGCGTGTCGGGAACGCTGCGGGTGAAGGCGTTCTTGGCCGGTTGGATGCCCAGTGCCATCGCGAGCGCGACCTATCAGATCGAGGTCGCGCTGCCGCAAGCGGAGCAGCCCAACCTCAGTGTCCCGTCCGGCACGTACGCCGCGGACCAGACGGTCATCCTCACCTCGGCCACGCCGAGCGCGACCATTCATTACACGACCAATGGCAGCGACCCGACGGGCGCCGACCCGGGCGTGCCTTCCGGAGGGAGTGTGCTGGTGGGCGTGCCGATGACGCTCAAGGCGCGTACTTCTGCGCCGAGCTTCAGTCCCAGTAACGTCGCATCCGCAACGTACAACTTCAAGGTGGGGACACCCGTAATGAGCCCGCCCGGCGGAACCTATGCCGGCGCACAGACGGTGGGGCTGTCCACCGTGACGCCAGATGCGGAGATCCGCTACACGACGGACGGCAGCGAACCGGCACTGTCGTCCGCCTTGTACTCCGCGCCCATTGAGATCGCCGCGGCGATTCGTCTGAGGGCCAGAGCATTTCGTGCGAGCTGGCAGGACAGCGACACCGCCGATGCGTCGTACGCGTTTGGCTCGACCGGCACCGTGGCGGCCGGCTACCAACACGCACTTGCGCTCAAGCCTGATGGAACGGTGTGGGCTTGGGGAGCGAACTGGAGCGGCCAGATCGGCGACGGCACGACAGAGACACGATCAATCCCCGTTCGCGTCGCGGGTCTCGAAGGTGTGACAGCCATATCCGCCGGCGATAGCCATTCCGTCGCACTTCGCTCGGACGGAACCGTATGGACGTGGGGCGCCAACTGGAACGGACAGCTCGGAAACGGCACGACCGGAGACAGTACCCGTCCCGTACCCGTACCGGGATTGGACGACGTCGTCGCAATAGCGGCTGGTTCCGAGCAGAGCTTCGCCCTGAAAGCCGATGGGACCCTTTGGGCGTGGGGCTGGAACGGATTCGGCCAACTCGGCGACGGTACACGGGTCGATCGGCTATCGCCGGTTCGCATCGTGGGATTGAGCGGCGTCATCGCCATTGGGGCCGGATACCTGCATGGAATAGCCCTGCTGACCGATGGCACTGTGTGGACCTGGGGACGCGGCGGCGACGGCCAGTTGGGCAACGGCGGAACTTCGGAGAGCGACGTTCCACTACAGGTTCCTGGCCTTGCCAACGTGAGCTTCATCGCCACCGGGTGGTCGTCGTCGCACAACTTCGCGCGAACGGCCGACGGCCATTGGTGGGCTTGGGGCAACAACTCCAGCGGTAATCTGGGTCTGGGCACCTCGACGAACACCGAACCGAGCCCAGTCGAAGTTACGGCCTTGGTCGGCTTCAAGGAGACATCGACCGGCTCCGGCCACACCGTGGCACTGAAGAATGACGGCACCGTCTGGACGTTCGGCTGGAATAGTTACGGACAGTTGGGTGATGGCACGACCCAAAACCGATCGCTGCCGACAAGAGTCGAAGGACTCGCCAATATCGCTCGCATCGCCGCGAGCTCGACGTTCAGTCTTGCCGTCCGCAATGACGGGACGATCTACGGATGGGGCGACAACTCGTCCTCCCAGTTGGGTGACGGCACTATCGAGCAGGCCTTGACGCCGCGAGAGCTGACGGCTCTGCCGCTCCAGCCAAGAGTGGGGACTCCGACGTTCAGCCTTCCTTCGGGGACCTACGAAGGCGATCAGACGATCATCCTCACCTCCGTGACGACGAACGCCATCATCCACTACACGACCGAAGGTCGAGAGCCGGTGGATACCGACCCCGCGGTCCCATCCGGGGGCAGTGTGCTCGTCAGAACGGACTCGACTCTGAAGGCACGTGCCTATGCGCCAGACCTTCCATCCAGCAACGTCGCGTCGGCGACATATGCATTCAAGGTCGCCACCCCAATCCCCGACCCGCCCGCGGGTCACTACGAAGCCGCGATCGCCGTCGTCCTCAGGACGGCGACCTCGGGAGCGGAGATCCATTTCACTCTCGATGGAAGTGAACCCACGCTGAACGCCGCCCCGTACGTGGATCCAATTAGTCTCACCTCGAACACGCGGCTGCGTGCGCGTGCATTCAGGGACGCCACTCCGGAATCAGCGATCGTTACGGCCGACTACGAGGTCGGTGGGCCGCGAACGGGGGTGGTTAGAGCTGGTGACGCCTACTCCCTTCTGGTGGAACCGTCGGGACAGCTCTGGACGTGGGGCTTCAACAGCCGCGGGCAACTGGGAGATGGTTCGACGGCGAATCGTTCCATCCCGGGCAGGCTGATCGGCGTGCCCGATGCCGTCGATGCTGCGGCCGGTACCGCGCACGCGCTTGCGATCAGAGCGGACCATTCCGTTGTCGCCTGGGGAGCGAATTACGCAGGCCAGTTGGGAGACGGGTCGACCCAGGACCGACACAGTCCGACGGCGATCCTTGGCCTCCCGTGGGTGACGGCAGTGGCCGCAGGGGAGGAGCACTCGCTTGCCCTGAGCGCGGATGGACGTGTCTGGTCGTGGGGAAGGAACAGTAGTGGCCAGTTGGGCGATGGCACGCGCAGTAACGGATTCACATCACCGCGTCGCATGAAGGATCTGAGCGATATCGTCGCGATCGCAGCCGGCGAGCTCTTCAGCCTGGCGCTTCGAAGCGACGGAGCCCTCTTCGCGTGGGGTTACAACGGAGCCGGTCAGCTCGGCGACGGGACGTTGGAGACTCGGCTGACACCGGTGCGTGTGCTCGGAGTTCCGCCGATTGCCGCAATTGCGGCGGGGCGGCTCCACGTCTTGGCCGTTGGCGTGGACGGTTCGGTATGGGCTTGGGGATACGGGTCCAACGGCCAGCTCGGAAATGGGGGCCGGTACTCCAGTCCAACGCCCGTTCAAGTCGTCCACAACGGGATCTGCGAGCCCGCATGTACGCCCCCGCCACTGGTTCCACTGACCTCGATCCGGGTTACTGCTGGAGGAGGTCAGCATTCCGTCGCCCTGGAGACTGGCGGCCGCGTGTGGACGTGGGGTGACGGCACTTATGGGCAACTCGGATTGGGATACCAAGCCGTCGTCGTTCTACCAGACCTTGTATCAATCGCCGGCGTGGTCAGGGTTGCCGCAGGCTCGACGCATACGCTGGCGCTGCAAGGCGATGGTTCCGTATGGTCATGGGGCTCCAACGCTCTCGGACAACTTGGCGACGGGACGGTCTCGTTGAGGGTCTCGCCCGTATTGGTTCAGTTGGGGGTGAAAACGCCGAGCATCAATCCCCCCGGCGGCGTGTTCAGCGGACCCGTCAGCATCGTCCTGAGCGACGCCACGCCCGGTGCGGTCATTTACTACACCCTGGATGGTACGGATCCGACGCTGGCTAGCCCGACTTACGCCGGTCAGCCGCTCTATCTCGACCACTCGGCTGTGTTGAAGGCGCGAGCTTGGCTGTCGCCTGTCGGTTTCAGCAACGTCGCGCAGGCCACGTTCACGATTCCGCAGCAAGTGGGACGCCCCGCGTTCTCACCGTCGCCGGGCATCCTCTTCGGACCAACGCTCGTATCGATCACGAGTTCGACACCCAGCGCGACGATTCGATACACGCGAGATGGGAGTCAGCCGGCCCCCAACTCGGCTATTTACACTGAGCCCATCCTGGTGGCCAGCGCCCAGACGATCACAGCGCAGGCCTATCGTGGCGGTCTTCGCGACAGCGAAGTGGGGGTCGCGAGCTACACCTTCGACGCTGCCGCACTCGTGGCGCCGACGCTATCGCCGCCCGGCGGCGTGTACGCGACGCGACGTTCCGTCGTGATCACGAACACGACTCCGGGTGGCGTGATCCGGTACACGGTCGATGGGAGTGAGCCTAGCCCCGCGTCACCGACCATAAGCTCCGGCGGCGGTGTGCTCGTGGACCATTCGATGACATTGACGGTGCGGACGTGGAAGGACGAAGAGATGAGCCCGTCCACGCGCGCCGATTACTCCATCATTGGCGCCGTAGATCTGGGCGTCCATCACGCAGTGGCGCTAGAGACGGACGGAACGGTGTGGGTCTGGGGTGCGAACGACAGCGGCCAGTTGGGGCTTGGCTCGACCACGGCCAGCGCCACGCCCGTCCAAGTGCCTGGTCTTGCCGACGTGATCAGCGTGCGCGCCGGCGAGAACTATACGCTCGCCCTGAAGGCGGACGGGACGGTATGGGCATGGGGTGACAACCGGTCGGGCCAGCTCGGCGAGGGCACGACGGCGGAGATGCGCACGGCTCCGGTGCCGGCGCTCGTCAGCGGGATCGTCAAGATCGCGGCGGGGCCGCTTCACGCGCTCGCGCTCGACGCTTCCGGTCACGTCTGGAGTTGGGGCGACAACAACTATTTCCAGTTGGGGGAGCGCGGATATCCTGCTCCGCCCTGGAGCCCACAGCCGCAGATCGTTCAATACCTGCCGCAGTTCGTCCTCGATATCGCCGCCGGCCGTAGTCACTCGCTGGCCCTTGCTGACGACGGAACGATCCTAGGCTGGGGTCGCGGCGGCCAGCTCGGGAACGCGGGTGGATCTGGGGGCCCAGACCCCATCACGGCCGTTCCAGTTGCCGACGCGGTGGGGATCGAGGCCGGTGACTTCTCTTCCTTCGCGCTCACTGGCGCTGGCGGACGGTATCTGTGGGCTTGGGGAAACTATCAATACGGCGTGGACGCACCGACGCTAGCACCCGTCGCTTTGGTTGCCGATATCGTCGGCGTGGCGGGAGGAGCCTCGCACGCAACGGCGCTTCGCGGGGACGGCACTGTGGCTGCGTGGGGAAGCAACGACCAGGGACAGCTCGGCGATGGCTCCTACACCGCCCGTTCCTCCGCGGTCACCGTCGCCATTCCCGTGCAAGTCGTCGCGGTTGCGGCCGGGCGGTCACGCTCCGCCGCGATAGGCCTGGACGGAAGCGTCTGGCTTTGGGGCGAAGGAGTGACGCAGCCCGTCCGGGTCGAAGGCCTCACGCTCTCGAACAACGGCGACGCCGGCGATGACCCCGACGGAGACGGCCTGTCGAACGCTCTCGAGCGCCTGCTCGGCACCGATCCCCTTCGAGCGGACACCAACGGCGACGGCATCCCGGACGGTCTCGAGGTCTCGATGGGTCTCGACCCGGTCAATCCCGATATGGACGGCGACGGGCTCCCGAATGCGGTCGAGATGGGCATGGGCACCAATCCGTTCAACGTCGACTCTGACGGAGACGGCGTGAACGACGGCGTGGACTTCTTCCCGCTCGACCCATCTCGGTGGAGCCTTCCGCCGCCCGACCCGGCCGACGTCACGCCGCCCGCCATCATCTTGTTGGAGCCGACGGATGCCGTCCTGATCTCGAGCACCCCGTGACAAGGACACCCACCATGAGAGCGATGCTCCGGACCGCGTTTCGCACGACATCTTGCCTCCTGGCCCTCGCCTTTGCGGCGCGAGCCGCCGTGGGAGGAGACAACGCCCCGGCGGCGACGAGCTCCCGATCGAGGACGCTCGCCGCTCCGATCAGCTTCGAGGTAAACCAGGGCCAGACCGACGGATCCGTGAGGTTCGTCGCGAGACAGGGTGGTCTGAACGCGTTCGTCCTGGACGACCAGCTCGTGTTGTCGTTCACCGAAGTGGACGCGGCACCCAAGCCTGCGGATCCCTTGGCGCGCTTGCACTCGCGTGACCGGCGCCAGCGGCATGAGCCGGGCGTCCCCATCGCCTTGCGTATGAAGCTACTCGGCGCCGGGCGTGCCGTCCGCGCGGTGGGACTCGATCCACTTCCCGGAAAGAGTCATTACCTCATCGGCAACGACCCCTCGAAGTGGCGACGCAACGTCTCTCATTACGCGAAAGCGAAACTCGAGGGTGTGTACCCCGGCATCGATCTCGTGTTCCACGGCGAGAGCGGCCGGCTGGAGTACGACTTCGTCGTCGCTCCGGGAGCGGACGCCAGCGTCGTAGATCTCCAGTTCGAGGGCGGGCAGTCCATGTCCGTTGACGCGCGTGGCGATCTCATCCTGCGCACCCCGAAGGGCCAACTCCGCCACGTCAGTCCCGCAGCTTACCAGCCGACGGACCAGGGACGGATCGCCGTGCACAGCCGCTTCGTCGCCAAGGAACCTCGGCGCCTTGGGATCGAGGTCACCGGACATGATCCCCGGCACCCCGTCGTCATCGACCCCATCATCATCTACTCGACGCTCGTGGGAGGGAGCCTAAACGAGGCGATCTCTGGCATCGCGGCCGATCGTGAGGGCAACGCGTATGTCATCGGCGTGACCCAGTCTCCCGACTTCCCTGTCACTACGGCCACCGCCCCGATTGGCTGATACGACCTGTTCCTACAGAAGCGCGGGCCGGACGGAACCTTGATCTATTCGACGCTGATCGGTGGAACAGGCGACGAGAGACTGTCAGTCGGTGGTATTGCTGTGGACCGGGGAGGCCGCGCGTATGCGGCGGCTGAGACTAGCTCCAGCGATTTTCCGATGGCGAATGCATGGCAGCCAACCATAGCCGGCGGCCCAGACGGTGTTATAGCTCGTCTGAATGCGACGGGTGACGATCTCGAATACTCGACGTATTTTGGGGGAACGGGTGGCGACGGGCTGCGAGATGTCGCGATCGACTCTGTCGGAAACGCATACGTTGCAGGATACACAGATTCACGGGACCTGCCGCTCCGGTATCCGGTACAGCCCCTACTCGGCGGGTACCCCAATCGCAGTACAGACATGATGATTGCCAAGTTCAACCCCTCCGGCAGTCTCGTCTTCAGTACGTATCTCGGGGGAGGCGTCGAGGAGCAGGAACGCGGTGTCGCCGCGGATGACGCGGGCAACGTCTATGTCACAGGGATCGTTGATCTCGGATTGGCGTGCTGCCAAATCGGTGATGACGACCCGCGCCGCTACCCTCTTACCAAACCTCTCTGGACCTTGGGACACGGATTCCTCGCGAAGATACATACGCCCGATGAAGTTCAGGAAGGGCGCATCATCTACTCGACGAGAATCTCCGGCTACACGACTGGGGTCGCTTCGGATCGCGAAGGCAATGCTTATGTGACCGGCGGTTATGACGGTGGGCTGCCGCTTCCTCCCGTGGACGCCGACCAGCCGGCCTTCGCCGGTGGCGGCTCCGACGCGTTTCTGATGAAGATCCGACCGGACGGCCAGGGCGTGGTCTACGCGACGTTCTATGGGAATGCCGATTACGGCGAGTCCTCGGACGTCGTTGCCGTGGGCGCGGACGGCAGCGCGAACATCGCTGGCTATCGGCAACTCTGGATTCCCGGCTCGGCGCCCGGCACCCCCGACGCGTTCTTTGCGCATTTCAACCCGTCCGGCCGCCTTGGGGATTCCGCTGTGTTCGCATCGGCTGGCGTCGACCGCGAAGACGACGCCTGGGCCCTTGCCGTTGATATCTGGGGCAACGTCTACGTCGCGGGCGAATGGAACTTCGACATCCACTCGCAGGTGACATCGCAGGACGGCTTCATCGTGAAGCTCGACGGGCAGTTCCTGGACATCCCTCCGGACTGCCGCGACTGCGTCCAGGACATCGGCCTTCCAGTGAATCTATTCAGCGGCAGCGTCTGGCTCAACCAAACCGACGTCGTGCTCCCGGGTGTCATGGGCATCGAGTTCACGCGGAGCTACAACAGCATCGGCACACGAGAGCCCACCGATTCCGGGTTCGGGCCGGGCTGGACTCACCCGTTCGAGCAGAACCTCGCCTTCGCGCCCAGTGGCCTGAGGTTGAGGCAGGCGAACGGGCTACCGGTAACGTTCACCAGCTCCGACCACGTCACCTACCGCGCCCTCGCACCGGCGACCGAGACGAGCTGGATCGTGAAGGCGTCGGACGGCTTCACTCGCTCCTTCCGGCAGGGCGGCTCCGAGGTCTACGACGTGCAAGGCCGGCTGACCACGATCAAGGACGCCGTCGGTAACGAGACGGCTCTCACATGGGACGGTCTGCTCCTCACCCGCGTCCGCGATCCCGGCGGGCGCGAACTGACGCTCGCATACTCGGGTGCTAACCTCATCAGACTGACTGGACCGGCTGGCGTGATAGCGAGCTACAGCTACGGCTCGTCAGGGACACTCGAGACGGTCACCTACGCGGACGGCACGGGCTATCGCTTCGTGTACGACAGCCTTGGCCGGCTCCTGCAAATGACCGACGCCACCGGCCGACCGCTCGAGACCCACACCTACGACGACCAGGGCCGCGCCTTGACGTCGGAGGTCGCGAACGGAATCGAGAAGGTCACGCTGACATACTCGCCGGGCGAGACGAGTGTCACGGACGCGCTTGCCAACACCGCAGTCTATGCGTGGTCCATGTTCGGCGGCACCAACAAGGTGACGAGCCGAACCGGCGCTTGCGCGAGCTGTGGCGGCGCGGAGACGGAACAGTGGACTTACTATCCTGATGGTCGGGTTCATACACACCAGGTGGGAGATGACCCGGCGAGCACATACACCTACTTCTCGACGGGCGAGGTCGAAAGTGTGACCGACACGCTCGGGCGGACGACCAACTTCACGTACGACGACAAGGGAAGGATTCTTACTCGGACGGCGCCGGGAGTGGGCACGACCACCTGGACGCAGAGTGACGCGGGCCCGCTGACCATCACGACGCCCGTCACCGCCACGCAGACGCGGACGACAACGTTCACCTATTCGGCGCAGGCGAAGCTCGAGACGGTCGTCGATTCTGCCGCTCACGTCACGAGGAACGTCTACGACTCGCTTGGCGATCTCAGGACCGTACGCGACGCGCTCAACCACGAGACCCACTTTACCTACGACGTTATGGGCCGCCGCACGCAGGTGACCGACCCCTTGGGGCACGGGCCGACGACGGAATATGATGCCGTTGGCCGCGTCCGTCGTGTGACAACGCAAGACGGTAAGTCCACGCAAATCAGTTACAACGCACGCGGCCAAAGGGCCAGCGTCACAGATGCCCGCGGCGCGAAGACGGAGTACGTCTACGATCCGTACGGGCGGCTGCAGACGGTCCTGGACGCCGACCGCAATGCGACCCGCTATTCGTACGACGCGCTGTCGCGAATGGTGGCCCTCAAGGACGCCGAGGATCGGACGACGATCTTCGATTACGACGCGCAGGGGCGTCTCCGCAGGACGATCTACCCGGGCGGCCGGTCCGAGACGCTGACCTACGAGCCCGCCGGCCGGCTCAAGACACGCCTGGACAGAAAGGGCGTCACCACGACGTATGTCTATGACGGCGGAGGAAGACTCAGGACGAAATCGTACTCGGACGGCAGTCCCTCGGTGACTTTCGAGTACGACGATGCAGACCGCCTGCTGTCCGGCGCGAATGGATCGGATACGGTCACGCGCACGTACGACCTCGCCGGAGCGACGTTAACGGAATCGAGCGCGGCCAATAGCTCAACGGTTCTCGTGGCATACGACACGCTGGGCCGCCGCGCGAGTCTGACCATCGACCCCGGGCCCGCGGTGGCGACCTACACCTACGACGAAGTATCACGGCTCAAGACGATCACGGATGGGTCGCAGCACTTCGATTTCGAGTACGACGATGCGGGCCGGCGGACTTCGCTCGGGTTTCCGAGTGGAGTCACGACGACTTACGCCTACGATGACGTGGACCGGCTGGCTATGATCGCCGCGAGTCGTGGCGCCACGGTGATCGCACAGGCCGCGTACACGTACGACGCCGTAGGCAATCGGATCAGCAAGGCGACACCCGCCCGGACGGAGGCTTACGAATACGACAGCCTGTGGCGATTGACACTCGTGGATCGCGGCTCCGGCGGCTTCTCGAGCTTCAATTACGACCGAATCGGCAGTCGTCGGCACACCCAGGTTGGGAGCCGCATCATCACGGCGAGCCTCAACGAGCGCAATGAGCTCACCGCAAACGCAGCGGGGGGGACCCTGAAGACCCGGGGCCAGCTCACCGAGCCGGGCAGCGTCGTCGTCGCCGGAAAGACAGCAGCCCTGCTGCCTGGCGGCCTATTCGAGGGAGAGGCAGACGTGTCCGAAGGAACGAATGACGTGCTGGTCGAAGCCACCGACGCGACCGGGAACGTCCGGCGGAATACGTATCGCGTCACCGTCCCCGGTGTAAGCGAGCAGTTCGCGTATGACCTGAACGGAAACATGGTTTCGCGAAACGACGCAGGTCACGAATGGACTTATGAGTGGACAGTTGAGAACCAGCTCGCGAGGGTGACTCGCGATGGTGTCGAGGTCGTGCGGTTCAGCTACGATCCGTTCGGTCGACGCATCGAGAAGACCGTGGGCGCTCAGGCAAGCCGATATATCTACGATGGCGACGACATTCTCCAGCAGACGATCAATGGCGCGGTTAATCGGTACCTCCACGGTCCCGGTGTTGATGAGCCCCTCGGACAAGCAGCCGGGGGCACCGCGATAACTGGCTATTTCCACGCCGATGGGCTTGGCTCGATCGTGAGCATGACCGATGCCTCCGGCAACGTGACTCTGACGCGCCAGTACGACGCTTGGGGAAATCTGGAGATTGGCGCCGCCGAACCTGGGTACGCATTCACCGGCCGCGAATGGGACCCGGAGACCGGGCTCTACTACTACCGAGCCAGGTACTACGACCCCAAGGTGGGGCGTTTCATTGGCGAAGATCCCATCGGCTTCGCCGGCGGGATCAACGCATACACCTACGTCGCCGGCAATCCCGTCAATTTTGTCGATCCTAGCGGGCTGGTCTTGCGTACTGCGGCATTGGCCACCATGCAGGCGATCGCCGGTAGTGCCGCGGGCAGGGTCCAGATTGTCAATGGAGAAATTGATGTTTCTAGGCTGACACAGCAGGACTTGACAGGGAACGAAGGCGCCCTGCTGATCCATCAGCTAGCGACCAGCAGATTCGTCTATACGTACGATGAGTCAGCCTGCCCCGGAGGTCTTTCCAATTTGGACAATCGATCTGATTGGCGCTACAGAGGTGGCAAGCAGTCGCGATTCCTTCCGCCAACTGGCGTTGATGATGCCGTGACGATCGATCCTTCCGCAAGATGGGTCGACAGGACGAGCGGCCTCCCCGTGTCTCTTGCCGCGACTGCATTCCATGAACTTGCCGAGGCGTACGCGAAGATCGATCTCGGGCTACCATACATGTTCAAAGGGAGCACGGCTGGAGCTCACGCGGACGCGGTGAGGCGTGAGCAGATTCTGATCGGTCAGTCTCCCGGCTTTACGCAGGCGGCTGCCGGCGGTTCCCTGCGAAGGGTTCAGTGACGATGCCATCGCGGATGGGGTTCGTTGTCTTCGCCTTAACGCTCGCATCGTCATCGGCATGCAAGACGACAGCACCCGTACGACAGCCGACACCGGAGATTTCGTCATACCGGTGTACCGCGATGGACTTTGAGAGCATGGCATCTGATCACATGATCGTGGAGCTCCAGGACGAGTTCCATGTCCGAACCATCGGGGGTCGAGTACGCAGTGCGGTCGGTGACTGGCCCGAGGAAGTGGTTCCGGCGATGGAAATTCGGCCGGTACGCCGATCCGATGCGGCTTCCACGACTGCGGCCGTGGTGTCGCCAGACGGCGTATTCGAGATTCGCAACGTACCCCCTGGTAAGTACTGCTTCAGAACAATGGCTTTAGGATGGCAGACTGTCATTGGCACGATCCTAGTAGACCCCAAAGCGCCACACGAGCGGCGCCTACTGATTGAGATGCCGCTTGGTCAGTAGGTGATTTCTCGAATTCGTGACCGCGTCCGAAGTCTTGGTCAAGGGATCGGCCTACGACTCGTGCGAGACCGTCCGCGACATCGCCGCGAGCAACTAAGAAAGGTGCGATAGGGCGCGGGCAGCGGCGATTCCACTCCATCCGCCTCGCGGACACCCGCCTCATTAGTAGCTGAACCGCACCTCAACCCGAACCCGTTTGAGGTACGTGTCGCGATCCGCCTCGATGGGGCTGTCCTTGAAGCGCTGGAGCTGGCCGACGACGTGGCTGGACGCGCGGTCGCTCATGCGGACGCCAAGGTCCAGACGGTGCCCGGCCCAACC
>Ga0207646_10004064_pt1 | contig 16149 bp, 14 predicted proteins | sample KBSK5502metaG_FD_184343 | JGI IMG/M metagenome (GOLD analysis project Ga0207646, IMG submission 184343) | Corn, switchgrass and miscanthus rhizosphere microbial communities from Kellogg Biological Station, Michigan, USA - KBS K5-50-2 metaG... | ecosystem: Host-associated > Plants > Roots >... | reverse complement strand
CAGTACTGGGCCGGTGGAAGGGCAGATCAATCGTTTGAAACTCATCAAGCGTTCTCTGTACAACCGCGGCAGTTTTGCTTTATTGCGCCGCCGGGTTTTGTATTCTGACTCTTTGCACGAAAGCTGCGGATGAACCAAATTCTTGGGTCCATTATACATGATCCGCTTCGACATATAGCCGTTCAAATCTTGCAATTCTCCTTGTCCTTTGAAGCGGAGCCAAGAAAGGTCAGAAATATTCTCTTTGATGCTCTTCAGAGTCAAGATGATTTGAGGGTGCGGTGTGAGAAGTATACATTGAGCCACCGTTTTCGGAACCTTGATCATATGCTTGATTACCTGGTATTTGAAACCGCGTTTGCAGCCCTTGTGATCATTGACGAAGTTCCCGACAACCTTGAAAAAATACTGCTTACCCGCTTCCAATTTGGCGTGGAAGTCTTGGAGTTAGCGTATTACACCTGTTCAGATGGCAGAAAATATTATCGCTTTGAACCGTTCCTTGCCGATATCAATGCTGACCTTCGTGAGGCATTACCGCATGACAAACAAGATGAACCTTTTTCGCAGGATGATATCGACACCGTAGTAGTTCCAGCTCGCGAAGATGGTTTTCAAGACGTTTTTTTGAAAGAAAATCGTTGGTACGCTGTAAGAATTCACGGCACCATGCGACCACAGATTAAATATATAGCGGTCTACCAAGTGGCACCACAATCAGCAATTACCTATGTTGCACCAGTAAGTTCTATTGAACCTTGGGGTGACACCAAGAAGTTTGTCGTCAACTTCGCGGAGCCTGCAAGAAAAATCAGTCCCATTCCCCTGCTAAAACATGGCAAAGTAAAGGCGCCACAAAATTTGCGCTACACCAATTACGAACGATTACTCCAGGCAAAGTCTTTGGATGACATTTGGGGGCAAGCTGGAACGAAAGAACCGAATGACAGTTAACATAGCATCTAACTGATCAAAAGCTTATGATTTTGCATTCGTGCATCGAAATCTGTGCGTATCACGAAGAGCATATAGTAGATCAAAGTTATCAATCAATAATCAGCATATTATTGAAAAGCAAGCAAATGGAGTATTAGCTTACATGAAAAAGCCATTCCGAGTGGTGACATGGAATCTACATCATGGAAAAGTTAGCAGCCTCGCTTGGGACTACCTACTCGAACTTAATCCAGATATTGCACTTCTTCAAGAAGTAGGAATTTTACCTGAAAAAATAAGTAGTCGATTCTCACAATATGCATCAATAGCGATAAAAAAAGATGGCATGCCGCAGCGTTTTAACACGGCAATACTAGTTAAAGGACGCGTAGGAGAGCCGATATTACTTTCTGCCCCGATACAGTGGATGGCTAAAGAACTAAAACGATTTGATGGCAATTTGATGCCATACCGAATTTTGTGTAACGGTACATGGCAGAAAAGCCCGGAAGTTAGGTCCAGACTGACTTTAACGTCTACTTGCTTTACGCCATTACACAAAATTCGATATGGCATCGGCAATTTAGTTACTGGACAGGTAGTACCTGATAACGGGCCAATCGTAAAGGCCTATCTGTATATAGTCCGGCTTGGGCAATCGAGCGCACTAGAGTTAGCATATACGACCTTTCGGAGATAACTTTACCGACTGCCAATGGCATATGGTTAGCCGATATACTCTGGGCAAGTCTTAAACACATGAAACTGAATGCAAACGAACCGTGGATTATTGCAGGAGATTTCAATCTATCCGAGACATTTGATACGTGGAATGTTGGTAAACAAAGCAATAGAGCGTATTTACAACGAATGAGAGAGCTTGGCCTTACAGAGTGCCTCCGTGAGTCCCAGGGACAGCTTACCCCCACGTTCCGAAACCCAACCCGTGGCAATCCAGTTATGCACCAGATGGATCACTTGTTCGTAACTAATGTTCTAGCAGATAATCTAGTTACCTGTTATACAGGAGACAAGGATATAGTATTCGGTGAGAGGCTTAGCGACCATCTGCCGATCATAGCCGATTTCGCCATTTAGCTATTAACTAAGATAGATTTGATCGACAAGAATAATCAGGAAGTAACGTCGATTGACGCAGAAAGGTTGTGCGACGTGAACAGGTTGGGCTTCTCAGCAACTATGAGACGTGATGGAGCCACCCCTAGTGTTCTCTCAAATCAGCACACAAACTTGAGGGAAACTGGCTACACTACCGCTTTTCTAGTTCCTTCGCTTTCTGCTCAGCAGGTGTAATAACTTTTTCTTGAAGAGATTGGAGCAAACTTACCTTATCTGTATAGCGATAGACGGGAAGAACCCAAGGGAACCTGTAAATTGTTTCATTCGATGAGGTACTTTTTTGATAATTTTCTGACATTCATCACGAAATGCCTTCCCAAAGTGAAAGGCTTTGAATCGCCCGCGAAGGCCTTTCCGTGGTTTCTGAAGGAGAAAGGCACTGCCGCCATTACGTCAGATAATTGTAAAAATTTGCCACCGCTGAATCAAACGGTTTACACTCCTTATCAAGAAAGGCTTCGTTTACTCTCCTAACACGTCAGCTAACTCGATTCAAGCTCCTGTATCATTCTTTACTCCTCATAAATCGCATCCTGGCGCGTCACTAGTTTTTGTGGGGGATTAGAGAGGAAGACGTAGAAGCGCGGGAAGGTTCAAATGCTTTGGGGGGTCATATACTCCGTCTTCTTGCATTCAGGGGCATTCTAGGGCCTCTCAGCGAGTCGAATCTTTGTGCTATGACCTTTGGCGGCGGTGTTGACAGGCGGTTTTTGGGGCTGGTAAGATGCAGAACTAAGAACTGTTAGTTTTAGATGTCACCCTGGTACAGCCTGACACATGGAGATGAGAATCTTGTAAGGAGTGTAGTACCTATGCCGATAACTGAGTGGTGGTTGAAAAAGTGGTCGCCGACAGGGAATGACCCGAACTTTGTCATGGTCCAGATCGACCCGGCGCTGATTGCCGGAGGTCGGGGTACCTTTGGGCCGATGCTTTTCTTGCCCTATACGCTTCCTAAGCCAGAAGTAGCTTCTACGGCGCTGCAACTGCTCTCGCTCGAGGGCTGGATTGGCTGTGGCAATAAAAACGAATCCGAGTCTCATGCCAGGCTGCTTATTCCCTCTCAGGTCGTTTGGCCTAGCGGCCAACCAAAGCTCCAGGTGCCTGTTACCGATGTGCAGATCGAGGCCATTGAGGAAACTCGTAACGGAGGCCAGGTGAACCTGACGGTTTGGCTTGGGGGGCTGGCTTTTGCGAGCCAGACCTTGGTGCCGGTACATAGCGCCTCTTCGGGTTCCCTCGATATCAAGCGCGAGGACTGGTTGACCATCTTCCAACAATTGGGCGCTGGTGCGCGGCGGCTGGTGGAACTGCCTGATCCGCGCTTGCCGCGAGAGGTACCAGGGTGGGCTGAATGTGTGCGCCTACTTGATGGAGCGACCCAGCTCCACCGGAACGGTGAATACGAGCATGCGTTGGCGAACTGTCGGCAGATCGTCGAGGGCATCCCTCAAGTGCTCGGCACTGTTTGGGGGTTGCAACTGCCGCGAAACGGTCAGCCACCATTCGCGGTCTGGATCCAAGGTCTGGAGACGCAGCTCCGCGATGTGTGGCCGGAGGACCGCTTGACGTCGGGAATTCTTCAAACCATGATTGCTGGGGCCTGGCGCTGGTTAGCTCCAACACCGCACTATGGCACAGGCATCCCAATGCGCGAGGACGTCGCCTTTGCCCTGGGTCTCTGCACTGATCTTTTGCAGTTCGCCGGGCAGGTGCTTCAGGCGCATCCTGATCCCATTGTCAGGCAGCGCGAGGAGACGGTATGACACAGGCGCTCATGGTCCCCACTCCGGCCACCCTGGCGCAGGCCGTCGAGTTTGGCATCGGCGCGTGGATCCACGAGAAGTTCGGCCATACCAGGAGCGAAAAGACGAAGACGGCCTACAGCGAGACGATCACCGCCTTTCGCCAGCTGCTCCAGCGCGATGGCCTTGACCTTGCCTGGCCAGCGAGCGAGCGCGAAACCGAGGCGCAGGTCCGCCAGCGTTTGGCTCTCTATACGCAGGCTTTTGCCAGCACCAGGCTCCCTGGCAGCCGCCACAAGGGGGAGATCGCGCCGGCGACGAAGAACCAGCGGCTGGCCATCCTCAGCTCGTTCTACCAGTTTGCCAACAAGCGCGGGTTTCTGACCATCGGCAATCCGATCGACCTGGTGGATCGCTCGCCGGTGCAACCCTATGCCAGAGCGTATGGCCTGGAGCAGGAGGAAGTGCAGGAGCGCCTGCTGAGGATCGATGTTAGCACCAAGCCAGGGCTGCGTGATTTCACACTGCTGCTGGTGCTCTTCACTACGGGGCGCAGGGCCGGAGAAGTGGCCAGTCTGCGCAGACGTCACCTGCAGGTCAACCGCCGCGGTATTGTGACGCTGGACTTTGAGCGCTTAAAGGGTGCGAAGTCCACGCGGGATACACTCGACGAGGTAGTGAGCACGGTGCTGATCCTGTGGGTGCAGATGGCCTACAATACTCCGCTCAAGGACATCGACGCTGACGCGGCCGTCTGGATGGACCTGGCCCACCCGACGCGCGCCGAGGAGCCGCTGGGCTATCAGGGCATCGCCGGCGTCTGCCGCCATTATCTCGATACATCCAAGGTGCATACGACGCGCCACTCGTTCGCGCTGCTCATGCAGGCGATTGGGGCGAAGCTCACCGATATCCAGAAGCTGCTCTTGCATAGCAACGCCGCGACGACTGGCCTGTACCTGGAGACGATCACGCGCAGCCAGAACCAGGTCATCGGTAAGCTCACCGCGCTCTTGGGTGTCTCCGGCAAGATGGCGAAGCTACTTGCGCCTGGAAGCGAGGGTTGAGATGAGTGTCGTGTACCATTACTCCCCGGATCTGTTGCAGCTGCTGGTCGATACTATCGAGGTGCTTTGCCGGTCGAAGCGGGATGTGATTCTCTTCTTTCGTGGCGCAGGAGTGCATGGCCAGGTCGTTGATGACCTGGCCGAGCAGGTAAGCCGGGATCCGGATAGTATCAAGAAGCGCGAGATTGCACAGCCGCTCCTGGTGCTGGTGAATGAGGGAGGCGATGCGAGGACTTTTCGACCTGCTGGCCTGCTCAACGGTTGGAGGCTCAGGGACTTGTGGCGCAGGTGCGCAAGCGAGTGAATGAGCATGATGCTTTTACGCGTATGCACCAGGCGCAGGAAGCCGAACGAACGGAGCGCCTGGCACCGGGGCGGGCGAAGCTGGCGGAAGTACAGCGGCGCAGGGAACGGTATGCGAAGCTCAAAAAGGACTTCGCGGCGCTCTTTACCCTCGCGAATCCTCAGCAGCGGGGAAAGTGTTCGGAAGAGGTGTTCAATGAGCTGTTTGCCCTGGGCGACCTCTTGGTCCGGCCGGCGTTTACGCTTTCGGGTGAGACCGGTGAGGGGATTATCGAGCAGATTGATGGGCTGGTAACTATCGATGGACAGCTCTTCCTGGTGGAAATGAAGTGGTGGAAGACTCCTATAGGGAAGCCAGAGGCTGCTGAGCACTTGGTGCGTCTCTATGGGCGACCGGAGGCCCACGGCATTTTCATTTCGGCGTCGGGATATACGGATGCGGCGGTGGCTGTATGCAAGGAAGCGCTGCTGCAGGGTAAGGTGGTGGTCCTGTGCGATTTGCAGGAGATCGCTTTACTCATTGAGCAGGAAGCGGATATCCAGGAGTTTCTGCGTCAGAAAATTCAGGCCGCCATCGTGGACAGGAATCCCTACTATTCACCGCCCCTCGCTGGTTTTTATCGCGTCGACTGAGGGTGGAGAGGGTATAGGCGCCCCTTGCGGTCAATGCAAAATGGCCTTATGTGACATCTTCGCATACATAATCAGTGGGCATGATACTACCTAGACCGGCTATACATCAAGTGATCGTTGTGTTCATGGGGGAAACGGTGTATGATCGTACCTGCACTTTAGTGAGGAGGTCGACGTTTTGACTGAACTCAGCTGGGATGGGAAGTATAAGGATGGGAAGAAAGTCGGGCCTGTACGCATCGCTCTCCCTTTCCAGACTGTGGAGACCGTGAACGAGACGGCGCAGGAACGGCAGTTGACCCTCGACCTGCTGTTCGCCGGGCGCGAGACGGAGTGGCGCAACCGCCTGATCTGAGGTGACAAAAAGATCGCACGCCAAAGGGGTTGAAGAATGATACTTTTACAGCAGGTGTGGCGTTGTTCTGATAGGCACTCGCACAATGTGATCCAGGTCGATTTTGAAGATACCGATATTAAGAGAGCAGTTTGGATAGCAGACCAGAAGCTGCAGTTTGTTGATGTGCATAGTCCAGCAGGAGTAGTAAGATCACCAGCTATTATACGCAACCGGCTTATAAGCGGTAAATTAGCAGATCATGCCGTTAAATACCTGATAAATTCAACAATAGCTTCTAGAGGGCTTTCCCTTGTGCTTCAGGAATATGATGAGGTGAGAGTTGATAGCTGGAGGAATCGTGATTCATTTGATTTACAAATAAGTAGTCCTACTAGTCATCGAGACATCGAAGTGCGATCATCTTTTAGTTATATGTTGGCACCTGCTGCAAAGATAATTCAAAAGCTTTCTATCTATGGTTGGTATGTCACTAGGAATAAACCGAGGGAACCCCTTCGTGACTTTTATTGGCAAGTGATCTACCATATGCGCCCTGGGAATATAAGTAAGCAAGCAACTTGGCCTGATGTGCCTGTATTTGAGGATCAGTTGGATGCGGGTCTGGTGCGGGGATATATTGTCGGTGGAGCCACAAGGGAATTGCTTAATAATAAGAGTCTAGCTGGAATTAGAAGAGATCAGGATGGAGCGTTCTACCAATCCATTTCGCCAATTTGTCTTGGCATGGATGTGTCAGGAATTTTAAATGCGACGCTAACCCTGCCGTGATGATTATTCAGCCGTTTCTCTCTCAAAAGCTCATGACCGTTTAGGAGGTATCTACTTTGACCGAGCTCATCTGGGATGGAAAATATAAAGATGGTAAAAAAATGGGCCCTGTGCGCATCGCGTTGCCTTTTCAAAGCGTAGAGACCGTGAACGAAACAGCCCAGGAACGCCAGTTGACGCTCGATATGCTCTTTGCTGGCCGTGAGACCAAATGGCGCAATCGACTCATCTGGGGCGATAAGAAGTATGTGTTGCCCAGCCTATCCTCAGAATTCGCGGGCCAAATTAACCTGATTTACATTGATCCGCCTTTTGCCACAGGAGCAGACTTTTCTTTTGCTGCCACTATCCCAGAAAGTTTTGAGAGCTTTACGAAAGAGCCGAGTATTATTGAGCGGAAAGCCTATCGAGACACCTGGGGGCAAGGTTTAGATAGCTACTTGCAGTGGTTCTATGAGACAGTGGTGCTCTTGCGTGAGTTGCTGGCAGAGGATGGCAGCCTTTATGTCCATCTTGATTGGCATGTTGCACATTATGCAAAAGCGGTGTTGGATGAGGTATTTGGGCAGAAACAATGCCAAAATGAAATTATTTGGAAACGAACCTCTGCACGGAGCGATTCACATACGTACAATCATATCCATGATGTCATTTTCTTATATACGAAAGGTGAGCACTTTACATATAACGTTCAGTATACTGCCTATGACCAGACCTATCTTGATAACTTTTATAGGTATTCTGAAAAGGATACCGGGCGGCAATTCCGTGTAAGTGATCTGATGGCGTCAGGAACACGAAACGGATCATCTGGACGGCCTTGGCGCGGTGTTGATCCTGCTGCGCGTGGGAATCATTGGAAATACACGATCGAGAAGTTAGAAGAGCTTGATCGAGAAGGACGTATCTACTGGCCGCAGAAGGAAGGAGGTGTTCCTGGATACAAGCGCTATCTTGACGAAATGCCTGGTGTGCCTCTCCAATCTATTTGGACAGATATCAGTCCGATTGCTGCTCAAGCGAGTGAAAATACAAATTATGCAACACAGAAGCCCGAAGCCCTCCTCGAACGCATCATCAAAGCCTCGTCTAATGAGGGTGACCTGGTACTCGATTGCTTCTGTGGGAGCGGCACTACCGCTGCCGTTGCCGAAAAGCTGGAGCGACGCTGGATTACCTGCGACCTGGGACGTTTTGCCATCCACACCACCCGCAAGCGACTGCTCTCTATCGAGAATGTGAAGCCTTTCGTTGTGCAGAATCTGGGCAAGTACGAGCGGCAGGCCTGGCAGGCTGCCGAGTTTGCCGACCCTGCGCAGCGCGCCAACGTGCAGATGCGCTACCGCAACTTCATCCTGCAGCTCTATCATGCCACACCCATTGATGGCTACACCTGGATTCATGGTATCAAAGCGGGACGGTTGGTGCATGTGGGCTCGGTCGATGCACCGATTGCCCTGGGCGAGGTGAAGGCGATCGTCAACGAGTTCTGGCGCGTGCGAGGGAAGGATGTCGGGGAGCATAGCAACGGCGTCGATATTCTGGGCTGGGATTTCGCTTTCGATCTCAATGAGACTGCCAAGCAGATGGCTGCTGATGCGAATATCCGCCTGGCCTTCAAGAAAATTCCGCGCGAGGTGCTGGAAAAGAAGGCAGTGGAGCAGGGAGATATCAGTTTCTATGAACTAGCTGCCCTCGATGTCAGCGTCCGACAGGCAGGGAGAGCAGTCGAGGTAGAGCTGCAGAACTTCTTCCTGCCTCCTGACGACGTGCCTGAAGACGTGAAGCACGCCATCACCCACTGGAGCCAGTGGATCGACTACTGGGCGGTGGATTGGGACTACCGCGATGACACCTTTCACAACCAGTGGCAAACCTACCGCACCAGGAAATCGCCAAAGATTGTGCTCAAAGCTTTGCACGAGTACGACGAACCCGGATGCCATACCATTGTTATCAAGGTGATCGATATCTTGGGCAATGATACCACCAAGGCTGTCAGAATAGAAAAGAAGTAAATGCTCGGTCTGCTATGTCGTGATCGGTGCAGGAGTAAGAGCGATGCCACGTGTACGGAAAACCCAGGCAAGTGAGATACAACCCGATCTCTTTGACCTTTCCCCTTTTCTCAAGACGGCACCCTGTGTGCCCGCCTTGCGCAAGCTGGTAGCGGAGTGGAGAGATGGCAGTTACAAGGGCATCACTAGCACCACGCGCACCCTGCTCAACTTCTGGTTCTGTACCGATCATCGGCTGTCGAACGGCCAGCTCTTCAAGTACCATGAGGCACAGCGAGAAGCGATAGAAACGCTGATTTATGTCTACGAGGTAGCAAAGGTGCGCAGCCGCAAGGACTTGCTGGAACACTACGCCCCCGCACAGAGCCCGATCCACCTGCCCGGCTACGATGAGTTCGCCCGCTACTGTACGAAAATGGCGACCGGCAGCGGCAAGACGAAGGTGATGGCGCTGGCGATTGTGTGGCAGTTCTTCAATGCGCTGCGCGAGGATGAAGAGGACTACGCGAAAACGTTTCTCATCCTTGCCCCCAACGTGATCGTCTTTGAGCGGTTGAAAAGCGACTTTGAGGGCGGGCGCATCTTCCACCTGGATCCGCTGATCCCGCGCGAGTTGCAAATCTTCTGGGAATTTGACTGTGTGATGCGCGGCGATGCCGAGCGCGCCCCGGCGGAAGGCATGCTGTTTCTCACCAATATCCAGCAGTTGTATGAGCGGTCTGCGCGGAGGAACAATGGCGACGAGGAACCGGCGATTATGACCGAGGTGCTCGGCCCGAAGCCCAAAGACGAGGTGGGCAACGACCTCGCCAGCTTTAGCGAGATGCTCTCGAAACGGACTGGACGGCTGCTGGCGCTCAACGATGAGGCGCATCACACCCATGATGAAGAGAACGAATGGAATACGGTCATCCGCAGGCTGCACGAAGACCTGCCCCTGGCCGCTCAACTGGACTTCTCGGCGACGCCGCGTTTTAGCAAGGGCGCTCTGTTTCCCTGGATCATCTCGGACTACCAGATCAGGCAGGCCATCCTGGATGGCATCGTCAAGAGGCCGGTGAAGGGCATCGCCGAACTCGATGAAGCCAGATCAAGCGTGGCCAGTGTGCGCTATCAGGGCTACCTCACGGCGGGGGTAGAGCGGTGGCGCGAGTACCGGGAGCAACTGGAGCCGCTGAGTAAGAAGCCCCTCTTGTTCGTCATGATGAATACGACCGAAGAAGCGGAAGACGTGGGAGACTGGCTGCGCAAACGGTACCCCGCTGAATTTGGTGGTGCGCAGAAGGTGCTAGTCATCCACACCGACAAGTCGGGGGAAGTCACCAAGAAAGACCTGGATGCGGCCCGCAAGCTGGCTCGTGAAGTGGATAGGCTAGACTGCCCAACCAATGCCATTGTGAGCGTGCTCATGCTGCGGGAAGGCTGGGACGTGCAAAGCGTCACCGTCGTCGTGGGATTGCGCCCGTACACCTCATCGGCCAATATCCTACCGGAGCAGGCCATTGGTCGCGGTCTGCGGCTGATGTTCCGAGGCCAATCCTACGCTGAGCGCGTGGATATCATCGGCAATAAGGCGTTTCTTGCTTTCGTGGACGACCTGGAGAAGCTGGAAGATTTCAAGCTCGATACCTTTGAGGTGGGCAAAGACAGGCTCAAGATTATTACGATTGCCCCGCAGATGCCGGAGAAGGCCGCCTATGACCTGTCGCTGCCCAGGCTCTCGCCGGTCCTGGTGCGCAAGAGAACACTGGCCGAGGAGATCGACGCCTTGGACGTGATGGCGTTCAGGTTCAGCCCGGACCCCTTGCCGCGCAAGCCCACAGACCAGGACATTAAGACCTTCCAGTACCAGGCGTTCGATATCCTCACCATGGAAAAGCTGTTTGAGCGGGAATATGCCATCAAGGATGTCCAGCGACCCGATGAGGTCGTAAGCTACTATGCCAAGCTGATCGCCAGCAGCCTGAAGCTGCCAGGCCAGTTCGCGGCGCTGGCACCGAAAGTGTGGACGTTCTTCGAGCAGCGCGCCTTTGGTGGAACGGTGGCGATGGAGAGCCCGACCATCGTGCAGGCGATGAATCACCGCGTCGCCGGCTACGTGGTCCTGGACGTCTTCGCGCGGGCGCTGAAGGACAGGCTGATCGAGCAGGTGGAGCCGACAATTGAAGGGGAGAGCAGGTGGCTCTCACGCATGGAGCCGTTTGCCTTCTCGCGCCCGGTGCTGGAGGCCAGGAAGTGCGTGTTGAACCTGGTCCCCTGTGATAACGAGTTCGAGTACACTTTCGCCAGATTCCTCGAAGAGGCGAAGGATGTGCAGGCGTTTTCCAAGCTGCCGCAGCAGTTTGGCTTCTCGATCGAGTACACCGACAATAACGCCAACCTGCGCTATTACTATCCCGACTTTGTGGTCAGGACCGAGCAGGGCGAGATGTGGCTGGTGGAGACCAAGGGGCAGGAATCGCTGGAGGTCAGATTCAAGGATAGGGCGGCACAAATGTGGTGTGAGAACGCGACGCAGTTAACCGGTGAGTCGTGGCGCTATGTGAAGGTGCCGCAAAAGGAATATGAGAAGCTCCAGCCAGTGGAGTTTTCTGATCTGCTGATCTTTGCAGGCTGAAGCGAGAGCAACAGAACGGCAATGAGTTGATGTGCTATACCTTCAGCAATGACCAAGCTCTGACATAAGTGAGAAATGATCAAAGTATTTCTCAAGAACTGTGGGATAACACTTTAGATCTTGAGGTAGTGGTTAGTGGTAGGCCAATGACAGGAGTATATAAGAATGCAGCTAGTCTCGTTTCAAATCAAGGAGTGCTTCGGATTTCGAGACTCCGGGCGCGTCGACCTGCAGGATCCAACAAATCTCATCTACGTCTTGGGCCGCAATAGTTCCGGCAAGACTTCCTTCCTTACCGCGCTAGAACACTTCGCACCCAGCTTAACGCCACAGACACATACGAACTTTGCGAATTTCAATCCATCTTCTCAAGCGCCATGCCTACTCGGCGAGTATAGAGTAGGAGAAGGTGATCTCACGGTAAACGCATTTGTCAAAGCGTTTCGCACCAGGATGGACGAATTGAACAGCGGAGCCTCCACCACGATTGCAAGCGCTGAGTATCGACGACTCACAGACGAATTAGCCAAACAACTTGGCACGGTCTATGCGGGCCTTATCGAGCGCGAGGGAAGGCTGTGGGTCATGCGTACCGCTTCAGGTGAGTACCGGTTCTCAACTACACAGAGCTTCAAAGACTACACCGAGCGCGTAAAACATAAGGTCCCCGAGTTGCTGGCCAATATACCGGCACAACTCAGCCTCCAGGTGCAAGCAAATGGTCAGCTGTTCGTCGGTGGGAGCTGGCAACCGTTTCGTCAGCTGACGCCTGACGCAATCGAGAGCCTGCTTGCGCAGCAATTATCTAGGATTGCCTCGTTCAGTCGGGCGTACTCCCTCCTCGACACACTACCCGACATCATTAAGATCGAGCACCTCACCCAAAGCCCTAGTCTACTGACGACCGCGTTGGTCGAGTACCTCGGCAAGAACCAGGTGGAGCGCCTGCTCAAGTCGCAGAACCCACATGAGCGACGAGAAATCCAGCGCCGACTGCAGGAAAAGATCAAGACGCTCATGGACGAAGTGAACCGAGGCCGTACGGCGGGAACGGAGTTACTTGCCATTGACCTGGACCGTGTGGATGGGCTGCAGGTAACAGTCATTGCTGACAGTAAGCCCTCCTTCTACCGACACTTGAGCGATAATGCCAAGCTCCTCTTCGCTTATCATCTCTACGCGGCCGTCTATAGCCTCAGTGGCACGATTCTCCTGTTCGATGAGCCGAATAACGGCTTTCACGCGACGGCACAGGAGCGGCTTCTTGGATTCCTGCACAATCTGGGTGCAACAGGCAACTTAGTCGTCGTCTCCACGCACTCTGAGCATTTGATTGATCCTGATCACCTCACCGGCGTGCGCCTGATGACAGCAGATGACCAGGGGTATTTGAGTATCCATAACAAGTGGTATGCCTCGACGACCGGCTGCGGTGATTTCCAGGCGCTACGCCCAATTCTCGATGCTATCGGTCTACGATATGGAGCGAATCACCTAACCATTCGTGACAAGGTGATCGTGACGGAGGGAGTCACAGAGCTCCTTTACTTGCGTGCGTTCTGCCAATTGCTGAGCTACGAGAGCGAACTGCATATTGCACCTGCGACCGGAGACGAGACGATTCCACACGTAGTGGCTCTCCTCATCTCGCAGGGATTGCGCTTCAAAGTGGTGGTGGACACGACCGTGGGCCGCAAGAGTACCAAAGAGAAGCTTCAAGAAAGGTATGGCATTCCCGACCCGTCAATATATGGGGTGGCAGTACCAGCTGGATTTCCACAGGCGAAAGGATCGGGCATCGAGGATGTGTTCTCCAAGGCTGACTTTGCCAAGCTATTTACTAGTACGGGGAATACGCCGGGAGCTGACTTTGAGATGCTAACCAATAGCGAGTACATGAAAAAGCCCGGCGTCGTGCCAAAGCGCGTCGTGGCTCACGAATTCAATGCACACGTCACTAATTCCAGTAAGGATGATTTCGATGAGGAAACGCTTACAAGCATGCATCGCATACTCGACTTCTGTATGAATGATGATTGGTTTCTTCTCTAGGTTTCCTGGTTCAGCAGCGAAAAACGTAACGTGACGAAATTCCATTCTTACACTTCTTGACGACCTGACATTTTGGGGTCATCATATTAATCGTGGCTAAACATACGCTAAGAGATAGAGCCGCTTATTGAGGATGTTCAGCAGAGCGGGTTCCTCGCCGCATTAACTTGCCAGTTTGCCATTCCTGCTCACCTGGGGCAGGGATTTGATGGCAATCGAGTGCGAGAGAACAGCTCCTCCCGACTTTAGACGGCTGGGTAGATTTTGGAGCCAGCGCCAGGCGCACCGATGGCAAACAGGACGGCGGGGACGCCTTGGAGCTCACAGTACGAGTCACTGAAGACGCGAAGCCGGAGGTGATGGGCGAGATCGCGCGGCAACTGGTATACGAAGCACGTGACGCAATGGAACACGCAGCCAGCAACGGCGAGCAGCCCCCGGCATGGTGTAAATTTTGAGATTAAGCTGTCGATTTTTTGGGAATTACGCTGTTGATTTCGCCTCTTTGACAGAGCGAGAGATCCCAAGCGCGGCGCAGATTTCCGAGATGGCCTTGATCAGCAGAATAGTTCCCCAAAAATCAACAATCTAATCCCAACATTTACATGATATCGGTACGTCAAAAAGGAGAAATCAACAGAATAATTCCCCAAAAACCAACAGTTTAATCTCAAAATTTACAGGTAAGTTATGTCAACCATTGTCATGATATGTAAGGTTCAAAAACCTGCACAAAGTGTTGAGATTCCTATAAATCACAAGAATTGCAACAAACAAACAGTATTTATGTCGCACAAATTTTTAATCATTAGCGTAACTATTCAGGTCTCCTTTCTCTTGCACCGCCTCCGGCGGCGGGGTGAGGGAGAAGGGCGGGGACACCCCGCACCCCGCCAAGGGGCCTTGCAGGCCCCTTGGAACCCCTTGCTGAATAGTTACCCATTAGCAATATCTCGATACCTACTGATATACTGGTACATCAGTTTCATCACATTATTCACCTGTGGAGTTAGCCGACCATGTATGCAACTACAGATGTCGTTATTGCCGGAGGAGGGGTGATAGGTTGTGCCATCGCCTATCACTTGCGTAAATTGGGGGTAGATGTCATCGTTTTAGAGCGGGGTGAGATTGGCGCGGAGGCATCGAGCGCAGCGGCTGGCCTGCTCGCACCTCTGGGGCCGCTCTCTGGACCAGGCGCTTTTGCCGACCTGTTGCTTAGCAGTTTTGCCCTTATGCCTACGTTAGTCTCAGAGCTTGAGGATGCGAGCGCTATGCGCCTGGAATATGAGCGGCCAGGCTCGCTACGTGTTGTACGCGACTCAAAGCATATTCCCAACTTGCGCAAGCGCATGCAAGCGTGGCAACCGCTGGAGCTGCAAATGCAGTGGCTCACGGGAGAGGAGGCGCGTCAACGCGAGCCGTTGTTGTCACCCGATATTTGCGCAGCTGTTTATGCACCTGAAGAATCACAAATCAAAGCTTCGCATGTCGTCAAGGCTTTCTCAGTGGCGGCCGCCAAAAGAGGGGCGGTTCTTCGTGGTCACAGCGAGATCACGGGGGTACAACGAGATCACGCAAGGGTCACGGGCGTATACACTTCAGAGGGTGAAACCATTGGCTGCAAGCACCTGGTTGTAGCGACAGGAGCCTGGGCCGCTCGTTCTGGTGTGTGGCTGAATGTTAAGATACCTGTTAGCCCGCAGCGAGGTCAGATTCTTAGCTTGCGTCAACCAGCGCTGCCCCTGCGTCATATCATCTTTGGCGAAGCTGTCTATCTAGCCTCTAAAAGTGGGAATACGCTGCTTGTGGGTGCGACGAAAGAAGAGGTGGGTTTCGACAAGCAACTCACCGCTGGCGGCGTAGCATGGCTACTAAATACGGCCATCAGACTCGCACCCAGTTTAGAGAGCAGCGCTATAGATCAAATGTGGGCAGGCTTACGACCAAGGACACCGGATAACCAGCCAATACTGGGACCTGCGCCGGGCTGGGAGAACGTCACGCTCGCCATTGGACATGGGAGCACCGGTATCTTGCTAAGTGCTATCACGGGCAAGGCTATTGCAGAGCTGGTGGTTGAGGGAAAGGCGCCGGAGGTTATTTTGCCATTCTCGATGGAGCGGTTTGAGGATTGAAAATTACCCGCTTTCGTGTTACACTTCGTATAACCTACTTAAATCATTTTGGGGGTTATATTAATGGCTGAGTCACAGGTATTGGCTGTGAAGGACATGGCCGGTTGGCTGAAGAACTCCTGAGCATAAAGGTGTAACATTGCAGAGTAGGTAGCATTCGAGGATCTGGGATCGACGAGACAACGGATAACAAGGGTTCATTGCGATGAGAAGAGCCAATTTGAGCGAAAGCCAAAACCAAAATAAGAATGCCGTGAGCGAAAAGATGACATTTACCCTGTCGGGGGCACTGCTTGGGGCACGGCGTGCCATCCCAGTAGCAATCAGCGCCTTTACGGTAGGTCTCGTCTTCGGCATACTGGCACGCCAGGCAA
>Ga0207646_10004063_pt1 | contig 16149 bp, 13 predicted proteins | sample KBSK5502metaG_FD_184343 | JGI IMG/M metagenome (GOLD analysis project Ga0207646, IMG submission 184343) | Corn, switchgrass and miscanthus rhizosphere microbial communities from Kellogg Biological Station, Michigan, USA - KBS K5-50-2 metaG... | ecosystem: Host-associated > Plants > Roots >... | reverse complement strand
GACTTCGTCGAGGTTCTTGGGGAAGAACGCCTGTCCGCCCGTGATCTCCGCGAATTTCTCCAGATCTTCTTTCGCCTTCTTTGATGGAGGCTTCTTGAACAGTCCGCCGCGCTGATCGTTTTCTTCGAGGAGGCCGACGGCATACAGCGTCACCTTCGACTGCTTCAACGCTTCATAGACTTTATTGATACCGTATTTGCTGACGTTGTCTTCACCGTCGGTGATCAGCAGCAGCGCCTTCTTGTCTTTCTTTCCCGCCTTCACATGATCGGCCGAAAGGTACACCGCATCATAGAGGGCGGTCTCGCCGCGGGCGTCGATGTTATCGAGCGCATCGATGAGATCGCCGATACTGCCCGTAAAATCCTGCTCGAGATAGGCCGAGTCGTCGAAGTTCACGATGAATGTCTCATCATCCGGATTGCTCTCGCGGACAAACGCCAATGCGGCGCTATTCACGCGTTCCCGTTTATTCCGCATGCTGCCGCTGTTGTCGATGATGAGGCCGATGCTCAGCGGGATGTCTTCGTGCTTGAACGTCTTGATCGTCTGCTGGATCTTGTCTTCGAAGATCTGAAAATGGTCTTTCGTGAGTCCGTTGACCGGCCGGCCCTCTTTGTCGAGCACGGAAATCGGCAATTGCACTTCGAGCGTTTCGACGCTCAGCGTGTAGCCCTTGTCCTTATCGGATTTCTGGGGCTGTGATCGATCCTGCGCAAGCAGGACAAATGAAGATAGAAGAATGGCTACGACAAAAATAGTCTTACGCATGGCAGAAATTTTTTAGTTTTTGCTCGTTTTGCTCGCCGGGACGGCCGCGTCCGCCATCGGCGCATAGTATCCGGATTTGGACTTCACGTTCAGGTGCGCAATGCCTTTCGGAGGATTCACTTTCATCCGAATTTTGCGCCACTTTCCGTCCTTCGCCGCATTCGTCGAATGATAGCCGATCACGTACTGGTTCTTCAGCTCGACTGCGATCTTCGTGCAGATGTCTTCCAGTTCGTAAACGTTGTCCGGAAAGAACGCCCGGCCGCCGGTGAGATCGGACAGTTCTTCGATCATTGCCCGGCCGGTGTGCCCGGCGCCCAACTGCGAGTTCCATTCATCGACGATGCCGATCCCGTAGATCTGCACGTCCTGCTCTTTGACGAAGTCTTTGACGTTCTGGAAGGTGTACCGGCTGCGATTATCCTCGCCATCGGTGATCAGAAGGAGCGCTTTCTTAGGATTGCTGCCTTCCTTGAGTTTCTCGAGGCCGAGGTAGACCGAGTCGTACATCGCGGTCATGCCTTTTGCGGGGGTAAAGATCAGTTTGTTCTGAAGCTTCGACACATCCGTGGTGAAGTCGGCAGCGACTTCCGGACGATTCGCAAACTGGACCAGAAAATATTCGTCCTCCGGGTTTCCGGTTTTCAGGAATGTGACCGCGGCATCTCGAGCCGTCGAGATCTTGTCTTTCATGCTGCCGCTGACATCGAAGATCACGCCCAGGCTGATGGGATTGTCCTCGGAAGAGAAGTATTCGATCTTCTGCTCGAGCTTGTCTTCCCAGATCTGAAAGTGCTCCTGCCCCAATCCGCTGACGTAACGATTCAGGGAGTCGGTGACGGTGGCATTGACGAGAACGAGATCGACGTCGACTTTCAGCGTCTGGGTCTGTCCCTTGTCGGTGGAGGTTTCCTGCGCTTTCTGCGCGCGTCCGGCGCGGGCAACCATCAAAGCAGGAAGCGCCAGTGCGATGAACGCAGCCGCAATGAGAGTCCGAGTTTTGCGAGTCATTTGGCCCTATCTCCTAGGGTGCCCAGCCAGATAGCTTGTCCTTAAGTCAGCGTCATTATATTAATGTGGTCTTTAGGAAAGCAACCTGGATCGGTGTCACCATTTTGTTAACTCCACCCGCCATCACACACGAACGCGGTGCAAGTTTTCTGCCAAAGGGACCTGCGATGTCCGGCGCCTCATGGTAAGATGAATTGCGGTGTTTGATGAAGGCTGATGCCGCAATCGCGATCATCCCTGCCCGTTTTAATTCCACCCGTTTCCCCGGAAAACCGTTAGCTGAAATTGAGGGAAAACCGCTAATCGAGCACGTTTACAGGCGTGTGGAGCAGGCCTCGTTGATCTCGAAAATCGTTGTGGCGACTGACGATCGGAGAATTGCCGACGCCGTGGAGAGGTTCGGCGGGACCGCCATCATGACCCGGAACGACCATCCGAGTGGCACCGACCGGCTTGCCGAGGCCGCCCAGCAACTCCGTCCGGAGACCCTCATCGTCAATGTCCAGGGAGATGAGCCGATGATCGATCCCTCGGACATCGACCGGGCAATTGCTGCCGCCCGCACCGGTGAAGCCGAAATTGTCACACTGATGACAAAAATGGATAGAGTCCAGGCGGACGATCCCAATCGTGTGAAAGTCGTCACAGACCGGCAGGGAATGGCCCTATATTTTTCGCGCTCGAAGGTTCCTTCGAGTGGGACCTGTTTTCTCCACGTCGGTTTGTATGTTTATCGTGCCGGATTTTTAAAGAAATTTACGCAGCTCGAACCCACGCCGCTCGAAAAAGCGGAGCGGCTGGAACAGTTGCGAGCGCTGGAACACGGATATCGGATTCGCGTCGTCGAAGTTGCAAATGAGTCGTGGGGGATTGATACACCGGAAGACCTGGTCAAGTTTCGAGAGATACTGGAGAAGCAATGGATAAAAAATTCATCTTCGTGACAGGTGGAGTCGTCTCATCACTGGGTAAGGGATTGGCCTCGGCGTCCATTGGATGTTTGCTGGAGAGCCGGGGCTTCACTGTCAACCTGCTCAAGTTCGATCCTTATTTGAATGTGGATCCCGGAACTATGAGCCCGTATCAGCACGGCGAAGTCTACGTCACCGATGACGGCGCCGAGACCGACCTCGACCTCGGCCACTACGAGCGCTACACGCACGCCGAGCTCGGTCGCAAAAATAACCTGACCACCGGCCGCATCTACGAAACCATCATCCAGAAGGAGCGCCGCGGCGATTACCTTGGAAAAACCGTCCAGGTGATTCCTCACGTCACGAATGAAATCAAGGCAGCGATCCACCGCGTGGCCGAGAACGTCGATGTGACTATCGTGGAAATCGGCGGCACCGTTGGCGATATCGAGTCACTGCCGTTCCTCGAAGCGATCCGCCAAATGCGTCAGGAGGTCGGGCGCGATAATTCGGTTTTCATTCATCTCACACTCGTACCATTTATTCCCACGGCAGGCGAGCTCAAGACAAAACCGACACAGCACAGTGTGAAAGAATTGCTCGAGATCGGAATTCAGGCCGACATTCTGTTGTGCCGCACCGATCGATTCCTTTCACCCGATATGAAGGCCAAAATTGCGCTCTTCTGCAATGTATCCGAGCGCGCCGTCATCACTGCGAAAGATGTCGCCCCGAGTGTTTATGAAGTTCCGCTCGTGCTTGCCGGTGAAGGTCTCGATGACGAGATCGTCCGTCTGCTCCACCTGCCGCAAACCGAGCGGCGGATGCAGGATTGGGAAGCAATCATGGAGCGCGTGCGCAATCCGATGGACGAAGTATCCATCGGTGTTGTCGGCAAATATGTCGAGTTGGAGGATGCCTATAAGAGCTTGCGCGAAGCGCTCGTTCACGGCGGCCTCGTTCACAGTCTCCGAACAAAGATCCACTGGATCGAAGCGGAAAGCGTAGAGAAGGATAACGAACCTGCCAGGCTGCTTCGCCAGTTCGATGGAATTCTCGTGCCCGGCGGTTTCGGCAAGCGTGGAATTCCCGGAATGATTCGGGCGATCCAGTTCGCACGCGAAGAGAAGGCTCCGTATTTCGGCATTTGTCTGGGGATGCAGTGCGCCGTCATTGAGTACGCGCAAAATGTTTGCGGATTAAAAAACGTCAACAGCACGGAGTTCGATGCGAACACGCCATACCCCGTCATTTATAAATTGCGCGACCTCCTCGGCATCGACACGATCGGCGGAACGATGCGATTGGGCGCGTACCCGGCCGACCTCAAGCCGGGTTCGCTGGCCAATCGTATTTACAAATCGAATGTCATTTCCGAGCGGCATCGTCATCGGTACGAATTCAATCGGCAGTTCGAGCAGGTGCTGACCGAAAACGGTCTGGTCATTTCGGGCGTCTCGCCGGACAAGAATTTCGTGGAAATCGTTGAGCTGCCGAATCATCCGTGGTTCCTCGGCTGCCAGTTCCATCCGGAATTCAAATCGAAGCCGCTGGCGGCGCATCCTCTGTTCGCATCCTTTATTACTGCGTCTTACGAACATCGCCTGGCGCGAACAAAGACCGGTTATCTGGCAATGAAATGAGATATTTGATATCCGACTTTGGCCTGGATCTCGGGCGCGATCTCTTCCTTATTGCGGGGCCGTGCGTCATCGAAAGCCGCGAACATGTGCTCTTCATGGCATCTGAGCTGAATAAGATCACGTCGGCGGCGGGCATTCCGTTCGTCTTCAAAGCCTCGTATGACAAGGCCAATCGCACATCCATCAAATCGTTTCGAGGACCGGGGATTCGAGAAGGCCTGGACCTGCTTCGCGAAGTGCGAGAGAAGGTCGGCGTGCCGATTCTCTCCGACGTCCATGAACCGGCTCAGTGCGAGGCGGCGGGCAAGGTTCTCGACATCCTTCAGATTCCCGCGTTCCTTTCGAGACAAACCGATCTCATCGTAGGCGCGGCGCAGACCGGAAAAATCGTGAACGTCAAGAAAGGGCAGTTTCTCGCGCCGTGGGAAATGAAGAATGTCGTCGACAAAATGCGCGAGGCGGGAAACGACCGCCTGTTGCTCACGGAACGGGGCGCGTCGTTCGGGTACAACAATCTCGTGGTCGACTTTCGCAGCTTTCCCATCATGCAAAGTTTCGGCTGCCCGGTAGTTTTCGACGTTACTCACTCGCTGCAGCTGCCTGGCGGTCAGGGGCAGAGCTCGGGTGGCCAGCCGCAGTACATTCCGCATCTCGCGCGGGCGGGAGTCGCGGCCGGTGTCGACGGGCTCTTCATGGAAGTGCACGAGAATCCGGAAAAGGCATTGTCGGATGGTCCGAACGCGCTTAACCTTGCGCTGTTGCCGGGCCTCCTCGACGAGTTGGCCGGGATTCGAAAATGCCTGAAAAGGAAATAACCCATCTCGCGTGGAAGGTCGAGCTGCTGTTGATGGACGTCGATGGTGTGCTCACCGACGGCCGGCTGATGCTGATCCCGATGCCGGACGGCAGCGTGGTTGAAGCGAAATCGTTCAGCGTGAATGATGGAGCGGCTCTCGCAATGGCCCGCCGGGCGGGATTGAAGACCGGCATCATTTCAGGGCGGGGTTCGGCGGCACTCACCAAACGGGCGGAAGAACTGAAAGTGGATTTCTTCTATCACGGCCTTGGCCGCAGGAAAATTCCCGCACTCGAAGAGATTTACGCGAAAACGAAGTTGCCGAAGGATCGCGTGTGTTATGTGGGAGACGATGTGCAGGACCTGCCGCTCTTTAGCGCCGTCGGATTTCCGGTCGCAGTTGCCAACGCTACGCCTGAAGTGGCCGCGCGCGCCGCATACGTGACGCGCGCCGCCGGCGGTCAGGGCGCCATCCGCGAAGTGGTCGAGCTCATCCTCCGCGCTCAAGGCAAATGGGAAGACGCCCTGAAAGAATTCGCAGATTAACCACAAAGACAGGAAAACATATGTCAATGGGCCACTGGTCAAATGCCATATGCCATATCGATCCCGTTTTCTATATGACATATGGCATTTGACCAGTGGCCCATTGACATATGTTTAGACTTCGATCTTGGCCTCCATCGTGATCTTCGCGTTCAGCAGCTTCGAAATCGGGCAACCCGCTTTCGCATTCTCAACCGCGGTCTGCACTTTCGCGCGATCCGCGCCCGGCGCTTTGATCGTCACGTCCAGATGACTTGTCGTCACTGAAAATCCATCGCCAACTTTCTCGAGCGCGACGGTTGCCGTGGCCGCGATATTCTGTGCCTTGATCCCCACGCCGTCGAGCTGCGCCGACGTCGCCATCGCGAAGCAGCTCGCGTGAGCCGCTGCGATCAATTCCTCCGGATTCGTTCCTTTCTCCTCTCCAAATCGCTTTTCGAATGAGTACGCCACATTCGACAACACACCGCTGTCGCTGGAAACCGTTCCCTTGCCGTCTTTGAGTCCGCCTTGCCAGGACGCCGAAGCTTTACGTTTCACAAATTCCTCCTCTATATTGAGATAAACCTTAATAGCTTATATATTCTTGAGTCTTATGAAAACCCATCTCGCGATAGGACTCGTATTGTCTCTGTTCGTATGTGCCTGCTCGGCTCCGACGAGCGGAAGCGCCGACACAGCCGCAGGCGCAGGCGACCCGAAGAAATTTATGGATGACGTGAACGAAACTCTGCTCAAGCTGGGCACCGAAGGGTCCCAGGCCGGCTGGGTTTCGGAGACGTATATCACCGACGACACGTCGGCTTTGAATGCGCGGGCGAATCAGCGCTTCATCGATGCGATGGCTCGGTTCGCCAAGGATTCCGTCAAGTTCGACAAGGTCGAAACAACACCGGATCTGCGCCGCGAGCTGAATCTGCTGAAGGTCTCGCTGGTGATGGCCACGCCGTCGAACCCGAAAGAAGGCGAGGAGCTCACGAAGATCGCGGCGAACCTCGACGCTGCGTATGGCAAAGGCAAGTGGTGTCCCGACCCCAAGAAAGCCGAGACCTGTCTCGACATCAACAAGATCACCGACATCATGCGCACCTCTCGCAATGAAAAAGAGCTGCGCCAGGCGTGGGAAGGCTGGCACACGATCTCGCCGCCGATGCGGAAGGACTATGCGCGATTTGTCGAGCTATCCAATAAAGGAGCGAAGGAACTCGGATTTGCCGACACCGGCGCCATGTGGCGCGCAAAGTACGACATGCCGCCCGACGACTTCAGCAAGGAAGTCGATCGTCTCTGGAACCAGGTCCGGCCGCTCTATTTGAAATTGCATGCGTACGAGCGCATGAAGCTGCGTGAGAAGTACGGCGACATCGTTCCCGCTAACGGCCCGATTCCCGCCCATCTCCTCGGCAACATCTGGGCGCAGGACTGGACGAATACTTACAAGCTCGTTGGGCCTGCAAATGCCGATCCCGGTTACGACCTCACGGACATTTTGATGCGCCGCAAGACGCAGCCGCTCGACATGGTCAAAACGGGCGAGCGTTTTTATACATCGCTGGGGTTCATGCCGCTGCCACAGACGTTCTGGGAACGTTCGATGTTCGTGAAACCTCGCGACCGTGAAGTCGTCTGCCATGCGAGCGCGTGGGACATCGATTCCGTTGACGACCTGCGCGTCAAGATGTGCATCCAGCCGACGGATGAGGATTTCAACACGATCCATCACGAACTGGGCCATAACTTCTATCAACGGGCATACAAAGATCTGCCCGTCATCTTCCGCGACAGTGCAAACGACGGCTTCCATGAAGCGATCGGCGATACGATCGCGCTCTCGGTAACGCCCGAGTATCTCGTGAAGATCGGGCTGCTCGACAAAGCGCCTGATGCTTCCCGCGACATCGGCCTGCTCTTGAACAAAGCCCTCGAGAAAGTGGCGTTCCTGCCATTCGGCCTGCTCATCGATCAGTGGCGATGGAAAGTGTTTTCGGGTGAGATCAAGCCGGAGGATTACAACAAGGCGTGGTGGGATCTTCGACTGAAGTATCAGGGCGTGGCTCCGGTCACCCCGCGCGGCGAAGAATTCTTCGATCCCGGCGCGAAGTATCACGTGCCGGGGAACACTCCGTACACGCGTTATTTCATGGCGTTCATTCTTCAGTTCCAGTTCCATCGGGCGCTTTCCCAGGCCGCGAACTGCACGCTGCCGATCCATCGTTGCTCGATTTATCAAAGCGCGGACGCCGGTAAGAAACTGAACGACATGTTATCCATGGGCTTGTCGCGTCCGTGGCCCGAGGCGTTGGAGAAAATCGCGGGCACGAAGCAAATGGACGCGACGGCCATTCTCGATTACTTCAAGCCGCTCGACGCCTGGCTTGATGAACAGATCAAGGGAAAACCGGTCGGCTGGTGAGCTTAGAATCTCTAGTCATCGACGCTCGCGCGCGCACGTTCGATCTCGTGCGTGATCTTTCCGACGAGCAATTTCGTGTGCCGCTGTTGCGGACGATCAATCCGTTCCTGTGGGAGATTGGTCACGTCGCGTACTTCCAGGAGTACTGGGTGCTGCGTCGTGACGGGCTTCGGGATCTGTACGACTCCGCAATCGTGCCCCACGACACGCGATGGCATCTCCCGCTGCCGTCCCGGGCTGAGACCGTCGGGTACATGGAAAACGTTCGAGACCGCGTGCTCGACCGCGTTCGCTCGGGATCGTTCGATCCCTACTTCGTCCTGCTGTCCGTTTTCCACGAAGACATGCACGATGAGGCGTTCCTGATCACGCGGCAGACGCTGGGTTACGCCCTGCCGGAACCCATCGAACCGCGCGATGCGCCGGCCGTGCATGTGCGCGACAGCGGAGATCTCGGAATTCCCGGCGGCGAATATACGATCGGCTCGACGGCAGACGAGGGTTTCATCTTCGATAACGAGAAATGGGCGCATCCCGTGACGGTTGACGATTTCCGGATTGCGCGTTCGCTCGTCACGCAGCGGGAATTTTTGCAATTCGTCGAAGATTCCGGCGCTCCGCATCCTGTGTACTGGAAACGCGACGCCGACGGCCGATGGCTGCGCCGTCACTTCGATCGATGGGTTCCATTGGAGCCCGACCGGCCCGTCTCCAACATTTCCTGGTTCGAAGCCGATGCGTACTGCCGCTGGGCCGGACGCCGTTTGCCGACAGAGTTCGAATGGGAGATTGCCGCGCGCCACGGCGGCTGCGATCAGATGTTCGGCAGCGTGTGGCAGTGGACGTCCAGCGATTTTCTGCCGTACGCCGGTTTTTCCGAAGATCCCTACAAAGAGTATTCGAGTCCATGGTTCCAGACGCATAAGACGCTGCGCGGCGCGGCCTGGTCCACGCGATCGCGAATGATGAGGCTTGCCTATCGCAACTTCTACACGCCGGACCGCTCGGACATCTGGGCCGGTCTCCGCACGTGCGCGCTCGCGTCGTGAAGATCGTCATCGTCACACCGGAGGCTCCAGGTACCACTCTTGGAAATGCCATTACGGCGGGGCGCTGGGGCGGAATCCTGCGAGAGCTCGGACATCGCGTCGAGTTCACGCGCGAATGGGTTCCGGAAATCAAAGACGAATCCGATTTGCTGGTTGTCTTGCATGCGCGCCGCAGCCACCAAAGCGTCGTGCGATTCCGGAGCTGTTATCCAAACCGCCCGCTGATTGTGGCGCTGACGGGTACGGATCTTTACGGCGATCTTCCGGCAAATCCTGAAGCGCGAGCCTCGCTGGAACTGGCGACCCGGCTCATCGCGCTTCAGGAAGCGGCGCGCGATCAGTTGCCGGAGAACGTTCGCGCAAAGTTGGTCGTGATTTATCAGTCGGCAATGCCTCCATTGAATCCAAGACAACCATTACCCGAGATTTTCGAAGTCTGTGTCCTGAGTCATCTTCGGGACGTGAAGGATCCTCTTCGCACGGCATTGGCGGCCCGTGCGTTGCCCCTGGAGTCGTGCGTGTACGTCCGGCACGCAGGGCGCGCGCTGAGTGCCGAGTGGGCAACGAAAGCGAAGGAAGAGGAGCGCGTAAACAAGCGATATCGATGGCTCGGCGATCTCCCGCACGATTGCGCGATGGACTTGCTGTCCGGGGCGCGGGTGCTCGTTCTGTCGTCCTTGATGGAAGGTGGATCGTCTGCCATTGCGGAAGCCGTCACCTGCGGCATTCCTGTCATCTGTTCAGAGATTCCGGGAAATGTCGGAATGCTTGGCCGTGATTATCCCGGCTACTTTCGCACACAGGATACCGGGCACCTCGCGGAATTACTTCGCCTCGCGGAGACCGACCGGGATTTTCTTCAATCGCTGCGCCAGCGCGTCCTTGCATTGCAAGCGCGCTTCACGCCCGAGGCGGAGAGCGCGTCATGGAGCAGGCTGCTTTCAAGCGTATATAATGCCCGCGAGTGACTCCCTCTTACATTCACGGCCCTTCGGAAACACCTCTGCTCGGGGAAACGATCGGCCAGTGTCTCGATCGCATCGTTGCGAAATTCCCGGAGAGTGATGCTCTCGTCTCGTGCCATCAGAGGATTCGCTATACGTGGCGCGAGCTGTATCGTCAGGTTGAGACCGTTGCGCGCGGAATCATGTCCCTTGACGTTCAGCGAGGCGATCGCGTGGGCATGTGGAGCCCGAATTGTGCGGAGTGGTTGATCGCCCAGTACGCGCTCGCGAAGATCGGCGCGATCATGGTGAATATCAATCCCGCATACCGGCTGCGTGAGCTCGAACATGCGCTGATGCAATCGGGAGTTTCGGTTCTTATTTCGGCGCGCGGTTTTCGCAACACGAATTACGTCGCGATGATCGATGAGCTGGCGCCGAAGCTGTCCGTATTGAAAACCGTGATTTATACCGATCGAGATTGGCACGATCTCATTTCACGAGCGGACACGGTGCCGGTCTCGCAGTTGCGCGCCCGCGAGCAGTCGCTGCAGTTCGATGACGCCGCCAGCATTCAATACACGTCGGGCACGACCGGAACTCCGAAAGGCGCCACGCTTTCGCATCACAACATCCTGAACAATGGGTTCTTTGTCGGAGAGCGGCTGCAGTACACATCCGCCGATCGGATCTGTCTGCCCGTACCTTTCTATCATTGCTTCGGCTGCGTGCTGGGCACGCTGGCGGCCCTCACTCACGGCAGCGCGATTGTCCTGCCTTCCGAGTCGTTCGATGCCGAAGCTTCACTGCGCGCGGTTCAGGATGAGCGTTGCACTTCACTTTATGGCGTGCCGACGATGTTCATCGCCGAACTCGATCATCCTTCGTTCTCGAGTTATCGTCTCGACACGTTGAGCACCGGCATCATGGCCGGAGCGCCCTGCCCGGTGGCAGTGATGCGGCAGGTCATCGAACGAATGCACATGCGGGATGTGACCATCTGCTACGGGATGACCGAGACGTCGCCGGTTTCATTTCAGACTTGTCCCGATGATGCGATTGAGGCGCGCGTGTCCACCATCGGCGCGATTCATCCGCATGTGGAATGCAAGGTCATCGATCCGGCCACCGGCAACGTTGTTCCGCGGGGGGAAACTGGCGAATTGTGCACGCGCGGTTATCTGGTGATGCTCGGCTATTGGAACAATCCGGAAGCGACGGCTGCCGCAATCGACACCGCTCGATGGATGCACACGGGCGATCTCGCCGTCATGCGAGACGACGGCTACGTCAACATCGTGGGGCGGTTGAAGGACATGATCATCCGCGGCGGCGAAAATATTTATCCGCGCGAGGTCGAAGAGTTCCTCCACACGCATCCGAAGATTGGCGATGTGCAGGTGTTCGGGGTGCCCGACCGTAAATACGGCGAAGAAGTGTGCGCCTGGATACGCTTGCGCGACGGCCAGAAGGCCACCGAGGATGAAATCCGCGACTACTGTCGGGGCCAGATCGCGACATACAAGATCCCGCGCTACGTCCGATTCACCACCGAATTTCCTATGACCGTAACCGGAAAGGTTCAAAAATTCCGAATGCGGGAAGAAATGATGAGGGAACTATGCTGAACATTGTTGTCCTGGCATTGGCAATGACGTGTGAAAGCCTGACCGGTCTGCAGTTAGCTCACACGACCATCACGTCTGCGGCAACGGTGGCGGCCGGACCCCTTTCCGATACTGTCGCCGTCATTGGGCCCGCGCGCTGCGAAGTGAAGGCGGTCACTCGTCCGACGAAAGACTCCGAGATCAAATTTGCCTTGTGGCTTCCACCTTCGGGGTGGAACGGCAAGTATGTTCAGATTGGAAACGGTGGCTGGGCCGGTGCCATTCCTTATCGGAATTTCGTCGATCCGCTCACCCGCGGCTATGCCGTCGCCGGCACTGACGATGGTCACGAGGGAGGAGGCGGCGCAGCCTGGGCCATCGGGCATCCGGAGAAGTTGATCGATTTCGGATATCGCGCCGTTCACGAGACAAGCGTTCAAGCCAAAGCGATCGTTCACGCGTTCTATGGGAGCGACCCTTCGCGGAGCTATTTTATCGGCTGCTCGGATGGCGGACGCGAGGCTTTGATGGAGGCGCAGCGTTATCCCGACGAGTTCAATGGAATCATTGCCGGCGCTCCCGCCAACAACTGGTCGCATCTGTTCACCGGATTCGTCTGGAACGAGCAGGCAGCGTTAAGTACGCCCGGCAGCAGTATTCCGCCCGCCAAGCTGCCTGCCATTCAGAATGCCGTGGTCGCGGCATGTGACAGCCTGGACGGCGTGAAAGACGGGCTTCTCGAAGACCCACGTGCCTGCAAGTTCGATCCTTCAGTCCTGTTGTGCAAGGCCGCTGATAGCCCCGAGTGCCTGACCGCTGCACAGATCGACACGCTGAAGAAGATTTATGCCGGTCCGAAGAATCCTCGAACGGGGGAACAGATTTTTCCGGGATATCCGCCGGGTACCGAGGCCGCGCAGGGCACCTGGGCGGCCTGGATCACGCCCGCGAACCCGGCCAACGCGATTCAATTCAATTTCGGCAACACGTACTACGGCCAGGCTGTCTTCGAAGATTCGAGTTGGGATTTTCGGAAATTCAATTTCGATAAAGACGTGAGATTCGGCGATGCCAAGGCCGGCACGGTCCTGAACTCCACGAGTCCGGACCTGCGGTCATTTCGTGCAGAGGGTGGAAAGCTTCTTCAGTATCACGGCTGGGGCGATGCCGCCATCTCCGCGCTCAGCTCCGTTGATTACTACGACAGCGTGGAGGCGTTCCTCTCCAGATTTCCCGACCTCAGGAGCACCGACCGTCTTGTCCTGTCGCCGATAACCGATTTCTACCGACTCTTCATGGTTCCCGGAATGGGACACTGCGGCGGCGGTGCGGATCCGAATTCGTTCGATACATTGGCTCCGCTCGAATCGTGGGTCGAAAAAGGCATCGCCCCCGACCAGATCATCGGGAAAGGTAACGGGATCACGCGACCGCTTTGCGTTTATCCGAAAGTCGCCCGGTATAAGGGATCGGGCGATGCGAACGATGCATCCAATTTCCAGTGTGTCGCTCCGAAGTAACGAGGTGGCGTGGGGGGACCGGCCAGCTGTGAAGAGGCCGCCGCGAAGCGCAAACCCGACAGGGCGCAGCCTGAATCAAAGCGGTGTACCTTACTGAACTGGACGGTGGGCCCGACGCATTTTTGCAAACTTAGATCGCTGGAGGAATTCATGAGTCTGCTGTTGTTCGCAACATTGCTCTTCGCCTTCGCGCAAAACGGAGAAGTGGGCGTGCCGATTCGACAGGCGCCCTATCATCTTCCCGTCTTTACGAATGAATACGTCACGGTGTTGAAAATCTTCATCCCGCCGGGACGCAACACGGGATATCACATTCACACCGAAGACAGCGTGTCGGTGAATATCACTCCAGCCGACATGACGAATCAGAATCTCGGGTCATCCGAAGTGACGCGCGGCGAACGCGCCCAGCGAGGACGCGTGGCGTATACGTCTTACACGAAGAGCGGCCCGCGCACGCACAAAGCGACGAATGTCGGCCAGACCCCGTTCCACAACATCTCATTCATGTTCAATAATCGCCAACGCGAGCGATTCACTCCGTCTTCGCGCACCGGCGAGCCTCACTATCTGCAGGTCATTGACAACGAGCGTGTGCGAGGATGGCGATTGATACTCGAGCCGGGCCAGTCGGTGTTGCCCATCACGCAGACCGCGCCCGGAATGCGGATTGTTTTGGACGGCGGCGAGCTTGTGGAAAGCGTCGCTGAACGCGCGGATCGCGGATGGGTCGTCAGCACCGGAGAATTCTATTGGCAGGAACCTGGGGTCACGCGCGGGCTCCGCAACATTGGCACAACCCGCATCGAGATGCTGGAATTCGAAATCAAGTGAAAGAATCACGCATCAGGAGAACTCCAATGGCGAAGTCGACGAAGAAAACTTCCGAGGGACGCCGCGGCTTTTTGAAAACTGCGGCAGCGTTTGTCGCCGCGGCGCCGGTAGCGCCAGCAAGTGCTGCAAGCGCGCAGGCGCCGGCCGCCGGTCAGGACTGGCTTTCGCTGACGCGCGAGGCCGCGCTGGAGCCGGATCTTCCCATCATCGATCCTCATCACCACTTCTGGAACGATCCCGACCGCAATCCTCGACGCTATCTTCTCGACGATCTCGCCGCGGACGTCAAAGGCCAGAACGTGCGGCAGACTGTCTTCATTGAGTGTGGATCGATGTATCGCGCCGATGGTCCGACGGAATTCCGCGTCGTCGGCGAAACGGAATTCGTACAGGGCATCGCTGCCGAATGCGCGAGCGGCCGCTATGGCGATCTGCGCGCCGCGGCGGGAATTATCGGGACGGTGGATATGCGGCTGGGCGACAGAGTTGCTCCCGTGCTCGAAGCGCAAATGGCTGCGAGCCGTCAGCGATTCCGCGGCATCCGGCATGGCGGCGCCTGGGTTGAGCCGGGTCTGCTTCCGGCTGCAAGCGTTGCACCACGCAACCTGGCGCGGCCGGCCGTGATCCAGCATCTCCTGCTCGATTCCGATTTCCGTCGCGGTTACTCGCACCTGCGCACGTATGGGCTGACATTCGAGGGCTGGGTCTATCACACGCAGATCGCGGAACTGACGGATCTAGCGAAGGCGTTCCCGGATACGACGATTATCTGTAATCACCTCGGCGGGCCGATCGGAGTCGGACCATACGCCGGGCATCGCGATGAAGTCTTCGCAGCATGGAAACCCGCGATCACCGAACTGGCGAAGTGCCCGAACGTGGTGGCGAAAGTCGGGGGCATCCAGATGGTCGTCAACGGCTACGGCTGGGACGAGAAAAAACAGCCGCCTACGTCGGACGAACTGCTTGCAGCGAATCGGGACTGGTACCTTTATATAATCGACAAATTCACTCCCACACGCTGCATGTTCGAGAGCAACTTTCCGGTCGATCGACTCTCGTGCTCGTACACGGTGCTCTGGAATAATTCAAGAAACTAACAAAGGGTTTTTCGCCGGCAGAACGCTCCGCGATGTTCCACGACACCGCGATGCGTGTCTACCGGCTTCCCCGGCACTAGCCTAGACTAGCCCGATCTGGCCGCCTCAAAACATATATTTCAGGGCGACTTGTATCTCCCGCATATTCGTCCGCGTCGAATTGATCCTGCCGAAAGTTTGCGACGTTATGCTGATGTCGGGATTACCCCAGTTCGGATGGTTCGGGAGGTTGAACGCCTCGAACCGGAACTGGAGCGCGTGGTTCTCGACGATCCGGAATTGCTTATGAACTGAGAAATCCCACTGAATGCTCCCCGGTGTGATGACCGTGTTCCGCCCTGCTGTGCCGAAGGTCCCATAGGGCTGAAGCGCGAAAGCGGCGGTGTTGAACCACCGATCGGGATTGCGTACATCGCGAGGGAGGACTGCATTCTGGCCGGTCGCATTCGGCCGGTCGAAGCCAATGCCTGTATTGGACTGGTCCTTGTTGTCAATAACAGTCGCGGGAAAACCGCTCTGCATTGAGAAAATAGATCCGAGTTCCCAGCCTCCAATAACTGCGTCGGCAACGCCACCCTGGTTTAGAAACCTCCTCCCTTTACCGACCGGCAGCTCATAGAGTACGGACGTCACAGCTCTGTGATCCTGGTTGAAGCTCGATAGCCCGCGCTCGGCGCGGAGGTTATAGCTGCTTTGAGGAAACAGCACGTCCGTGTCGTGGACGCGGATAGCGCTCCCGTAATCGATCGATCGGGACCAGGTGTATCCGAACAGATACGTCAGACCCTTCGAGAACCGGCGTTGCAACTTCACGCTCAGCGCGTTGTAGTTTGCCTTGCCGCTCCCGTCGACCTCCTGGAATCGGCCGAGTTCCGGATAGGGCGAGCGAAGCGCCACGCTTAATGTTGGATCCGCGGTGGGGTATGCCTCGTTGAAGGCGCGAAGCGATTCGAGCCTCCGGCTCACGGAACCGAGATAACCGATCTCGAGCGCCGTGTCGC
>Ga0207646_10004062_pt1 | contig 16153 bp, 19 predicted proteins | sample KBSK5502metaG_FD_184343 | JGI IMG/M metagenome (GOLD analysis project Ga0207646, IMG submission 184343) | Corn, switchgrass and miscanthus rhizosphere microbial communities from Kellogg Biological Station, Michigan, USA - KBS K5-50-2 metaG... | ecosystem: Host-associated > Plants > Roots >... | reverse complement strand
GACCCGGCCGAACCCGCCTTCTGAATCGACGGAGATCGTCTTGACTTGTCCACATAAAGTCCGAGATCGGGTTCGGCATCACCCGGCTGCTGGGCATCGATCTGCTGCCCCGGATCAAGCGGATCAACACCACGCGGCTGTTCCGCCCCGGGCCGGCCAGCCCGGCGGACCGGTTCGCGCGCCTGGCCCCGGCACTGCACCGCCCGATCAGATGGGACCTGATCGAGGAGAACTATGACCAGATGGTCAAGTACGCCACCGCGATCAAGAACGGAACCGCATCCACCGAGGCGGTCCTGTCCCGGTTCACCGGCGCAGCCTCCCATCCCGCATACCAGGCGATGCTGGAGGTGGGCAAGGCGCAGCGGACCCTGTTCGTGGCCCGTTACCTGTTCGACCGGGACCTGCAGCGGCAGATCGAGCAGGGCCTGAACGTGGTGGAGTCCTGGAACCGGGCTAACGCGATCATCTGCTATGGCAAGAGCGGGGAGATCTCCACCAACCACAGGGAGGAGGCGGAGATGACGGCGCTGTGCCTGCGGATACTGCAAGCCTCCCTCGTGTTCGTCTTCTCTGAACTATTTTCGCGAGGCTTGACAGCTGTGCCCTTCGGGCGTGTCGGCAGGGTCGCTGGTTTGCGGCGGGCAGGTGTCTTTGCATCACTGCAGCGCATCAGCCAGAGCGTCAGCGACCAGCTGCTGGTGGATGCTGAGCCAGTGCACCTGCGTCAACCTGCCTAGGTGCGGGTGCCCGGCCTGGACGCGTTTGGCGAGCAGCTGATGACCACGGCCGCGCAAGAACACCGGGATCGCTGCGGCGTCATCGCCGGACAGCGGCCGTACCGATGCGTAGCCGCGGACGAACCGCTGGACACGTGGCAGGTCCAGCCAGGTCGCCTGGTCGTAGGGCCGGCCGCTGCGCCACAGGCCATAGCCGATGTCGGCCAGCGGCGACTCCAGGTGTGCGAGGGCGAAGTCGATGACGCAGCACGGCCGGGGTGGCTGCCCGGCTGCGATCACGTTGTGGTTGGTGAAGTCGCCGTGGATGACCAGCTGCGGCGGCCGCGGATGGCCGATGCGCTCGAGGTCGGCGGCGAGTTCGCCGGCCAGGTGCCGGATCAGGCGTATCTGGCCGTCTTCTCCGTGGGCGTGGATCCCGGCGGAGGCCAGCATGGCGGGCACCCGGGCTAGGGGAAGCGCGGTCGGGCGCTGGCTGGCTGGCTGCACCTGGAAGGCGGCTGTGTGGTAGCGGGCCAGCAGGGCGCCGATCGCTTCCATCGGCGGCTGGGGAGCGCACCCGACCGCGTCTCCGGGGAGGTAGGAGATCAGCTCCCAGGTTCCGGCTCTGGTTACCGTCCAGGACCGCCCGCCGAACGCGGGCAGCGGCCGGGGTGCCGGGAAGCCCTGGCCGTCCAGCCGGGCGAGGAAGGCGTGAACCCATGCGGTATCGGCGGCCAGGTCGGCCCCGGCCGCCCAGTCCGGAGCCGGATCGAGGCGGCGCAGCACGCCGAGGGTGGCCGTTCCAGTCCACCAGCCACAGGCGAGCCAGGCGGTCTGGCAGGCTCTCCAGGAGCACCAGGCCGGCGTCTTGGAGCAGCCCGGCAGGCAGGTCACGCTCCACACGATGATCGTCGCATTCCGCCCAGCGCAGGCCAGATCACGTCAGCCTGCCCGGGCCGTAAGCCTGCAGCCATGTCATGGACACGCGGTGACGCGAAGCCAGGTCAAGGGCCAGATCTTGGTCTCCGGGCTGCCGTGCGTGCCGGAGATGCTCGCCTGTCAGTTCCCCGCGGGGCGGTGGCTCTCTGCGTGGTGGCGGAGCTGGCCGAGCTTCTCATCGAGAGTGACCATGCTGAGGTCCAGGACGTAGACGCCGTCCCGGAAGTGGGTGAACCCCAGCCCAGCCCAGACCCGCTGCAGCGAGGCGGCCGCGCGTTCCCATTCTTCGTCATCCGGGTCATCACCGGACTCAGCCAGCGGAGCTGGGTAGCAGACAGCCGCACGCGCACCGCCGGACAGCTTCCTGATCGCCGTGCCAGCCAGCAGGGCTCCAAGACCGAAGTCCCGCCAGCGCGGCGCGAGCCGCACGGAATGCAAGATCAGGATCCGCTCGCCCGCCGGTTCGAGCTGCTCATCAAGGTCCGGATCCAGCTGGCCATCATCGGCATCGAAGAGGGTTTCGGCGATGCGGCCGAGTTCCGCGTCCTCGCCGTCGAGCAGGGCGAAGGGGTCGTGGGTCTGGTAGAGATCGACGAGCGTGATGCTCATATCTCCCACGTGGGCGCCGGCGCCCGCTTCGCCGCCGCCGTCGACGTCGGCGGAGACGTGCCAGGTCTCCAGGGCGTCATCGGCGCCGTACCACCAGAGGTGCTGGTGATGGTAAGTGAGGGTGATTGCCCGCGGATCATCTGGCGGGACGTGATGGTGCTTGTCGCTCACGCGTGGTCCCCCTGATTCGTAGCCGGCGTCAGGAGGCTACCGCGGGGGGCGCGGTTTGCGCCTGAGATCAGGTGGTGCGGCGGCTGGATCGCCCGGTCGCGCCGGTAGATGGCGTGAGCGCAGGCCTGGAGCGCTGCCGGGAGCCCGCTGACGGCCATGAGTCTCCTTCGCTGGTCAGCGTGCCGGGGTGGCGGTGACGGTCTGCCCGGCGATGTCGCGGTAGGCCGGGATGCCGAGGTGGACCGCGGCGCGGCGGGCCCGTTCGTCGAGTTGGGCAAGCTTCTGCTCCGCTCCGGCGAGGCTGACCTTGAGCCCTTCGACTTCGCCGAGCCAGGCTTCGCGCTCGGCTTCGGTGATGCGGGCGAGCAGGTTGCCGCGGATCTCCTCGATGCGTGACCGTTGCGCGGGGTCTGCCCGCAGGAGGCTGCACCGGAGGCAGCTGTGCTCGTGCACGCAGCTGGTGCCGTAGGCCCGGCCGCAGTCGCCGAGGGCGACGCGGCGCTCGAAGTGGCCGAGGAATTCTTCCCACTCTTCGTCGCTCGGCTGCCGGTACTCTTCGCTGGGGCGGGTGGCCCGGCGTCGCGCGATGAAGGCCCGGTGGCCGTTGATCACCTCTTCGGGGTAGACGGCCTTGTATCCCATCGTGGTGTTGATATCGGCGTGGCCGGCCACAAGCTGGGCGATATGGGGCGGCATCCCGTTCATGATGGCGTCCGTGATGAACAGCCTCCGGAAATCGTGGGGCGTGAACCGCAGCGGCTGGCCGGCGGTGTCGGTCAGGCCGGTGCGGGCGAGCGCGCCATTCAGCAGGTTCCGCATGCTGCCAACGGGGATGGGCCGGTTCTCGACCCCGATGCGGCGCTGGAACAGCAGGGGCATGGGCGGGTTCCAGACGCGCTCGTGGACGTCGTAGGCCACCACGAGCGGGACGGCGCCGGCCGCAGTGCGGACCCGGCAGATGATCGTGCTCAGGACGTCGGCCAGTTCCGGGTCGATGACGAGCAGGCGCTCCGCATCGGTCTTCGACGGGGCGATGTGCAGCAGCGGGACGAGCTCGCCGGTCCCCGGCACCCGGTACTGGACGAGGCTGTGATGGGAAAGTTCTGACAGTTCCTCGACGCGGATGCCCGTGTGGCGCAGGACTTCCACGATCGCCCAGGCCCAGAATGCCCGGTGCTCCTCAAGGGTGAGGTCGCGGTGGGCCTGCGTGTCCGGGTCGTGCGCCCAGACTTTGGCTGGCGGGGTTTTTGGTCACCGTCTTGCGCCAGGTCCGCCCGCCGGCGGTGAACTCGGCACCCGGGCTGGCGGCATGGGCAGCTTGGAGACGTTCCGCTGCCATTCTGCGCTCGGCGTCGACCGTGCGGGTCAGGACGGGGAGGACCGGCAGGCGCTCGCGGGTGCGCTGGTCGATGCGGGACTTGCGGCCGGAGATCTCCTTCCTGCGCGACATCTCCTCTTCGCGGATGGGGCAGGGCGCCGCCCATACTCCCCACTGCGCGGGATCTTCCATCGCCCACGCGGCAAGGTCCAGGTAGAAGGAGCGGACCACGGACAGGCAGTTAAGGCCGCGGTCGGCGCGTGCTGTCTCGGTCTCGACGATCGTGCCGTCGCCGGTCACGGTACGGGTCTTCTTCTGCCCGACGCGTTGTTTCCATGCTGTCGCCACGCCGGGGGCCAGGTGGAGCGAGTCGATGCCCGTGTGATGGTTCTCTAGGTCCTTCCAGAACCGTTTGCCCAGCGCGTAGGCCAGGCCGCGGAGGGAGGCGTAGTCGATCGACGGGCTCCGCTCTCGCAGGTAATCGACCAGGAGATCGCGGACGGGGCGGCAGGCGATCTGATAGCGGTCGATCATCTGCTCGATGCTGATCTGGCCCCTGATCTCGAAGAACCGGACGGTAGGCGGCGCGGCCTCCGGGAAGGTGCCCATCGCGTGCAGCATCTGGTAGAAGTACACGCTGGTGTCGGCCGTGGGAATTGCGGCCACCCCGGACGCCATCTCCAGGCAGTCGCCGACCGGTGATGTCGCTGACCATCCCGCCCTTGGCGGCCATCATGGTGGCGATCCGGGTGAGCGCCACGTCCTTGGTGTGGTAGTTGGCGGGGTCATCGCGGCTGAGCGCGGCCAGGGCGGCGAACCCTTGCGGGTCACGGCTGCGGGCCAGCTCGGCGGTCAGCTTCTGGACTGTGCCGGGCGTGAGCAGCCAGTCCAGGCTGGGCCGGATCACCTCGCCGCTGATCAGCGGCAAGAGGCCGGCGCCCAGGGCGTGGAAGTCGTTCTTCGGGGTCTGATAGGCCCACCCGGTGGATTGCAGCCATCGCATCGCCAGCTGTCGCCAGCCGAGGTTGCCGGCGGCGTCGGCGCCGCTGCTGACCCAGCGTTCCTGCCAGGTCTGCCCGGGATATTGCTCGAGCCAGGCCAGCACCTTGCGCAGGCCGACCCGGCGCTTGGACTGGGAGCTCTCCGCCTCCAGCACGAACGGCGGCGCGAGGAGCCGCCGGAGGACCGCGTCCCGCGACTGCCCGGTCGTTTCCCACGCCCACTCCGGCGGCCGGGGCGGGAACTGCCGCAGCAGGGTCACCGCGGCCTGGCTGAGCTGCTGTCCTGGCCGTGTGGCGGCCGTGGCCTGGGTGCTCATGCGGTGCCTTCCCCGAACAGCACGTTGAGTGTCTCCGGCCGGTAGGACAGCGGCGAGGTTGGGCGCTGGTCAGCCGGGCCACCCGCGCCGGGACCGGCCCGGCGTGCGTGGTGCGCGAGCACGGCCGCGATCACGTCATCGGTCAGGGGGGTCATGTAGATCTCGGTCGTGCTGAGGTGGGCATGACCCAAGACCCATTGCACGTCAGTTATCTCTAGCGTCTACTGAAGTGTCTTTAACGTCCATCACGAGCGTCTCCACCTGCCCGGATGAGGGCTGATCCGTGGTTATCTCCTGCTCTGTCCATGACGCAGTTCAAGGAGAAGAGACGATGCTGGTGCATCCGGTGGTGATCCCCGGCTCGGGGACACGATCGTGGACCGTGCTGGGAGACGACGACGTGCCGGCCGCCCCGGTCGACCGGTTCCTGGCCTATCTCACCGACATCGGCCGGTCGCCGAACACGGTGAAGGCGTATGCCCACGACATGAAAGACCTGTGGCAGTTTCTTGGATTCCGGGGGCTGGACTGGCGCGAGGCCCGGCTGGAGGACATCGCCGAGTTCGTCGTCTGGCTGCAGTTGCCGGCGGCGGGCCGGGCGGGCGAGGTCGCGGTGCTGCCGTCGTCGGTGCCGGAGGTCAGCGTGACGACCGTCAACCGCAAGCTCGCCGCGGTGAGCTCGTTCTATGCTCATCAGGCCCGCAATGGCGAGGGGCCGGGGGACTTGCCGGCCGCGTGGCGGACCGGCGGGCGGGGCGGGTGGAAGCCGTTCCTGCACCACGTGAGCAGGGGAAAGCCGTATCGGGGCCGGGCGATCACGCTGAAGGCGCCGAAGAAGCTGCCGCGGGTCCTCACCGTCGCCGAGACGCAAGCAGTCCTGGATTCCTGCACCCGGCTGCGGGACCGCTTCTTCTTCGCCCTGATGCACGAGACGGGCTGTCGCGCGGGCGAGGTCTTGGGCCTGCGGCATGAGGACATCGCGGCCGCCGAGTGCGAGATCACCGTCATGCCGCGGGAGAACGCGAACGGCGCACGCGCCAAGTCCGGGATCCGGACCGTCCCCGTCGGGCCGGAGCTGATCCGGCTGTATGCCGACTACCTCCATGAGGAGTACGGCGGCCTGGACTCGGACTGCGTCTTCGTGAATATCTGGGCCGAGCCGAAGGGCCAGGCATGGTCCTACCAGGCCGCTTATGACCTCGTCCTGCGGCTGCGGGCGCGGACGGGCCTGGATTTCGACCCGCACTGGCTCCGTCACGGCGCGGCGACGCGCTGGCTGCGCGACGGCGTGTCCATCGAGGTCGTGTCCAAGCTCTTGGGTCACTCGTCGGTGACCACGACGTCCGCGACGTACGGTCATTTGACGGTCGAGGACGCCCGGGCGGCGCTGGAGAAAGCCGGCTGGTTCACCGGGCGGGAGGTGACCTGGTGACCGGCGGCTGGATCACGCAGGCAGACCGCTCCGGCTGGCAGCAGCGGGCCGCCGCCGAGCTGGCGGCCATCCTGGCCGCGCACCCGGGCATCCCGGTGATCGCGTGGACCGTCACCGCCTCGGGCGGCGCCCTGTCCGGCCAGGTCCTGGCCCCCGCCTCGGTCCTGCGGGGACTGTTCGGGCAATGGAGGCAGGCGCTGGGCCTGGACGAGCTCACCGAGACCCCGGCCGCGGGCGGGACGGCTGTTTACCTGCACGCCCGCGGCGTCCTCAGCGGCGTCTCGGTGAGCGTCACCGCGACCGTCTTCGACGACGGGGAGGACGTCCGGTGAGCCGTGAGAACCCGGACTCTGCAGAACCGGGGCAGGGCAGGCAGTACCGGGCTCCGGCGGGCCTGCTGGAAAAGCTCATGGCCGCGGTGCGCCCGGAGTTCCGGGCCTCGGACCTGGTCTTCGACCCGCGGGACCCGGTCTTCGGAGGGCCTCCGTGCGCGGTGAGCGGCTGCGGCCGGCCGCAGCGCGGGCATGGCCTGTGCACCTCGCACTGGCAGCGGTGGCGGGGATCCCGCGGGGTGTCCCTCGCGGAGTTCACCGCGACGGCTGAGCCCGGCTGGCACGGCCACCTGCCGCTGGACTCCTGCGTCATCGACGGCTGCAACTACGGGGTGATGGGCCGCGGAATGTGCAACCGGCACTTCAGCCGCTGGTATCGCGCGGGATGCCCGGACCCGGAACGCTGGCAGGCGCAGGCTCCGCCGCTGGCGCCGGACGGGCCGCTGCGAACCTGCCGGATCGGCTACTGCTCCCTGTGGGCTCGCGGCACGTCGGTGTTCTGCTATGGCCACGACACCCGCTGGAAGAACAACGGCCGGCCCGGTATTGATCAGTTCGCGGCCTCCTGCGAGAACCCGGGGCCCGGCCAGGAGCACATCGACCTGCGACGGCTGCCCGCCGGGCTCCGCCTGGAGGTGCAGTACGTCCTTCAGTGCCGCGGCGACGAGCGGGACGCGAAACTGCCGCCCAGAGATCTCCGCCCGTTCGTCGCGGTCCTGGCCGGCGCGGGCGCGTCTTCCCTGCTGGAACAGCCCGAAGAATGGTGGATTCCCCTCTATCCGCCGAGGAGGGGACGCGGCTGGCGCCCGTTCATCCTCGATGCGCGCCGCCGCGTCGAGGCGCTCGCGTTCGGCGCCGGCTGGGACACTGAATACCCCCGGGACATCTGGCGGCTGCGCAACCTGGGCATCGACAAGCCCGAGGCCACCTTCAGCTTCGAGGGGATCCCCCAGAACTGGCTGCGGGAGCTGGCCAAGCGATACGCCCGCTGGCAGCTGGCCACCGGCCTGTCCGTCGCCACGGCCGGGTCCGGGGTCCGGGCCGTGACCCGGTTCGCCGCCTGGCTCGCCACCCTGCCCGACCCGCCCGCCGGGCTGGCCGGCGTGACCCGCCCGCGGCTGGAACGCTACCTGGCCGTCCTGCAGGCGGAAATGGGCGGCCAGGTGCGCCATGCCCATTACGTCGGCGGGCTGAGCGGCTTCCTGAAGACGGTCCGCCGGCACGGCTGGGACGGCACGCTGCCGGCCACCGCGGCGATCTACCCCGAGGACTTCCCGCCCCGGGGAGCCCGCCTTCCCCGCGGCCTCGCCGCCCACGTCATGGCCCAGGTCGAGCAGCCCGCCAACCTCGCGAGGCAAGACAACCCGGCCTGCCGGCTCATCACCTTGATCCTCATTCGCTGCGGCCTGCGGATCTCCTCCGCGCTCGGGCTGACCTTCGACTGCACGGTCACCGACGCCGACGGCGCCCCCTACCTGCTCTACTACAACACCAAGATGAAACGCGAGGCCCTCGTCCCCGTCGATGACGAGATCCTCGCGCTGGTCGGCGAGCAGAAGCAGCGGGTGCTGCAGCGCTTCCCAGCCGGAGCCCCGCTGCTGTTCCCCCGGCAGAACGGCAACCTCAACGGGCTCCGGCCCATCGCCAGCCGCACCTACCGCGGGGCGCTCTGCCGCTGGCTGGAAGACTGCGACATCCGCGACGAGCACGGGCAGCCGGTGCACCTGACGCCTCATCAGTGGCGCCACACGCTGGGGACGATCCTGATCAACCGGGACGTTCCGCAGCATGTCGTGCAGAAGATACTTGATCATGACTCGCCGCTCATGACCGCTCACTATGCGCGGCTGTCCGATAAGACCGTGCGTGAGCACTGGGAACGGGCCCGCAAAGTTAACGCCGAAGGTCAGCCCGTCCGGATCAGCCCCGACGGGCCGCTCGGCGACGCGGCCTGGGCGAAGCAGCAGCTGTCCCGTGCCACCCAGGCGCTGCCCAGCGGCTATTGCCAGCTGCCCCTGGTCAAAACCTGTCCGCATGCGAACAGTTGTTTGACTTGTCCGATGTTCGTGACCACGGCGGAGTTCCTGCCGCAGCACCATGCCCAGCGGCAGGCCACGCTGCAGATCATCTCAGCCGCCGAAGCCGCGGGCCATGCCCGCGTCGCCGAGATGAACCGGCAGGTTGCGAGCAACCTGGACAAGATCATCGCGACGCTCGAGGACGAGGGAACGGGCGAGAAGGAGGCGTCCGCCGGTGCGTCCTGACCCGCTGTCCGAAGCCGCCGCCCGGCGTCATGAGCTAACCAGGGCCAGGGCCGTCCAGGCGCTGCGGGAACTCGACCGGGCCGGCGCTCCCGTGACATTCGCCGGCGTCGCGCAGGCAGCCGGCATTTCACGATCGTGGCTCTATACCCAGCCCGATATCAGCAGCCATATCCGCCGGCTGCGGGAGAAGACGGATGGTGCCGGCTCCGCCGGCGCCATCCCCGCCGGCCAGCGCGCCACCGAGGCGTCGCTGCGGGCCAGGCTCACCACCGCCCTCGACCGCAACAAGCAGCTCGCCGACGAGAACACTCGGCTCCGCCGACAGCTCGCCCGCGCACTCGGCGACCAGCGGTCGGCGCAGACCCGATCAGGTAACGATCCGAAGGAGTGAAACAGCCAGGATCAGGCCGCGGGCGTCTCGTCGGCGACACTGTCCACGACGGGACGCCGCAGGTCACAGTCCTGGCTGACGCGAAAGCTCAAGATAACATCGGTGAGAGCCATCTCCCCGTCGCGGGCCATTCTGTAGGCGGCCGTGTGCCTCAGGTCGTGAAGCGACCAGTTCGCCCTCAGCAAGGCGTTGGCGCGGCTGAACATCCGGTAGGCAGCGTGATAGGCCAGTTGCCGGAATGGGCGCCGCAGCGTCCACCACAGCGGGTCATCGCGTCCCGCGGGCACGAGGCCGTGCATCTGCGCCTGGTAGAGCCGCAGCCACACGAACGCGTCGGGCGAGGCGGGCAGCTGCTGGATCGCCCGGCTGCCCTTCCTGACCACGCTGATCAGCTGCTGCCCGGGATCCGCGTCGCCGTAGCAGGCTCCGAGAAGTTCCGAGGCCCGCGCGCCTGAGGATACCCAGAAGGCCACCAGTGCCCGGTCACGGTGCGAGCCGAGCTGCGCGAACAGCTCGTTGAACGTCTCGTCCGGGATGCTGCGCGGCACCCGCCGGACCTTCCGGGGCCGGTACAGGCCTGACCGTTCGTTCCTGAACGTCTCCATCGGGTTGTGGTGAGCATTCGGGCGGGCTCCGCGTCGCACCAGCGGGAACGGGTTGATCACCGGCCCGGACCCGGCATCGCGATGGAAGTCGTAGAAGCCCCGCAGCACGCTCTCGCTGTGCCCGCGCGTCGTCGGCGCGTACTTGCTGCCCGGACTCGGCTTACCCGTCACCGGGTTCGGCAGGCCGGGGGGTCGGCCGCCGGGGCGGGTCGGCTTGTCAGTGAGCTGGATCCACCGCGAGTAATCACGGGCTTCCACACGTGTCGCCTGATCCCACGGCACGTCTACGGCCCAAAGGAACCGGAACCACCGGAGCAGGTCCATCGCGTACGACCGCTGCGTCGTAGCAGGCCGCCCGATCGCCTGGAGGTCCTTCAAGTACACGGCGACCGGCACGACGATCCGGCCATCTGGGTCAAGCAGCCGGTACGGTTCCCAGACGTTCCCGGTCTCGCGCAGCACGCCAGCCCGCGGCACGACAAGCGCCGCCAGGTCCCGGTCCTTCCAGTCTGCATCGATCACGAGCCGGGACCATAGCCAGCCTCCCGGACGGCTGTCCGCAGGACTGCGCAAGCACCGCCGGTAGTTCAGTCAACAGGTAAACACCCTGATGCTCCAGGACGTTCTGGCCGAACCCGAATGGTCCGCGCTGCTCACCCCAGCTGACCGTCGGGGGCTCAGCCCGCTGTTCTGGCAGCACGTGCGTCCCTACGGAGAAGTGACGCTCGACCTGGACAGCCGGCTGACGATCGGCACCGGTGTCAGGGCCGGAGTTCAGCGTGGCGGTGGCCGGGTGGTGACTGGCATCAGCTGAAGTGCCGATGCGGCGGCCGGGGTGTGGCAGCGCGCTGCGGTGTAGTGCCCGGTGACGGCGGCGACCCAGAGCCCGTCCACGGTGGCCGGGTGGATGGTGGTGCGGCTGGCCCGGCTGGTGAAGGTGACGGTGAGCGGGCCGTCAGGGGTGCAGGCGTGGCCGATGGCCAGCGCCCACCGCTGCCGGCTGCCGTCGGCGGTGCGGCGGGTGCCGCGCCAGGCGCCGTCGACGGAGGTGATCGGCAGGCGGGTGCTGGCTACCAGGCCGGTGAGATTACCGGCCTGGTCGGTGACCTCCAGGACGGTCCGGCCGTCTGGGGTCGTGGTCATATCCGGCCGGGATTTCTCGATAAGCCCTGAGCCGCAGGTCTGGGGCCCCCGGACTAGGGGTGCTGGGACTATTCGGCCGGAATTGAACGCCAAGGCCTCTCGCCGGAGGGCAAGGCGGCTACAACTCCCGCTGGTTGGGGTCCCCGTAGTCCTGACGAAAGATCCAACGGATATGCCACTGACCTGCGATTAGACGGGAACTACCGCCGGGAAGTGGATCACTTCCGCTACGTTCTGCCTGGTTTGTCCCGGCGTGGCGGAGGTGGCTTGGGTGTCGGAGAAGATGTTCTCCCGGGAGCAGTACGAGCAGCTGCGGTCGTTCCCGGAGATCAGCAGGGATGAGTTGTTCCGGTACTTCACGCTGACGCCGGCGGATGTGGCGTTCGCGGATCCGGGCGCGGGCCGGGGGCCGGCTGACCGGCTTGGGATAGCTGTCCAGCAGTCTTACCGACACCCCAAATCTCACGGACCTGGCACCCCCGGGCGTTGCCCGCTCTGGTAGTACCCGGCATGCGAAGCAGGTCCGGGGGTCCGGGCTTGTGGTTGCGCTGTGCGCGGGTGTCAGGGCCGCAGTTCAGCGTGGCGGTGGTCGGGTGGTGACTGGCATCAGCTGACGTGCCGATGCCGCGGCCGGGGTGTGGCAGCGCGCTGCGGTGTAGTGCCCGGTGACGGCGGCGGCCCACAGCCCGTCCACGGTGGCCGGGTGGATGGTGGTGCGGCGCGCCCGGCGGGTGAAGGTGACGGTGAGCGGGCCGTCAGTGGTGCTGGCGTGGCCGATGGCCAGCGCCCACCGCTGCCGGCTGCCGTCGGCGCGGCGGCGGGTGCCGCGCCAGGCGCCGTCGACGGAGGTGATCGGCAGGCGGGTGCTGGCGACCAGGCCGGTGAGATTGCCGGCCTGGTCGGTGACCTCCAGTACGGTCCGGCCGTCTGGCTGCAGCCGCCACCGGATCTGCCAGTCGCTGACCGGCAGTCGCGCGCTGCCGGAGGGCTGCCTGGGCGCGGCGCCGGGGCGCCAGATGTTGCCGGACGGCGTGTCGTCGTAGTCGTAGTCGGTGTCGTGGTCCTCCCCGGACCACGGATCTGTCAGTGCCATCGGTGTCTCCCGGTTTCGGGCACCCGCGGGATGCGGGGCAGGCTGTGGCCGGGGCGTTCGGTTCCCGGCTCGGGGCTGCGTCTCATTGCCGCGTCCCGTTTCGGGCCCTGCCCGGCCCAGCCGGCGGACGGAGATGAGGCAGGGCCTCCGGGGTCGCGGACCTTGGCCAGCAGCCTGTGCGGTGCGGGCTGGTCCGGTGAGCGCTGCCAGGGCCGGAACGCCGTCGCCCTGATCGGTGCCGGGCGCGCGAGGGCGGTGGCTGTTCCGTTCGCTTCCGGCGACGCCAGAAGCCCGGCCATGGCCGACGTCAGCCTGGCCACGGCGGGGGCCAGCCCGGTGAGGCCGCCGGGCGCCGGGAGTTTGCCGGCGACGGCCCGGTCGCGCCCGGTGAGGCCCAGCCAGCCGAGCAGGCCGAGAGGGTAGGCGAAGTATCCCCACCGGGTGGCGGGCGCGAGGATGAACATGACGCACAGGCCGGCGGCAAGGCGCCAGGCGACGGCCCGGTCGCGGCCGGTGAGGCCGAGCCAGCCGAGCAGGCCGAGAGGGTAGGCGAAGTATCCCCACCGGGTGGCGGGCGCGAGGATGAACATGACGCACAGGCCGGCGGCAAGGCGCCAGGCGACGGCGCGGTCGTCGGCCGGCCTGCGGATCAGGATCCAGGCCGCGACCGCCAGGCCGGCCGCGAGCAGCAGGCAGATGGCTGCCCAGTGCCCGGCCGTGCCGGTGGCGGCGAGCAGGTGTCCGGGCAGCGGGCTGGCGGCCGGCGTGACGTGCCGGGTCAGGCCGAGCGGATACAGGACGATGTTGTGCAGGAAGACGGAGGGCCTCGCGAGGGCCGCCGGGGCGGCCGCCGCGATGGCGGCAGCCGCGGTGACCGCCGATGCGGCGGCGAAACGCCATGCCGCGCGCCTGCCGTCCCGGGCGGCGATCATCACCGCGATCACCGGCAGGGCCGGCCATGCGGTGATCTTCATGGCACACGCGATCCCGGTCGCCAGGGCCGCCCCCGTCGATCGTGATGGCCGGATCCGGTGCGGGCTCACCAGCCCGCGGAGCCCGGCGGCCCGCGGGGCGGCGCCCGTCGCGGCCGGCCCCGCACCTAGGCAGGCCAGGGCGACGCAGAACAGCGCCAGCACCGGCGGGTCGGTGATTCCCACGGCCAGCGGCAGCGCCAGCACCGGTGTGGTCACGGCGAATGCGGCACGGCGCAGCGCCTGCCGGCGGCGGCCGGCCCGACGCCGTGCCTGATGCGGGGCGGCGAGGCCGAACGCCACGGTGAGCAGCGCCACGCAGGTGACCGTGATCCACAGCCTCGGGTCGGCGATCACGCCGGGAAGGCCCGCCGCCCGGAACAGCCCGAACACGGTCATCGCGGGCAGGTACGGGTCGTAGGACCGCCAGGCGGACAGCTGCCCGGGCCCCAGGTACGGGCTGCCGTGCCGCAGCAGCAGCGTCGCGGCGCGAGCCACGACCTGGACGTCGGCTGTCCCGGGCGCGCGGATGGCCAGCCAGGTCAGCGGGCCCGCCAGGGCGCCGGCCGCGCCGATCAGCAGCGCCGCGTCCGGCCCGCGCGAGCCGCGGTAAGACACCGCGGTGATCGCGGCCAGCAGGTAGCCGCCCGACGCCCAGATCCCCCAGGACTGGTCCGCGTGCCTGCTGAAGACCGCGAGCAGCGCGGCGTAGCCAGCGAACGCCGCGTACCACGCCGCGATCCGCCGCCGGTCCAGCCCGGGCTGAGGATCAAGCCCCGGCTCGCGCGCTTGCGGCGGGTTCAGGCCGGCTACGGCTGACATCTTCGCGCACCTCCCGGCTCATGATCTTCTGGGTGCCGGAACTGTCCACGGCGGCTGCATCGAGCAGGAAGTGGCTGGCCGAGGCCGGCCCGGCGGGCCGGAGCTGTGGCGGTCACCGGCCGGGCGGCCGCCCGCGGCGCGTCCGGGCGGGCGGCCATCACCGGTCCTGCCTGCGGCCGCGGGCCCTGGCCCGCGCGGCGGCCCCGTCCTTGGCCCCGCCGCTCCCGCCGATGACCGGGCCGGGACGGGGGCGCCGGGTGCGGCGCAGGGCGACGGCGACGATGAACGGCCAGCAGGTCTGGATCGATGACGTCAGCCGCTCGGCCAGGCCCAGGACGCTGCCGTCGCGGGTCTCGGCGAGCAGCCAGCCGAGCAGGGCAACGAAGACGGCGGTGACGGCGGCGGAGCCGTAGCTGCTCAGGATCAGCGGCCGCGGGGAGGCGCGCGGGGCGGCGAAGGCGGGCCATACGGCGATCGTGACCGCGCCGAGCGTGGTCCAGGCGAGGTGCTGCGGGGTTGCGCCGCGGGCGGGTTCGGGGGATGCGGCGATGCCTAGGCCGGCCAGGCCCGCGACGATCAGCAGGGCCCGGGCGGACGCCCGGACACCGGTCAGGCCCGCGGCGGTGACGAGGTAGCAGCCGCCGGTCAGGACGATGCCGCCGGTCATGATCCACCGGTCGGTTCCGGCCTGGCCGGCCATCGCGCTGATGGTCGTGCGCACCGGGCTGTAGGAGGCCGGCTGGAGCGCGCCCGCGACCAGGTAGCCGCCGGTGAGCAGGATCGGCGCTAGCCCGGCCGAGATAATCGCCCACTGGTGGGCTGCCGGGCTGGAGCGCACTGGCCAGGCCGCCGGGATCGGCAGCCGGCGCGCCTGCCAGTGGGCGGTGCTCATCGGGGGTGGACCTGCAACGGAACCGGAACGCACGTTAAGCCGGTTCGGGCGTTGCAGGATGTTCGCCCGGCCGCGGTAGGTAGCGTTGCTGTGCATGAGCCGGGGTGGTGCACCCGGGGCGGGGCGGTGGTCCTGGACATCGCGCCGCTGGAGGCGCTGTTGACCAGGACGTTCAGCATCGGGCTGGACGTCGGCCGGGGCAGGGAGAAGGTCGCCCTGGTCCGGCTGCGGCTGTCCAGGGCGCTGCCCGGCGCCGCCGAGACGCAGGCGATGGCCGCCGGGGCCCTGGGTATCGAGCGAGGCGTGGCGACGGAGCAGATCGCGGCGGCCGGGGGCTGGCGCTGCACGCCGCCGCGTTCAACGGGATGCCGGACCCGGTGCTGCACCTGGCCGCCCGCGCGATGGGCGTGGTCACCGGCCTGGCCGCGCTCGAACCCGACCCGCGCGCCCCCGGCGCCGGCGTGCTCCTGGACGCCGCCCTGCAGGCCGGCACCGGCCTGCAGCAGCTGCTGGCCTTCCGGCATGACGGCACCACCATCACCACCCCGGCGGAGCAGGCCGCCGCCACCGCCGGACTCACCAGCGCCGCTGCCGGACCCGGCAAGGCCGCCGAAGCCCTGCACGGGCTCATCGAGCTGGCCGGGATGACCGGACGGTCCGGCCGGACCGGCAAGACGGATCTCAGCTGAGTCCAGCCCGCCAAGGCCAGCGGGCCCCCGAGCCCCCCAGTTTGACCTCCGAACCGGCTTAACGTGCATTCCGGTTCCGTTGCAGGTCCACCCCGGATTCATCAGGCGACTTTTTCGAGGTGGCTGAGGCCGAGGGCCTCGACCACCTTGGATTGCACGGGCGCGACGTCTGCGTTGGCCTGGTCGGAGCCGAACGGCGCGCCCACGACGGTGCGGACAGCGCGGCTGCCCTTGGCCTGGCCGACGAGCTTGACGATGGCCTCCGCGACATCGTGCGGATCCGGGGCGTCCTTGCCCTCGAACGTCGATGTCAAGGACCTGACCATGGCGTCGGGGATGTGACCGACCTCGCCATAGGACTCGGTGACTTCGATGCCTGCGGGCGTCTGAATGTTGGTGAAAAAGCTGGTCGGGTATCCGCTCGGCTGCACCTCCACGACCTCGA
>Ga0207646_10004061_pt1 | contig 16155 bp, 12 predicted proteins | sample KBSK5502metaG_FD_184343 | JGI IMG/M metagenome (GOLD analysis project Ga0207646, IMG submission 184343) | Corn, switchgrass and miscanthus rhizosphere microbial communities from Kellogg Biological Station, Michigan, USA - KBS K5-50-2 metaG... | ecosystem: Host-associated > Plants > Roots >... | reverse complement strand
GGTATCTCGTTCGAGATCGCGACGGAATATACGGCGAATTTTTCAGGGCAAGAGTTGAAGGAATGAACATTGAGGAGATTCTGATCGCACCGAGAAGTCCTTGGCAGAACTGTTACGTGGAGCGGCTGGACGGGAGCGTTCGCCGCGAGTGCCTGAATCACGTGATCGTCATCAACGATAACCACCTGCGTCGACTGCTTACAAATTACTTCCGCTACTATCATGAATCTCGCACGCACCTATCGCTCGAAAAGGATGCTCCGGAATCGCGTGCGGTTCAATCGACCAAGTCGCAACGGATTATTCAGATTCCACAAGTCGGCGGACTTCACCATCGATATGAGCGGCGCGCCGCGTAGGCATCGAGGATCGACAGCATGCGTGTTACTCCATTCCTCGCCGCCGCGTATGAGCACCTTTAGAAGGTCTCGGCCGAAGAAACGCGCTAAAAAAGATCTTTCTTATAACCGACCAACCCGCACATTAACGTCTTGCACCGCAGCTTCGTCGACTCCGTTTGCCCAAATTTCGCCGTCCGTAGAATTGTGGCGAAGCACAGGGTCCAGCAATCGCCTCGATCCTCGATTCAATGTCGTTACGATCACGGAGAGCACATCCAACTCGAATTACAATGCGCTCGAGGCTCAACTGCTGAAGCGCTATTCCTCCGGATACCAGTTCCAGGTCTCGTACACCTATTCAAAGTCGATCGACGACCAGTCGGATGCACTGAACGTGAATGTGAACGATCTGCCGATTGCGCAGAACCCATTCAACCTGCACGACAATCGATCGATTTCACAGTTTGACATTCCGCATCGTCTGGTCATCAATCACATCTACGCGCCCCAGCTGTTCAAGAGCATGGGCGGCCCTGGCGGCAAATTCTTCCATGGATGGGAACTCAACGGAATCTGGGAAATCCAATCTGGTTATCCGACCAACATATTCGTCGGCAGCCGGCTGGGTATCCTGGATACAGCATTGACAGGCAACGGCACGGTAACGAATGTTGTGCGGCCATTAGTGGTTGGCGACCTGAGCAAACTGGTCTTCGCGCCTGCCGGTAGCCCGCTCGCGGCGACCATCCCGACGCCCGCACAGCGCGGAATCAATACGACCGCGACTCAGCGGAATACGAACACCAGCGGATTTCCGCTAGTGCAACCGCTACTCGGGAATTACGGCAGTCTCGGCCGCAATTCGTTACGACTGAATAAATACGAAAATGTCAACTTGGTGTTGCTCAAAACGACGGCAATCAATGAGAGCATCTCGGCTCAATTCCGAGCCGAGTTCTTGAATGCATTTAATCTGGTCAGCTTTACGGGCTTCACCAACGATCTGTCTTCGCCCGCCTTTGGTACCTACAACAATACCGATACAACGCCTCGGCAGATCCAGTTCGCTCTCAAACTGCTCTGGTAACCTTCTACGGAAAGGCCTTGGGACAGAGGGCGCGTATCCCAAGGCGTTTGGGCTGATCGCTAGTGCGGACGGATGGGCGGGCCGCAGTATCGCTCATGCTTTCTGTTCTCTCTCAGAACATACCGTTGGAGTTTGCACGTGGGATGTTCGGAGCGACCAACGGAGCAGAGTTTTGGGGCGTTCCGACAAGCTGCAACGTGTCCCAATGTTCGACTGCTTTCCCCTCGGTGTCCATACGATAGATATCGACGCCGGCGATACCGGTGTCGTTGGGATCATCGTTGAACAGATTCAGGAAGTTCAGATGCGCCCAGACGTACTCGCCCTCTGCAATGATTTTGTGAACAACGACGCGGGCCCGGAGTCGCTCCCTCGTGATTTTAGCGAAGAACTGCCCGAGCGCTACGGACCCATCCGGAATCAGGGGGTTATGCTGGATGTATGATGGGCTGACATATTTGGCCGTCGCCTCTTCGGATCGCTTCTGATTGATCATCAGATCATACAGCGCGAGGACGTTGTTCTTGTTTCGGACAGCACGGCTATCGGCGGTGTTAACGAGTTCAATCATAGTTAGCTCCTTTACTTGTATGTTGAGTGGGGTTGGGTCTGGTCTTACTCCAGCCCGATGATTTGGAGACGAAGAGCGTCTTGTTCATCGGCGGATTGTTCTCGCACAGCGCGAAGAATATCTTCGGCATCCTGGCCAACCGGAGCAAAGCGCGGCGCAGGGTTCTGCTCCGACAGCTCGATTATCCGCTTGGCCGCATCGCCTGAGGCGAGCCCGTTGCCCTGCATGCTGTTGAGCTTGGCTGCGAAAGTATCGAACGTTTGTCCATACAGATCACGCTCCTGCGCCGTCATCCGCTCAGCGATACGTGCAAGCGCCGCTGCCGTCTTGGCTGGCCCGCCTGTTCGCATGTTTCCGGCGACGGCGACCACGACGTCGATGCCGAAACGCTTGAGTTCGCCGCGATAGACCTCGGCGAATACTTCCATCGCCGCCTTTGAGGCGCCGGATGGACCGTTGAATGGAAGCGGCAGGCTAGCGGTCCAGGTGCTAACCTGAACGATGCGACCACGCGCTTTTCGGAGGGCGGGCAAGAATGCGTTTATCACGGATAGCGCGCCGAACACGTTCACGTCGAATTCGCGCTTAATGGCGTCAAGCCCTAGCGTTTCGATTGGCCCTGGGGTGAGGACGCCGGCATTGCTGATGAGGAGATCGAGACCCGTCTCGCTTAGCGTCTCTGCGACATTCGCGGCCCATGCCTTAACAGCGTGCTCTGCGGTAATGTCACAGACGGCGAGGCTGACGCGACCGCCCGACGCCTGGTTAAGGTCGTTGACCTCTTCCAACAACATCGCCGTGCCGAAGACCTTGTACCCCTTGCTTGCAAGCCCGAGCGCGATATCGCGACCAAGGCCGCTGCCGGCCCCAGTGATTGCGGCAGTCCGTGCGGACGCTGTGGTCAGAACTTGCATGGAACGTCTCCTCTCTTATTTGCGCCGAAGCGCTGTGGACTGGCCGCAAGCAATGACCTTAAGCCGCCATCCATCTCCAGCCAGAAAAGGCTGGAGAACATGTGGTCGTGGGTTTCGATTAACATACGTTTATCCTCCTAGGTGACTCAGTTGGGGTCTGTGCGCCCGCCGGAGCCCGGCGATGCGATGCCGGGCTCGAAACGCCGCACGGTCAGCAGCAGCGACGCCGGGCGTCGATGAGGCTTTTTGCAAGCATTTCATTCATCTCCTACTCCGCCAGCACTGCGTAGCCGCACAGTGATCGCAACGACAAGCGTTGCGCCGACGAGCGCTGGAGAACTCGGAAGCGGTATACCGAGGAAACGGCATGTGACGCCGATGCCTAATCCCAGAAGAAGTGCGCCTGCGATCCTCATCGGACGGCTACCTGGGACATCGAAGACACTTGATAGCTGAGGCTGCCCGGTCCAGAAGCTACAACGACCACACCACTGTCACTGACTGTATGAAGCTTTCGATCCTGATCGATATCGAGGCCCGCACAGAAATCTGTGGGGATGCTCACGCCTTCCTCCACAACAGCTCGGCACAGTCGCGCTCTTGCACCAACTTGAACACCCGGCAACAAGACCGCGTCGCAAACGAATGCGCCTTCACCAATCTCGACGTTAGGCGATAGGACACTTCGGACTATGGTAGCCGTCGGATGAATCTGTGACGGGCGGGCTCTCATGGAGGCCAAGTTCGTAACCTTAGGATGCGGTGTGGGCCGTGACCGCTGTGCGTGGTCCGAATAAGGATCGAACCTCGCACCATCGCGAATCACGTCCATGCTCGCCGCGTAATAAGCATCGATGGTTCCGATATCTCGCCAATAACCAGGCACCTTCTGATCCTCGCTCCGAAAGGTGTATGCACATGTATTAACAGAATGAATCAATGCGGGAATAACGTGACGGCCAAAATCACAACCCTGTCCAGACCCACAGACTACATTGAGCGCGCCGGACAAAATGGACTTCCTAAAAATGTACACACCCATACTAACCAGCGCCATGTCTGGACTAAATGCGTGAGCACAAGGCAGCATTGGCTTTTCCTCAAAGCGGATGACCCTCGATCTCGTGTCGATTTGAAGTACACCGAACCTTCTCGCATCCTGGATCGGGCACTCCACCGCAGCAATCGTGACGTCCGCGTTCGTCTCGATATGTTGGCGCACCATATCGCTGTAGTTCATTTGGTAAATGTGATCGCCAGAAAGCACGAGGACATAATCCGAATGCGCCGGAACCAGTTCGAGGTTTTGAAAAACTGCATCTGCGGTGCCGCGATATCGCTTGCCGCTCACTGGGGACAGGCAGAGCAGTGATTCGCTTCGACTGGATGCGTTCCACAGTTCCGACCACGCTTCACGAATATATCGATGTAGCGCTTCGTGCTTATACTGCGTAAGGATTGAAACTTCTGGAAGCATCGAATGCAGACAGTTGGATAAGGTGAAGTCGATCATGCGAAACAGACCACCAAAAGAAACTGCAGGTTTCGGTCGCGACTGGGTCAAAGGATACAAGCGTTCGCCTTGTCCGCCTGCCAGGATGAATGTGTAGAGTTGGTGCAGCTTGTCTATATTCATGGCGGCGAGTATGCCAGCGGCGTTTGCTGGCCGCATCACGCCATAGAACTGTTTTTCACTAACGCCGGGAGCTAAATACGCAAATACCTCAATTGTGTTAAAGGACCACGCCTCATGGGATCACGATTTTGCGCCGGCCAAACAGACGAGAATCGATCGAAAAGGCCCCCGGTCCGAGGATACCCACGACGCCGGCCATAACAACCACTACAACCGCCGAGACTTTAAGCTGCATGGGGTTCAGCGCGCCCATGGGTACTGCGAATAGCACAGCACAAGCCGCGAATAATGCGCCCAACGTACCCGCTATCGGAGTGAAAAAACCAATTAACAACAAAAGCCCGCTTGCGAACGCTGCGATGGCAAGAATCAGTACCAGTAAAGTCACCTCGTCGGCCCTAGACAACGAGTATGCGCCGGCTGAGATGAGCACGAGGCCCACTGTAGATCGCAATAACAGTAGGGCTAACCCCGGCCATCCTCCGGGAAACGATGAAAATAGCCTTTGCATGCGCGCCTCTTCCCAGCTGGTTCTCTGGTGCCGAGCTACTGTTAAAGCGTAAGCATGCGGTTACGCTAAAGAATCCCTCTGGATAGGGTTTCTCAAGTACCACCTTTGAGTTATCCATCAGTGAATCAGACCTGGATAATTCCCCGGCGAACAGCGATCGCGACGGCTTGGGTGCGGTGGGTTGCCCCCAGCTTATCCATGACATGTCTAATGTGGATCTTAACCGTCTCTTCAGAAATAAAAAGACGCTCTGCTATTTCACGGTTTCGATATCCCTCAGCAACAGATCGCAGAATCTCGATCTCACGAGCTGTAAGAGCTTCGTCGGCGAGATGTTCGGCTAGCCGGGTCGCAATCGCCGCCGGTATACTCTTTTTGCCGGCATGAACCTTGCGGATCGCCTCAACTAATTCTTTGTGAGGCATACTCTTCAATAAGTAAGCCCGCGCTCCCGCTTCCAAAGCGCGCTGAACATCCACGTCCCCTTCGAAGGTAGTCACTACGATGATTCGCGCTTCCGGAAATTCCTTACGAATTGCGATCAAACAATCGACCCCACTCATATCCGGCAGCCTCAAGTCCATAAGCGTCACATCGGGTAACAACTGTCGATACTTTTCCAAACCTTCCTTGCCTGTAGCGGCCTCTGCTACGAGCTGCATGTCCGGCTGACTCTTGATGATCGCGGCGATTCCCTCGCGCATGAGCGGGTGATCGTCCACGCAAAGAATTCGAATCCCCTCGGGCTCGGTCATTGCGCCCCTGTCTCAGGCTTAGTTCGTCCTGGTGTGATTTTCGCGAGCCACTCTCGCCACGGGTGGATAACCGCGGAAGGAATATCAAACGCAGCGCTGCCAGGAACTAAGAGTTCGATTTCCGTTCCAGCCGCGTGCCGGCTCCAAATATTGATCCGGGCGTTCATCCGTTTAGCGCGTTCGCGCATTCCCGCCAATCCCCAGTGGCCGGTCCGCCCAGATCGCAGAATCAGTGGATCGATTCCACAGCCGTTATCGCGGATCAGCAAGCGCAGATGACGCGTGGCATATTCAACTTCCACTTCCAGGGCTGTCGCAGCGGAATGGCGGAAAGCGTTCATCAGAGCTTCCCGACCGATGGAGTAAACCTCATCGCGAATCAGGGGCCGCAAACGCAACGGCCGGCCTTCGACCACGATTTGAAAGGCTACTTTCCTTTGACTATCAACTTCACCAGGGATTCGCGTTAGGGCGTCTTCCAGATTGCAGTTGTCGGCCGATCGGAGACCCGCTATTGAGTTCCTTCCTTCCTGGATCACTTGCCGCATGATTTGACCAGTTCTGTCCAGCAGCGGCTTCGCTGCAGAATCTGCGCTTATGTAGTCCGCTGCAACGTTGAGTTGCATCGATGCACTCATGAATCCCTGCAGAAGCGTGTCGTGCAGTTCTCGCGCAACACGCGTCCGTTCGCCGATACGCTCTTCAAATCGGAGCTTTAGTTCTCTGGATAAATGTTGCAGCTGATAGTTGTGCGCGCACCAAAGCGCAGCGAGAATCAACAGGGCGCATAGAGCTCGGAACTCCCATGTAGCCCAGAACGGAGGAAGTATTCTCACATGCAGCTCAGGTCCATTCTGGCTCCAGCTGCCGCGGCTGGTTCGAGCTTGGACCTCAAAAGTGTAGTTGCCCGGCGCGATCACCGAATAACGTACGAAGCGTTCGGTGCTCGGCACTTCATTCCATTCCCTCTCCAAACCGGTTAGGCGGTATCGATAGCGTATCCGCTCGGGATCGGGATAGGCGAGCGCGGCGAATTCGAAAGATAGAGTGTTTTGGTTGTGAGGAAGCGTGAGATCCTTGGCAATGGAGACGGATTGCTTCAGAGGAGAACCCTCGCCGACTGCGACACTTTTATCCAAAATCTGCAAACTGGTCAGAACAACCCTGGGGATAGGCGCTTTCTCCGGAATGGTTTCCGAGGTTAAGACATTCAATCCGTGATACGAGCCGAAGAACATCCGGCCGGAGTGTCCCATCCAGACTCCCGTCAGATCGACAGGAACGCCATCGGACTGATAGTAGCTGGTAAGAGTGTTCGCGGGGATGTGGAAACGTGAAATGCCGCTAGCGGTTGTAATCCACAGGTCGTCTTTATCGTCTTGAGCAACGCCACTGATAATGTTGTTCGCTAATCCGTCACGCTCACGGTATACCGTAAACTTGCCGGTCGGCTCATCTAACCGATTGAGGCCGTCGGCGGTTCCCGCCCAAACCGAGCCAGACCGATCGACCAAAACGGACATGACTATGTCGCTACTTAAACTGCCAGCCGTGCTGGTATGTTGGAAATCAGCGAATTCGCCTGTAGTTGGATCGAACCGGTGAAGACCCGAGTATCTTGAACCGATCCACAACCTGCCAATGCTATCGTCGGCGATGGCCTCGATCTGGTTGAGACTTGCGTGCGTGGACTTGTAGACATGAAAGCGTTGGGTTGTCGTGTCAAATGCGCATAAGCTGTCGCCGGAGCCAACCCACAACGTTCCGGAGCGGTCGACATGGAGGGCTTGAACCTCGTTGTTGGCGCAACCGGACGAATTAGTCGTACCGTGTCGAAAAGTGGTCCACTTAGCTGACGAGGGGTTAAACCGAAACATGCTTCCGTCGGCAGTGCCGAACCAGAATTGTCCTGTCCGATCCTCAGCAATCGCGCGGACTTCAGTGTTCTCCGGAATCTGATAAACCCTATAGTGCCCTGTTGTCAAATCGATCCGATAGACAGCGCCCCTGCTTCCAGCCCAGACTGTGCCGTCGTTGTCTTCGTAGGCCGTGTAAATGTATTCGGACTCTGTACGACCGCTTTTTAGCGACGTTGCGTAGCGTTGAAACTGGAGCGAGAATTCAGAGAATCGCGCGACGCCTGCGCCGGCCGTTCCAACCCAGATACCATCTTCGCGGTCCTCAAATAGGGAGAGGACCCAATCCGAAGCCAGTGTTTTCGGATCAGCCGGATCTTTGTGATAGCGCACAAGCAACCGGCGATCTCGATCCAGTTTTAGCAGACCTTGCTCGGTACCCACCCAAAGCTCCCGCGATCGATCTTCCAGGATCGCCCAAACGCCAGGTTCGGGAGCTGGGCCCGTAGTCAAAGAAAGAAAGATGAGCTTGGTATGCAAACGATCGACGAACGCGAGACCATCGCGCGCCGAAGCTATCCAGATGGTCCCAAAACTGTCTTCAAGAAAGCGAACGTAGGGATTTCCGGTATTGGGCGAGTCTTGAAGTGGATTCCGTAGGGAAAAGTGTTTGACAACATGCCCTGTTTGTCGATCAAGAATATCTACTGTTACACTTGTTGCTACCCAAAACGTACCGTCTTTCGACTCAAACGTCGCGCGCACTTGATTGGCGCTTAGGGTGGTCTCATCCTTGTCAAGATGCGGGAATCGGATTCGTTGCCCATTACTCGGATCGTACCGAACGAGGCCGCGACTGGTAGACAGCCACATTTTGCCGGTGCTATCTTGATTTGTGTTTCTAACGAAGCCCCGGAGATCTTCGGGGCCCAACGGCAGTTGACGAATCTGATCTGTTACTGGATCGTACTGATGGAGTGCTCCATCATCTCCCACCCAGATTTTGCCCGACCGATCTCTGAATAGAGAATAGCGAACCATTCCCGCATTCATGGCGTTGTTCCGGCAACACGCGTCGAATGAGGGCGAATCGTCAGCTGGGTCAGCATTCGGACTGTATACTCGAACCTGGTACCCATCGTAACGAAGCACGCCGCCGCGAGTGGCGAACCAGAGGAATCCGTGTTCGTCATCGACAATTTGCCCGACCGTCGCGTGGGACATTTCAGTCCCGGGCAATGTCGGCACAAACACACGGTCCTTCCCTTCCGTGATGGGAAGCCTCTTAACGCTGTTGCTCTGGGGAACTTCTGCCCGAGTTGAAGGCACCCGAGTAACGTCGCAACATAGAAAGATAATAGCGATTCGCGCTAGATCGCTTCGCATTTCACCACATCACTTTGACCGCGGCTTGAATTTGCCTCGACGTCGTCGAAGTGGCTGTTATGTTTCCGGCCGACGGAATCGATACCAAATTTTGCGTGAACAATTGAAGGTTCGATCCAGCCGGCGGTAGAAAGTTTGTGTGGTTCAAGACGTTAAAAGCCTCGAATCGGACCTGGATTTTAAAGTCTTCGGACACACGAGTGATCCGAAGATTTTTGAAGAGTGAAGCGTCCCACCCAATAAGGCCCGGCGCACGCGCTACATTCCGTCCGGCGTCACCGAGACGCGTCGACGGATTTGGGGGTGCGAAGCAGGACAATTTGATATAGCTGTTCGGATTTCCCGGATTCACCGGATTATCACAGCCCGGCGCATTCAAACGATCCGGAAAAGCATAACGAATGCTGCTTCTCAAACCGAGCGGATCGCCGGCAATAATCGGCGTGAAAGGCAGGCCAGAGGTTAGCTGAACCACGCTGCCAAGTTGCCAGCCATTAGTCAACGTGGTCAGGGGGCTCCATCTAAATGCCGGATTCGGTAGTTCCCAGGTTCCGCTCATCGTGAAGTTTTGAGGTATGTCGAAATCAGAGACAGCTTTTCGCACCCTGGGGTCGAAAATGGGAAGGTTCGAAAGGGTATTTGTATATGCCGTCATGAGTGAGTTCGAACCTGTATCAAGACTCTTGGACCACGTGTATGCCGCTTGCACAAAAACACCATGGTCAAGGCGTTTTTGTATGCGCATTAACATTGAGTGATAGGTAGAGGAGACCTGCCAGAGTACTGCAGAAACATTGCCCCAGGCGGGCCAAGGCTTCACCCCAATCCCTGACGGCGCTGGCCATACGTATCCCAACGGCGAGGGTGCGGCCGGCGGTACCGTGTTGATATCCCCGACGACCAGCGGAAGATGCACGCCGTGCGAGGCGGCATAAGCAACTTGGAAAAAAAGAGTGGATGCCAATTGGCGCTGAACATTCAGATTCCACTGGAGCATGTAACTCCGCCTGGGGTTCTGCTCGATAAACGCCGCACGCGGCCCACCGGCGGCCAAGGATGCGAACAGCCCACCAGGGAATGATCCTACTGGCACTGAGGTGCTCGAACCCTGGACGTTGAACGGTGCACTGATGACCGACAGCAAAGAAAACTGACTCGTCAGGGGTAACAAATCGTACTGGCCGAAGGCCGACCTGATGACAGTTTTGCCGGCGCCGCCGGGGGCCCATGCCATGCCGATCCGAGGAGAAAAATTTCGTCGCGTTGGATTGTTAAAGTAAGGAGATCCGAGCTTGAGCTGCTGCGAGCCTGCAACTAGTGTCCCCAACCGGTTGTGGGCTTCCGTTGGTACTGTCGCCATCTCGTAACGGATTCCAAGATTGAGGGTAAGATTGTGCCGCGTCCGCCAATCATCTTGTATATACGTTCCAAGGACGTATTGACGCAGTGCTTCCGGGACACTTGTGCCCGGAATCGTTGCCTGGAATGAAGATGGCTGATCCGTCAGGAAAGCCTGCAAAGATCCAAAAGTCGCCACTCCGTTGTTGTTGCCGGCTCCCAAAGTGTTCGACTGGATTCGTTCCAACGCAATGCCGGATCTAAAGGAGTGGCTCCCCCTAGTAAGTGAAAGATCCTCACCGGCCTGGTATGAAGTGTAGTGAAAGTTATAATCACCTTCAGCGCCTGGCCCACCGGGATATGTCGTAATTCCGCCGACGGATATCTGACCGATAGGTTGTCCCGGCACAAATCCATAGGATGGGTCGGCCGCAAGTGGATTGATTACGGCTAGCGATTGCACCTGCTTCGCGACGTTTCTATTGAACCCAATCCGTACGATATTCAATGCACTTGGGGATAGAATATGCCGTTCCTCGACGCTACCGGTCTGACGCTGCGTAAATGTTCCCAAGAGTAGTCCACCAAACTGGTCGGGCCCACTTGTATGGCCCGTATCGAATAAATAGGTTCCGTGAATGGCGTCGTTGTTCGAGAAATGATGATCGATCCGCGAAGTTGCAAAGTTTTCAGTCGTGATGTTCTGTGTAGAAAGGGAATACGTTCCGGTGTCGCCGCCGATCGCCCCATTTGGTAAGGGAAAGAAGTTGAGGTAAGGAACAACTAATGGGCTGACCGGGATTGTTCCTGTGCTGAGTTGTCCAGCACGGGCCGCGGGCGAAAGTACGGTGCTCACGTTAGTCACACCCAAGCTTTGCCGAATACCCTCATAATCTGAAAAAAAGAACGTCTTTTGGCTGTTAACAGGGCCGCCGAGAGAGGCTCCGAACTGATTTCTTCTCAATGACGGCGCAGTGGCGGCATCAAAAAAGTTGCGTGCATCCAGAGCATCATTACGGAGGAATTCATAGACGGAGCCATGCAGCTGGTTCGTTCCAGCCCGTGTGACGGCGTCGATGACACCGCCGGACGTTCTACCATACTGGGCCGGCGCGTTCTCCGTAACGACCGAAAACTCTTGAATGGCGTCGACGCCGAGGGTGACGCCAAGCACGCTCGCCGGTCCACCCCCCGCGTAATCATTGATGTTTACTCCATCAAGTTCAAAACTGCTTTGTTCAGGCCGGGCTCCGCCTATCGCCAGCATTGTTCCCCAGCCTCGGTTTCCTCTTGCGTTGCCCAGAATGGGTATATTCTCAGTTCGCACGATCGATACCGCAGGCTGTAAGGAAGCCAGCGTCGTCCAGTCGCGCCCGTTCAACGGAAGTTCCCGTACAACAACGCCGTTGTTTACTGCACCAATTTGCGAGGTCGCCAATTCGACACCAGGTGGTTCCGAAACAACGGTTACTGTCTCGGTGGATTCACCGAGTGAAAGCTCGACGTCGGCGATCCGCTCCGCTCCCTCCTCCACATCTATGCCTCTAAGCTCCGCTGTAGCGAAACCTGACGCTCTGACCGTTACTCTGTAGCCACCGACCGGCAAACTTGTCGCACTGTACAGGCCGGCACTGGTGCTTAGCAGCATCCATCTTTCGCTGGTGCCGAGGTTCTCGATCGTGACATGCGCGTTCGCGACGGCAGCACCCGATGGATCACTCACGGTTCCTCGAATACCCCCTCCCGATACTTGGCCGAACGCGACGCTTAAGGTCGTAAGTATCCACAACAAAGAACACCAGAGAATCTTCTGACACCCGCGATTCATTCTTCTCTCAAGCCACCAAAATTTGTGAGTTAGGGAGCGGCGTGGCTCCCCATCTCGATCTCGTCGGGATAAAAGACAGTATCCTGACCGTTTTGCCGCTTCAAGGCGGGTAGAATTCTTACGCGTGATTTTTGGTGGGATGTCGCGATTTTGATATTCGCGCCTGGTGCGCACGGCGTCGTCACTCCTTAAATGACTGTCTCTCCCTCCAAAGTTTCAAACGCTCAGCCTCGCTCTTATCACGTGGTCCAAGGTCGTATTAACTGCCACTCGTCCGCTTCGAAAAACTCGGCCCCCCTTGGCATAGATCGCTCTCACCGCTGATATCCGGGCCTGAGGACGACTCAGTAAGAAACGCTTTGAATCAGTCGCGCCTGCCCGGTCGCCAAACCTTCATCCCGAACTATCGTCCGACACCAGAAACAGAGCGCGCCCGTAATAGGGTGGCGGTTGAAAATAGCGGTTGGCGGGTCAACCTGTAAATTCATTCCCGGTCATTTCCAAGTCATTTTGGGTGCTTTCTTTGGAATGGATTGATTCTTAAGGCGACAAAGTCCCTTGCGAGCACTTGACCTCCTATGATTAGCTTTTTGGGTCATTCAGCCCAATAGTGCGTTTTTTGTCCCAGAGTTCAAGGTGCCAATAACGGATCATCGTTCATGTCGTGTCCGGCTCGGAGCGTTCGAGGTCGATCTCCGTTCGGGTGAGCTCTACCCAGCAGGAATAGTTGATGACGACGGCAAAACCCTTCTCCGGGAGCAGCCATTTCAGGTTTTGCGAATGCTCATTGAAGCAGGAGGCGAGGTTGTAACTCGGAAGGAAATCAGAAAAAGGCTTTGGCCACATGACACCATCGTCGATTTTGACCATAGCATCAATGTGGCCATCGGGATTCTCCGGCGAACCTTAGGCGACTCTGCTGACAATCCTCAATATATTGAGACGCTGGCACGCCGAGGATATCGGTTACTCGTCCCGGTCCAATGGCAGGAGAGCACGGAGGACATCCCAAAGCCAGAAGATCTGCAAACCGCAGCGCCCGTTCCCGCAAATCGGAGTGGTGGACTTACCGGCAGCCGCGTTTCCCATTATCGCGTTCTGGAAGTCCTGGGAGTGGGAGGAATGGGAGTCGTGTACAGGGCTGAGGATCTGAAACTCGCGCGTCCCGTTGCTCTCAAATTTCTTGCCGAGGAAGTAGCGGAACAACCGAAGGCGATTCAGCGGTTTGAACGCGAAGCGCAAACCGCCTCAGCGCTTAACCATCCCAACATTTGCACGATCTATGGGATTGAGCAGTATGAAGGCAAACCATTCATTATCATGGAGCTGCTCGAGGGAGAGGCGCTCTCCACCCGCCTGGGTCGATCGCATGGCCCACTTGCGCTGACAGCGCTTCTGGATGTTGCCATTCAAGTCTGCAGCGGACTTCAGGCGGCTCATGCCAAGGGCATCATTCATCGTGACGTCAAGCCGGGCAACATCTTCTTGACGAAGGATGCGTCGGCAAAAATACTCGATTTCGGGCTGGCAAAGTTGGCTTCTTCAGAGGAAGAACAAGTGCCCACGACGGAAAGCACATCACTCGCTTTGTCGAGAAGGTTGCAAGAGCAGCCGACTCAACAATCGTCATTCCAGGTTCTTCCCAGTCTCACCGGAACCGCCTTAGGAACAGTCGCCTACATGTCCCCCGAGCAGATCCGAAGAGAAAAACTAGACTGCCGCACGGACCTGTTTTCCTTTGGATCAGTGCTATACGAGATGGCTACCGGATGTCGAGCTTTTCCGGGAGAATCTATTGAGGTTGTTGATGAGGCGATTCTCCACCAGACACCGTCTTCGGCACGGGTTTTGAACTCTGCCGTACCGCAGCCACTCAACACGATCATCTGCAAAGCCCTGGAGAAAGATCGGGCGCGCCGATATCAATCCGCGGCCGAGATGCGCAAGGACCTCCTGCTCATGCGGAAAGAACCGCGTCCCGGTGTTCATTTGGCACGAAGTTGGTTGGCAATGGCCGCGGCGATTCTGGTTCTAATTACCGCTGCTGCGCTTTACTGGCGTTTCAACCGTACGATTGCGTTTTCTTCCTCCGACACCCTTGTTCTTGCCGATATGAATAATAAAACCGGCGACGGTGCATTGGATGACGGCATGAACATAGCTCTGCAACTCGCTTTGCAGCAAACGCCGTATCTCAATCTCCTGGGCGGCGATAAGGTCCATGATAGCCTTCGGTCGCTTCGGCTGAGCGAGGATACCAGGATCACACCGGAAGTTGCGGTACAGGTCTGCCGGAAAACGAATAGTCGCGCCGTCATTTCCGCTTCCATTGCCGACGCGGGCAACCGTTTCCGTATCGGGTTGAGTGCAATTGACTGTCAATCCGGCGAAACTTTGAAGCAAGTGGTCCAGGAAGCGGAAACTCGTGAAGACATTGTTCGAACTTTCGGTTTAACAGCTTCCCAACTGCGCTTAAAGTTGGGCGAATCGAGAGACTCTGTGCGCTGGTTTAATCAACCTCTTGATCAAGCGACGAGTTCTTCCCCGGAGGCTTTACAATTCCTGGCCTTAGGCTACAAGAAGCAGCTAGCCGGGGATATTCCCGTTGCCCTGGTCCACTACGAACGCGCCATCGAGAATGATCCGAACTTCGCACTGGCGTACGCAGCCGAGGGCAGCGGGAACCTGTGGCTTGATAAGCATGCAGTAGCTTTAGTCGGTATGTCGAAGGCTTTCGAGCTACGCAACCGGCTAACGATCCCCTCACGGTTTCAGGTGGAAACGCTCTATTACGGCGACGGTCGAAACCAGTGGGATAAGGCGTGCCGTGTCGGCCAGGAATGGGTGCAAGCCTTTCCACGCGACGTTATCGCACGAACGAATCTCGGCGTCTGCCTCGAACGTTTGGGGCGGCACGATGAGGAGTTAGTTCAATTCCGCGAGGCGGCGAGGCTTCTTCCCAGCGCGCTCTTTCTAACTAACTTGCTTGGTGCCGCAATATACGCGCAGCGATTCGACGAAGCGAGAGAGACGTACGATGAGGCGATCTCACGTGGAGTAGACTCTCCTGGACTGCACTTGTATCACGCCCGGTTGGCATTCCTTCAAAATGACAAATCCGGAATGGAGAAGGAGTGGGCCTGGGCATCGCAAGATCCTGTCCGAGGCCGCTTCGTCGTTTATCGCGAATCGATGGCCGAGGGTTTCTATGGGCGCTCCCTTAACGCTCATCGCTTTGCGCAAATGGCTGTGGATTCCTCCATGAGAGCGGGGTTTTTGTCGGATGCTGCCGGTTTTGAGAGCGACGATGCTTTAAGAAATGCCGAGATCGGTAACCGGCGAGAGAGTCAGCCATTGGTTACAGAGGTACGGAAAAGCCAGGATCGCAAAGTTCTGATGTGGGCTGCATTAACGTTCGCTCGCGCAGGAAACACAAAACAGTCCGAAGAACTAGTGGAGAAGTTGAATCATCTCTTCCCCGACGATTTTGCAATTCAGGCTTTCAGCTTGCCTACGATCCGAGCTGCGATAAAGCTCGCCGAAAATGATCCTGCGGCTGCAATTGAAATTCTGCGGCCGGTAACGCCATATGACCTGGCTCTCAGCGGCAGCTTCGACAATGTCTATCCTGCGTATCTTCGAGGTCTTGCTTATCTCCAACTCAAGGAGGGGGACCTTGCAGCAGCCGAGTTTCGAAAAGTTCTCGATCATTCCGGGGTCGTTCGCGGTTTCGTAACTGGCGCCCTTTCCATCCTTCAGTTGGCGCGTGCGCAGGTAGCCATGCACGATGAGGAGGCGGCACGAAAATCATACGAAGACTTCCTGGCGCTTTGGAAAAACGCCGACCCCGACCTGCCCATATATAAGGAAGCCAAAGCGGAGTACGCTGTCCTACGCAAGTCGGCGCAGTAGCGTTCCCGCTCGGTACCGGA
>Ga0207646_10004057_pt1 | contig 16162 bp, 22 predicted proteins | sample KBSK5502metaG_FD_184343 | JGI IMG/M metagenome (GOLD analysis project Ga0207646, IMG submission 184343) | Corn, switchgrass and miscanthus rhizosphere microbial communities from Kellogg Biological Station, Michigan, USA - KBS K5-50-2 metaG... | ecosystem: Host-associated > Plants > Roots >... | reverse complement strand
GCTTTCACGATCTCAGGCACAGCGCTGCAACCATCCTGCTGGCGATGAAGGTCCCCGTCAAAGTGATCCAGGAGTTGTTGGGGCATAGCAGTATCACGACCACCCTCAATGTGTACGGCCATGTGCTTCCCTCGATGCAAGAGGAGGCCATGGACAAGATGGAACGAATGTTTGGGAAGGACGTGAATGGTGAGGGAGAAACCGGGATTCACCCGCACATTTGCTGATCTCTGATATACTTGGGTACAGGAATGGCAAGGAGAGACTTCATCTTCCAGCCAGGGAAGAAGATCAGCCTCAGGAAGATGTCTAGAGGGAAAGAGATGTCAGAACGCTGCCCAGCGTGTGGCGCAGTGCTCTCCGAAGGAAGCACGTGCCACACGCTCTTTGAGGAGTTCCTCAGTCTTGAATATACCAACCCCGCATATGGCCAGGTTCACTTTCTCACGGTCGCCTGTTTCATGATTCAGCATGGGCGGTATAGTGATGAAACCTTGGCTGGGATGCAGTCGTTGCTTCGGGCCTGCCTCGAGGAACAGCTTCCCGCCCGCCAACTTCGCCAACGAGCCGCAAAAGCCATGAACGATGCGACTCGGAGCTGGAAAGTCACCAGGCAGGCAGATGCGCCACCGCTGCCTCAAGTGGCCTGGTCGCTGACGATTGCTGATGTTGCCCAGAGTATGCAGAACCCGGAGCAGTATTGTGAACTCGTGAACCAGTGGGCACGCGCCACCTTGCAACAGATGCCTGCTCTGCTCCAATGAGGAGCACTTTCCACAAGCAAGGCACGCTCATGCCGCATGAATGACCCGCAAGCGGAGCAAATCAAACTTGGCTCGGCCATACATTTCGCGCTTGATCAGTTTCAAACGGGTCACCTGTCCTTCGGTTTGCCCATTGCTTTCTGATCGGGAGAGGGCCGCTTCCACAGCCGCGCGGTCGCGCTCAATCCGCCTTTCGCAAACTGTCGCAGTTCTCGCACCGAACTGGCCTGGGCGCTTTCTAACCAGGCGGCAAGGGCGTCCACGTGTTGCTCGTGCAGCAGTTTGACGAACGCCTGGGCCTGCGCCAGGGCAGTCGCAACCGAAGCCGAGAGGGAGCACACCTGGGCCAGTTCCTGGGTTTGTTCGGTGGTCAGCTCCTCTGGACGCGGGAGGATCAACCAGATGATGCGGCGAACCGAAAACGCTTTCTCTGAAGCCGACTGCTCTTGCTGAGCGGGCTCATCCGCAACCTCGCGGCTTCGAGATGTGCTAGGATGAAGAGCAGGGACATTGCTTCTTCAGCAACACGGAGTGAGCCTTCCCAATGCCAGGTGGTGCTCGTTGATGCGAAGTCGTCCCATCGTGCCTCCTCGGCTCTTGCGGATGAGGCGTCGACCGTTTGCACGTCCATCGAAGGGAGGATCCATCATGTCAGAGGCACAGCTCGCGTCGCTTGCCGCCTGGCAAAACTTTTACGTCATCATCGGCTCCGCTGCGGCCCGGCTTTCGGGCTTGCTGTTCGTGGTCATCACCTTGGTTTCGGGGGCATTGGGGCGCGTGTCGTCGCCGTGGAGCGGGATTCGCGTCTTCAGCACCCCGAGCGCTGATGCATTTTGGTGCTGCGCTGCTGATCGCCGCGCTTCTCAGCGCACCCTGGCCGGCGCTCTGGCAGGTTTCCCTGCTGGTCGGTCTTGCGGGTCTCGGGGGAGTGATCTACGTCTTCATCGTGCTCTGGGAGGTGCGCCACCGTCTGGTGGGCTATCAACTGGTGCGCTCCGACTGGCTGTGGTACACCCTCTTGCCACTGATCGCCTATACCGCCCTTCTCGTCGCGGGGATTCTGCTCCCCAACTATCCGGCACTGGCTCTGTTCGTCATCGCTGCGGGAACGCCGCTGCTCGTGATCATGGGCATCCGCAACGCGTGGGATGTCGTGACCTACATGCTCATCGAAGTCCCCAGTCTCAGAACAAGAGCCAGGACTAGCAGGAGTCTTGCGCCGGTGGGCTTGCGCATGCTCAAGTGCCGTGCGGACGCGCAGGGTCGGAAGACCCTCCACCAGGAAGGGTATCAAGCTTGACCCGCCTGGAACTCTCCGCATCAGCGGGGCTGCGGATGAGCCAAGTATTACTTCGAGGTACACTGGTTTCTCCTTTCTCAAAAATCGCTCGCGGCCTGGGCGGGATGTCGGCACTGCGGAACTGGAGCAGCCCGGGTAGCCTGCTCTTTCTGACGGCAGCGATGGCTAGCGGCTCTGATCCGCACATCTCCACCAGAGATAGGTTCCGGCCAGGCCCGCGAGCCCCGTGAGGAGCACAAGCAGGTAGCTGGCTGCTTCGAGATTTCCCTTTCCGTTAGGCTCGGTATACAGCGCTGGCACCGCCCAGGGGAAATAGTTTCCCCACCCGGCCACAGCAACGAAATTACCAATCACGATGACCAGCAGCGTGACCCCCATTGGCAGCAAGTAGCCTCGTCCCACACTGGCGAAGAAAGCGAACGGAAAAACAGTGGCGATGACCAGGCAGGCGACGACCGCCAGGGTAGCGGTTCCATGCCAGAATACCTCCGCCGTCCCCTGCGACAGTCCAATCGCTGCCCCGAGAAGCAAGCTCGCGAGGAAGAGCATCACCAGCAAGAGGAGAGACCAGAGCACCACGACGATAAATTTCGCCAGGAGAAGCGTTGCAAGATCGGGCGGATGTACCAGGGCATCGGGTTACTGGCTGCCGAGGAGGTGGGTGAAGGGTTGGTGAAGGGTTCCGCTGTTCACCAGATCACCCTTGAGCGCCCATCAGAAGCCAAAGGAGACGATTTTGAGCAAAAGACGGGTGAAGGGTGTGAAGGGTTGCGCCATGTTTTTTTGGATTCTGAAAATGACCCCCTTCATAAGGGGGGAAACCTGGAAAAACCCTTCACCAACGCAACCACTTGAATCGGGGGGATATCTTCCCGTGTGCTATGTGCAAGTGGTGGAAGAAGAAGACGGCATGAAACCTCATCCATCCTACATCGATCAACTCGTGGATACCCCCGGTGGATTGGGGTACCTTACTGGCAACTGGCGCGAGCAAGCTGTCACGTTCACCGCCCCTGAGCACAAGAAATGGCTGCGCTACACGTTTGGGGTACGACTGCTCCAGGATGATGTGGAACGCTTCTACTTGCCTCGGACGGTGTGGGAAGTGCAGCCCAGGGCCACTCAGGCCGATGAACAAGCACCCGAGGAGGGGTTAGCATGGGCACGATCCCAACTGAGTATCTCAATCACATTACAGCAAAGAGCCAGAAAGCCCTGTTGCCTTCAGGTCGTAGGGAGTCTCAGCGGTGTCATTCACCGGAGTCGTCGGTGGGTTGGGGCGTGCCATACCTATTGCGGTCATCACTCTCGTCACTGAGAGCCATCTGGGCAGCCGTCCCGTCGGGATTGCGTACCCCAAGGGCGTGTGGTCCAGCAGACCAGGCTGCGTCGCTGAGGACTGCGACGAGCTGCTGCGAGGTGCTCTGGCTCACCATGCCCTCTGGTCGCCCGTCGATGATCAGCTCGGCGTGTGGGGCAAAGTGTGTGCCTGTCAGGGTAATCAGCAGCGTTCCATTGCTCTGAGCGTGTACCAGGACCCGCGTCACCGTTGGCACCGCATCGCCCAGGGCTCCCAACTGCTGGGTGCAGGCCAGCCGCACCGGCCAATCCACCTGGTCCAGCAGTTGGCGCACGGTCTTGTGGGCCGCCGGCAAAGTTGAGCGTCAACTGATACTCCGCTTGTTTCAAGCCATAGAGGGTATCGCCAGGCAAACTGCGCGCGGAGGCGGTCAGGATACTAATGCACGCCGCCAGCAGCACGGCTGCCATCCCCAGCACCGCCGTCCAGCTCCGTCGCATGCTTGCACGGCTCACAGAGCGGACGACCGGGAGGGCCGTGCTGGTCTGCTGGCCAAAGCTGCGGGCGCTGGCACGAAGGTAGAGCTCCAGGTAGCTGGCAAACTCAGGTGGGACGGCAAGCTCCCGCAGCTGCGTCAGCACCTCCGCAGCAGCCAGGCTGGCAGCGATCTCGTCAGTGATCACGGGAAGCTGCTTTTCTCCGCGTTCGCGTTGCTCGAGCAAGCGATCCACGTACTCGTCGGGATTCATGGCCGCTCTCCTTTGCCCTTGCGCCCTGGCCCACGCGCCAGCCCCAGGTGCTCCGCTAACGCCCGCAATGCACGAAATTGTGACACACGCACGGCTCCCGGCTGTTTGCCCAGGGCCTTGGCAAGGTCCTCGATCTTCAGCCCTGCCAGCAAGCGACCAATCACCAGGGTTTCACGGGTGTAACGACAGGGTGCATCTGCAGTGTAACATGAGACCATCAAAGCATTTCCTCCGCGTTTTTCGCGCGCTCTCGTTCACGCATGGGTGCCATTGGCTGGCCGTTTTGCCTGGGAAGGATTGCACTGCTGCTTCTGACTGCTGGCGTGCCGCTCGTATGGATGGCTTTCAACCTTGTTGGCCTCAGGCGGTGCCGCGTGGACAGCCTTGCCTGCCATTTGCTCGTGGTGGACGAGCGGGAGGGAATAGTGATTCTAGCGGCCGGGATGAAGGCATCAGTCGTGGGGAATTGCTGCCTACTGTAGCCAGCGCTGTCCAGACTGCTCTGCAGGCTCGTGGAACGCACACGCTGCCAGGGAGTAGCACCACTGGGAGGCACCTTCATCTTCCTCACAGGCAGCAGCCATTTCCGCAGCAGCCAGCGTCCAACAGCTACGAGCAGTCCAACAGCAGCGATGCCAGTCAGGATGCCTAGCACGAGAGGGAAAAAAGCTCCCTCCCCCTGCTGTTGAACTCGGGAGAGCTGGTGCACTGCTGGGCTGCTGGTAGTACTTGTGGGCAGTGTTGAGAAAGGTCTTCGCCTCTGACTGCCACCTGGTTGCCGGCCGACTGGTGGCGTTGTCGCTTTGACAGGAGGTGTTGCTCTAGCCGGTACTGTCGCTACCGTCGTGGGGGGAGCAGTCAACGTCGGCGAAGGGACAGTCGTCGGTGTGGGAGAGTGCCTGGGTGGAGGTGTTTTCGTCGGTCTCTCCGCCCATGAAGGAGCAGACAGTTGATTCGGAGTGCGAGCGGAGGCGCCCGTGATGGCTGCTCCCATGCCTGGCAATGCAAACAGCAGGAGCGCGAGGACAGCTCCAAGCGCATGACCGAGCCTGCCACGCTCCGCTAGCGCAGCGGAGGGCGCTGGCGCATTGTGCCGCCTTCCACACCGTCGCTTGATCCCTGGTACCCCCCTGCTCAACTGCCCGAGCGTGAACACCATGCGTCTAGCAGGCTCTCTGGCGTTTTTCATGTGTGCCTTCCTCTCTCCGGAGCTACTCCCAGCAGGACAGTTTTCAGGGTCCGCTGGGCTGCGGCTGGTGGGTCCAGCCTGTTGTTCATTACTCAGCGGGCAAGGTGAAGGTGTATCCTCTGCCTGGCACCGTCAGAATATAGCGAGGACGCTTCGCATCTGGCTCCACCTTCTGACGCAGGTGGTGCATATGCGTCTTGATCAGGCCGCTATTTCCCCCTTCGGCGTGTCCCCACACGCGCCTGCTGATGATGCCCGGTGTCAACACTTGCCCTGGATGCGTCAGCAGGAGATGGAGCAGGCGGCTCTCGGTAGGGGTCACCTTCACTTTGCGCTCACCACGAAGGACTTCATGGCGCAGCGGATCAAGGGCGATCGGCCCACCAGTAATCATGGGTGAAGCAGCTGCTGGGTGCGCAGGTGACGAGCGACGCAGCACCGCGGTGATGTGCGCCAGGAGTCGCCTGGGGCTCACTGGTTTGCGCAGGTAATCGTCGGCTCCCATCTCTAACCCACGGACCTCATCCTCCTCACAAGCACTTCCGGTCAGGATCAAGGCCATGGCATGCGTTTCACTGCGCATCTGCTGACAGACGGCGAAGCCATCCTGTTTAGGCAGGTGCAGGTCGAGAAGCACCAGGTCTGGCCATGTTTCATGCCAGCGTTGGATCGCTTGTTCGCCATCAAATGCCCGGACCACGTCAAATCCTTGTCTCTTGAGCCAGAAGCTCAGCAGGTCTACCAGGTCGCAGTCATGATCGGCCACCATGATTTTCATCGCCTTGCTCCTGTGTGTGTACGTGGAGAGGGCAAGCTCGTGATCCTCCTGGTTGTGCGCTTTGATCATACGTAGGCTCCTCTCTTCTTGAGCACTGCGGCTCGCTAGGCATTCGCCAAAGCTGCAACTCCCGTTTGCCGCATCGTGTCAGGTTAGTGATGCGGAGTCGGTGTACTGCTCGGCTTCCCATGGCCATTCCCATGATTGCTCTCATTGCCGTTCCCCGGTTGGAAACCAGGCAGATGCGTTTGCAGGCACATCACCAGCGGAGTGCTCCCGCGACTCTGGACTACTGCCTCCAGGTAGCCCCGCGCGTTGGCGCTGGTCAGCTTTCCGCCCGCATTGGCTGTATCATGGCCCGCCAGGAATTGCGCATAGGTCAGCAGTTGATCGATCTCGCCGTAGCCAAAGACCCGTTTGGAAGCAACTGCTGCTCCCTTGGGGGTGGTGCCGGTGAAGGTCCCCTGGTGCAACGCACACACCACCTGGATGTCATCACTCGTGCTCGCGGTGCTCAGTGCAAACTGCGTTGCCAGTTGCTGCGCAGCGGCAAGCCCGGGGCAGGTATTCTTCGCGCTCTTGTCAGCGTGGGGACTGTTCGCCTGAAGCGTGTTCCTGTGGCTCTCCACGTCCGGCGTGGCAGTAGCGTGCGTCTGGCCAGCGATGGCGTGGACCAGACCCTGTCCGGTTGACGTTGCAGCGAACGCCGTCGCTCCTCCCACGATGGCCACGCTGACCAAGCGCAACCACGACGAGCTTTCCTTGTAACACACGTACGAATTTCATACCTACCATGCCTTTCATCTACGAATGCATGTGTGAAGACACGCGGCTCCTGTTGGTACGACCATAGGAACGGCCAACATGTCCCGTGGTGATAGTTGCCTTTCGCCAGCCAGTGGTTACGGCTTCTCCCCTTTTGGCAGACAAAAGGGCCATGTGGATTATTTTTCTGTGTACCCGTAACTACAATGAACCAGCATGCAACTATAGAAGAGAGAGAATGGAGGCCATCATGCGCATGGAGGCGATCGACCGCCAGCTTGACCGAGCGCGGCGCGGCGAACCCGAGGCACTGAGCGCACTCTATCGGCAACTCCTGCCCGGGGTATTTGGCTCTATTGCTGCCCGCGTGCCTGATCGTGCTACGTCGGAAGACCTGACCTCCGAAGTGTTTGTGAAGATGGTCGAAGGCATCAGCCGCCTCAGAGCCAGCGATGAGGCCGGCTGATTCTGGGCTATGATGTGGCGACAGTTGCGCACATGCTGGGGAAAAAAGCCAGCGCTATCAAAGCGTTGCAATTTCGTGCGCCGCAGAGCTTGCAACGCGTGTTCGGGAAACAACATGCCCCTGAGCACGCGTTCCCTCTGCATACTCGCCAGAAGGAGGATCTGGCACCTCTCCAACCAGCCCTTCGCCTGTCAAGCCGATGCTCAAAGCGCCTAGCGCGTGAACTGAAAGGACTTCCTCTCTGGTTGGATGTGCAGAGCGAATGGGTGAGCCAAGCGTGACATGCAGGCAAAGGACGCCCATGCAAAGGGACTGCTCCCTCCAGCATGCAGTGGCAAGTCAAGGCGACTGTCACAGTCGATCAACAGTGCGTGCAGCAAGAAGTTCAGCGCAAAGCCTGCTTCATCGTCGCCACCAATGTGCTCGACTCGGCAGAGCTTTTCGACGAGGAACTGGTGACCACCTACAAAGAGCAAGGCGGTGTGGAGCGCGGCTTCCGTTTTCTCAAGGATCCGCTCTTCTTGGCTTCCTCCGTCTTCCTGAAGAAGCCAGAAAGGATCGTGGCGTTGAGCCTGGTTATGGTCTTGTGTCTGTTGGTCTATCGGCTCGCAGAGCATCGGCTGCGCGCTCGTATGGCGCAAACAGAGCAAACTCTTCAGAGCTGCGGAATGTGGGATCTAATCGGTCATTAACCTATTCTGCGTTCCCTCCATCGCGAGTCCTCCTTCTTGGGCTTGCTCCAGATGGTATTTCCTCTCCCTGCCTCCGCCGCTCCGTTTCTGCGGACCATTGTTGTGCTCAGATGTTACCACATTTTCACCTGTTTTCAACGGCTTAACTGTCTTTTCTGCTGTCTTTTGGGAGCGGCTGAAAATGGTACAACAAGCTTAAAAACACATGCAGAAACACGACGAGCGCCACCAGGTTGATCGGGATGCCTATTCTGACTTCACCAAGCGTAAGTGTCGTAATTTGACAGGACGAAGTTTACGAACGTATATTTGTCCATTATTCCACTCTGGTAATGGTGTATCAGGGAGTGCTGATTCTTGTGATGGTTCGAGAGGGATCGGTATAACAGCAGGAGATGACAGTAACATAATTGGAGGAAGATCTCGGGATTGCGCGGGGTTTCCTACCGGGACCACAGGCAAGCGTAAGGTTTCCTCATAGTCCACAAAGAAATCAATCGATGAAATCTGAGGTTTCTTCGGTCGCTGGAAGAACACCCAGAGTTTTTGTCCCAAAAACGAGAACAACATGGTGCCGACAATCGCCGCGCACTTGAGGATATTGCCCCCAATAGTCTGGTTCCGCGCTAGAGAGGGGAAGAGATGACTCAGAATCGCAAACCAGCTATCATTGAGAGTGGTCATGAATGTCATTAGGATGACAAAGCGCCGGATTTCCATCCAAGTCACGCGTGTACGCCGACGAAACGTCCAGTATTTGTTACAAACGAAGCTACTACTGCCTGCGACTAGTATTACAACGAGACTTTACCAGCGCAGCCCCTGTAACTGGGCCAGAAGTCGCTTGCGATGAGAGCAATAGGCGGCGTAGTTATGGCGCTGCTGATACGCGATCAAGGCCAACGCCGCAGGCACATCCAACACCGGCTGGGGCAAGGCGACCTGCAAGAGCAAGCGGACCTGGGCGATGCTGAGTGGCAGGCAGGGGTGCGAGTCCAGGCTGGGCACCTCCGCCAGTGTGGGCCCCTCTCTCTGGTTCAGGCGTTGTTGCCAACGAACCAGGAAATGATGAGCCAGAATGACGAGCGTCATATGATGGTACCAGCCGCGCCAGAAGCGCAGCTCATAGTGGTCCATGCCCAGTTCTCCCTTGCACTCGGCAAAACAGGTCTCGATCGGGAAGCCGCATCCCGCTCACGCGCACAAACGTAGCAAGCGGCGTCTCGATGGGAGCGTTACTCAGGTAAAACTTCCATTCCGGCTCCGAGGCTTCACCGCTGACCTTGCGCCGGATGACGACCCACACTTCTGGACCCGGTAAGCGATCAAACGGCAGCACGGCGCGCAGCACGAGGAAATCGGCCACCAACGGGCCTTTGTGCCCCTAAAGCCTCCGAAAACGTTGCCAGGCGGAAGAAGGCCACTGCTTGGCCAGGTCCTCCACGGTCACTTTGGCCGGGCTAGACGGATGGAGGCGCTCGCGCCGGGGGGCGGGTCCTTTATGCGAGCGGGTCTGGGGCGGCACCCAGCTGCTTGGGCGCCGACGTTCCGTCTGACCATCGGTTTGAAGCCTCGGCCAGACCTTGGTATCTCGCGGCACTTCGGCCAAATACCACAACCCCGTCGCGTCCAGCCGTTGCAGGAAGGCAGGGGAATCGCCATATCCCTCGTCGCACACCACCCAACGGGCTGGGATCCGCTCAGAGGCTACGACCTCCTCGACCAACTGAGCCGCCAGTTCGTGTTTGGTCTGAAAAGAGATGTCTTCGGGAATCCGGCAATCCTGCCACAGTGTCCGGTGATCCTCACCAAACCAGGACTCAGGCAGATAGAGACGCCGGTCAAGTAATGTCGCGCCCTTGCGGCTGGCATAGCCCAGGAAGACGCCCGCCTGGCAGTTATCCGATCTATCCGGTGTTTCCGCACCACTGGGGGGCCACGCCTGCAGAATGCTGCCCGTGTTTGGGAAAGTCAGAACCATCGATGATGAACACGCCATCCTCTTCCCCCAGCGTTTCGTTCACCAGGCGCTGGTGTTCGACCAACAAGGCATCATCATCCCAGGCCCCTTCCCCAATGAACTGCTGGAGCGCGCGCACCTGTCGCTCCGCATGTGGCCCCACCCCCAGCAAGCGTAGGGCCATTGCTTCCACATTCTTGCGGGGAACATCAGCCGTGAGCAGTCCGCGCAGATAAACCCCCGCCCACTCCCGCTGTTCGCGCCGATAGAAGTAGGGGGCGAAGTGCTGGTGGTAGACTGCCAGTTCCTCGGCTAAGCTGGCTGCTTCCTCCGCGCTCAATCCTCGTACCGCTTGCAGGTTTGCGGCAGGCGGCAGATCTGCCGTTATATCAAATGTAGTAGGCATGGCGTTTCACCTCCAGGAAGAAACTTCCCTTCAGTCTACCACAAAAAGTCTCGTTGTAATACTAGGACGGCGAACGAGTTATAGATCAGCAGATGCACAATGTTTCTGGTCGGAATGGCGAGGAGCAACCCATTCAGGATGGCGAGATCGAGCGCTGCATTACCTGATCCCACGATACAAAAGCGCAGAAATTGCCCAGTAGTAGTCTGGGATCGCATCACCCGCTGCGCCACTTGCCAAGGATGCCGGATTATTGCTAGTACAACTATGCCCAAGCCCATAGGAAGCAGGCTCACAAGAGGATGTCTGTCCATGTCGCCCTCCTTTCCTAGCATGGATCGTGCGGAACAGTCCACACGATCGGCGCTGGATGCACCGGGGTGAGCGGCGTTCCATTCCGGTGAAAAAGCTCGGTTCCGTCAGTCTGGCGCGCTACGAGAGTGAAGTGCTGAAGAAAGGCAAAGCTCGTGAGATTCAGGTGCCGTGCCACCAAGTCAAGCGAGTTCCGCGGGTTGGTCATAACCCAGGAGACGGTCGTCGGATCGCGCAGGGCCGCATACCAAAGCGGACCGGAGCCATCATAGACCACATCGTGAAAATCAATCGCTCGCCACTCAACCGACTGCCCTCCAATGACCATACTTGCGTCTTCCAGGACATATCCGCCCTCGTAGTGCTGCGCGAGGTAAAGCATCGTCGTCGGCTGGGCGTAGCAGGCGGAGAAATCTTCTCCCTCCTTGAGAGTAATAATCCCCGTTGTGACAATGCTGCCGACCTGTCCGAGAATCAGGAGCATGCAGATGCCAAGGGTGACAAGCCGCAGCCGGGGAGGAAACCACTGATCTACCGAGGCACAAAAGCAACTTGCCAGTATCGCAAGTGATGGGATCAGTTGCGTGACATAGCGTACGTTGTAGTAGAGGACATGCGAGATGGGCGGATTGGCCCCCGGCAGCCAGATTACTGCATCCCCCGTGTAGAGTGCGGTCACATAGAAGACGAACGGGACGAGCAGGATTCCTAGGAGGAATACGCTACGCATGGTTCGCATGATGACAAGTAAACAGTAGATGCCCAGCAGCGCTAGTATGCAACAGACAATGCCTGTGCAAGCAACCGCATCGAATGTGTAGAAGTGGACAGACTGAACAATGCTGTGGTAGGCAAAGAGCAGCCCAGGCCGGAGCAGTTCCGATTGTTCATACCGAGATGAGTAGATTGAGGACTGGAAGTAGAAGGCATTGCCCGCGATGATCTGATTCCAGATTAACCAGAGGCCAATCCCAAGGCCCCCAAGCAGCCCATACACGAGCGTCGTACCAAGTGTCTGCCGCAGTCCCCAACGCTGGTTAAGGCAGAACAACGGGATGAGGACACAAAGGGCCACAAAGAGTCCCCAGCCATCGAAACGAGCAAGAGTCGCGAGGCACACACTCGCGGCCATCAAAACGAGGAGAGGAATATTCGGCGTCTCCATCCAGCGAATGAACAGGTACACACTGAGAGAGAAGCAGGCGATACAGACGAGTTCGCTCATCGGTGTGGACTGGAGATACAGGATATTCGGGTTAAGCAGGAAGACGAGTGTGCCTACAAGACTAGGCCAGGGGCGATGCGTGATCCTCCGTGCACTACAAAACAGGCAGGCACAGGTGAACACATAGCAAAGCATTGAAACAGAGGCCCCGGCAAGCCCCGTCTGCCAGAGCAGGTTGTTCCAGATAAAAGGCCACATCAGAATATGGGGCAGTGGCGGCCAGACGGTGCCAAGCTGGGCTAGGCCAGGTGTTGCGCTATCAAAGACTGCACGCGAGAGACGCATGTGCGTAAAGGCATCGGGATAGAGAGCAATTTCGTGGTGCAAGAAGAAGTAGGTGCAGCAGCCAATACTCCAACAGGACGCGAGGACCAGCACGGCGAGGAGCCAGCGATCCCGAATACGTGGCAGATGTATTTGCCGAGGGACTTTGTGTTGCCCCAGTCGAGTGGAAAGCGTACCTCGCACAGCCTTCACGCGCTGCGTGGTCGTCCCAAGCTCATTTGGAGCTGCTACCTGTTTGAAAATCCTCCCAACAGTAACGGCAAAGAGGTGCGTTGTCGGCATAGAAACAACGACTGCCTTCTCATCTTGCCCATCGTTTTGCGAGAAGCGATGGGATCGCAATTGTGCTGATGGTGCCAGGTGATTCCCGTGCTGGGTCTTCTCCCAGTAGTGCGGTTTCACGATGAGCTGATAGAAGGCGATGTAGGCCGACACGCTCATCATCACCCAATAGAGAGGGATGAGCAAGACCCACTTGATGAGCGCATATTCCTTGCGTCGCAAACATCCAATCAGGTGAATATAGACGTAAAAGAAATTGCCGAAGACGAGACAAAAGGCACCCATATACAGAATCGGGCCGGGGAAAAGGATGCTGTAGAGCTGGACCGGGCGAAACACCAGGTAGAGCGCCGTCAAGGCCCACATGAAGGGATTGATGAGGAGCACGATCGTCCAGGCACCTACAATGAGCTGCAGTGAGAAAAACTTGCGGAATTGACCTCGCCTTAGTGTTTGTACGGGATGACGCATATGCACAAGATAGGTCTGCAAATAGCCTTTAATCCAGCGCGAACGCTGGAACAGCCAGCTCTTGACCCTGGATGTGGCCTCTTCATAGGTGGTACTATCCAGCACCGCAGTTTTCAGGCCGTACTGGGAAATGCGCAACCCCAGGTCGCAGTCCTCTGTCACGTTGAAGGCGTCCCAGCCCCCTAGCGCGCGCAGCACTTCCGTGCGGAAGTGATTGGATGTTCCGCCCAGCGGGAGCGAAAACCCTCTCTGCTGCAGGCCGGGCAGCATGATATCGAACCAGGTACTATATTCCGCGGTGAACCAGCGCGTCAGGAGATTCTGTGTGCTGTTATAATAGTTGAGCTTGGCCTGAACGCAGGCTACCTCTGGCCCATGATTGGCGAAGGCGAGGACGGCTTTCTTGAGCTGATACGGCTCAGGCTTGTCCTCCGCGTCGAAAATCACGATAAACTGCCCTTTGGCCTGGAGCAGGCCGAAATTGCACGCGCGCGGCTTGGTTTGCGGGCTGCCTTTGGGAACTGTGAGGATGATAAAATCTCGAGGCAGGCGCATGCTGTAGAGCGCCGCGCGTGTTTCGTGATCGTCCTCCTCCGTGAGAAAAAGGACCTGCAGTTTCTCCGCTGGATAATTGAGCGCCTTGATGGCTTCGACAAACTGAGGCACGATGGCCGATTCTTTGTAAAGGGGACAGAGAATCGTATACGCCGGCCATTCAACTCCCCTCTGGTCCAGAGCGGCAATGATCTCCTCGTCGATTTTTTCTCCGCTGCTGCCATTGACGGATTTTGTTGCCAGGATGCCGCTGACGACAAAGCCGCAGATGTAAAGTAGTGTGATCATACCAACGGTGACGGTGAACAGGGCGAGGTGTAAGCGAAAGAGACCGGCCAGCCAGCAACCCGCCAGAATCCCCACTATCATAAGTTGTCTCGCGGTAATAACTTGCAGCGCGGAGGTATGTTCCTGGAACGGCGCGAAGGTGCGCACTTCACGCTTCCCGATTTTTTTGACCTCCAGAGACGCATCCTGGTATGCCTGTAGCTTCTGCGGAGATGCCGGCAGGCTGTTGTTGGCCGACAACCACCGGGCGTATGGCTCTACACGTTCGCCTATGCGCAGATCAACGAAAACAGGTGCTGCCCAGGAAGCCATCGCCGGTATAGTGGTGGGAGTCATAACCGGCACATCCATAAACGTGGTCGTAGGCACTTGGAATTGCCGCATGCCATTGGGAGTATTCACCGGCTCCGTATTGGGGCCGTTTTGTTGCACCTGGTACTGTCCATTAAAAGATGGGGTTACGGGTACCCCAAATTGCTGCGCTCCATTGGAAGTATTCACCGGCCCCGTATTGGTGCCATTTTGTTGCACCTGCTGCTGTCTAGAGCGCACGGATATTTGCGGCTTCTTAACATTTTTCGACATCGTCAAGCTTTCTAGGTCTACGATTGTAGCGATGCGTAATACTTGTGGATGACGGTAGCAGCTTGCAGGCCTTTGAGATTAAATGCTCCCGTATCGTCCCATCCCCAGAAGAAGATGCCCGCAATATGCGTATCAGGAATCACATTTGCCAGTGCTGCTTCGCATGCCGCAGCCTGCTCAGCAGGATCGGCTGGAGCAGTCGTGGTTGAGGCATAGGCTTGATAGAGGGCATCTGTACTGTTGCGATACCCGATTTCCGAGATGAACATAGGCTTCCCAAGCTGTAGAGATAAATCGTCAAGGATGCCTTTCACCTTCTCTTTCCAAAGACCCGAAAGTTGTCTCGGATCAACCGGTACAGGAGCGTCAGTGAGGGGGATATATTCTGAGAAACCAATCATTTTCAGCAGCGGGTTCTTCATCCACGAGGGAAGTTGACGAAGTTGCATCATCCAGTTCATATCATAAGTAAGCGTCCCTGGAAAGACGCTCCGCAGCTCCGCAATCAAGCCGTTCCATAACGAGTCGGGCGCATTTGCTTGCAGCCACTCGTATTCGGTGCCCAGCGCGAATTGCTCTACGCCAGCCTGCGCAGCAGTCACTGCATAAGGCTTGATGGCTTGCCAGTAGCTCTCGAACCATTGCTGTTCTTGCGCATAGGTCGAAAACCGAATGGCTCCCGCCCATGGTTGAGAACCACCCACCCCTAGCAGCGGCGTTACAAAGATGTGCAGCCCCAGGGAATGGGCAAGGTGTACGCCATAGGTGAACGACGAGAGCGAAGGAGTACTGGGTCCTTGCGTGACTGTCGTAGAGGTAAGAGAAGACTGGTAAAAAAGGACCGGCATCTCTACCCAGCATGCGGCAGTCTGTGTACGCATGTCCGGCAATTCCGTTAGCCATTTTGCATCATGCTCACTGTAGGCAGTTGGCCCCCATTGCGGGAAGGCCATTCCCATTTGGAAATTCCGCTGCTTCGAGCTGCATGCTTTGAGTGGACGTGCTTGTGACAACTCCGCCAGGGGTGTGTAGGACGCTTTGGCCGTTGGTGTCGCTAGAGTTGATGGCTGTATGAAAGCTCTGCCTGCCGTGAACAGGTACACCAGGCTAGCGCTCACGATCACAATTATTCCCAGCAAGAGGAGAAAACTATTTTTCTGAACGGATTTCATACTTCAAACTCATCGGATGTAGGTGCAAACACGTTTACATTACGATGCATCTGCAAGCTATTGTCCTTTCAACTTCCCCTAATCTCTCAAGCCCCCTGACTCCGCAAAAACGGGTCAACCTCAAGGGGCGATGGTCCAGACCGCTTGTGTGTGTGGTGCAAGCTTTGCCGCATCTACATGCTCGGTTGTAGGATCGATGAACAGTGGGAGTACCATGGAGAACACACTTCCTTCCCCTGGAACGCTTTGGACATCGATGTGACCGGCGTGTCGCTCCACCAGTTTCCAGGCGATGTACAATCCCAACCCTACACCGGCTTGCGCACCCGTCTGGACCTGGGCGCCTGAGGCACGGTAGTATGGCTCGAAAATGTGCGGCAGCAGCTCAGCGGGAATCCCCACTCCCACATCACGCACCGAGATGCTCGCCTCGAATCCTGCCTGGTGCAAGGTCACCGTAATCGGGTCTCCCTTCGGGGAGTACTTGCGTGCATTTGAGAGCAAATTGAGCAGGACTTGACTGATCCGATCAGGGTCCACCTCGGCTTCGATTGGTGCGCCAGGCGCTTCAAATCTGGGAGCTGGGCCCTCTCCCGCCGTGTACTCCTGCAGCACGTG
>Ga0207646_10004056_pt1 | contig 16170 bp, 28 predicted proteins | sample KBSK5502metaG_FD_184343 | JGI IMG/M metagenome (GOLD analysis project Ga0207646, IMG submission 184343) | Corn, switchgrass and miscanthus rhizosphere microbial communities from Kellogg Biological Station, Michigan, USA - KBS K5-50-2 metaG... | ecosystem: Host-associated > Plants > Roots >... | reverse complement strand
CGCGTCGGCGACCGCGTCGTCCGCAACAAGGCGGTCGGGTCTATGGGCCTTCCCGGCGACATGCCTGGAACAGTCGTGAAGGTGACGCCGGTCGCCTCCGGTACCGGCGGAATGCGCGCTCGGATCCGCGTCCTGTGGGACAGCGGCCATGAAGGATCCGTCGAAGATCGTCAACTTCTTCAGGTCCGGCCGCGCCAGCGGTAGACTCGGAGCCATGGCAAACGACCGCGGGCAGTACGGGACGTACCTCCCGACCGGCGTCCACGTCGGCGCCGAACCGAGCGCGCGATCGCTGGTCCCGTGGATCGTCGGCGGCGCAGCGCTGCTCGCTGGCGCGGCGATCTTCGGCGGCTACGCGGCGAGCACCCGCCCGCACCTATCCGCGCACGAGAAAGAGGTCCGGGCCTGGGAGCGCGAGTTCCCGGGTCTGCCGTGGTACATGGACCAGGTCAAGAACGCCCAGCAGCTCGACACGTGGGAGCGGGCACGCAACTACTGGGAGAGGACGCACTGAACGGTCGTGTTACCGTCGAAAAGCGCCTAGGAAGGAAACCATGCCGACGACCAAGATGCGCGACATCAGCACGCCGCACCAGGAGACGTACCGGACCGACGACGGCAACGTGACCGTCACCAAGTTCAAGGACGGACTCTGGCAGGTGATGGCGCGCGGGCGGGCGCCGTTTACGGTCGGCTCGAAACGCGAGGCGTTCAAGCAGGCCGTCGGCATCTCGAGCAGACACTGGGGCATGCCGAAAGAGAAAGCATTCCCGCCTCGCGGACAGCGATCGCATGCCACCAAGAAGCAGCCCGACTGCCTCGACGTCGTCTTCCGCGCGTTTCCCGACGGCGACGTGATCGCCCTGTTCCCGGGCGTAGAGGAAGGCAGCGGATCGATCATGTCGTACCAGCACATCGGTCAGCACGCCGCGGCATCGCGCTCGCTGACGCATCAGCTGCGCGCCGCCACGCAGGCCGAGTACGCCCGTTGCTCGCGGAGCTGAAGCGGATCGGATACTGCGTGCGCGTGATGAAGCGCGCGCAGGCCCCGAGGTCGCAGCGTGCCCACGCCACGCGCTCGCGCGGTGCCAAGGAGGTCACGTACCGCGGCTACACGTACAACCTCCGCAGCGCCTACGACCGCGGCTACTACGACGCGCTCAGGGGCGCGAGCGCGAAGGAGCAGGACGCCGACTACCAGATCGGCTACGCGAGCGGCCAGCGCGCGCCGCACACGCGCCGCTAGCCGCCGATGGCGACCAAGCTGCCGACGATCCCGACGATCGCACGCATCATCGACGTGCGCGACACGCGCGACCGGATCGAGATCGACGATCGCTGGGTGCCGGTCCCCGGATCTGGTGATCTGCGCCCGTGCGATCGCTGTTGTCGTGAGCACGAGATCCACGTCGATGTCGAGCTGTCCGACGGGCGCCGCGCGAACATCGGGTCGGGCTGCGCCAGGGGAGAGTCGATGGAGGTGCAGAGTCGGCTCAAGAGCGCGGTCTCCGCGGCCAAGACGCGCTCGAGACTGCGCGCCGAGCTCGCCGTCGCGAAAGACGAGCACGCGCACTCCCTCGCGGCGTGGCGCGAGGTGGAAGCACTTCAACCGCCTTCGGCCGAGCTGCTGGAGGAGATCCCTCACGAACGCGGAGTACGGCAAGTCTGGGGAATGGGTGACGCGAACGTGTGGGTGCTCCCCGGCGCCAAGTTCGATGCCGAGCGGCAAGGGGTTCTTTTGAACTCGTGGCGAAGCAAGCGTTACAAGGAGCGCGGCTTCGAGCGACCGCCGTACAGTTACCAGAGCCGCGTCGACGACCTTTCCGACCGGCTCGCGAAGATCGAGCGCAAGCTCGGCGCGCTGGTGTTCTGACGGACAGTGAAGCGTCGACAGCTAAAAGGTTATCTCCGAACCAGCTGCTTGCCCTCCCGGTATCCGGCGACGTACTCGGGATGGTCGGTCGGCGCGTGCGGTCGGCCGGCGGCACCGTCGGCTACGCCCTGGCTGTAGATCTCCGAGGCACCCCTCGGCAGGGGTTGCGGGGGCACCTTCTGCTCGCGCCACGGAGGCACGTTCCCTGCGCGCCGGGCTCGCACGACTTGCTTATGAAAGTACCCGCTCCTGGCCATTGCGCGCGCCCTGGCCCTGCCGACGTAGTCGGCGGCGGTCTCCTCAAGTTCGCGCGCCCAGCGGTCGTCTTCAGCGCGTGTCGCGCTCTTACTCGCCATGGATCGATGATGTCACGCCTCGCCTGGCGGACACATCTCCGCGAAGGTTCGGCTGGGGTTGGTGACGTAGATTTGGCGCGGGTAGAACAGTCGGCAGCCGGCCGGGACCCCGAGAACCCGGCGTCGCGAGTCGACACGGAGCGCGCAGCTGCGAGCGCGTTACGCTTGCGAGCCTGTACCGAGCGGGCGTCCTCACGCGTCGCGCCTGGCGAGCCAGGAAGGCGAGACGGACACGGCCTATGAGTATCGATTGACGGAAGAGACGGAGCAGGTCCTGCGGCAGACGTTGTTGAGCACTGATCGGCCGTGAAGTACCTCGGACGGTTGCCGTCGCTTTAAGAACGAAGCAAGTGTGTGTTTCCAGTCCGCTCTTGCCCATGGCCCATGGCAGAGCAGACGCGGGTATTTTGGGGCAGGTACCACTTTGTGGCGCGTATCAGTGCCGCGTAAAAATGCTTTGGCATTTCATCGGAAAATCGGCCCACATGGCACGTCTTTGTACTGCTCATCCAAAAATTGGCGTGCCTCAAGAGATTAGAAGAAGATTGGCGCATGGCCGATATCAACGTCCGTATTCCTGACTGCGACGACGATTGTGAAGGAGAGCGTGGCGAGCGTGGTGAGCGTGGCCATCGAGGACACCGCGGTCACCGCGGCCATGACGGTCAGGACGGCGCGACGGGACCGACTGGCGCGACGGGACCGACTGGCGCGACGGGTCCTACCACGCTCGTTATCGAAGGCAATGGAGCTCCGCTTCCTGGCACATTCGATACGCTCGATTTCGTCGGCAGTGGCGTCGAGGCACTCGACGCGGGCGGCGGCGAGGCTACCATCGTGGTCGCCGGCCAGAACCTCGTCTTCCGTCCGGGCGGCGTCCAGCATGCCAACGTTTACACGAGCTGGACGGACCTCATGGCCGCGAAGGCGCTCATCGAGGGTCTTAAGACGATTCAGTTCGACGATTCGATCGTCTCGCCAGCGGTGATCCCGGCAGGTGTCTGGGACATGGATCAGACCGAGTGGTTCGCCTTCTATCGAACCAACGGTACCCTCGCACCGACGACGATCGTACGACAGGTCCAGATCGCCGATGGCGCGAGTTTCACGAACCTCCGCAAGATCGGCGGTGATCTCAGCGTCGTCAACCTGAACAACACGAACGCGCCGATCGTCATCGGTCCGCTGGTCGGCGCTACCGGCGTCGCGATCTTCGAGGCGGGCTCCGGCTTCATGGGAGACTTCCCGTTTCTCACTAACCTCGGCACCGCACCGTTCTTCGATTGCACGGCACTGTTGGCCGGACAAATCTTCGCGATCCGTGGTGGGTGTCAGATCGCGGGTACGAGCCCGGCGATCCAGTTCGGCGCGAGTCCCGGCATCATGGTGTTCACCGAGTTCGAGATGCGCGTCAACTCGGGCATGGTCGCCGGCACCAATCCGGCGGCAGTCATGCGCCTCTTCCTCGGTATGTCGGGCATCAACCGCCAAGACACGTGGGCCGGCACGATCTTCCGCGGCTCACCGAACACGGTGCTTGGTTCGTTGACCGGCGGCACGCCCTACGTGCGCACGATGCTGTTCCCGGCGTCGCAGAACCAATTACCAGCGGCGCCGTCTGTTGTCGCGCTCACGCCGGCGACGGGCCTCGGCATGAACGTCACGCTACGGCTCGATGCGACGGCTGGCCCCATCGTTCAGGTCTTACCGCAGATTCGTGCCGCGGCACCGGCCATCAACTCGACCAACGCGGTGCCGGGCGTGCTGGATTCGACGGGCATGATCGTCGTCGTCAAGGAATTCTCGGGCCTCTTCAGCATCAGTGTGACGCCTGACGGCACGACTCCAGATACGATCGAAGGAGGTGCCGGCGCGGCCACCGTTCCACCCGGTGGCTCTCGAATCTTCCAGTCTGACGGCATCTCGGATTGGCGGATCATCGGCGGTTATCTCTAGACGGCTCTGCTTCCGATCTGAACAGCTCGACGTCGACGCGCTCGCGGCTCGTGGCAGCAACAGTCACACGTGCGCATGCCGCTAGAGCCAGGCACCCAACGGTTGCCTTAGTCTTGATGCGGGCGCGTGTGTCGCGAACGTCGAGGATGTGCGTGATTTTCGAGACTTGAGGACTGCGGGTTTCGCTTCAGTTCTTCTCGCCCGCGATCGTCCGTGCTCGCTCTAACGCAACAGAGCGGACCCAAGTTGACACGCTCATGCTCGCGTCGGCCGCGGCCCTTTGCAATTCCTCGTGCTCAGCGGCGGTCGTGAGCACACGCACGAGCTTGTCGCGGCGATCGGCGTCCGCAACCATCGGTCGACCCACGCGCCGCCGTTTTTTTGGTTTAGAAACCATGGTTTATTTATCGCCATAAAAAGTCTGTAGTCAAGAAGTCGTTTATGTTAATTATGGTCGTATGTCAACTTCGCGTTTCAGTGCTCCTCTTTTGATCGCCCTCTTGATCTCAGCATGTGACAGCAGTTCGGCGGGTCCCATAGGTCCCAGTGGGCCGACGGGTCCAGCGGGCTCCACGGGCTTAACAGGTCCTAGCGGTCCGCCGGGACAGTCACCGCCCATCGCGCTCGACAACTTCGTGTTTCGTCCAGGAGGCGTCGCCAAGGGTAACGTCTACACGGACTGGGCAACGCTCGTCGCCGATGCCGTTCAAGTGCAGGGCCGCAAGACGATCCAGTTCGACGATTCGGTCGTCTCGCCAGTCGTGATTCCAGCGGGCGTCTGGGACATGGACCAGACCGAATGGTTCGCCTTCTATCGAACCAACGGCACCCTCGCACCAACGACGATCGTGCGACAGGTCCAGATCGCCGACGGTGCGAGCTTCACGAACCTCCGCAAGATCGGCGGTGATCTCAGCGTCGTCAACCTGAACAACACGAACGCGCCGATCGTCATCGGGCCGCTGGTCGGCGCGAGTGGCGTCGCGATCTTCGAGGCGGGATCTGGCTTTACGGGAGACTTCCCGTTTCTCACCAACCTCGGCACCGCACCGTTCTTCGATTGTACGGCACTGTCGGCCGGACAGATCTTCGCGATCCGCGGCGGCACTCAGATCAGTGGCACGAGTCCGGCGATTCAGTTCGGCGCGAGTCCCGGCATCATGGTGTTCACCGAGTTCGAGATGCGCGTCAACTCGGGCATGGTTGCGGGCACTAACCCCGCGGCGACGATTCGTCTCTTCCTCGGCATGTCGGGATTTAATCGTCAGAACACGTGGGCCGGCTCGATTGTCCGCGGCTCACCGAACACGGTGCTCGGTTCGTTGACCGGCGGTACGCCCTACGTGCGCACGATGTTGTTTCCGGCAGCACAGAATCAGATGTCGGCGCCGCCATCTGCCGTCGCGTTCACGCCAGCGACGGGCCTCGGCATGAACGTCACGCTTCGCTTCAACGCAGCCGCTGGAGTGATCGCTCAGACGTTGCCACTAATCAGAGCCGCAGCTCCTCCGATCGGTTCCACGAATGCAACAGCAGGTGTGCTCGACTCAACGGGTATGATCGTCATCGTCAAGGAGTTCTCAGGTGTGAACGGCGTCAGTGTGACGCCTGATGGTACGGTTCCAGACACAATCGAAGGTGGCGCGGGCGCGATCGTTGTCCCGCCAGGCGGCTCTCGAATCTTCCAGTCCGATGGAGTCTCGGACTGGCGCGTGATTGCCGGTTATCTGTAGATGAAAAATGCCGTCGGATCGAGAGGAGCATTTCAAGTGATGGGCGACAACCAGATAGTCATGCTTGACTCTTCGGTGCGTGCCTTTATCGAGGCCGTCAAGTCGTTGCGCAAAATCGACAGTGCGTTCTCGCTGTACGTCGACGGTGACACCATATATCTGATCCGCGGCCCGCTGCTCGACGACCGCGAGCTGTCACAGCAAGACAACGTCATCATCGCCGCCGCGAGTATTCGTCGCTGATACTGAGCTCGACCTGAATTCCGCGGCGGAGCTGGACCGGGTCGAACTCACTGGGTCGCCTGCCCTGGCGCGGCCGTTCGGTAGACCGGGTATTGCGTCCGCCGAATAAGTGTATACACTAATCTCATGGCGAAACGGAACACCTACCAAACGATCGGGGCAATCTCGGGGCACTTCCCCAAGCGCGCGAAGACGCCCAAGAAACTGAGTGCTGACGAAATTAGCGGCATCGTCGGCCATCTCGCCACTGCGGCGGCTCGCGGCATGGATGCCGCCGCGACTCGTACGTTCGTTGCGGAGCGCATGGCATTTGATTTTCCGACGGCACCCTGGTTCCAAGTCGAGGCTGAAATGAACAAGATTTTGGAAGGTAAGTAGATGTCCGAGCCAACCAAGAAGCTGTTCATCGCGGTCGCCGGTCAAGACGTCGGGACTTGCCAGGCGCTCAACTGGGGCGCGCTGTCGAGCGAGCCATTCGTGCTCGCTCGCTCGCACGACGAGATCGAGTGCGAGGAGCTTGCGATCAAGCGCGTCAAGCACTCGGACGTCCACATCCATCGGGTGCGCTGATATGCCGCGCAAGAGAGGTCCTGGCCGCCCCAAGCTCGGCGCCGACGCACGCTCCGTCGTCGTGCCCGTACGAATCACCAAGGCGCAGTACAAGGCGATCGAGGCGTACGTCGCGAAAGAGAACGCCGAGATCAAGACAGACCCGCTTGCGGACGAGAACGATCGCAAGCCCGCAACGGTGTCTAGTTGGGTGCGCGACGTCATCGCGGACTCGATCCCCTGACCTCTGTTGGGGGTGTTAACCGGATAAGTGACCTCTGTTGGGGGTGTTAAGCATGAGGTGTTCTGTGATTTCGCGGTCCAACTGCGCAGCTCACGATACTTGACTTGGCGCGCTTGAATACGGCCGGTCCTCGACGATGATCGATCTCCGCGACGGTTCGCCCCCACACTCGACAGGCTCCGCGAGGTAGCCTCGGGCCACACACAAAAGGGTGAACAAGTCATGATGCAGCGGGTACTGATCGAGTTCGTAGTTGAAGTTCCCAACATGGACGTCGCGGCCGACGTGGAGACGCGGATCGCCCGCGAGCACATGGCTCGCCTGGCCGACGTCCTCCAGTCGATCACCGGCTATCAGCCCCTGCGCGCGCCGGGCGCCCCGGGGTTCTACCTCGCGATCGAGCCTGTGACGTGGAACGAGGCCGAGAAGGACTGGGTCGGACCAGACGACGTCGACGAGCCCGACGACGAGTGACGAACCAGATCCCGTGACGACCTACTTCGTCAGCGGGCACCTCGATCTCACCGTCGACGAGTTCCGCGGCCACTACGCCCCGCGGATCGCGGCGGCGCTCTCCGAGGACCCCGACGCCGCGTTCGTGGTTGGCGACGCCCGGGGCTGCGACCTCATGGCCCAACTCCACCTGCGGAACGCCCGCGCGCTGCGCGTCCAAGTTTTTTACGCGCTCGACAGGCCGCGGAACAACGTGGGCGGTTTCCCGGCCGTCGGGGGCTTCGCGAGCGACGGCGACCGAGACGCGGCGATGACGGCGGCGTCCGACGCTGACATCGCGTGGGTCCGCCCGGGCAGGACCAGCAGCGGCACGGCGGCGAACCTCGCGCGCCGCTACTTCAAGAAGGCTTGAAGCACATCGGCTGCGTTTCGTCAGCGGTCCGTCCTCGGCGCATTGATCCTACGCGATCGCGATCGCGCGGAGCTAGTCGTCATAGGCGAGCAGCGCGGCCACGTGCGCATCGTGCTCGCGGTCGATCGCCGCGGGATCGACCGGTCGCAGATCGGCGATCAGGAACTCGTCCCGCGCCGAGGCCCCCGTGATCGCCGTGCCGTAGTAGTCCATTGCGGCGTACTCGGCCTCGTCCGGCGAGGCGAAGGGCCCGAGAGCCAGGCGGCGGTTCTTGATGACCAGGACGTAGCGCTTCTGCCCGGAGTCGTCTTGCATGGAGAGCCGAAGGTGCAGCCGACGTTCCACGACCTGGCACGTCGGAAGCGGCGCGTCGAACACGACGTGGCACGTCGGGTCGCCGCCGCAAGTCCCCCGCGGCGCTCGCCCCGAGCACCGCTCCACCTGTATCTTGAGCGCCACGGCGACACGGCGGCGAGGGAAACCTGGAGACGGGTGTCTATTTACCCAGTTTGTCAGACGCGCGACTTGGCGCGACGTAGCGCGGGCACGCGTCCTGCTCTACCTTACGCCGTGGTACCCTCTTGTGTGAGCGGTTGACGCTTATTTGAACTTGCCCGCGCGGTTGATGCTCGGGACTGCCGCGAGATCTTCCCGAAACCTGTCCCCGGCACCCGTGGGAGCACGGAGGTGGACTTTGGCGGGCGATAAGAAGTCCAGCGACAAAAAGTCCGGCGACAAGAAGGCAGGATCCGACGAGAAGGAGAAGGCCAGGCCGCGCGCGACGACCATGGCGGCCACGCCGATTCTCCCGAACTTCTTCGTCGGCACGCGCGAGGACGCCGAGGCGCTCGGCGATCGGGTCCCGGGCGACTGGGCGTGCATCTCGGTGACCGAGTACCGCTCGCGCTACAAGCGCAAGGAGGAGCTGCCGTACGAGCCGGTCGGCTCGCTCGACATGCCCTTCATGGCCGACTGGCCCGATGGCTGGCACGCCGATCCGCACAAGCTCGACCTGATCGCGGAGACGATCTGGTGGAAGCTCCAGGTGGGCAAGAAGGTCCTCGTCCACTGCATCCACGCGCAGGAGCGCGCGCCGCTCGCCGCGGCGTGGTACCTCACGTGGTCCGGCGCGGCGCCCACGATCGCCGCCGCGTACGAGGTCGTCGCCAAGCGGCACCCGCGAACCGAGCCCCGTCCCAAGTGGGTGCGCGGCGCCTCCCCGGTGAGGCGTCGGCCCGAGCTCGGCGCGCTGCTCGACGCCGCGCGCGCCATCGCGTCGGCGGATCCGAGCTTGCGCCCGAGCGTCCTGGCCGCGCTCGAGGAGGCAGCGATCGCCTGGGCGACCTCGAAGCTCACGCCGACGTGAGCAAGCCGGCAAAACGCGCTCGTCGCCGCTTGGAGCGGTCGCTCGCAGTAGCCGGCAAACGCGAGGCACCGGCAGATCTCGCCCGCGAGCGTTTCGAGCGCGTCGCTGGCGCGTCGGCGCCGTGCCAGAATAAGCTCGTCGACCATACGGCCATGGGAAAGAAGAAGAAGGTAGATCCCTCGCGGTTGGTCACGATCCCGTTTGACGATCTCGTCCTGGCGCACTCCGAGATCGGCGTCCACCGCGGTCGGAAGTACGGCTTTCGGGACGTGTTCGGCTTCCGGACGCTGCGTGACCTGCCCTTCACCAAGCTCGCCAAGAAGGTCAAGGCGGCCTACACGGGAGAGGACGTGCCCAAACACAAGGGTTGGCCTGATCAGCGCGAGGCGCTGAGGTGGCTCGTCGACAAGGGCGCGGACGCGATGTACGCGTTCAAGGACGACATCCGCGTGACGCCCGGTCCCAGCAAGACGTACTACATCGTCGGTGGCAACCACCGTTCGCTCGCGCTCTACATCCTGGGCGCCGACGGCGTGCGCGCCCAGGTCGTCGATGACTACTAGCGACTAGCGTCCGAACCGCCGGACGGCCAGCGGCTCGGGGTGCGGCTTGTCCTGCCGCGCGAGGTCTGCCAGCTGGTCGGCGACCCTGCGCTGGATCCCCGCGAGCGCGTCGCCCGTGCTCGTCGCCTCGTACGAGAGGCCCGGGAACTCCGAGCACACGCCGAGGTAGCGCTCTCGGTCCTCGTCCCAGAGCAGCCGGTATGTGTATTTGTCCGCGGAGTAGAGCGGAGCGACGTCCATCGCCCACGAGCGTACGACAGGCGCGGCGCTTTCGCCGGTTTTTGGACCCGCGCGCGCCGCGGGCGTAGGGTAGGCGCATGATCCGTAGGCGCACTCGTCGGCTCGCGATCGCGCTCGTGCTCCTGTGCCTCGCAGCCGCGTGCGGCGCGAGCTCGCGCATGAGAGCACTCCGCGTGAACCTCGTGGCTCTGAACACGGCGCGCGACGCCGTGCTCGCGATCAGCCGGGAGCGCGAGAAGCAGATCTACGATAGTTGCAACCCGCCGACCTGCACCAAGGAAGAGGGTCACACACGCGTCGAGGCGTTGCAGAAGGTCATCGACGTCGTCGTCGACGCGATCGACGCCGCGTACAAGGCTGTCCACGACGCGGGTCTGCTCGGCGACGCCAAGAGCGCCGCGGACGCCTCCGCAGCGTCGTCGAGAGCGCTCGACCTCTACGAGCAGCTCAAGGAGAAGCCATGAAGGACGTCGACACCGCGATCGACGCCGTCCGGCTCGCGATCGCAACCGCGGAGGCGCTGTCGAGCGCCCTCGGCAAGGCCAAGGACGACCTCGACTCTGGCGCCGAGCAGCTCAAGAAGGTACTCGCGCAGATCGAGCAGGAGCGCAGCGCGATGCACGAAGCGCTCGCGAAAGACCGCAGGGAGGCGCGCGACGCGTTCGACAAGAAGTTCGACCACTCCACCGACGGCGGCGCGGACGACAGCACGGACGACAGCACGGACGACAGCGCGGACGACGAGACGTGACCAAACGCACCCGGGCCGTTGTCCTCGGCCTCGCGCTGATCGTCGCGTCGCTCCTCGTCTACGCGCTCGCCGACTGAGGTCTCGCGCGCTCGCGCGCCGGTCGGACGAAAAGTCGGCGGAACGCACGCGGGGAGATACGATCGGCTATGATCCTCACGCAAGGAAGCTCTGGGCCGGACGTCGAGCAGCTCCAGCTCCGGCTCAAGGCCGCTGGCTACGACTGCGGCGACGTCGACGGCGACTACGGACCCAGGACGACGGCGGCGGTGCGCGCGTTCCAGGCGAGCCGCCCCGGGCTCGCGGTCGACGGCGCCGCGGGGCCCGCGACGCGCGCGGCGCTCGACGCGGTCCTCGCGCCCATCGCGCCCGTCGTCCCGACCGCAGCGTTCGCGGCTTCACCGAGGGCGGTTCTCCGGCGGGGCGACCGGGGCGCCGACGTCGAGCAGATCCAGCTCCGCCTCAGGGCTGCCGGATACGATCCGGGACCTGCGGACGGCGACTACGGAGCGCGGACCGCCGCAGCGGTGCTCGCGTTCCAGGCCGACCGGCCCGACCTCGAAGACGACGGTGTCGCCGGCCCGATGACGGTCGGCGCGCTCGACGCGGCGATTGCCAAGAAGCAGCCCGACGTGGCTGCCAAGGCACCGAGCGCCGTGCCCTGCGAATCCGCGACGTGGGCCGCGTTTCAGCGCCTCGTCGCGTCCGTTACCGGGCAGCCCGTCCGCTACGGCCCGGGCCGGGGCCTCTGGCACGACGGCAAATTCTTGGTGACGTACGGCGCCGGCAGGATCGGCGGCACCATCCGAGAGTGGCCCAACGCGATCGGCAGAAGCTACCCGTCCTTCCATTGCTCGAGCTGGACGAACTTCGTCCTTGGCTGGCTTCTCCGACGCAACCAGAACTACACGCACGCGGGCAACGTCCCGTCGCTGTTCGACCTACTCGAGAAGAGCGCCGACCTGCACCAGATCCCCGGGGGCGGCGCGTACCGGGGCTACGGCGACGCGTGCTCGCGGATCGAGCCCGACGGTAGCGGTGCGAAGCGATCTGGCTGCCCTGATCCGAAGGTGGTCGACGCACGCGAGCTCTACGATCGCCGCGCGTCCCTGCCTACGTTCGTCACCTGCGGGCAGTCGACGCGCCGGTCGGACGGCTCGTGGAAATGGTGGCACCACACCGTACTCTTCGTCGTCGACCACCGCGACCGCGACCGGCTCTACCGGATCGCCGCCGACGGGTACAAGGGCGCGCAGGGCTACTCGGCCGACCCGATGCGCTGGGCCGAGATCACGGACAAAAACGTCGGGAATTACGCCGCCGCGGTATACCGCGCGTACGGCGTGGACACGACCGACGGCACCTACGGCGACCTGACCCGGCCGATCGCGGACGTCGACTTCGAGGTCCCGTAGATCCCGTATCGCGGCACCAAGGGCGGATCGCAAGCGCGAGCGTGCCCTACATACCTACGTGGCCGGCGAAGGAGGTATCAAGACGTTGCCCGCACCGACGCCCGAGCCGATCGCCGTCGGAGACGACTTCGTGCTCCGCGTTCGCACCGCTGGTTTCGGCGGCGGCGTTCCGGCGAGCTTCTTCCTCGCGACCGCGACGATCGGCACGATTTAGATCGGCTTCAGGGCGCGTGCCCCCACAGCGAGAGCGGAAGACGATCGGCGATAGCCTTCCACGGGTTGGTCTCGTACCGCCACGCGGCCTTGTAGCTGCGCCCTCCCGCGCGCCTCGGCATCTGCCTCCGCCACCGGCGGACCTCTCCTCCGATCCGGCGCGCGAACGCCCGCGCCCGCGAGAGCGAGCTGAACCGACGCCCACGCTGCGGCGTGATCGCGTCGACGTAGTCGCGGACGTGCCGCGGCGAGCCTGAGAGCAGCCGCCCGGGCCCGGGCTCGAGCACGACCCAGCGTCCGCGGCGATCATTCTTCCACCAGGCACGCTCGCGCTCGACGTGCGCGCGCATCGCCTCGTCGAGCAGCTTCCTCGTGCCACCGTCCATCTCCATCATCGCCGGTCTCCTTGGTCTCCGCGGAAGCCCGGCGCGCCAGGCAGCTTCTTCATGTCGAAGTTCACGCTCTCTCCTTCCGGCGATTTCGCCCGGTGGTCGCCCGGGCAGCAGCAGATCCCGACCTCGTGCTCCGCGATGTCGGCCCACGACCAGCCGCAGATCGTGCAGCACTCGTCCTCGATCCACGCCTCGCCAGCCGCGGCGGCGTAGACCTCGGGGCGGAACACATGCTCGTCGGACTCGCACGGGACGTCCTCACGGTTTCGCGCGTCGGCACGTGCGTCCCGCGTCACGAGGGCACCTTCTGTTCGCGGCTCTCTTCGCCGACGCGCGTCCGGTAGCCGATCCGAAACGCGTAGACGACGGCGTGCTCGACGACGGTGGCGAGCGTCGTGTCGAAGTGTCCTCGCGCCGCGTCGATGTCGTTCTGCGCGAGGTAGAATGCGGCGAGCTCCTTGGCCAGTGCGGCGAGGGCTTCGTCGACCTGGGGCTCTCTCATGGATCCTCCGAGAAGTTGTCGAGCTGGCGCACGAGCACGCGCTCCTCGTAGCCGAGCTCCGCGTCGAGGTCGGTCGTGACACCGACGTCGCCCAGGCGCGAGGCCATGACGACGCGTACGCGCTTCCCACCGTAGTCGGCGAAGAGCCTCGGGTGCGGCCTGGGCAAAAGCTGCCCGTGGGCCGGCGCACGTGCGAACGCGAGGTATTTCCGCAGCGCCGGGTGAGAACCCGGATCGTCGAGGTAGTCGTCGCAGTGGTCGTCGTGTTGGTCGTCGTGGTGATCGGTCATCGCTCCGTAGCCCTGTCGAAGATTGCCAGGACGGCCAGGAAAGGCCACAGGCCGGCGCAGAACAGACCGATCCCGAGCGCTTCGGACAGCCGTGGCCTCGGCGAGGAGAACTTGCCGCGACCGTCGGCGCGGTCGAGCATCGTCGGCGGTGTCCACAGCTCGACCGTCGCGGCGATGCCGCCAAACACGAGGCTCAAGGCAATGTAGACGAGGATCGCGGCGGTCACACGCTCCTCCAGCGCCCGTCCTCGATCACGCCGTGCGTGCCGCAGCCCATCGGGCACAAGAGCGATCCTGCGACCGTGAGGCGGGCGACGTCGTCTTTGCCGCCTCGCGCGAGGCGGTGCCCGGTCGACGCCGGATCCGGCGCGAAACGCAGCGTCGCCCACGCGCGGCACGCCGGGTGTCTCCAGGCAAAGCCGCGGTCGTCCGCGTCCCAGCGGATCACCACCCCGCTGCCGAGGTCGTGATCGCCTGGATCGAGCGTGCGCATCACCGCTGCTTCATCTCCTGCCAGCGCTTGGACGCGATCTGGATCGCGGGGTTGTCGCGCCACCGCCGTCCAGACGTCCAGCCGAGCCGCTCAGCGATCGCGACGAAGTTTCCGTCGAAGTTGGAATCTTTCGACGCGTGCTCGAGCAGCAGCTCTGCTCCCTTGCGCTTGCGCTCACCTCTGGTGAGCGTGTCGCGAGCCGCTGCGAACTCGACGCCAACCGCCGGGATGGTCTCAGGTGACTCGCGGCAGCGGCCCTCGACGCTCAGGCGGTGCGCGAGAGCGTGGGCTGCGGTCCGCCTCTCGGGCGGCAGGTAGCGCACGGCGAGTCCCGGACTCGATCGAGCGATCTGGTCCGGGAGATCTCTGGAGTCGGTGTAGATCGCGACGCCGGGCGCCCAGCGCCCCGCCCGGATCACGGCGTGCCGCTCCGCGTCCGACGAGCTCTCCGCGGAGAAGCCGCAGGCACGCGAAGCGAGGATCTCCTCCGCCCGGACGAGCACCAGGCCAGCGCCACCGTGGCCGAGCGCGCCGCCTTCGCGCGGCTCGACGTAGGAGCCGTCGACGACGACGCGAAGGTGCGCGCAGCCGTAGATCGCGACGATCTCGGCGGCGAGGCCGCACTCTGTGCACTGCTCGCCGCGCACGCCGCACACGCGGCAGCCGCGGTAGCGGCTGCGTCGCCGCTGGCGCTGGCTCCTGATATCACCCTTGCCGACTTTCACGCGAGTTCGTCTCCCCCTCGGCCGCGCACCGCCGGGCGCGCTTCACTGTTCATCTCCGACGCGAAGTCCCTCGCAAGCTGCTCGATGTCCGCGGCGCTCGGCGGCGGCTCGCCGCTCGCGCGGTCATTCCAGACCGCGACCGGGTGCCAGATCGGCGACGGCGCAGACTCCCAGACCTGGTCGAAGTGCGCGCGGGCCTCGGCGAGCAGCGCGGCGTCCAGATCGCCGTGCGATCGGCTCGCGCCGCACGAGCACTTCCACCGGTAGCTGCCGTCCCTCAGGTGGCGCAGCCACACCGCGTGGCGCGTACCCGTCCCGATCGGTCCCGCGCCCACCTCGAACACCTCCAGAAGGTAGGCGCAGCATTCGTCCGTCGGCTTGCAGCGTATGCGTCTGGGCCGGAACGCCGCTTTCGCAAACTCGTCGGTCACCGCCTCATCCTTTGACCGTCGGCGCCAAGTTCGCCTTCATGATCACGCAGAGCATCCCGTCGGCAGGCATGCAGCCGCACCGGAAGTGCAGATGGCGATCGTGGTCCTTCGGAGGAGCCACCAGCTCTAAGCGCTGCTCGCACTCCCTGCACTCGACGTGGACGGCGAAGCGCGAGTCCTGCTGGGTCACGGGACCTCCGTCGCGAGCCGGTTCGGCAGGACCGCGCGGCTCTTCCAGTGGTCGTCGGTCTGGATGTGTCCCGCGCGCACGTACTTTGCGACCGATTGGCGGAACGCGCGGTAGTGGAAGTCTCCTGCGCGCCGGACTACGTAGCCCTCGCGATCGCCGCCGAGCCGGCTAGTCGACGCGCCATCGAGCGCGCGCACCGCGGCCTCGTCCCACGGTCCCCGGTAGAGCACGGGTACGACGCAGAGGCCCAGGAGTTTGGCCCAGAGGACCGTGTCGTCCCACGACAGACACTCGTTCTTGTCGTTCCAGACCGAGAACGCGAGGAAGTGCGACGGCAGCTCCGTGTACGCGATCGAGTGCACGGCGTAGACGTTCTCGCCGCAAATTCTCCAGCCGTCAGGGATATCGTGCGCGATCGCCGCGTGGAGCGCGCGCAAACGATCGCGCGAGGGATGCTGCGCGTAGTCGACGCTGCGCGCGTGGAGATAATCGCGATAAAGTGTAGAGCATTCGCCGTCCATCTTTTCGGTCACGACGACCTCGGCGCCGCCGAAGGCAACGTCAGGATCGTCCATCACCCGGTCGTTGGCCGTAGCACCCGGCGACCACGGCACATGAAAAGTTCTGGGGTACTTCACGCGCGACGTGAACAGGTGGAGCATCGGCGCGAGGATCTTTTGGACGCTCTCGTCGTCGAACAGCTCGCCGCGTAGGCGCTGTCCGTTGGGCAAGATCGGGTTACCCCACTTGTCGACGGACTCGTCCGGGCAGAAGTGATCGGGC
>Ga0207646_10004055_pt1 | contig 16171 bp, 14 predicted proteins | sample KBSK5502metaG_FD_184343 | JGI IMG/M metagenome (GOLD analysis project Ga0207646, IMG submission 184343) | Corn, switchgrass and miscanthus rhizosphere microbial communities from Kellogg Biological Station, Michigan, USA - KBS K5-50-2 metaG... | ecosystem: Host-associated > Plants > Roots >... | reverse complement strand
CGGACTTGGTTTTCACCAAGGAGCAAGCCGATGCTGAGGATGTAGTTCTCTTCTTGGAGAGCGCGAATCTGACGGACCTTGGTGAGTTTGCTGATGCGTTGAAAGAAGCAAGTGTTCCCAATTATTCAAGGTTAGGAGCGGGGAAGGCCAAAGATCCACTGGTCGGTCTGTTTACGCAGGCCAAGGCAGCGAAGGAACAGTCTTGGCAAATTTTTGTATTGGAATCCGATCTTGACAAGGCAAGACAAGTCGCCTCTGCCGCCCGATTTCAGAAGTTTTCATCTATCTCAGCTTTTCCACGACTTGCCACAAATGAATCCGGGCGGTCTCATTTCCGAACGACACCTGTAGGCGCTTTCCGTCCGTTGTCTCAATGATGGCTTTAATTTCTGCGTCCGCCGGACAGTTTAACCGTGACGTGCTGGCCGACTTTGAAGTCGCTCATGCGAATCTTCCCGGAAGATTGCGCGGATTCTATTACGGCCGCTTAGCCTACGGCGGCGCGCTACCGCGCAGAACACGCTTCCCGGAGAGCGTGCCACGCAACCAAATTCGCGCCCCTGTCCCATTCCTCCGGATGGGCTTGCGCGTACTTTGTGATGATTGCCGTCACTTGAGTGATGGTCATCGGTTTTAGACAAGTTCGCATGGCCGTTAAGCGCCTATCCTTGTTCGGGGCATCGAACACCGGGGCAAGGTACATTCCATCTACCAGCCCAGCGGTATATGCGGTCTGCTCATTCGAGCCAAGCTTGATATATTTTTCAGCGGTTTCGAAACCCGGCCACACTTCAGCTATCGGTTCCGATTCTTGTGGGACCGCCGTCCCAAACGGAATAGAGAAGAGCAACAGCGCGAACGCCCAACGGGTGAAGAGTGTCATGTGATCCCGCTCCTTGCCAGCAATAAGAGTCTAACTGCGAAAGGCGGCCAAACGCGCCAATGAATACAGGCACGTGGTAAACTGTGATTCCCCGTTCCTCTGCACACCACCAGGGAGTTCGACCGTGCAGAAATCCGTTTTGCTTGCTGCAATCCAAAAAGAAATCCACCGGCATGATCTCTCGTACTTCGTAGACGAACCGCCATCAGTTGCCCAGGGCGGGCGCGGCGTGGCGTGGCGTGATTGTGGCAGGATGCCCAGCCTGCAAAGAGTTCTTACAGCATCTGTCGAATGATGCGATCCCAGCGCTGATTGAGAGCCTTTCGGCCAAGAGCGACTGATCAAACGTAAAATCACGTCCTGGTCGTTCAGATTCTGTTATGTACAATTGTGATATAACCTCGGCTGCGGCAAGTAGGAGAGCGACACGAGCAACAAAAAATGGGATGGGGCCTATTCAATTTAAGTTTAATGGAAGCGTCTGATTTTTCTCTCAAGACGCAAAATTTGATTTTGCCCGTGTTTGACCACGCCACGAACGCTCTCAAGCAAGAATGGGAGAAATACGAAGAAGTTTTCCAAAAACAAATCGCGCAGGCTTACGAGAGGGACGAATCGGAAGGTGGCATGATGTCCCAGGAAAGAGATTGGGAGGAAGACTTACATCGGCAACGACTACAAGGCGTTGGGATACTGGCATTGGATTGGCTGATGTCGTCAGTTCAAGTTGCTCTACGTGGGGCTAAAACCTACTTAGACAAAACGCATCCTGCCGATCAGCGTTATAGCAGCCACGATCTTGGTTGGTTGGGGCTGAATTTAGACGAGTACCAAAAGCGTTTCGGGATCGATTTCAAGGCAGCGCCAGTCCCGTTCCAGCGTATCCAAGAACTCGTGCTAGCGCGGAATGCGGGTATCCATCGTGAAGACAGCAAAATTCTAGAAGAGTATGTTACGAAGATTAGGAATCCTGCGTTCGTTGCTTACGGTGACGGTGATGTTGGAGAGTACATTTTCGTGACACGAGAGGCCCTCGTCGCCATCATTGATGATTCCGAGCGATTCATAAGATGGGTGGTTGGTGAACTAGAAAAACTGCGTCCTGTCAAAAAACCCGAATCGCAGGCGTGACATATTGGCAGCGGCGCGCAAAGAGCGCGGGGAGTTGCCTGGTTTCATGCGCAAGCGATAAATGCTGATAGAATATACGAATAATGCAGACGGATTGCTGGGCCGATATAAACCATGACGACGACCAGCAAACTTTGATCATCACGGATGCGTACCCTCAGAGTTCACACTCAGAATTGCGCGTGTCCAACTTCGTGGTTCCGTCGATAGGCAGCCCTATCGAAACAACGGTCAACACCAGAATCATCGGTCGGTCTTAGCCGCATGCCTGTCGAGCACTATCACGACCAGTTGGAACCCACGAATCAAGACGCCATAATTTGGCGGTTCATGAATTTGGAAAAATTCCGCGATCTGATTGATAGCGGAAAACTATACTTTTGCCGAGCCGATCTCTTCAACGAGAATGATGAGCGAGAAGGTTTGCCCCCGCAAAAATTCCTCATGAGATGGGGGCTGAGTCCGCTTGATCTGGGCGACAGGCAACAACTCATTGACCACATCGGCCTCGCCGCCCAATGCCGTGAAGAATTCTACGTTAGCTGCTGGCATCTTTTTGGTGAAGAGACTCTCAAGATGTGGGAGCAATACGGCAAAGATGGAGTGGCGATTTGTTCAAGATACAGCCTGCTGGAATCTTCACTTGATTCGATGCCCGACCATGCTTTTATTGGGCTAGTTCGATACGAGTCCAGCTTTATGGCCAAAGCAAATTTGTTCAGCTACATCACTAATAAACGCGAGAAGTACGCAGGCGAGCAAGAAGTCAGAGCGTTTCTTTGGATTCTCGACCCGAATAGGGGAGGGAATCGTCATATAGATGCCGAAGGCCGAGTGCATCCACATGTGATGGAACCACCGCCAGATTCGGTGTCCAAAGGTGAGAAAAGAGCAGTCGATCTGGACAAACTCATAACTCAAGTTGTTGTCACGCCGTGGGCTTCGCCTACTCTTGTAGGTGAGGTAGAAGAAATTGTGAAAACCTCAGACCACGCGATTCCCGTCATTCCGTCTGAATTGGCTCGCTACAGACAATTTCTTCCCGACCCTGAAGCAGGGGAGACGCGTTCTGTGAAAATTGGAGGTAGCGGCGGGACTCGAACTCGCTAAGACCGGTTTTGCAGACCAGCGCCTCGACCGCTTCGGCGGGGGCAGGGAAGTGATACACTCGACTCAAGGGCTTGTGGCGGAACTGGCAGACGCGCCGGACTCAACCAGAGCACCGCTTGACGCAGGAAGCATACAACGATTGCCGCTAGCCATAACAATTGCCACTACTTTACGTTACCGTCCATAAGTCCTCCAGTCGGCTTCGTACTTTGTGAACACTAAGCGGCGCTTCCCGGAGCCTTCTAGCTCGCAACTGACTGGAATCACGCGAGTTAGATTTTAGAATTGCTGGCTACGAACCAGAAGGTCGAGAGTTCGAGTCCCTCCGGGCGCACCACTTCTCCCCGGTCCGGCCCGGGGACATAGGTAACACATCGTACCGGCTACATGGGTAACACTTTTGGGCCGAACGGATTCTCCAGTGGTTCGAGCACTCGAGTCTCCAGATCGAAGTATCCTAGATCGTAATCCATAAAACTCACCAGCCAGATATCGTCGTGCACTTCTTTGATGCCGACGGCTTGCCCGGCGAAGACCGTGCTGAAATTGATTTTTTTCTTACCCAGACAGATGCGACCGCAATGCGTTACCACAATCGTTCGGTCGTGGAACGGATAGTCGATGTCGGGCAGACCTTGGTAGATGCGCGGCGATGGCCGATAGCTCTCGGCAGGACATTTCATCTCCAAAGCTTCGTGCGGACGTTCGTTGTTGAAAACATCGATGAACTTGTCGAAGCGAGCCTGCTGTTGAAGGAAATTGCTTGCCGCGGGCTTGGTAGCTTCTTTTTTCAAGGTGAGATGCATGCGTTCATGACGACCGTTTTGCTGGGGATGCCCGGGCTTGATCCGTTCGATGCCGATGCCCAGCCGAAGCCACCAGACCGCCAGCTTGCTTAAGTTGAACAGCGCGTGCGCGGAAGCAAAGGGCACACCGTTATCGCTGCGGATGTTTGCCGGCAGGCCGCGCTCCTTAAAAAGCCGCTCAAACGCTGCAAAAGCATAGTTTTCTCTGGTAGAGGAAAGAGCCTCACAGGTGAGCAGGAAACGGCTGGCATGGTCAGTGACCGTCAGCGGATAGCAATACTGACGGTTTCCTAGTAAGAACTCTCCTTTATAGTCGGTGCACCAGAGCTCGTTGGGGCGCTGACCCAAGGAAAGAGCAGTTCCTTGCGCGCGCCGTCGAGCACGGCCGCGGCGCTCGACCAACCCGTGGCGATCGAGCAGCGCATGGATGGTGCTCTTGGCCGGAATTTTGATCCCTGAGAATCTGCGGATCAGGCGCTCGCGAATCTTTCGTGCACCCCAAGTGGTGTGCTCGCGCTTCACGTTCAGGATGTAGTTCTCGACTTGAAAAGGCAGCTTGTGCGCATAGTGATGGGGGCGCCGACTTCTGTCGGTCAGCCCTTGAATGCCGCATTCCTGATAGCGATCGAAGATCTTGTAGCCCGTCTTACGGGAGATCCCGAACTCCCTGCACAGATCCGCCATTTGCTCGCCGGCTAGCCGGCGAGCAACGAACTGTAGCCTTTCATCCATCACCGAACACTCCTTCCAGGGCATCCACTTCCTCCTCAAAAAAAGGAGGAAGTGTAACCCATGTGTCCGGTACGTTCTGTCACCTATGTCTCAGGTCGCTCACCCAATAAATACAAGGGTTTTTGCAGGTTCGGATAATCGCGTCCCACTGGGGTTTTGTCTGGGCTACCCTGGGGCTACCTGTTAGCTGTCATTCCTTTTGCTTGGGCTTGGTTGGTAGGAGGCAACCTAGCAATTTCCGCGCTTTGAATCCTTTCTCCGGAGCGCAATCGAGACGGCTCCACGCTTGAAGCGATGTCCTGCCATGCTCCACGATGACCTGCCGGGCTTTGACTCCGCCATACCCGCCGTCAACTCCCGGTTAAGAAGCAAATCGGAAAAGTTCCCCTGCAACGTTGACTTTACCGGTTACCCGGGTGGATTCAATGGGTCGACGCAACACTAGCTCGAAGCCTAAGCGCTGGAGTTTCAAAGGCTAAACTCGTTTGCGAACGCTGATTCAAAGAAAACACCGTCCTGTTTAGGTGTAATTGAGGACAGCCTGGGAGATGGGTTCCTTTTGCAAACTATTATGGGACCAACCGATTAGAGGGGTGTTGCATCGACCGTCTGAGCCGGCACGACATATCAGGCAAGTTGGATTACTTCCGGTTTGCCCGTGATACGGGCAGAATTCAGAAGGCCAAACAAACGGGAGGGCGTGTTGAGGGTTGCTGGTGGGCACGATTCGCGCCGGGCCGCCGCGACCAACTTTTTCTTTTTCTCACCTCGCAACCACCCGGATTGACAGGAGTGGCCTATCAATAGAAGCTCCTTTCTTTTGACGTGATTCCGTGCTGCATAATGGACTCTAGTCAAGCGGCTCGTTGGTCTGGGCTTCTGCCAGATGGTGGAGGAGATGCGTTGAACGCCAAACATGCGCTTCCTATTGCTCTCGTTTGGTGCATCCTCGTTCCTGGTTCCCAGTTCGCCCAAGCACGTCCCAAGACTATTGTCTTCGCGCACGTGAACGTGGTCCCAATGGACGGAAACCGCATTCTGACCGACCAGGACGTAACCGTAATTGACGACAAGATCGCATCGATTCAGCCAGCGGCCAGTTCGGTTCTTTCAAAAGACGTTCAGGTCTTAGACGCAACTGGCAAATTTCTTATGCCAGGCTTGGGCGAGATGCACGCACACCTTCCTGAACCATCCGATCCACCGGAGTACATGCGAACGACTCTCGCTCTTTACGTCGCAAACGGGGTCACGACCGTCCGCTGCATGCGCGGATTTCCGAATCACCTCACTGCAAAGCGGAAAGTGATTTCCGGGAAACTTTTGGGACCTTCTCTTTTTCTCGCAGGGCCCGGTCTAGGCGGCGACAGCGTTACGTCGCCTGACGATGGAGTTAAGCAGGTTCTGCGGCAGAAGTCCGAAGGCTGGGACATGATCAAGATATATCCGGGTCTCGCTCGCGCTGAATACGATGCGATCATGGCGACCGCACGGCGCATCGGAATGAGGACGGGCGGCCACGTGCCGAGCGATGTGGGAGTCGAACATGCTTTGGAGACTGGCCAGGAAACGATCGAGCATCTCGATGGTTATTGGGAGGCCCTGCACTTCGAAAAGTTGGTGCCCGACGAGACTTTAAGGAGCATGGCCATAAAGACGCGTGAAGCCGGAGTCTTGAACACGCCGACAATGGCAATCTTTCGTTTTGATCTGGGTCTTGAGACTTTGCAGAGTGTGCTCGCGAGACCGGAAATGGAGTACCTGCCAAAGTTCCAAGCGGATCGGTGGGTCAAGCTTTTTGACGAGCATGTGAGCAAGGAACATCCCGCCCTGGACGTATCCCGGATCGTTCAGCGGAACCGGGAGAGGTTCTTGAAAGAGTTGAACGACGTCGGCGCATGGATTCTCTTCGGAACTGACTCGCCCAATCTATTTGAGGTTCCAGGTTTTTCGGTCCATGCCGAGCTCGCAGCCATGCAACAGGCGGGACTCTCACCCTATGATGTCCTGCTTTCGGCAACTCGAAGGGTCGGAGAATATTTGCGACAAAATGTGGGGACAGTGCGCGTTGGCGCGCAGGCCGATTTGATTCTGCTCGACGCAAACCCGTTGGACGACGTTGCGAATGTAAGCAAACAAGCCGGTGTGATGCTTAGGGGCCGATGGTTTGCACACTCAGAGGTTCAGAGAATTCTGCAAAGCATTCATGATCTTCATGCGAATTATCGTGTTCCCTCTGAAGAAGGAGCTGCACACACGACGGGCCAGAACGAAACCACGGTCGCCGAGCAGGCCAGCGAGATCGCGACCGATTTTGACGTTCTCTACCGACAAGTCGACGTAGACACCGCCAAATACCAGACCATTATTACGAAGCCCAAAGCCGCCGGACGCTATCCTGCGGTACTGCTCATCGGGGGCCTCGGCTGCTACTCGCTGGATCACCTGAAGCCGGACGATGCCTACGGCAAGCTGTTATATGGGCTGACGCGCAAGGGCTATGTCACCATGCGAGTAGAGAAGAATGGTGAAGGCGCCAGCGAGGGACCTCCGTGTGATAGCGCACAATCCGATTTGCGCCTTGCGGTGCGGCGCTCGCTTGCTGGACTGAACTTGCTTGCCGAATCCGAGTATGTCGATCGGCGCAGCATCTTCATTCTTGCGCACAGTATCGGTCCTCTCGAAGGCGTTCTGGTGGCGGAGAAGTTTCCGATTCGCGGCTTCATCGCCGCCGAAACGATCGGCAAGAGCTGGTTCGAATACCAGCTAGAAAACCTTCGGCGACAGACTCTCATGGTCGGCGGCCACTATGACGAGGCCGATCGCTCTGTGCGCATTTTCGAAAGGTGCCTGCATCGCTTTTTGGTCGAGAAGCAGCGACCGGATCAGATTGTGAGGGACTCTCCCGAATGTGCCGACGCTGTGAATACTTTTGGCGTGTCTTACACTTACCTCCAGCAGATCGCTGACCTTGACCTTGCAGCCGAGTGGAAGAGCGTAGATGTTCCGGTTCTGGTAACGTGGGGAACGTCAGACCCGACGACTACAGCGGAAGAAAACCGCTACTTGGTGGAAATGATTAACAGCTTCCATCCGGGCCGAGCGACATTTGCCGAATTTCCCGGCATGGGGCATGGCATCGATCTCTCACCTTCTCCGCGTGCTTGGTTGGAAGCCATTCACAAACACCAGCATGGCGAATTCGATCAAGACTTCTTAGAGAAGGTAGAAAGCTGGCTGAGCACCCAAATGAAGCGTAGCGACAAGTAACACGTCTTGGTCTATAGGGGCTTTGGAGTATCCGATTTTACCGTCCAGGCCCACTCCCCTGGTTTTCGAGTGACGGCACACGGTAATTGCAGGCAAATCCATCAAGGCGAAGGCTTACCCACCGATGGGACGGTAACTCTTGCATCTAGGATTAGCTCCAACAGATGAGCAAATTGGTCGTCGAAGATGGCATGATGGTTCTGAGCTGCTGCCAAGACTGACTTAGAGTCGTGTGCTGCCGGCTCGTTATTAAACTGATTCACGATGACCACATTTAAGCTGGGAATCACAAGAATGTAATGTCCGCCTGCTCCCTGAGCGGAATACATGCCAGGTAACGTCGCCTCACCAAGATGCACACCACCGTATTCCACCCACCACAGATATTCGTACCCTCCGGCGTTCATGTTTCCGACGTGAACCATTTCGGTGGCGTGCGTGCTCTTTTCAACCCAGTCCAGCGGAATGATCTGCTGACCTTTCCAACGACCGTGATTCAGGTACAGGAGGCCGAAGCGTGCCATGTCGCGTGCAGTCATCTCGAACATGTAAGCCGGATGCCGTGATACTTCACCATTTCCAACGTAGTACACGTCGTTTGGTTTGAAGTCCTGCATCCCTATGGGCTTGGCGATGCGCTGATAAAATGCATCGCCGATTTTCAATCCAGTCTTCTCCTCGAAAATTGTTCCAAGCGCGTTGAAGTCCCAGTTGTTATAGAACCAGAACGTTCCTGGAGCATGGCTTCCGCGCGCGGGACGGGTCTTTCGCTGGAAGTCGGTCTCGAAATCCGCCGCGTGATAGACGCCGGAACGTGCGCGTAGAAGATCGACGATTCGTGCCTGTCGCTCTGCCCTGGTCAGCGGCGAAGGATCATCATCGATACCTGCCTGCTCCAGCGATTCACTTATGTCAATCTTGCCATCAGCCGAGTAGATTCCGTACAGAGCGCTGATGAGGCTCTTGCGTACCGAAAAAGTCGTGAGCTTCTTGCTCGGATCGCCCCACTCATCCACGACGCACCCATATTGAAGGATCATCAGGGATGAATAGTGAAGAGAATCGGCGTATTTGCGAGCGGCAGACAGTCTTTCTCTCGACCAACCTGCATCTTCTGGGGCTGCAATGTGGCTCCAGTCTCGCCCCGGAAAAGTGCAGGCCCCTTCTGCTCCGTTGCTTTCCACCGTGGTCTGCTGGGGTATCTCGCTGACGAAAACGCTGGTCTGAGCCTGCGATGAAATTTCTCCATGCGACATGAACAACAATAGAAAAACGAGTATGTGTCTGCTTTTCATCGCTGCTATCCGTTTATAATCCAATGTCCCTGTGGTCGGCAACTCGGAGACTAATGCTCAAGTCCCGGTAAACGCCGAAACCGTACAATCAAGTGGATTCTTACTTTTCCGATTATGCGACAAATCAGGAGTTGAGACTGATTAGTTCGTCGTGGCAAATTGTAGGTAGGGCTTCGAGATTCTAACGATGACGTCTTGATTGCGGACAGCCCCCGCCTCGAACTCGACGAACTCGACGTCAATTCTTAAATATGGACAGTCTTGGCTGACAAATGATTCTCGTAATACTTGTGGAGGTCCGCCCCCAATCTTGAACGTTCGTCGTGCTGTGCCTTCCGCCCGGAGAACTTTCAGAAGGTCCCATCGCGTCATGCCGGGTTTAATCGTCTCCATTTTCTCAGAGACTTGTTTCAACCAAGCCTCATGGTTTTGCGCGCAGGGCTCTGGGTTCGCCGACTGTGCCGGTCGAAAAGAGGCAGAACCTCCAATAACGATGATGGAAAGCAATAAGAGGACGAAGAGTCGCTGAATCATTGTTTTCCCTCCTTATGTGGCCAACGCACCAAACTCGGGTTAGTGGTTCCATACTTACCTAGGATTGTGGACGTTAGTCTTTGAAATGTCACCAGAAATTGGTCATCTCGATTTCATCCACCAACTCCTGGTAAACGCGGAAATCGTACAAGTGAAATTCTGCGCGAAAGCCGAAACGGCACTTGTCCGGTTTCGCGTGCCGGCTCAGACGGTCGATGCAACACCCCTCTAATCGGTTGGTCCCATAATAGTTTGCAAAAGGAACCCATCTCCCAGGCTGTCCTCAATTACACCTAAACAGGGCGGTGTTTTCTTTGAATCAGCGTTCGCAAACGAGTTTAGCCTTTGAAACTCCAGCGCTTAGGGCTTCGAGCTAGTGTTGCGTCGACCCATTGAATCCACCGCGTTAATCGGGCACTGACCAGAGTCCGACGTCACCTGGCGGTTCGTTTCAGCCTGTTTAGTACACGTTTGGGCGGCTATCCCATTTATCGTCCGAGTCCAAGTGAATCCTTCCCGAGTGGCCGAACGAGGGGAGTGCGTTGCTCCCACCTTCACATCGTCAGAACGACGCGAAATTGTGCGCTGCCGCTCATCATGCGCGCGTAAGCTTCGGCCGCTTTTTCGAGCGGGTAGGTTTCGATCATTGGACGCACGCCGGTTAATTCGGCGAAGCGCAGGGTGTCCTCGGCATCCGCCGGCGTTCCCGAGGCCCAACCTTGAATGGTCCGGCTCCCGCTGATGAGCTGTACGGGTGTGACCTGAATGGGGTCGAGAGACGCGCCAACTACCATGAGCTTGCCATTCGGTGCCAAGCCGTCGACCAGCTCAGACATGGCTTTCGAGCTTGGGGCTGTGGCCAGAATTACTTGTGCGCCGCCCAATTTTTGCAAAGCCTCTGCTGGGTTCGTTGCTCGGTTATCGATGTACACGCTAGCTCCGAGTTTGGTTGCGAGCGCAGCGTTTTCCGGCCCGCGCCCGATGGCCGCGACCTTGTAACCAAACTTGTTGGCGAACTGAACTCCGAGGTGACCCAGACCGCCGATGCCCAGCACCGCAACCAGGTCGCCGGGGACTGCACCGCTGTGGCGTAGCGCGTTGAAGGTGGTAATTCCGGCGCAGAGTAGCGGTGCTGCTTCAACGTCACCTAGACTTTCCGGCATCGCCGTCAGTGCCTCCACGGGAGCTACCATATACTGCTGGTAACCGCCGTCATAGCTGATGCCTGCAATTTTCAGATTCTGGCAGTTGCCAAAATCTCCGCGACGGCACGCGAGACACGTACCGTCGTGGCCGCCGTGCCAGCCGACGCCGGCGCGCTGGCCCTTCTTCCACCCCGAAACACCGTCGCCCAGTTCATCGATGACGCCCGCGACTTCATGCCCCGGAACGCGCGGATACTGAATTCCGGGCCACACGCCCTCCTTCGTGAACATGTCACTGTGGCAGACGCCGCAGGCCTGCACCTTGATGAGCACGTGTCCTGCGCCTGGCTTAGGAATCTCTCGCTCGACGATCTGGAAATCGGCTCCCGCCTTGGGAATCTGCGCTGCCTTCATTGGTGCGATTGCGACTCTTGTAGTTGCCATACTGCCTCCTTAGGAACTCTCGAGCGTGATGTTGGGAAACGCTCACCGGCAAACGTATTCACGGTCGCTGAAAAGCCATTCTGCTAACGTGTTGTCTTCCTCTTTCCTTTTTAATAAGTGAGACCAGGCTGGGGAACCCGTCGTAGTTCCATCTACGTTGGCAGCTCCGTCCCGGCCTGCTCCGCCACCATGTACGCGGCGTACCAGTCGGGCCAGTTCTCGTCGCGTTGGCCGCCGGTGCGAGCTTCGTGCTCACCGTGGGCCTTCGACGCGCGCCGCATTGCGTTCGCCAGATCGTTCGCCGACGCGAAGCTCGTCCTCGCAGGGTCGATGCGACCCGGCAGCCGCGTCGTGATTTCCTGGAGCAGCCAGCCGTTGCCGTCCGGATCACGGAACGAAGCGAATGACCGGTAGCTGCGATGCTCGGCATCCGGACCGCTGACACGGATACGTCCAAACAGGTAGGGGTCGTCCGGACCTGCATAGACGTTGTTGCCACCGTGGAACACTTCGCTTACCTCGACGCCGCGATCGAGCAGCTCTTTGCGGGCGGCCTCGATGTCGGGGACGATTAAGTACAGGCCCTGGGCAGAGCCGGGTGCCGCCGGGGTGATGTTCTTGCCGAAGATGATCGAGCACGCCGAGCCAGGCGGCGTAAACTGGATCCCGCGCCAGTCGTCACCGTTCGTGAAGTCGCCGTCGAGCCGCCATCCGAGCCTCCCGTAGAATTCCTTCGCGCGGTCGACATCCGAGACAGAGATGATGATTACCTCGAGCTTCGCGTCGACTCTCGCAACACCCGGTTTTTCGATTCGCTCTGCCTCTCTTACTGGTTTGGGTTGAGCCATTTGGGGACTCCTTTCTGTTGTCTTAAGGTGAGAGATTCACCGCGCGGCGAGCCGTTGGAATGCCCACGTCGATTGAGGGGGAAACCGCCAGTGGGAAGCGACGATACTAGCACAGCCGATGGTCCAGTTCATTAAGTCGCGTTATCGGAAACTTGGATTCAACTTCTCCGATCACGGCGTCAATCGGGCGTTGGAGAATCGTTCGTAATCCGGCACGAGAGGTGGGGTTCAAGGCAATGCTTTTGCCCGAAGGCCCCAAAGGACGAACAGAGAGGCGGCGATTATTGTGATGCCGACGGTAAGGAAGCCAAGCGTCACAAGAGTTTCCTGCCAGGGCAGGCCACTATGCCCAGCTCCCGTGATGGGGGAAAGCGCCGCCGTGCCAAAAGTTGCAGCGAGCGTCGTTACAAACCAGTTTCCGTATGTGCCGCAGAGAGCGGTCCAATACGCGCCAGCTTTTGTCCTGGACGACAGTCGAACTTCGGTCCAAACGGCTCCCAGTGCGAGCAGGAATGTACCGTTCATCACACCTTCGAGGTGAGCGGCCAGCCCCATCCGTGTGTTGGCGAAATGCTGCTCGGCGAAGCCAGTTAGCAGGCCAATTAGAAACAAAAACATGCCATGCCACATCAAGCGTCGGTTGGTGAATTCCATTTCGATTCTCTTTTCAATGACTGATTTGCTGAAGATGGCGCTTGGCCCATCTTGGATGGGGCGTGGAGATACTCTAACTTCGACCTACCATGTTTTCAACGATTCGGTCTGAATGGGCCGAGTTAAGGGGGGCGCACAAAGCCATTTGTCCGGTGACGCCGTCGTACGCCGCCTAATTTTCAAAGACCACTTCGACCACGGCTGGATACCTCTTAATTAATGTTTCCGCTGATTTCTCCTCTGCGGACTGTGCCGCATTAACAACTAAAAACGTGAAAGCACCGACAGGAGGACCACAAGCACTGTCGATGCATAACGATTCGCCTAATCACAAAGCAATGTCGTTCAGTGGATCAAAGTAGCGTCGGATGTGAAGCGATCAAATTGAGGTTCATGATGTAATCGTATTCGCCCGTGTGAAAAGTCCTTTCGCCTGCGTACACGAAAGATTCGTGACCAATTTTTCGGGCGGCGTCTGCGAAGAAGAAATCCTCCGAAACGATGTGGCGCGTCTCAGCATCAATCTGGACCTGGAAAAAAGAATAATTCCATTCTCGTTCGGGATTCGGCGGTCCGAAGTAATACGAGGCGCCGTGAACTCGATACTTCCATTCCGGGTGGGCCGCCGCCAAGTCGAGGAAGACTTTCTTTTGGATCAAGAGGGTTCCGCATCCGATGTGACGTATCGGACTCAGCGAGTTGACTGCGAACGGCTTCTCCGTGTTCACGTCTGGTATTCCGCCATATTCTCGCAGATGGTTTGTATCGGCCCCGCTGCGCACGACCGAGGCAATCCTTCGCCAAGCCAAGTCTTTTGTTGAATACAAAAGGCCGGCGATGGGCTTATCTTCCATAATTAGTTTCAGAACACCGTTTTCATAATTTCCCGAATCTGAATCAATGAACAAGAGATGACTGTAAGACAGACCATCTTGATCCAAATCAAAAGCGCATTTGTTAGCGAAGTAGTCGCGCACGATCTGAATTATGGGACAATGCGGCATCACCTCAATTCTGTGTCTTATCCCTAGGTCCCGGAGCTTTTGTGTCAAGCCGAGGAGCGAATTCACCATTTTATATTTCAATTCGCCTGAATATGCTGGTACGGCCACTAAAACATTTAGGTCCGATCCTTTTATCTTCACTACCTCCGACTTTATCGCCACGCCTTGCGAGACAAGAAACTTATCAGCGAGTGATTTTAATTCGTCGGCTTCAGACTGCTTTTGCAATGCTGCGTTGGCTTCACTCATTTCTAATCTCCTCGTACTCGTCATCCGATTCTTCGATTTCCGTTTCTGTTTTGTAGTCACACAATTCCTTTTGTTTGTCCCGCTTTTCTTTGAATATAAATTTCTCGGAGCGTGAGCTTGGAAGTCTCCGGAGAAAGCACCGAAGACCCTTCGGTGACGGTCGAAGGGACAGCGGCAACAGGCTCAGGCACGTCGAGCGGAAGTTCCGGGGCCTGCAAGAATGTTTCTTCTAATGTGGGTCCAGATTCGAGAATCTGAACTTCAGTTGCAAAGAACTTTAGCCGACCGGTATTGTCCGTTGCGCTAGCGATCCTGTGGGTGACCCAGACCGGATCGTTTACGCCATCCCAGGATTTCAAGAGTTCTTGACCGACCGTAATGATTTTATTTCGATGGAAATACAGTCGCTCGCCGTTCGGTCTCGATAGAAAACCATAACCGCTACGCCAATCCTCGACGAAGGATGTCTCCCAGTAGTTGTCCGGATCGATCCCTAGAAGTTCTGGCGATTCATCTTTGACATTCGAGGCGCGAAAACGTCCTCGATTTTCCGTCAATTCAAATGAAACAGTCGTGCCCGGTTTGAGAAAACGACGGCCCACAACGTCCGGGCTGACATCTGAGAACATGAAGAAAATTCCGTTTCGGGGTGCATGTCGGATGAACCCATACATCCTTTCTGGATAAAACTCTTCAACCCAACCATCGATTCGTTTTATCGAAGATGAGGTATTGCGGACATCGCTGAGCGCGTCAGCGAACATGGGATTCGTGAAATCTTGAGCCACAAAAATCTCTCCTAGGTAAGAAAAGCGCCAGATTGTCTCGGCGCAAGAAAGGTGACCGAAGTGTGGGATGGAGGTCCCACCTCGCAGCCACTGCGATCGGTTGGTATTCGGTTTCTCTGCCCTACACCGAAACTTTTAGTTAGGATTTAATGGTTAAAGTACTTACCAGAACATCTCGGGGAGATTTCGGTTCGAAAAGTTTTGTTCAAGTGTTGATCGAAATCACCTAGAATCGCAGCGGCGTCGATGGTCTGCGGCGCCTGTGCTGTTGGCGCTGTAGCCTCCCGGGCTCGTGCCCGGTCGCGGCGTTTGTTTCTTTTTATTCGGAGTCGGTGACGTGAAGGCATCATCCACCTGCCCGTTGAAGCGATGTGACAGCGTTTCCGCCGAGTCTATTCTCGTTGGATAGTCGCTCAAACGTCTCTCGATACGATCGATCGCTTGCACACAGTTTCTTGAAGTCGGCGATTTTAAGGGTATTCCAATCGCTGAACACTCGCCGCTCCAACTGCTCCTGCGAGGAAAGAGGCTTTGGCGGAGGAGGCGGAAGCGTCTCGACGCCAATTCCTGTCGATCGGCGCATCCTGGCGAGATCGTTTTCTCCAAGTTCAGTGATAGGCGCAATCGGGGAGATCGCTCTCCGATCGTAAAGATTCAAAAACGCCTCTGCGGTATATTTTTGATAAACCGGAATGCCAGGCTTCTCCGGGAGGACACCGTTCCCCAAACTAGAATATGCGATCAACGCTTCGGCAACTTGTTGTAGATCAAATGCTGACAACAGCTCCCGATATTGTTCTAAAAAAGAATTGACGCCCAGGCGCATGTAAAACAACTGCTCGTTATTAGAATCCATTTCAATTCCCCTTATAAAATCCCGGCGTTCGTCGCGTCGGACACAAAATTGTCAAACTGAGATTTCGTCAGCCGGAACTCATCCGACAAAACGATGTAACCGCCACGAGGCTTCAATCGATCCGTTGGAAGTTCCCGATAAAGCTTTGAGAAACGTTGAAGTCTTTCTGACGCCGTAGATTGACCTGTCGGCTGTCCCGCCACTGCAAACTGTGTGGACTCCGTTTGACGAGCCTCACGCTCGATGTTCAACCGGTAGAAACTGGCGAAAGCTGGGTCAGTTCGACGACGCTCTCTTATGTCCTGAGAACTGGCTTGTTGACTCCAGCGGGCCATCTCGCCCCACGCGATCTGCGATGCACTAAGGGGGCGACCATTCCGATCGACTGGTACTTGTTCGGGCTCTAATTCGAGTTCTGCGAG
>Ga0207646_10004054_pt1 | contig 16172 bp, 10 predicted proteins | sample KBSK5502metaG_FD_184343 | JGI IMG/M metagenome (GOLD analysis project Ga0207646, IMG submission 184343) | Corn, switchgrass and miscanthus rhizosphere microbial communities from Kellogg Biological Station, Michigan, USA - KBS K5-50-2 metaG... | ecosystem: Host-associated > Plants > Roots >... | reverse complement strand
TTTAGATGAGTTGGCAATTCTTTTGGCAGCCACCTCCATTTCACTAGTGATTAGCTTCGTGAGTGTAACGGCCTGGTGACGTCAACTATCCCCATCCAGTTTGTATAAACCAGTTTTTCCTCCGGGGCGTTACACGCCAGGTGGCAAAGTTACTGCTCAGACATCGGACATACGCGGGTGAGGCAACAACTTCGAAGGAGAGCCATGAAACGAGGCATTGGAAAGGAGACTCCGCAGGCCCGCAATCTTAGCCGACGATAAAATCCCGAATGGGGTTACGGAGCACTTTTGGTCGGCCTAAAGTGAACTCGCCGACCGAATCCAGGCGTAACCGGGTTAGTTGTAACGACGAAGTGTCGTTGACGGGGTTTTGAGTGACGCCTGATTACAACACTCATCTATACTTGGGTCGCTACTGTGCCGTCTCCGTGAACGTCGCGATGGGATGCCCGAGCGCAAACTGTCCCTCCGCCGTGACGTGTACCGTCCCGGGCGTGGAAGGAAGGGTCAGCACGACCACGGCCTTGCCAGAAGAATCGGTGGTCACCATGCGACTGGAGAGCGAGCCTGCGGTGGGGCTGAAGAAAATTGTCCCACCCGCGCGGCCGCCGCCAGACTGACCCGGATTGAGCGTGACTGACAGATTCAGCTTGCTGCCAGCCAGGCCCTTTTGATTGTCGCCAATCTTGGTGAGCGATGCAGCAGGATTCCCGACCACGATCCAGCCCCCTTGCTGCTGTGCCACACCCGCGCTGTCGGTGCTCAGGACAGTGAAATGGTAGAAGCCGGGAGTCGCTCCGGCGGTCGCGGCGATGCTGCCGCTCTTTCCCGACACCAGCGTCGGCTGCGTGACCGTGAGCGTGATTCCGCTGTCGGACTGCGGAGTCCCCAGCGTCACGGTTCCCGAGCCTGACGTGATTCTTGGATGGAGCACAACTTTGCCGCCTGCGGCGACCATGGTCGCGTCGGGATTCGGTTCCCACTCCGCCGCGGGCAGCTTGGACGTTCCACTCAACACGAGCAACGTCGCCGTGTAAGGAGCGAAGCTCGTTGTGGAGGACCACGCCGTCGTGGACGACGACACGATTTTGGTCGGATTTGTGGACGAAAGCGTGTACGTAGTGACTTGTTGCGGCGTGAACCCATTGATTGCGAACTGTACTTGAACGATATTGCCCGGATCTTTGTTCAAGACCATGATGGTCAATGTCTTCCCGGTCGAATCCAGAGCAGCGTAGCTGCTGAATAAGTTCGGATCGCCGTTATTCGTATCCGACACGGACGTCGTCGCGAAGGCGTGGTGTTGCCCATCGTAATTCCGGTAGAGCTTCAGGGCCTGATAGTTCGAATTGGACAGATCGGGGGCTACCCAGCGCGAGGCTAGATACACGCGCTCGCGTCCCAGAATGCCGTAAGCGTCGGCATCACCTAGGGCGGTCGAGAAATCAGATTCTCCGGCAAACGCGGCGCTCCACTCCGTGATGCTCAGCGGAGTTCCCGGATAAATCATGTTGGCGATCGCCCGCATGCGCGGAATACGAAAGGGGATCGTCTTGTTGGGCTGGATAAATGTTGCCCAGTTCTGGTTGATCGATCCCGATTCGCTCACATACGAAGGATCCCAGTAATCCCGATAGATACGCGTCGACAACGCCTGCTTCTGAGGCTGGCTCCAGCTTGACGTGTCCGGCCCGTCCGGATAGGCGTGAATATCGAATATATCCAGGGATCGCGTTTTGTTCACCTTGTCCTGCCAATAGACTTCATTCAGCCACCAAGGTACAAAATCCACACCCGCGTGGGCTCCTTTGTCATTGTTGTTCGCGCCGTTCCAGTAAAACCACCAGCAGCAACTCACCGGTCCGAAGCGAAGCGCCTTGGAATCCCAGCCTTTGAGGGCTCTCGCTTCTGCTATGTAGGTGTCGCGAAGTTCGTGGTAGGCGGAGGGTCTGGGATGGACATCGCGATGCGTTCCGCCCCAAATATCCATCTCGTTGTCCATGTTGTAGAAATGCGGTGCGGTGCCGAACGCGCTTGCCAGTGCTGCGGCCCACTGGTTGCGGTACACGCTTCCTGGCGGATCCTTCGTACCCGGTTGATCGAGGAGCGGCACATTGGCGTCATTCGGATCAGCGATAAGGTTCGTGATGCAATCTGATTTCACTCCGTTCCCGGCATCGCTGTTGTAGGGATCGGTTGAGCACTGCGCGCCATACTTCGCGACGGAAAAGCTCCAGTGTCCGTTTCCCGAGCCTTCTGCACTTTTGGCCACCCACGGCAGCATGACCATCGTCATGAGTGGATTGCTTCCCGCCGCCTTCACGTCCCTGATGTACCGGATCGAATCGGCGTCACCGATCTCAGAGTAGCCAAAATCTTCGAAGTACCAGTCCGCGGCCGCGTTGTTGGTAAAGAGTTTCCAGTTGTAGCGCGATGTCGCATTGCCGCCCCAGCGCACGACGGTCAGACGGCCGTCGGAGATCGTGGATGCGTCTTTCGGATACGCGCCGCCGTAAACGTAGCTGCTGATTGAATGGCGATTGGTCAAAGCATCGATGGTGACGTTTACATTAGTGGTTGCGGGCGCGGAATTGCTTTGGTCAATCAGCAGATTCTCGACTTGCGGGCCTGCGGACGAAATATTGACGACGAACAAGGCAAGGAACAGCCCTGTGACTGGACGAAACCGGGCAAACATGGTGGGGGCCCTCCGTTCCCCCCACTCTACTACTCGTGCGACTGGCTCGGACACGCCGAGGTACGTTCGTACCGGAATCCGGAAGCGCAAGAATCTAAAGGAGCCGGGATGCACGAAAAACGCTCGTAGCGGTCGGAACTTCCATGTCCGTATCGAAGAGCACAAGGGTGTTGTCAACCTGCGGAGCAGATGTTCAGATACGTGAAGAGCCTTCTGCCTCGGTTTGCGTAGCATCGCTTGATACGCACAGCCAATTCGACCGTGCTCATGAAGAGCCACACCGACAGACAACTCGTCGCCGTCAAATCTGCTTCCTAAATCTTCGGGCGCATCTGCGTCCTCATACTCCTGAATGAGATTCCAAATCGCCGTAGCTCAGATTATGAGGATTGCGTATGACCGCCGGAGAGGACTGCGCACGAAGGGTGAGTACAGTTACGCCGAGAATGGCAACGCCTGACAACACCATCCCGACAACGGGAGTACGGCTCATCGCTGAACGCACCGAAGCTTGACGGGTCAGCTCTATCCTTAAGCGCAATGCTATTTCGATTACTTGATACGAGCAACTGAAATGAGGCTGAGCCTGGAACGAGGCTCATCAGATCGCCCTTACTTTCCGTGAACCCGTAGGCGAAGGGATACTTTCGATGAGGGGGCGTGATTTACACGGCCGAACCGCTGAAGTGACTCGCTATTGTACTCGTTGACCGCCAACCAATTTCCTCAACCCTCATATCTCCGTGAGGCGCTTCGGGCCCAGCCCGTAGCCTCGCCAATAAGTTGCTAAGCTGCCTTCGCATCACTTTTGCAGTCTGGGCGGCCAACTAGTTTCTGTCGGAGTTGCTCCATTTGTGCCGATGCTTCCTTTATCTGCTCAGCATACTCGTGGCCTTGTCGTGGTAGAAATCCCCCATAGTTCTCCAGTAGCAGGCGGGCGTTGGCCTCAATGAACCAGGTCTGGGAACGGGCTTGGTTGGAAAGGGCAAAATTCAATTTTTCTAGCTGCAAATCGCGCACCGCTAACTCTTGTTTGCTCTGGGCAGTTTCCTGTTCAAGCACTTGCCCGTGGTAGCGCATGAGCCCAAACAGACATATTGTGAGGAGGAGCAGACATGAATTGGCAATAATGGTCTCTGCCAAAGCCTTGCGTAGGCTAGCGTTTCTCTCTCTGTCCAATCTCGCACTCCTCGTCTCCGCCAGGGATAGCGAAGACAGAAGTCCGCGAGCTCTATTCATGTACTCCATACCCTCGTTTGAATCCACCAACATGAATGCGCGGTGACGATACCCCTGTTCGCGCAAACCAATAGAGCGCTCCATCTCAGCTTGCTTTGATTTCGCCAAAGACTCCAGCTGGGACTCCAGGGATCGTTCGCGCTCGGCGCGATTAGCGAGCCCTACACGAAGGTTCGCAATATCGGTTCCGATCCTACCCTTCGCATCGGCGTAGGGCTGCAAGTAGGAAGAGTTCTCGGTTAGCAGGTACCCGCGCTGACCTGTTTCCATATCGGTCAAATCTTTCAGAACACTGGAGATGTCCGCCTGAATCATGGAGCTTTCCAGTGTGAGCGCCGCGACTTTCTGCGTCTGTTTTAGATGGTTGACAGCAAGATACGCATTCCATGCCATGAAACCGAGTAGCGCCGGAGCCCCTATTTGCAGCGCAGCTTTTCGAATCATCTTAATCTTGCCGCCCTTCACGAGACGTTTAGAACACCCTCAGTCGTGATTCGACTGGCTTTGCAAAGCTCCTCCGCAACTTTGACCGCTGCGTCTCCGCTGTGGAGCGGGCCTTCCGCTGACATAGCCGAACTGGCAGCCAGGGTGAAAAGCAGAGCATCTTCCTGCTCGTCGAAGTAAAGCACTACCCGATTCGTTGCCATGTGCGTACCTCCTACAAATTGTTCTTAGGAATGATAGGCCGGTTCAGCACAAAAATGAGGTTATCTCGTTTGGTGCGCCCCATTATAGAATTTTCCGCTCAGCAGAGGAGCAAATGATCCACTTGCCGAAAAGAAGTTGCAGCTTGAAATCGAATCTCTCACTCAACAGATGAGTCAACTGCCTCTACAAAGAGGAAACTCCGGAAGCTTTAGCTCGAGGTGGAGGACGTACTCATTGACGGGCGGTGAGCGTTATTGTCGCGATTGCACGCATTGTTGTCCCGGTACCTCAATCCGTGACGACGTGCGAGACAGCAAAGAAGAGAATGACTGCGGCAAGCAGCATTGCTGCCATCGCCAGAATGATTGTGCGTTGGCGTCGAAAAATGGCTAGCGTCTCAGCCGTGTCGTGCCGTGCCGCAAGGCTGAATCCTCGCGCCAAGTCCTCAGCAGCGTCGCGCAACCCACAATCGCAACGAGGCCAGGAAGGCCGATAAACAGTGTCCCGGCGCCGAAGCGTGAGATGTGCATCGTAGTCCATTCAAAGATGATCCAGCTTGTGCGCGCCGGCTCGTACTGGCGAGGCTGGAGCGCACGTAGCGCGGCAGCTCCTAGAAATACCGTTGCAGGTAATACCATCAGCCATTCACCGACGGCAACGATGGGTAAGCGGAAAAGCCTTGACACTCGCGTGGCTGTCTACTTTATATTGCAAAGTTAACGGCGTTGTCAAGCGGCTCGTGGATTGCGCATGCAAGACTGGCAATGTTTCTCGGTCTTCCCGCAAAGTCAATCGGCCAAATCGGGGGAGGTGCAGCCAAGCGCAGCGGCTGTGTAGATATTGCCATTCTTCAAAGCGCCCGCCACAAGGAAGGGGTGAAAGACTTCGTGGCAGAGTATGGTCAAGTGATTGTTGACGAGTGTCACCATCTGTCGGCGTTTACTTTTGAGCAGGTGATGAGGCAGGTGAAAGCAAAGTACGTCGTCGGATTGACAGCAACTCCAGAGCGGAAAGATGGACATCATCCCATCATCTATATGCAGTGCGGCCCGATTCGATTCAAGCTCAGCGCCCGCTCAATGACGGCGGCTACGCCGTTCGAGCATGAAGTAGTTCCACGGTTGACGGACTTTTCCTTACCGCCTGAGCAAACCGATATGACGATTCAGGAAGTGTACGCCGCAATCGCAGATGATCGCGTCCGCAATGAATTGATCCTTACCGATCTCATCCAGGCAACCACAGGTGGGCGCTCACCGTTGCTGCTTACCGGCAGAACTGAGCACTTGAAAACTTCGAAACGGAGCTTGCTGGCAAAGTGAACAACGTGTTTACGCTGAAGGGTGGCATGGGCAAAAAACAACGACGATCGACAGCAGAGGCAATTGCGGCCGTGCCCGAGTCCGCGCCGAGAGTCATTCTGGCGACCGGCAGCTACATAGGCAAAGGCTTCGACGACGCTCGCTTGGATACGCTCTTTCTCGCGATGCCCATTTCCTGGAAGGGAACGCTACAGCAATCCGAGGGCGTCTCCACCCGTCTCCACCGACTTCATGATGCCAAGAGGGTCGTGCGAGTGTACGATTACGTGGACTCCAACGTCCTTATGCTGGCGCGAATGTACGCGCGTCGCCTGAAGGGGTACAACCTGATCGGCTACACGATCCGGGACGCCAGCAACGAAACGTCCTTCTTTCCAGGTTGAAAATCGATCTCCCAAGCAGCCTTTGATCAACGGAGAAACATGACGAAACGGAACAGTCGCCCGGTCTAGCCAAGTGCTCTGGCAACCCATGCGTATCGATCTTTGGGGGCGACCGCTATTGGAGAAATCCGGCTGGAGAGTCGCCGTTGGAAAGTGATTGGAAAGGGGAGTAATGCAAATCAAGAATACATTTTCTTCGGTGGCAGGCGTATTGCAAATCGGCAGGTTTCTGGGGTCCGAATAACCGTGACTCGCCAGGACCCGGCCGACCCGTAGTCGCGAAGCCATTCCCGCAAACCTTGGAATCACAGAGCTTAAGCAGTTCTCTACGGCTGCGAATACGTGGACCTCTTTACGAACTCTCCCGTGCCCGCACGCCCTAGAAACTTGTCGGACTCCACGACCACACGCCCGCGCGAGAGAACGGTGGCCGGCATACCCGTGACCTGTATTCCCTCAAACATCGAGTAGTCCACCCGCATGTGATGGGTCTTGGCGCTGATGGTGTGCTTGCGGTTGGGATCAAAAATCACTAGATCAGCATCACTGCCTACGGCGATCGTGCCCTTGCGCGGGTACAGACCGAAAAGCTTCGCGGGAGTCGTGGAAACGAGTTCCACGAAGCGGTTCACGCTGAATCGTCCCGCTGCGACCCCGCCAGAGTAAATCAGGCTCATGCGGTGCTCAACTCCGGGTCCGCCATTGGGGATTTTTGTGAAGTCGTTGCGCCCCAGTTCTTTCTGCTCCTTGAAACAGAACGGACAGTGGTCGGTTGAAACCACTTGGAGGTGATCACTCTTCAAACCATTCCAAAGTTTTTCCTGGTGCCACTTCTCGCGCAAAGGAGGGGTGAATACATACTTCGCTCCCTCGAAATCCGGGACATCAAAGTTCTCGATCGAGAGATAAAGGTATTGCGGACAAGTTTCAGCGTAAACCGGCAAGCCGCGATCGCGGGCCTCACGCACTTTTTCCAGGGCATCATTGCAGCTCAAGTGCACGATGTAAACTGGCGCACCCGCCATCTCCGCCAGCGCTATAGCCCGACTGGTAGCTTCCGCTTCCGCCGTGGTCGGCCGAGTCAATGCGTGGTACTTGGGTGCTTTTTTCCCTTCCGCGAGAGCCTGTTGAACGATGACGTCAATCGCGTTTCCGTTCTCGGCGTGCATGCAAACCAGCCCGCCGTTCTTTGCCGTCGTTCGCAGCGCCTTGAAGATGCTGCCGTCGTCCAGCATGAAGACGCCGGGATATGCCATGAACAACTTGAAGCTGGTTACTCCCTCTCGCACTAAGGCGTTCATCTCGTCGAGCTGAGCATCAGCCAATTCCGTGATGATGCAGTGAAAAGCATAATCGCATACCGCTTTCGAGGAAGCCTTTTGCATCCAGCTGTCGAATGCGGTTCTGAGAGTCTGGCCCTTGTACTGGATCGCGAAGTCAATCAGAGTTGTTGTGCCGCCAAAAGCTGCTGCCCGCGTGCCCGTTTCGAAGTCATCGGAACTCGTGGTACCTCCGAAAGGCATGTCGAGATGCGTGTGAACATCGATTCCCCCGGGCAGCACGTACTTGCCTGCAGCGTCGATGATGCGACTCGCGTTCTCAGGTGGAAGACTCTGCCCGATGGCCACGATCTTCCCGTTGCCGACGGCGACGTCACTTGCGTAGGTGTCGCTCGCTGTGACCACACGGCCGTTTGTGATGATGGTGTCAAAACCCATGCCCGTTTTCTCCTCTGCCTGCGGAAGAGGCATTTTATGCTAAACTGCCTGCCTTCGAGTGTCCTTTTCAGAGTGGGGGGATTGGCATGAAGTTTGGTATCACAATCAAACCTGACATGAAGGTGGAGCGCATTGTCGCTCTCACCCGTCAGGCCGAGGCTGCCGGATTCCAGTACGGCTGGATTTTCGATTCTCACGTCCTGTGGCTGGAGCCTTACCCACTGCTCACACTCATGGCCGAAAACACGAAGAAGATGCGCCTCGGCACCTGCGTCACCAATCCCGCCAGTCGCGACATCACGGTGACTTCCAGCCTGTTCGCCACGCTCAATCTAATTTCGGACGGGCGCATGGAGCTTGGCATTGGCCGCGGCGACAGCTCCCGCCGGGTGCTGGGCAAAAAGCCCGTCGGGGCCGGCGATCTTGAGCGAGCTATCAAGGCGTTCCGTGAACTCACCGCTGGACGTGAGATTAACTACGAAGGTCAACCCACCCGGCTTTCCTGGGCAGGCCGGTCTCCACCGGTTTGGGTTGCGGGATATGGACCCAAGGTGCTGGACTTGGCGGGCAGGGTCGGAGACGGTGTCATTCTGCAGTTTGCCGATCCAGATCTGATCGAGTGGTGCCTCGGCTTTGTGAAGAAGGGCGCGGAAGCGGCGGGACGTGACCCGCGCAGTATCGAAGTCATGGCGGCTGCGCCGGTATGGATTTCAAATGATCTGGAACTTGCACGGAAACAAGTACGCTGGTTCCCGGCATTGGTTTCGAATCACGTGCTGGATCTGATCTCTCGCTACAAGCCGGACGATCTGCCTCCTGCGTTGACTTCGTATGTGAGCAATCGCGGTGGCTATGATTACCAGCAGCATTGCGAAGTCGACAGCAGCAACTCGAAATTCGTATCAGATGATGTGGTTGACCGTTTTTGCCTGGTCGGCCCGGCGGAAGCCCATCGGCAAAAGCTTGGCAAACTCGCGAGCCTCGGAGTAACACAGTTCAATGTGTACCTAATGTGCGGCGACGAAGAGGACACACTGGAAGCCTATAAGAGAGAGATTTTGCCGGCATTTCGGGGCGTTGCCAAAGCCTGATTGTTAACCCCTCTTTTCTAAATCTTCGCAGTCACCGAAAACTCCGGGTGCGCTCACAAGGCTCAAGACGCTTCTTCCAAGGCCGACACTCGCGGCTCCTTCTGCGATTTCATCAGTGCGTAGTACGTAAGGAACGACACGCAGAAACCGACGAACCAGGAATAATCGTACAGGGGGCGCAGCGGCGGGACCACTAAGCCCACCAGCGCCGTTCCTGCCCCTGAGGCCAGCGCGGCCAGCGCCACCCAGTTGAACCCGTGGGAATATTCGTAAGTGCCGTCACGAAGGTAAAGATCCTCCACCAGCAGGGTTCGCCCGCGCACCACGAAGTAGTCGCAAATCATAATTCCGGCTACCGGTCCCAGAAAGGCTGCATAGCCCCCCAGCCAGCCGAGGATGAACGTCTTGTAGTTGGCCAGAAGCTTCCACGGCATCAGCGCAATGCCCATGAAGCAGGTGATCACACCGCCCATTCGGAAGCTGATCTTCCGCGGCCAAAGGTTGGAGAAGTCATTCGCCGGTGACACCACATTGGCGCCGATATTGACGTTCAGGGTTGCCAGCAATATCGCCAATAACGAAACGACCACAGCGGCCGGAGAATGAAACCGGCTCAGCAGTTGTACCGGGTCCCAGATTGCCGTGCCGTAAATGACGACGGTCGCCGAGGTCACGAGGATTCCGATCAGGGAATACAGTGTCATGGTTAGCGGTAGTGCCAATGCTTGTCCAACCGCTTGTTGACGTTGGCTGCGCGCGAACCGCGTGAAGTCGGGAATGTTGAGGGACACAGTGGCCCAGAAACCTACGGTGCCGTTCAACGCCGGTATCAGGAATTTCAGAAAGTCGGAGAAGGTAGCGAAGCGCGAAGGAGCCGATAGCATTGGACCAAATCCACCTGCAGCGCGATAGGCCCATGCCAGCAGCGCGACTCCCACTGCCAGCAGAATTGGCGCGCTGATCCCCTGAAGAAATCGGATGTACTCAATTCCCTTGAGAATGACAGCGAGGTTGATCAGCCAGAAAGCGAAAAAGCAGATTGCAGGTCCGTAGGCAACGTGTGCCCAACCGGGCGCCAGGACGGTGATCAAAGTACTGATCGCCTCACCGCCGATCCAGGTTTGAATGCCGAACCAGCCACACGCCACCAAGGCTCGCAAGACGGCGGCTACATTCGCCCCCAAAACCCCGAACGAAGCGCGAGCGAGGACCGGGAATGGAACTCCATAACGCGCGCCGGGATGGGAGTTCAGCAGCATTGGCATCAAAACAATGCTGTTGCCCAGAAACACCGTGGCGACGGCCTGTTTCCAGCTCATTCCTCCCTGGATCAGACTCGCCGCCAGCATGTAGGTAAGAATGTTGACCGACATCGATACCCACAGCGCCGCGTAGTTGTAGGTTCCCCAGTGACGGCGGTCGGCGGTGACGGGTGCCAAGTCGGGGTTGTAAAGGGGACTGGATTCAATTCTCGAGCGCAGTGAGTCTTGAATTGTGGTCATCGGGCCCTTGCGGATCGAAGCCTAATCGGCGGCTGCGGCGCGTCCGGTCTGCGCCGTGAGGGGCTTGTACGTTTCGGGGCGGCGATCGCGGAAAAACTGCCAGACCCGCCTGACTTCTTCAATCATTTCGAGATCGAGGTCGGCAACCACCACTTCGTCCTTGTGGCGACTGCCCTGGGCGATGATCTTGCCGCGCGGATTGCAGAAGTAGCTCTTGCCGTAGAACTCACCGATGTTCCAGGGCTTCTCCCGCCCCACACGATTAATTGCACCAACGAAATAGCCATTCGCGACCGCATGCGCGGGCTGCTCCAGTTCCCACAAATATTCGGAGAGTCCCGCTACCGTAGCGGACGGATTGAACACGATCTCGGCGCCGTTCAATCCCAGAATGCGCGCGCCCTCCGGAAAGTGCCGGTCGTAACAGATGTACACGCCGACGCGAGCGTACTTGGTCTGAAAAACCGGGTAGCCGAGGTCGCCAGGTGTGAAGTAGAACTTTTCCCAGAATCCCGGATGCACGTGCGGGATGTGGTGCTTACGATACTTGCCCAGATACTTGCCGTCCGCATCGATCACTGCTGCCGTATTGAAATACAGCCCAGGCATTTCTTCTTCATAGACCGGAACCACAATCACCATGCGATGCTTGGCAGCAATCTTCTGCATGAGCTGGATGGTGGGACCCTCCGGCACATGTTCCGTGAGCTCGTACCATCGAATGTCCTGCTCCGCGCAGAAATATGGCCCGTAAAACAACTCCTGCAGGCAAAGTATCTTGACTTTCTTGTGCGCCGCCTGGTCGATAAGCTTGAGGTGCTTGTCGATCATGGCTCTCTTGATCTTTGGCAGTCCGTGGTTGGTAGCGAGTTCATTCCTGGCCTGGATAAGCCCACAGCGCACGACGCGGGACATGGAAGCACCTCAGAGAGGCCAATATATCATCCCTGTTACAGATTCACTGCGGTTTGCATTTCGGCGAGGTACAGGCTGGGGTCGGTGCACGAAGCCGCAGGTGATGGACCTGCCCACAAAGGGAAGAGGCAACCACGCTTCCATCCTGAGACTCGCTCATTCGTAGCGCAGGCAAGCGATGGGGTCGAGGCGGGCGGCGTGGATGGCGGGGACCATGCCGCTGACGATGCCGACCAGACTCAGAATGATGGTCGCCACAAGCAGGCTGCTCACGTTGATGTGGAGGTGAATATCTCCCCCCTGGAGGTTGTCGCCAAAGGCGCTCATCAGTGGGAGCGCCCCCACGGTCCCGGAAATTATGTAGGCGATCGCGATGCCGGCGAAGCCTCCGGCGAAGGTGATGGCCAAGGCTTCGGCGAGAAACTGAAAGAGGATGTGAGCTTGGTGCGCGCCCAACGCCTTTTCTATGCCGATTTCGCGGGTGCGCTGCTGCACCGAGACCAGCATGATGTTCATGAGGCCGATTCCGCCGATGCCGAGGGTGAGCGCGCCGATGAAAGCGAGCAGAATCTTAAGCGCGGTGATTACGACGGTGAACTCGTCGAAGTCTTGCTTGAAATCGGCCATGAATACGGCACGGCGGTCGTCAGGGCGGAAATTGTGGTGTCCCGCCAGCACGGAACGAACCACGCGAGTTAGTTGCTGGTGGTTTTCGCCTTCGTAGTCCATGAAGAGGCCGGAGATGTACTTGGTGTCGTAGAGGTCGCCCATGGTGCTGAAGGGAATGGCGACGAGGGTGTTGTCGTTGTTGTCGCCACCCTGGACCTTACGCTGGTAGACACCCACCACCTCAAAGCTCAAGCCATTGATGCGAATGGTCTGTCCCAGCGGCGGCTCGCCGGAGAAGAGCCTGCGCCTAGCTTCGTCGCCGATCACCGCCACGCGGGCGCGCTGGAGTTGATCTTCTTCGCTGAGGCCGCGCCCGGTCGCGACCCCAAAACCGCGGATGCGCTCGTAGACGGGATAGACTCCGGTGAGGAATAAATTGGTGAAGGTGCGCGTGTCATGCTGGATAGTCACGCCATTTCGTTTGTCGAAGATGGGAGTGACGCCCTTGATCATGGGGACTTCGCTGCGGATGTAATCGACATCGGCGATCTGGAGCCGGATTTCGCTGCCGGCCTTTGCGCCTCCAGCTTGCAGTGAAGTGCGGCCGGGGAAGGCGCCGATCACGTCGGTGCCCCAAGAGCTGAAGATGATGCCGATAGCGCGCTCGAAGCCTGAGCCGAACGCCAGCAGGATGACGACCGTGGCAATTCCCCAGGCCATGCCGAGCATGGTGAGCGCAGTCCGGCGGCGGTTGTGCCGCATGGCGCCGAGAGCTTCCTTCAACAGATCACGTGTCATGACTACTCCTTGCGAATTACTCCTGGCGCAAAGCCTCAACGGGTTCGAGCATCGCGGCTTTGCGGGCGGGGTAAAGGCCGGCGGTGATGCCAGCCAGCGCTAATGAGAGCACAGCGCCGAGGGCAGATACCGGAACGATACGCGGCGTATCGAAACCCTGCGGGAGGTTCACCCGCGAGAGCAGATGGACCACCAGCATCGCGGCGGCAACGCCGAACGCGCCGCTCAGCAGCGTAAGCAACGCGCCCTCCAGAAAGAATTGGAACAGGATGTTGCGGTTGGTCGCGCCCAGGGCTTTGCGCAAGCCAATTTCGCGGGTACGCTCGCTGACAGCGACCAGCATGATGTTGATGATGCCGATCGCGCCCAGAGCGAGAGTCACCAGACCTACGCCGCCGAGGAACCAATCCATCGCGGTGAAGATCTTGCTCATGGTCTTCTGATTCTTCACCGTATCCCACTCTTCCCAGACGTCTTTTGCTTTTGGATCAAAGCCGCCGTGGTTGCGAGCTACTATCGCATGGAGTTCATCTTTGGCGGCTTCATTCTCATCGAAGGTGCGTGGTTGATAGTTGATGAACGAGATCGCGTTGCCTTCTTTCGAGTTGTCGCCTTTGAGCGGGAAGAGTTCGCGCATGGTGTTGAAGGGGACGAAGATGCGGATGTTGGTTGAGTTTTGTTCTTCGTTGCCAATCATGGAGAGCATGCCGATCACTTCGAAGTGAATGCCGTTGAGCAGGATGGTGTTGCCCACTGCGGGGCGTCCGGGAAACAGGTTGCGCGTCATTTCGCGGCCGAGGACGCAGACGCGACGACGCTGGTCGTTATCCTCGTCATTGATCCAGCGTCCTACCTGCAAGGGGATGGTGCGCACCTGGCTGAAGACCGGAGGAACGCCCGAGACCTGGCCGTTGGTGCTGGTGTAGTCGCTGACGGCGCGGATGTCGTCGCGCGCGATCAGCGGCGAGAGGTGCACGGCGAACTTCGACTCATTCTTGATGGCGAGGTAGTCGTCATAGGTCAGGTTGAACCACTTCATGGAGGTGAAGCTGCCCTCGACGGCCGGGGCGCGACCGCCGAAGAAGAAGATGATGTTCTTGCCGAAGGTTTCGAGTTGGCGTCGGTTGCCGTTGCGGAAGCCTTCGCCCACACCGGCGAGCAGTAGCAGCGATCCCACACCCCAGGCTATGCCAAACATGGTGAGGAACGAGCGCAGCTTGTGCGCCCAGAGGGTGCGCAGGGTCTGGCCGAAGATGTCCACGAGTATGCGCATCCGCTACGTCAGTTCGGTCCAGGGAGTAGCGCAGATTCTAGCGCATCGATCAACCTCTCCCCGCTACACAATTCGACTGGCGACAACGGCGATCGTTAGCGAGAAAGCAGGTTCGGGGGAATGGTTCAATTCCCGCTGGAAAGATGTGCTTGGGAAAAATAAGCAAGAACGGACCCCTTGCCGGGCGCATCTCTTCTGTCGTACCGAAGAGGCCGAGTACTCAATATAGCTCCAAGATTCACTCATACAGAGACTTGCCGATTGCTTAGCTGGCACTGTGCAGCTTTCGCACTCCGAAACGGGTATTGGACCCACAGACCGGGGCACTCCGACAACCGCGCGACAGGGTCGGTAGGCGGCGTTTTCCTGCTTCCCTCCTGCGAAACCCTATTCACGGAGGGTTCTGACCAGGCGATCATGCAGCAACGGACATGTGAACGCAAGATTCACATGTCCGTAACTGTCCAGGCGCTGTTGTATTAGCCTTGTTACTTCTGCCTATTGTTCTTCACCCGTGCTCGGATCCAGTTTCTCACCCGTGCTCGGATCCAGGAAGAGAACGCTTTTGTTTCGAATCTGCTTGAAATTGAACATCTGGGTGATGGAGTTGGCAATCCCATCGAAGGATCCCTGGCCAATGCGCTGACCGTTCAGCCAATTGTCCTCGATGAAGCGGATGATGGAAGTCTGGTCGGTCACCGAGTGGTCAACGAAATTCTGCCGAGCCCACGGTGAGATAACCAGAAGCGGCTGTCTGGGACCGTATCCGCAACGACCCAATGCGTGGGCATTTGCAGGATTCAGACCAGGCAGCGATGTGGCCGCTGTGCCGCACGCGTTCGGACCAGTAAGCGCATCCGCGGTGCCCGTGGACTGGTTCATGATCGGCCCCATCTGGTGGTCGTACCATCCGTCGGAGTCGTCGTACATCACGACCACGGCCGTGCTGTTCCAACTGGGCAGCGCTTCCAGCATGTTGATCGTGTTCACGATGAAGGTCTGTTCATCGAGCGGATCGGAGTAGCCGGCGTGGCCGTCCTGGTAGGCTTGCGCTTTCAGGAAGCTCACCGCTGGCAGATTGCCCTCGGCGGCTGCGGTGTAAAAATCCTCAATGTCATACTGATGGTGGGCGGGACCAGCGTTGCCAATCTCGGCATCCGAAGCCGGCCGGGAGTGGGAGGGATTAGCAGTCGAACTCCAGTAGTTGAAAAACGAGTGGTGCGGGATGTAATCCTTAGTGGCCACGCCATCCACTGCATTCACCGAGCTGCGGGAGCATCCCGTGGTGCCGTTGGAATTGACAATGGAGAGGTTGAAGCCGCCCATGAACGATCCCCAGGTGATGCCTGAGGCGCTCAACCGATCGCCGATATTTTTGCTGCCCATGGTCACCTGATTGCGAGTCGGGTTCGAGCAAACGTCGCCAATCGGGTCGGGATCGCCAACCACGGTCAGAGAGCCATCGCTGCCGCCGATCACTTCATCACCCGTCCCGTTCAACGTCGCCGTAACTCCGTTGGTCTGCCCCGAGACCAGATTGATCACGCCCGGAGTCGATGGACCGAAGGTCGTGCTGTAAGAGTTGTCACTCATAGCAAAGAACTGAGCGTAGTTCCACAAACCCGTGACCGTATTGCCGTCGTAGTAGCCCATCACTTCATTGCCGCCTGAACTTGTGTATAGCGGGAACAAGTCCATGAGACCAGCGTCGAAGGCCCGCTGCTCGGCGGTGTAGTCGTGGTTTTGGTCGGCAGTAACCGCCTGCGAACGATCGAGCCGGAAGGGGTTGGACGCAGCTGCACCATTGGCGGGATTAAGGTTTGGATTATTGCTCCGTAAGCCGCCGCTGAGACCATTCACCGTCGGTGTCTTGGGCGCAGCCTTGAACTTGGGCTCTCCGGCAGGATTCGTCGCGTTGGGATACGTTCCAAAGTAGTGATCGAAAGAAACATTTTCCTGGAAAATCACAACCAGGT